>Ga0315912_10003356_pt1 | contig 15991 bp, 15 predicted proteins | sample VfabasoilMG_FD_204469 | JGI IMG/M metagenome (GOLD analysis project Ga0315912, IMG submission 204469) | Garden soil microbial communities collected in Santa Monica, California, United States - V. faba soil | ecosystem: Environmental > Terrestrial > Soil > Garden | place: USA: California... | reverse complement strand
TAAGCCTCAGTAATCACCAGTAGTCCGCCGACTGTGCTGTCCACGGTAAGGCCGCCACTCAGTTGACCGGTCACGGTACCCTCGCCGTTAGCACAATAATACCGGGGCCGGGTGTCGCGACGCTCGTAGATACGATAACCGTTCACCTCGTCAATCTGCGTATGGAACGGGCTGTTTACCGGAGCGTGCGAGAGCAGATAGCGACTATCGATCAGCCCCAACGTAGGCGACGCAGGGTCCTCTACGCGAAAACATGTTCCCCAATGCGGACCCGCCGCAAATGTTCGGCGCACTTCGATCATCCTCTCAGGAGCTAGCGGATCACACCCGCCCGCAGTCGGCAATTGCAGCAATGGCGGAGTCATCAGCAGATTGAAATGAACGTCAGGTGAAATATCAAACCACGCGCCGGAAGCGGTGAGCTGACGCAGGCGGGTCACTAGTTCCTTGCTGCCGTCAATCGCATCATGCGTGATACCAGGCTCCCGAGCCGTATCCATCATATTCATTGCACGGCCGGAACTCACGCCAATTAATTCGAGACCAATAAGAGCTGCAACTACCAGTTGCACCCGAGCGTTGGGCAGCAAGCGATCCGCCGCCAACCCGGCCAGGATAGCGGCAGCAAGCGAAAAGACACACAAGCTGAATTCAGGATGAATCCCGATCCGAATCGATTTCGGAATCAAAGACAGGATAGTCGCACCAACCGGAGTCCACTCACCCATCATCCAGAGGCCCGAACCAATGGTCATGATGGCGAACGTCACCGCGCGGCGGTCCGGCTTGTAAAGAACTCCGGCAATCACAAGCCCCAGCCCGATGATCCCACTGTAGAGATAGAGGAAAGTGAGGTCGCCCGGACCTTTGAACGTACCAGGGTCGAACACACCCCAATAGTTGGGGACCACCAGACTCCATAACGCCTCTGTATGAATTCCCCCGCCGCCCTGCAGCCATTCCGTACGATATTTGGCGACGCTGTTCATGGTGAGTTCATACGTCGGGATGTACTGCACCGCGGCAATCAAAACCGCCCACGCAGCCGACGCGGCCACCGTCAGTGCCAGCCGAGGCATGAGAATCAACGCCAAACAAACTGCCGACGCCGCCACCGTCACCGCAATCTGCGGAAGCCCGGCCAGGATCGGCATCGCTAATGCGACAGACAGCACAGCCATCCATCGCCACTGAAAACTCTCCCTAAGCTTCAAGACGCAAAACCAAGAGAACGGGAGCCAACTTGCGCCCTCTATCGCGCCCATGTGTTGCGCCTGCGATGCGAAAAAACAACCAAGCTGAAACATGGTCGCACCAAGAAAGGCCGAGGGAGACCGAGCACCCAGTTTCCTGAGCAACGCAAAGGTGCAAACACCGGCGAACACGATATGCAGGACCATGGCAATTCCCAGCAATCTAGGCAGGGAATCCGGGTCGAGCAACGTTCCTATCCACGCCGCTACTATGGTCGGCGGATAAAAAAGCGCCGTCTGTATATTCGCGTAGATGGGAACACCGCCATACGTAAACGGATCCCAAAGCGGCAGCTCTCTGTTCGAGAAAGCCCGCACAATTGCGGAAAAAAGCGGAAGATGAACAACCCGGAAATCCCAGGGAAACAGATGTCCCGGATAAAAAAGAACGTGCCTGTGAAACGCGGCCGCCTCTACTAAAAGTGCAAGGTAGTAGTAGAGCGGCCGCATGTTGTCGAGACGTTAGTCTTTGCGTTTACGTGGAGGCGATTTGCGCGCCGGAGGCTTACTCATGGTGTTACCATCACGAGGCCCCGTCATGCGCTTCTTGCGAACGCCACGCGCCTGGGTGAGCGTAGTAGGAGCGGGCTTAGGATCGGGTTCCAGGAAGCTGGGCTGTCCGGCCACAATCGGCTGGCGCTCATCATAGGGATGAACTTCTTCCTTGCCTTCTGGCTTGGGTGGCGGGGCAGGTGGATAAAACTCGGCACCTAACTGGACCAGCAGGCCGCGTTCAGCGTCCGGCTCGCATCGCACCACGGTGCGGTCCTGTGCAAAATTGAGCAATTCGGTGAACTGTTGGAAGCCATATTGTTCCCACTTCACGTTGGGAGCTTCTTCGCTAAACCATGCCTGCAATTCTTCGGCGGAAGCTCCGCCGTCTTCCATGTCGAGGCGATGTGTTTCCAGAACGTCGCGTAACGTCGGCAGCGCATCTTCAGGGCGAAGCAACGGCTTCTCCGGCTGGCTGCCCGACTTGCGTTCAATCAGATACTTGCCGCCAGATCCGCTGATATGAATATGGTCATTCTTCTTCAGCAGTTCCACAAACTCCGAAAAGCTATGCGCGCCAAAGGCACGTTCGCTGAACGAAGGTGTAAGCTGCAGCATGGTGGACTTAAGTAGACCGAGCTGAGGTTGAACACCACGGCGCTGGAGAACTTCCAAAGCACGTTCGACCAAAGGCACGGCCTGCGCCAGCTCCAACGGAGCAGGACGCTGCTTCGGTCCGCGGTCCTTGTCACGATCACGATCCCGGTCACGATCACGCGGTCCCTGATTCTGTGGGCGGTCACCTTGCGGTCTGGGCTGCTGTTGTTGCTGTGGCCTGTCCACGCGAGGAGCCTCAGCCACAACCGGAGCCGAGTCATCCAAGAGCGACTCATAGCTAATAAACTCATGGCAATTCTGCTGCAGAATCGTTGAGGTGAACGCTTTTCCGCCGACGATGAAAACAGTCTTGCCGTATTCCTTAAGCTTGTTGACTAGCGGGATGAAATCGCTGTCGCCGCTGATGATGGCGAAACCATGCACATGATCGTGCGTGAAAGCCATCTCCAGCGCATCGAGCGCGAGGTTGATGTCCGCTCCGTTCTTATCGCCGCGCGGAGATGGGATACGCTGCACCATCTGGACAGCATTCTCGGCCATCTGACGGGTAGCGCCTTCCTGGCGGCTCCAGTTGGCATACGCGAACTTGGCCACTATAACGCCTCGCTCTTTAAGTGCATCGAGCACAGTTCCGACATTGAACTCACGGCGGAGTGTTGATTTTACGCCGATTTCGATATTGTCGTAATCGACAAACACGGCGATGTTTAACTTTTCTTGCATTCTTTTCTAGACCTAATATTTTCCGGCGAGTCCGGATCAGCGCTCAGGCAGCTTGTGCAGCCGTTGTGCGAATGAACTCGACAATTCCTTCGAGTGAAGCTCCTGGTTGGAAAACAGCTGCCACGCCCATTTGTTTGAGTGCGGTGGCATCTTCGGCGGGGATGATTCCCCCAACGATGAGTTTCACGTCTGTCATTTCTTTTTCTTTCAGCAAATCCAAAACCTTCGGGACAATCGCATTATGCGCGCCGGAAAGTATGGAAAGGCCAATAAACTGGACATCTTCCTGCAAGGCAGCGTTAACGATCATTTCGGGGGTCTGGCGAAGGCCAGTGTAAATGACCTCCATACCGGCATCCCGCAAAGCTCGCGCGATCACCTTGGCTCCGCGGTCATGCCCATCCAGTCCTGGTTTTGCAACGAGCACTCGGATACGCTTGTCCACGTCTGCTTATACTATACAGGGTTTCGGACAAGTACGGCTGCGGGGGTGCTATTCGTGTGAGGAACTAAGTTCCGCGCGATGAAGATTCCACCAGTTCCGCCAGAAGCTAATGTACTCTTGTTCCTTCTCGCGATTGAATCCAAAATAACGTTCGGTTTCCTTCGTGCGGAAGCTGGACGTTTGCGTACCAACACCGTTCGCGAAGAAACTCAGTCCCTGAACAGCATACTGCCGCTGAAGGGGAATCGCGATCTCCAAGAGTGCCGCGAGAAATGGCAGCGTCTCCTTGGCAGTAGCCATCCTTCAAATTAGCGGCTGGTTGGCTTGTAGGTAACGCGCCAGATTTTCTTGCCGCCGTCGTCGGAGAATAGGAGGCTTCCGTCGGGGAGTCCCAGGACTCCTACTGGGCGGCCCCATACTTCTCTTTTGTCGGGGGCGAGCATGAAGCCGGTAACGAAGTCTTCAATGGGTCCGGTGATCTTGCCGTCTTTCATTGGGACGAAGACTACGGAGTAGCCGATGCGGGCTGCGCGGTTCCAGGAGCCGTGGAAGGCTATGAAGGCACCGCCGCGGTATTTTGCCGGGAACTGCGTGCCTTGGTAGAAGTGGAAATCCAGGACGGCCCGGTGCGCGCCTAGCAGGAGGTCGGGCGTGATGGTCTTGGCCGTCATCTCCTTGGTTTTGGCTACCTCTGCCTTGGTCTCGCCCTTCCTGCGGGGGTCTTCGTTCTGACCGATGTAGGCGTAGGGCCAGCCGTAGAAGCCGCCTTCTTTGACGGATGTCAGGTAGTCCGGAACAAGGTCGTCGCCGAGGCCATCACGTTCCTGGACCGCTGCCCAGAGGGTGTTGGTGCCGGGGTAGAAGTGCATGCTGGTGGGGTTACGGAGCCCTTCGGCGAAGTACTCGCCGCCGGTGCCGTCGGGATTGTAGCGGCGGATGGAGGCGCGCTCGCGTGGCTCGCCTGCACTGACGTTGGACTGGGAGCCGATGGACAGGTAGAGCTTTTCGCCTTTGGGGTCGAATCGAATCTGGCGCGTCGAGTGGCCTTGGCCCATTTCTGGAAGTGTGATGATTTCCTCGCCCGGCCCTGCGGTCATCGTTTTAGCGTCGTACTTGTGGCGCTTGACCGAGGTCGGCTGGGCGACGTAGAGGTAGTCTTTCCAGATGGCGAGTCCGAAGGGGTTGGCCACGTCAATGACCTTCTTGCGGTTCTTGCCATTGTTGGTGAGCGCGTACACCCCGCCGTTCTGGGAAGTGTCCGAGAGCAGGATCTCGCCGCTCGGTCCCAGGATCATGATGCGCGGGGTTGTGAAGCCGCCGGCATACTCTTCGATCTGGAAGCCGGTCGGGAGGCGGAGGCTCGCGCCATCCGGGCGGGGGATCACTTGCGGGAAGTTTGCCGCGGACTTGGTGGCAAAGGGTGCCGGAAGGTCGATGGTAGTGGTTTGCGAAACCAGCGTTGCCGCGATAGCTACGAACGCGAGGGAGGCTAGGAGTTTGGGTTGCATTCGCCCTATCTTATCTCAAATCCGGCCGATCTCAAATCCGGCCGACTTGAGGATCGCCTGGCCTTCTTTTGAGGTGAGGGCTTTTAGAAACTCGCGGGCCAGATTGGCTTGTTTGGAGGAGGCTACCACCGCTCCCGTTTGGATGATGGGTTGGTGGAGGTTCTCCGGCACCGGGACTCCGCCCCGGTTTTTGACCAAGGACCACGAGGTGAGGCAGACAGTCGCATTCCCACTTTCGGCGAACTGATAGGCTTGGCGGACGTTCTCGCCGAGGACGATTCTGGGTTGAAGCGTCAGCCAGATGCCTGCTTTTTCAAGGGCTTGCTTGGCGGCTAGGCCGTAGGGGGCGTGGTCGGGGTTGGCTATGGCGATAGTGCCTTTGGATTGGAGAAGCTGGTTAATACTACTAAAATCGTTTTTAGGGGACCAGATGGCGAGGCGACCGCGAGCGAAGGGTGTAGGGTCCGTTGCATTTTTCGATTGTTGTAGTATTTCTATATAAATAGGACTTGCAGAAAGGAAGACGTCATAAGGGGCACCATTGGCGATTTGTGAGGAGAGCTGGCCTGAGGAGCCGTAGACAAATCGGACGGGGGCTTGTTTGGTGAACAATTTGGCGAGTTGGGATTCCAGGGGCGCAAGGTCTGAGGCTGCAGCGATGAGAAGTTCTTTGGGCTGAGCGTTTAGAGAGGCTGCGAGAAATAAACTTGACAACAACACACTAAACTTTGATAATGGTAAAGGATTCATAGTGAGTCTTAAAATGGGAGGCGAGTAAAAACATATGAGCAAGATCATTGGTATTGATCTTGGCACTACCAACAGCGTGGTTGCCGTGATGGAAGGTGGCCAGCCGGTCGTCATTCCGAACCAGGAGGGTGGCCGCACGACTCCGTCGGTGGTCGGGTTCGCCAAGAATGGCGAACGTTTGGTTGGCCAAGTGGCGAAGCGTCAAGCCGTCACCAATCCTGAGAACACAGTTTATTCTATCAAGCGTTTCATGGGCCGGAGACAGGATGAAGTCTCCGAAGAGATGAAGCTGGTTCCGTACAAGGTTGTGCGGGGCGATGGCGGAGACGTGCGCGTTGATATTAGTGGGACCAAGATGTCGCCGCCGGAGATTTCGGCGATGGTATTGAAGAAGCTGAAAGAAGCCGCCGAGTCTTATTTGGGCGAGAAGGTTACTAAAGCCGTTATCACGGTACCTGCCTATTTCAACGATGCACAACGACAGGCGACCAAAGATGCTGGTCAGGTTGCCGGTCTTGAAGTGATGCGCATCATCAATGAACCGACTGCGGCCGCGCTTGCCTATGGACTGGACAAGAAGAAGGACGAGACCATCGCCGTGTACGATTTCGGTGGCGGTACGTTCGACGTGTCTATCCTTGAAGTCGGAGATGGCGTTGTCGAGGTGAAATCGACCAACGGCGATACACACCTTGGTGGTGACAATATCGATCACCGGTTGATCGACTGGATTGTCGAAGAATTCAAGAAAGAAAATGCGATTGATCTTTCCAAAGATCAGATGGCGCTGCAGCGATTGAAGGAAGCGGCTGAGAAGGCCAAGATCGAGTTGTCGACGGTACTGGAGACCGAGATCAATCTGCCGTTCGTGACTGCGGATGCGACTGGTCCGAAGCACCTTGTGATGAAGCTGACGCGGGCGAAGTTTGAGCAGATGGTGGATGACATTCTCCAGCGCTCGATTGGCCCTTGTAAGCAGGCGTTGGCTGATGCGGGCATTACACCGGCGCAGATTGATGAGGTTGTACTGGTGGGCGGATCAACCCGCATTCCGAAAGTGCAAAAAATTGTTCGCGATCTGTTTGGTAAAGATCCGAACAAGACGGTGAACCCGGATGAAGTGGTTGCGATTGGCGCGGCGGTTCAGGGCGGCGTGTTGGGCGGCGAAGTAAAGGATGTACTGCTGCTGGATGTGACCCCGCTTTCGCTGGGTATTGAAACCCTGGGCGGTGTGTTCACCAAGTTGATTGAGCGCAACACGACGATTCCGACCAAGAAGAGCGAGAAATTCTCCACGGCGGCTGATAACCAGACCTCCGTTGAGATCAAGGTGTTCCAGGGCGAACGTGCCATGGCGCGTGATAACCGCTTGCTGGGCGTGTTCCAGCTTGTGGGAATTCCTCCGGCTCCGCGCGGTATTCCGCAGGTGGAAGTGACGTTCGACATCGACGCGAACGGCATTCTCAATGTCAGCGCGAAGGACCATGCAACCAATAACGAACAGAAGATCACCATCACTTCTTCTTCCGGTTTGAGCAAGGAAGAAGTGGAGAAAATGGCGAAGGATGCCGAGGCGCATTCTGCCGATGATCGTGCGCGCAAAGAAGAAATTGAGCTGCGCAATCAGGCTGACAGCATGCTCTATAGCGTCGAGAAGATGCTGAAGGAGAATCGCGAAAAGATCAGCGAGGACGATGCCAAGAGCGTGGAAGAGGCGATTGCCGGTGTGAAAAGCGCCATTGAGGCCGGGGGCAAGGATACCATCCAAGCCGCTATGGACAAGATGAACGCTGCGTCACACAAGCTGGCAGAGGCGATGTATAAGAACGCGCCGCCTCCCGGGGCTGCTCCTGATGCTACCGGTGGCAGCGAGCCGAAGGCGGAACCAAAGAAGGAAGAAGTGGTGGACGCCGAGTTTGTCGATGTTGATGATAAGACCGATAAGAAGTAACTAAAACATGGCCGGTCAGAAAGACTATTACGAAACGCTCGGGTTGAAACGGGGAGCTTCTGAGGACGAGATACGCAAGGCGTATCGGCGTCTGGCGAGGAAGTATCATCCCGATCTCAACCCGGGCGATAAGGTGTCCGAAGACCGGTTCAAGCAGGTATCGGAAGCTAACGATATTCTCAGTGATCCCAAGAAGAAAGCCATGTACGATCAGTACGGGTTTTATTCGGATCAGGGAGTTCCCGGTGGCGGACAAGGGTTTCCCGGCGGGGCGCAGGGCCATCCGAATATGGGCTTTGGCGGTTTTGATTTTGGGGATTCCTTTGGTGCGGGAGTTCCGCATGAACAAGGGGGCGCAGGATTCTCCGGGAAATTTGGCGATATTTTCAGCCAGTTTTTCAAAGGCGGCGGCAAGCAGGCGCATCCGCAACCTGAGCATGGCAGCAATCTGGAATACGCACTGAGCGTTGATTTTTGGCGTGCGGTAAAAGGTACGCAGGTGCGGTTGAATATTAACCGGCAAGAGTCTTGCGCGTTGTGTCATGGGTCGGGCAATGAGGGTGGGCAGAATATTGTGTGCCCGTCGTGCAATGGATCCGGCAGTGTTACACAGCAGGCGGGGGCGATGCGGTTTGATTTGAGTTGTCCCAAGTGCGAAGGGTCTGGGCGATTGCGGAACAAGTGCCGCGGCTGTCATGGTGATGGGCGGATTACTACGCCTGAAAGTGTCGAGGTTCGGATTCCTCCGGGCGTCAGTTCAGGAGATCGGCTGCGCGTTCAGGGTAAGGGGAACGCCGGTACGATGGGCGGTGCCCCTGGTGATTTGTACATCACGATTCGTGTTGAGGATCATGCGTTCTTTCATCGCGATGGTGATGATGTGCGGATTCATGTGCCGGTGACGGTTTGGGAAGCTTCGCTTGGGTCGAAGATTGAAGTTCCGACAATTGATGGTAAGGCGCTGTTGAAGATTCCGATGGGGACCCAGAGTGGGCAGAAATTCCGGTTGCGGGAAAAGGGCATTCTCAATGCGCGGAAGCAGAAGCGCGGGGACCAGATTGTCGAAGTTGTGATTCATAGCCCGAAGGCGAATGATGAGCGGACGCGTGAAATTTTGAAAGAGCTGGCGGAGTTGCACACCGATGATCCGCGAGCAGGGTTGTGGGAGGACGCGACCAATCCGACTGTATGAAGAAGAAGCGCTCCAAAGCGGCGTATATGATCTCGGCAGTCGCCGAGCAATATAGTCTCCATCCGCAGACTTTGCGGATGTATGAGCGCGAGGGGCTGTTGTTGCCGTCCCGCAGCGAAGGCAACACGCGGCTTTATACAGAAGAAGATATCGAACGGCTGGAGATTATTCTGAAGCTGACCAGGGATTTGGGCGTGAATCTGGCAGGGGTCGAGATCATTCTCAACATGCGGGCAAAGATGGAAGCCATGCAGCAGCAGATGGGTGAATTTGTGGAGACGCTGAATCGGGAGTTAGCGGGTCGTGTGCAGCCGGTGACGGAGCGGGCGGAGAATGCGTTGATTCCGATGATCCGGATGCAGCCAGTGGCGGCGGGTAAGATTCCTAAGTCGAGAAAAGGGTCGCGCGGATAGTTCGCATCATTTTTCTACATTGACATCATTTTCCTCTCCATGACATCATATTGGCATGAGGACTACACTTACACTGGAAGATGATGCGTTGGAAGCAGTGCAAGCATTTGCCTCTGGTAAGAAACTTTCCCTGGGTAGGGCAGCGTCCGAATTGATTCGGCGCGGCTCCAAGTATCAACTGGGGATCAAGACTGTTAATGGACTTCCTGTATTTGATGTGCCTGCCGAGTTTCCTTCTATCACTTCTGAGCAGGTTAAGAATCTACTGGATCAGGAATGAGTCGGCAACTTCTGGACGTCAACGTGTTTTTCGCGCTGCTGTGGCCGCAGCATAAGAGTCACGTCGTGGCGCAGCAGTGGTTCTCGAAGCATGGACACACGGCGTGGGCGACCAGTCCTTTGACCCAGATGGGAGTCTTGCGGCTGCTCACAAATTCTGCTGTAACCCATGGCGCTGTGAATTTTTCGATGGCACTCCAGGTTGTGAATCAAGCAGTCGGCCATGAGGGGCATAGCCTTTTCCGGCTTCCAAACGACGTGATTGGCGGACTTCGACAGTTTGGGGAAAGGCTCAGGGGTCATCAGCGATGGACCGATGCAGTTTTGCTGAGTCAGGCGATTGCACAGGAGGGTGTTCTTGTGACCTTTGATGGCGGTGTTCGGGAACTGGCGGGGCGTGAGTTTGGTGCGCACGTGAACGTGCTGAAGGGCTGATGGCGGGAGTACAATTGGATCATGGCCGCGCAGCCCAATCCGACACTAAGCGAACAGGAGTACCTTGACCTGGAGCGTGCTGCGGAGTTTCGCAGCGAGTATTGGTTTGGGACTGTCCTTGCGATGGCTGGTGGATCCGAACGCCATTCTTTGATTAGTGTGAGTTTGTCAAGTGAATTGAGGCAACATCTGAAGCACCGTGGGTGCAGGGTATATTCGTCGGACATGCGTCTCGGCATTTCTCCGAACGGCCTCTACTTCTACCCGGATGTTATGGCGGTATGTGGTGAGCCAGCTTTTGCCGATGCTAGGCGAGACGTTTTGCTGAATCCGTCTGTGATCGTCGAAGTCCTTTCGCCAAGTACAGAAACCTATGATCGCGAGAAGAAATCCTGGCACTATCGGAGACTAGAATCGGTGCGCGAGTTGGTCTTGGTTTCACAGGAGAGTCCCGTGATCGAGTGTTACCACCGCACCTCCAACCAAGAGTGGCTGCTCAGGACGATGGAAGGAATGGATGCCAGTTTGCGGTTGGATAGTTTAGACCTTGCGATTCCGTTTGCTGAAATCTATGCGAACGTGGTTTTTGATTCGCCTATAATGACTTCTTGAGGATCTCTACATTTCCTGTCTGGCATCTTCCGTGTTCCGTCCGATAGCATCCCGGCCCGTTGGATCAACGGGTTGCCCAGCCATTGGAAACGAGTCTGCCCTTCTGCGCCGTAGTGTTCTGTTCTGCGAATCTTTCCTCCATTTGGGTGCATCTGCTAACCTTGGTTCTGCTGAGCCGCGTCATGCAATCGAGCTGTCTTCGCCATTCCGAAATTCCGGGTACTTCTCGCCTGTTTCAGGACTTCCTTTATCGTTTTGATCGGGTAGCTCCTTTCTTCTCCCATAGTTATTTGGATCCGGGGTGTTGGGCTAAGGCTGCGGGGGATGTTGTGTTTCCGGCGGAGCGGCGGGCTGCTTTGGTTTCGGCGCTGCGGACTCAGAATGGCGCTAGCGTGCAGTTGGATTTGCTGGCTCGGCCTGGGACTGTGGTGGTTGTCACGGGTCAGCAGGTTGGTTTGTTTGGTGGTCCTTGCTACACCATTTATAAGGCGTTGACGGCGGCTCGGTTGGCGGCTTCGCTTATGGCTTCCGGGATTCCGGCGGTTCCTGTTTTTTGGCTGGCTACGGAAGATCATGATTTCGCCGAGGTCAACCACGCCTGGGTTTTTGATCAGGCTATGGAGCCACGGAAATTGCAGGTGGATGTTGCAGGGCAGGAGCAGCGGCCTGTTGGCGGGGTTGTGGTGGATCGGTTTCCTGTTGAGGAGTTGAAGGCTGCGCTTGCCGGGATGCCGTTTGCGGCTGAAGTTTCCGCGTTGGTGGAAGAGTGCTACGTGCCCGGCGCTACGATGGGCGCGGCGTTTGGTTCGTTGTTACGGCGGTTGTTGCCTGATCTTGGATTGCTTTACTTGGACCCAATGGATCCGGCGATTCGCGCGATTGCGGCCCCGATTGTGCGGGATGCGGTGCTGGCTTCCGGTGATTTGAAGGCACGCTTGATTGAGCGGGATTCCTTGCTGGAACAGTCCGGGTATCATGCTCAGGTACACGTGGAGAAATCCACCTCGTTGTTTTTTTTGCTGGAAGACGGGCGGCGGACTACGCTTCGTTATGGCGATGATCGCTATGCGGGCTTGACGGGCAAGTGGACGGTTGGCGAGTTGGCTGATCGGGCGGAGCAGTTGTCTCCGAATGCTTTGTTGCGACCGGTTGTGCAGGATTATTTGTTGCCGACGGTGGCACAGGTAGGCGGTCCTGCGGAGGTTGCCTATCTGGCGCAGAGCCAGGTGTTATATCAGGCGCTGGGGCGGGTGGCTCCAGTGGCGGTTCCTCGGTCGGGGTTTACGTTGTTTGATGCTCGTGCTGGAAAGTTGATGTCGCGGTATGGGTTGAGCCCGGGAGATTTTTTTGAGGGACTGGGTCCTTTGAAAGAACGGATATCGCGGAAGCTGGTGCCGACTGGGTTGCAGGCATCGATTGCGGAGACGCGGGTGGAGGCCGAGAAGTTGATGGGGCGCTTGGAGTCGAGCTTAGCGGAGTTTGATGCCAGTCTGGCGGCAGCTACGGCTAAGAGCCGCACAAAGATTTTGTATCAAGTATCGAAGATTGAGACCAAGGCTGCCCGGCAGGCGTTAGCTTGTGACGGGCGCGCCGCTGCAGATGCTGAGTATTTGTTCAACCTGGTTTATCCGCATAAGCATTTGCAGGAACGGTTGTATGGCGTGCTTCCGTTCCTGGGTACTTATGGGTTTGGGTTGGTTGGAGAGATCGCGGAGTTTGTCCGGCTAGAATGTCCAGACCATGTTGTTTTGACGGTTTAACGCCTATTTCATTGGCAAGGCGAATGCGACGTAAGTCGCTGATGGCATGATGACGCCTCCTCTTCCGTTGCTTGGGGCAAGGCCTCCGGCGCGACCTCCTGATGCAACAGTGACTACGAATTGGCGGCCCTTGATGTCGTAAGTTGCCGGAGTTCCGTTTGCTGGTGCGGGTAGCATTGCTTCCCACAGCAGCTTTCCATTGGTTTTGTCGAAGGCGCGAAATTTGTTATCGAAATTTGTGGCTCCGATGAAGACCAGGCCGCCTGCGGTTACGATGGGTCCGCCGTAGTTTTCGGTACCTGTGTCTTTGATTCCTTTTGCAGCGAGCGCCGGATATTCGCCGAGAGGGATTTTCCAGGCGTACTCACCGGTGTTGAGATTGATTGCGTTGAGCGTTCCCCATGGCGGATCGACGGCAGGGAAGCCGTCTGGCGCGTAGAAGCGGTTGTAGCCAGTGAAGCGGTACTTCATCGCAGCCCCCGGCTGGCTCACGGCCATTTCGCCGGTCCATGGAAGGTCGTTCGCGTTGACGAAGAGCAGGTTGCTTTGCGGATCGAAAGCACTGCCTCCCCACTCTGCGCCTCCGTCGAAACCCGGGAAGATTACGGTAGGCTTGCCTGTTGTGAAGGGAAGGAACTGACCTTCGCTACGGAACGTTTTGAACTGATTCAAGGCCCAGGCGTGGACATCTGGTGTGCGTTTCGCCAGCATGTCTTCGGTTAAAACTTGACGCGAGAACGGTGCTGGTTTGGTTGGGAGCGGTTGCGTCTCGGCAGTGATTTCTCCATCGAGTGTGCTTTGCGGGTACTTGCGATATTCGATGGGAAACAGCGGTTTGCCGGTGACGCGATCAAACAAATACAGCCAACCTTGTTTGCTGGTTTGTGCGACGGCGTCGATGTTGCGGCCGTTCTGCCGGACGGTGACAAGCGTTGGGGGCGAGGGGAAATCGCGATCCCAGATGTCGTGCTTCACTGCTTGAAAATGCCAGATACGAACGCCTGTATTTGCGTTCAGTGCGATCAGGCTATTTGCAAAGAGATTGTCGCCTGTGCGATTCGCGCCGTAGAAATCACTGGCGGCCGAGCCTGTTGGCACAAAGACGATTCCACGTTTTTCGTCCACAGCCATGCCTGCCCAGTTGTTGGCCGATCCGGTGTACGTGTGCGCATCTTTGGGCCAGGTGTTGTAGCCGAATTCTCCGGGTCTCGGAATGGTGTGGAAGGTCCAACGGGTTTTGCCGGTGCGGACATCGTAAGCGCGAATGTCGTCGGGGGGCGCGGGCAGGGCTTCCGGACTGCGGCCGCCGATGATCAACATGTCTTTGTAGATCACACCTGGGGAACTGATGACATACGATGCGGTTTCCGGATCACGACCGAGATCCTGTTGCAGGTCGATGCGTCCGTCTTTGCCAAAGGTTGTGATCACCTCGCCGTTGCTGGGGTTCAGCGCGTAGAGGTATCTCCCGAAGCCAGCGAAGATGCGCTGCTCTTTTCCTTGCGACCAATACATCACCGCGCGACCTCCACGGTTGTTGCTCTTGGAATCGAAAGCCCAGAGTTGCTCTCCGGTTGCGCCGTCGAGCGCGACAATTCTTCCGCGGGGTGTGTTGACGTAGACGACTCCGTTGACGACGATGGGTTGTGTCTGCAACGCACCTGGCTCACCGGTGTCAAATTTCCAGGCTTGTTGGAGCGTCGATACGTTGGCGCGGTTGATCTGCTTGAGCGCGGAGTAACGTGTGCCCGCCGGATTGCCGCCGTAACCGGACCAATCCGCCGCTAGCAGTGTACTGGCGGCGAAAAACACGAGGCGTTTCATTGATAGAGTTCTTTCTTCCCGGTGGCTGACAGTTTGATGCGATAGACGCTGGTGAACGCGGTCATGTAGAGAGACTTGCCATCGTCGCCCCAGGCGCAATTGGTTGGCACTTCGGTCGGCTTGATTTTGCCGAGCACTTTTCCATCCGAGTTCAACACCCAGATGCCGCCGGAGCCTGTGGTGTAGACGTTGCCTTGCGTATCGACCTTGAGGCCGTCCGGCGCACCTGGCGCGGCTTCCGCAGTTACGTCGAGGAACACTTTGCCGTTGCTAACTGTGCCGTCTGCGGCCACTTCGTAACGCATCAGCACTTTGTTCTTGTCATCGGAGTTCGCTACGTAGAGGAACTTTTCGTCTGGTGAGAAAGCGATGCCGTTGGGTCGTGTGAGGTCTTTCACCAATAGGTCGACCTTGCCGTCTTTGAGGCGATACACGCCGTTGAACTTCTGTTTCTTGGCGGGGTCGGCGTCCTGCTTGGCGAAGCCGTAGGGCGGATCTGTGAAGTACAATGCACCGTTCGAGTGAAACACCAGATCATTGGGACTGTTCAAGCGTTTGCCTTGATAGCTATCCACAACCGTTGTTACTTTCTTGTCTTTGTCGATGCGAACGATGCGGCCAGAGGAGTGTTGTGCAATCAAGACCGCTCCGTCTTTATCAGCGGCGAGACCGTTGGGCCCCCCGTATTCAGAGGCTTTCGCGACTCCTGGAAGGTTGCCTGCGGGGTTTAGAATGTCGATGACTTTTCCTGTAGTGGAATTCCACTCGCGCACTACGTCGCCGACGACATCGCTGAACCATAGCGTGCCTTCAGGCCGCCAGAGTGGACCTTCGGTGAAGGTAAAGCCTGTCGCCACTTTCTCAATGACAGGGTCTTTCGGAACGAGCGCGTCGAATGCGGCATCCATTCTGTCGATGCTGCCTGCGCTTGGCGGCGGTGGCGGAGTCTTTGCTTCAGGAGCAGGGGCAGGCGCGGTGGAGCAGCCGAGGGTTGCTGCGAGGGCGCAGATTACGAGTGTTGTTTTCATTGTTACCTTTGGGTGATGTTATCACGCTGGCGAATCTCTTTTGTTTCCCAGATGACTTGTCCGGTGACCGGATTCTCTACAGCCTGCACTAACGCGGCAATCATTTCGGCGTGACGAACCAAGCCTAATCGAATCGCGTTCTCGCGCGTGGCAGGAATCGATTCCATCAGCTTGTAGAACGGGATCAGCGCCAACGGCCACCAGTGTCCGGGTCCGATGATGTACCAAGGACGCAGAATGGTTGCGTTGAGTTTCGATGCGCGCAGGTGCGCTTCGCATTCGCTGCGGACCTTGATGTAGCTTGCCATCACCGGCGCTGGTTGCGCGACGCTCACGTAGACGAAGTGTTCGATGTTTGCGGCGAGGGCTGCGACGACGGAAGCGAATAGTGATGCCCGGTCGACGGCTCGGAATTCTTTTTCTTTCCAGGGTGCGGGTTTCGGTGTGCCTACCAGATGTACAAGCGTCGTCGCAGGCGCGACGGTGTGACGCCATGTGGAGGCGTCCAACGCGTTGCCAGTTGCGGCTTGGCAACCTCGCGGGAGTTTGTTCTCTGAGCCTGGCCGCACCAATCCTCGCACTGCATGGCCGCGCTCCAGTAGCGCTGTGACAAGTGTTTTGCCAAGGTATCCGTTGGCACCGGTGACGTAAATCATCCCTGGATGGTATAGTACATCGTTTGCTTATCGCGATTACACGTCCGGTTAG
>Ga0315912_10003355_pt1 | contig 15994 bp, 9 predicted proteins | sample VfabasoilMG_FD_204469 | JGI IMG/M metagenome (GOLD analysis project Ga0315912, IMG submission 204469) | Garden soil microbial communities collected in Santa Monica, California, United States - V. faba soil | ecosystem: Environmental > Terrestrial > Soil > Garden | place: USA: California... | reverse complement strand
AGGTCGACGACGAGCGATGCGGCGGGCGCGAGCGTCACGCGCCGCGCGCCGACGACGTCCGCCTTGAGGAAGCCGGCGCCGAAATCCGTCACGGACGCCGTGACGAGCGGCGAGACCGTCTTGGTGCCGCGGTTCTCGATGCGCAGGTGGATGGTCGCCGGGAAGCCGGCCTGGAGCGTCTCCGGATCGGTCCAGATGTCGATGTCGTTGGCCCAACTCGGGGCGCTCGCGAGGTTGCACGGGCTCGCGAGATCGACCTGCTCGTCGAGGCAGGCGGGAAACTTCACGTCGCCCGTGGTGTCGAACCGCAGCGCGGCGCCGAGATCGAGGAGGCCGGCGCCGAAGGTGCAGTCCCAGTGCGCGTCGTCGTCGAGAATCGGGCACTGGATGGCATCGTTCTCGAAGCTGGGCACGCGCCCGGCGCTACCGCGCAGGAGCTCCTTCAGCGCGGCGGGACGCATGGGACGGCGCGCGAGCAGGAGGGCGGCGGCGCCGGCGACCTGCGGCGCGGCGATCGAGGAGCCGGAGGCGTCGCGAATGGGCTGGCCCGCTCCATCGAGGATGAGCTGGCCCGTGACCTGGTCTACGGCTGTGGGTACCGAAACCCGCAGGCCCTGCGACGGTGCCACCAGATCGGGCTTCAGCGCCAGCGGATTCCGTGTCGCCGCGTAGTCGGATCGTGGACCCGTCAGGTACGCGGATCCGGGATCGTCATCGGCGGGATCCACGGTAGCGAGATCGCTGCGCTGGCCCACGGTGATGGCCATCGAGGCCGAGGCCGGCTCGCCCACGGACCTCATGCCGGCGACGAGGTTCTTGCAGGGATCGCCCGCGTTCCCGCCGGCGACAACCACGGCCACGCCGCGGCTCGCCAGCAGGTCGATGAGCTGATCGAGAAGGCCATCGCCGGCATCGTCGAAGCAGGTCCCGAGGCTGATGTTCGCGACGCGAACGCGCAGGGCACCGGCTCGGCTCGCGAGCCAGTCGAGCGCGATGGGAAGCGCGGGACACTCGCCGTTCAAGGCGAGATCCGCGTTGGACACGCCCTGCTTGCGGCAGGCCTTGACGTCCACCAGGCCGGCACCTGACGCAACGCCGCGGCAATCGCTCGAGAACTGTGCGCTGCCTCCGACAGGCCGGCAGTTCATGCCGGGCACGGCATCGCCGAGGAGGATCGCGGCGACGGCCGTGCCATGCGGCTCCAGCGGATCGGCAGCCGGGTTGAAGGCCCCGTCGAGGGGGCTCCCCGTGGTGTACGGATCGAAGCCGCCGACGAAGCGGTCTCCGAAGACGGTCCCGGCGCCATCCGCCACGCCGTAGTCGATCACCGCGACGTTGACGCCGTTGCCGCAGTCGGCGGATGCGGCCACGGCGCAGCTCTCGCGGACATGCGTGGCTCGCGTGGCGACGTCGGTCATGCCGTAGACGGGCACCTGCCACTCGATCATCGCGATCTCGGGGCGCGCTGCCAGCGCCGCGAGATCCACGAAGGCCACGCCGTCCACCAGCGCGAATGCGAGATTCTCGCCGACGTGGCGGAGCGTTCCATGGCCGGCGAAAATCTGTGCGACCTCGGTCTCGGTGAGCACCTGGCTGAAGGCCACCGAGATGTTCACCTCCTGGCCGATCCCGAATTGCTGCGTGATGACGTCGTCGATGAAGTCGTGGTTGGCGTCACGTCCCCACGAGGTACGCTTCGCCTGACCGTCGAACGGCGTCCCCGCGAGGCCCGGCACGAGCTTCGTCGAAGCGCGCCACGCCAGCGGGACATGAGGTGTCGCCATCGTCGTCGCGACCCACATCCAGCAGACGAGCAAGCAGGCGATCGCGCGACACATTACGTCACCTCCTGACTTCGTCGTCCTTCCCCAACCATGGCGCAGGCTTGTCGGGTAGCATGCCGCATCGCTCGCCGCTTCGGTGCAGCTCTTCGGGGAGGATCCGATGTCCAGATATCTCTTGTCCAGGTTCGATGGGAGTCTCCTGATCGCCGCTGGCCTGATGATCCTCGCTCCCGCGTGCTCGACGCCGCCTCCGCCTCCGCCGCCACCGAGCGCACCCACGGCACCCACGGCGCCGAGCGGTCCTACCGGGAGCAGCGGCCTCCACCCCGTCCTGAATCCCACGCAGGTGAGCTACGAACGCGCGCCGAGCCCGAAGGTCTCCGTCAAGGACGCCATGGGGAATCGGCACGATTACACCTACACCGATGGCAACGTTGCAGCGGCGGCGTTCGTCTTCTCGGGAATCGATGGCGTCACGTGGGAGAAGCCTGGCGGCCTTGCGCCGGAGTATCTCCAGATGGTCGTCGCCGCGCCGAATGCCGGGAGGATCGTGCCCGCGACGGCCGGGGCGTCCGCACCTCTCCTCAACGCGTACGACGACACCACGCACACCCTGCGGATGGCCGGCGTGATCGGCGATCGTCCCGTCGCGGATCAGACGCAGGCCAGCGGGCTCGCGCAGGCACTCGCGGCAGCCAGCCTCCTGCCGGGCACGACGACGGCGGCACGGCTAAAGTGGGTCGAGGACACGGCCGCGGAGACGATCACCGTGACGTTCAGGCTGAACTGATCTCGACGCCCAGCCGGAAGCCGAGGACGACGCCGCGGGTCACCACGCCCGCGGCGCCACGCCACGCGCATCGGGACATGCTGCCGCTCATCGACCAGCCCCCGCCGCGCACCTCCGCGAAGGTGCGCGGCTCATCGAGCCAGCTCGCCGTCCACTCCTGGACGCAACCCGCCATGTCCCTGACTCCGTAGACGGACTCGTCGGCTTCGGCGACGCCGATCGGCGCGATCTCCGGCCTGCCCGGCACGGAGTCGCGCACGTAGGAGAGCGCGGCATCGAATGGATCTCCCCAGGGATGGCGCCGCCGATCGACGCCGCGCGACGCCAGTTCCCACTCCTCGGCCGTCGGAAGGCGGCAGCGCACGCGGAGCTCGCGAGAGCGCCACGCGGCGTAGGCCTCAGCGTCGGTGCGGGACACGCCGACGACCGGGAGCCTAATCGACGCGCCGTCACCGTGGCGCGTCGCGAGGCCGTCGCTCAACAGCACGTCGATGCGCGGCTCGTAGCGAGCGCCCACGCGCGCGACGAGAGCACCCTCCGTCTCCACGCGCGGCAGGTGCTCGGCCACCAGCGCGTCATCGCCCAGCGAGTCGAGGAACTCACAGTACTCACCGAAGGTGACGGGGTGCTTCGCGATCGCGAACGATCCGATCGTGACCCGGCGCAGCGGCCATGAATTCGTCGCGCGCGAGTCGCCGCCGAGCCAAGCCTCGGTGGCAGGCACGTAGACGAAGCCCGGCGGAAGGGCGCCCTTCTCCAGCAAGCGCAGCTTCCCTCTCCACGCGTCAGATCTCGCGATGCAGACGGGATAGCGAGCCGGCTCGAAACCATCTGCGTGCGCGACGATGACGTAACTGCCCATGGGCAGCGCGTCGATGCTGACGCTGCCGCGGCCGAGCTGCCGACCGGGGCCGTCCACGAGCACGAGATCGCGCTCAATCAGGGGATGCAACGTGAGCTCCGCGGAGGGCGGATCCACCTCCAGCTCGAGGCTCCCGTCGCCGCGAAGTTCGTGCTCGAGTCGTCCGTCGTGGAAGCGCTCGACCATGAGGCGCAGCGCGCGCGCAGCAGCAACGTCGCCATCGCGCTCGGACTGTCGGAACCGCTCCCAATAGAGGTCCGTGAGACCGCGACGCGCGGCGACATGCGTCGAGAGATGCGCAAGCGCATCCGTGTAGTGCTCGACCGCCTCGAGGTACGAGGCCTCGACATCGTCGACGGACGCCGCCAGTGCGCGGCGCGCGTCGAGCAGTGGTCGCTTCTCCGCGATGGGCTGCCATGCCGGGTGCACGCGCTGGAGACGCTCGACATCCGCCTCGCGCTCGGCCACGCGAGCGCGCGCCTCGGCATGGCGCCTTACTGCGCCTTCCGCCTCTTCGCAGAGAGCCGCGGCCCCCGCGGCGCGACGCTCGCGATCCCGCACGCCCTCGAGGAACGCCTGCAGCTCGTCGTGCAGCGCGCGCGCCGTCTGCGGCCGCGCTGCGGCGTCCTTTGCGAGCGCGCGCAGCGCGAGGGCGGAGAGCTCCGGAGGAACGACGCGATCGGGCGCTACCTGCTCGGGCGGCGGCGGCTCGTCGCGCAGCACGGCCGCGAGGATCTCCGCCCGCGTTTCCTGCGCGAACGGAAGCCGGCCGGCGAGGATCTGGTACAGCACGACGCCCAGCGAGTACAGGTCGGTGCGCGCATCGAGCGTGTCGCCGCAGGCCTGCTCGGGCGACGCGTAGGCGGCCGTCAGCTTGAGGATGTCGCTGTCCGTGCGCACCCTCAGTGAGGTGGTGATCTTCGCGATCCCCCAGTCCACGAGCAGCACTTCGCCGTGCGGGCCGAGCAGGATGTTCGACGGCTTGACGTCGCGATGCAGCACGCCGCGGCCATGCGCCATCTCGAGCGCGAGGCAGGTCTGCTGTACGGCCTGCACCAGCCGCGTCAGGCTCCACTCGCTCGACGCCTGCCCTGCGCCGTCCTCCTCGTGGAGGACCTGTGCGAGCGAGCGGCCCGACACCAGGCGCATCGTGTAGAAGGGGCGTCCGTCGTCGAGCAGCCCCGAGTCGTAGATCGGGATGATGTTCGGGTGCTCGAGGCTCGCGGCGGCGTTGACCTCCTCGATGAACGCCTGCGACTCCTCGGGCGAGAACCTCCGCCGATACACCGTCTTGAGCGCCACGTCGCGGCCGAGCTCGCGATCGTGGACGCGGAAGACGACGCCCTGCCCGCCGCGGCCGATCAGGTCGCGATGGGCATAGCGCGCGTGGACTGGCGGCTCGTGCTCGGCGGACGCCACGCGGCGATCCACCGTGGACGGATCGTTGACGGCCCAGCGACGCGTCACCTCGCCGGGTGGGCCACCGCTGCTCGCCGTGGGATCGTCGCCCTCGCCGTCCATGCCGGCGATGTTAGACGAAGCACGTCGTCCGCGCGCGGTTGCACGACACGGCTGGGGCTGCCGGAAACCGGCTCCCGGTTCGGATAGGCCGCGCCGGCGATGCTCGTGACGCTTTACGTAGAAACGGCGCGCGCTCCCGAGCCTGGCGCACGTTTCATCTGTCGGGGTGCCGCCCCGCGGCATGGCCCGCTGGTCACGAGCATCGACGGGGCGGAACCGCTCGCCGCGCCGACTCGCGGCGGGAGGTGAGCCCCACCGGCGAGCGGAACGGGCGATACCGCCGCCGCCTACTCCGCCCCGATCGGAACGAACTCGACCCTGCGGTTGGCCTCGCGGCCCTCGGCCGTCGAGTTGTCGCCGACGGGCATCTCCTCGCCGTGGCTCTCCGTCTCGAGGCGCGAGGCGGAGATGCCGAGCTCGGTGACGAGGTAGTCCTTCACGGCGGCCGCGCGGCGATGGCCGAGGCGGTAGTTGTAGTCGTTCGTGTTCTGCGAGTCGCAGTGGCCCTCGAGGCGGATGCGCATGCTGGGCAGCTCGCGCATCATCTCGGCGTTCAGCTTGAGCGCGTTGCGCGCGTTCGCGTCGAGGTCCGACTTGTCGCTGTCGAAGTACACGCGGCGGAAGTCGTCGGGGCAGCCGTCCTCGTCCGCGATGCCGTTCTTGGTCTCGGGATCGTTCGGACAGAGGTCGCTCACGTCCGGGATGCCGTCCTTGTCGTTGTCGGTGTCGGGGCAGCCGTCCTGATCCTCGAAGCCGTCCTTGTCCTCGGGATCGTTCGGGCAGCGATCGTTGCCGTCGAGGATGCCGTCGTTGTCGTTGTCGGGATCGGGGCAGCCGTCCTCGTCCTGGAAGCCGTCCTTGTCCTCGGGATCGTCCGGGCAGCGATCACGCGAGTCGGGGATGCCGTCGCGATCGCGATCGCCGTCCGTGATCTTGTCGAGATCCGCCTCGGCATGGCGCACGGCGTCGAGCGCGCACGTGTGCCAGGGCCGCGGCTCCGACAGCTCGCGCCGCGCGATGAACGAATCGACCGTCGCATGCGCGACGAGATCGGCGTTGGATGCGCGCACTGAAGGCGAGAGTGCCGCGAGCCTCGACTCGACGCGCATGAGGATGACGTGCGTGTCGGCCTCCTGCGTGTCGCGCCTGCCGATGCGCACCTCGTCGCGCATGGGGGCCGGCAGGTCGGCGATGGTGAGCGGCCCGCTCGTCCGCGCCTTCTGTGCGAGCTCCTTGAAGATGGCCTCGCCCTCGCGATCGTGATCCTTCACTTCGTTCGCGGCAGCCTCCTCGAGATAGCGGGCCTGCGCGTCGCCCTCGGCCGACGCGGCGCGCGCGGCGGGAGCGAGCATGAGGGTGGTGGCCGCGACGGACATGACGAACCAGGCAGGGAGGCGCATCTCGGGATCCTCGGGGTGGGGGCGGCCCATGGCACTGGGCGCCGCTCTCTTCGGGGGATGCAGCATCTTGCCCAAGCCCCTGCCCAAAAGCGAGCCCCCGGGATCACGACGCGCCGGGGGTTGACGGATCCAGGCGCGTGAAACTGTCCTGTCGACGCTGATGGCTGCATCCCTCCGGCCGCGCTGGAGCCCCCGGATCTCGCGTGCGGGCCCGGAGCCTCGCGCGATACGAACGAACTTCGTTCACTGGGAGAACCGCGGTGGGGCGTCAGGGTGATGCTGCGGCTTCCCCTTCGGCGAGGCTCAGCTCGCGTTGCGTATCGGCGTCGTCGGGGGCGAGAACAGCGGCGGCGCGGAGATGCTCGAGGGCGTCGGCAGGACGCCCGATGCGGCGCAGGGTTGCGCCGAGGTTGTAGCGCGCGGCGAGATTGTCGGGAGCCATCGCAACAGACCTGGCGAGTTCCGTCGCTGCGGCGTCGATCCTGCCCTGCTCTGCCAGGAGGGTGCCGAGGAGGAAGCGATCCGCCGGGCTGTCGCCGGCCTGCGCGATCTTCGCCGTGAGCGCCGTCTCCGCGTCGGCGAGGCGACCACGCGCCACGAGCAGCTCGATGAGGTTGTCGTGGCGCGCCGGATCCTTCGGCTTGCGCGCGAGCACCTCGCGGATGAGTGCTTCGGCCGGCTCCTCCCTGCCGCGCAGCAGGTGGCACCATGCGAGTCCGAGATCGATTTCCGCGACATGCACGAGCCCGATGCGGCGTGCGAGCTCGAGGTGATGCGACGCCGCGTCGAGCGCGCGACGATGGGATGCCGTCGTCGCGCTCTCGTCGAAGCGTCCAGAAAGGACCGCCTCGCGCCCGATCTCCGTCCGACCCAGCGCGCGCACGCCGCGCACGCGATGCCACTGGACGAACGACGAGTGCGCCACGAAGAGCATCCAGAGGGTGCCGACAACCATGAACGCGCGGCCCGCGCGCGAGATCTCGCCGCCGGCGCGCAGCGTGAACGACTGGAGCCGCACGGTGTCGCGGCGCGCGAGATGGAGCAGCTCGAGCGCGACGAAGGCCGAGATGCCGCCGAGGGCGACGGCCATCAGCAGCGGCGGCCCGTCGTAGAGCCCGCGGAACGCGAGCGTCGCGACGAGCGCGACGCTCGCGACGAGGATCTCCTCGGACCACGGGAGCCATCCCTGCGAGGCCGACGCCGGCTTGCCGACGAGGATCGACGGCTTGGCGAGCCCGACGCTCAACGCCTCGTTGGGACAGGCAGCGACGCAGTCCATGCACTTCATGCAGCCGGAGTCCACCACCATCGCGTGCCGCTTCACCTCCAGGTGGACGAGCACGTTGCTCGTGCAGGCGGGCGTGCACTGCCCGCTCTGTTGGCAGCCTTCGGCAACGATTCGCACGGGCGCGAGGCGATCCGCGAAGGAGAAGAAGGCGCCATAGGGACAGCCGTACGTGCAGAACCCCTTCGAGCCGAGCAGGTACACCGCGACGAATCCGCACGTGACGAGGGTCAGCACGGCGAACCCCGGCCCGGGAAACGTGCGCCAGAAGTCGGTCGTCGTCAGGTGGAGTTGCCATCCGGGGAACGGCGGGCCCTGCCCGAGCACTTCGCGCTTGAAGGTCGGCCAGGCGAACATGTAGGCGGCCAACGCCACGGGCGCTAGCAGCAGGAGGCGCGAGCGCAGCGGCCGCGGGCGGATGCCGATGCGTCGCATCATCGCGCCGCAGAGATCCTGGAGCGCCACGACGTGGCATCCCCATCCGCAGAAGAAGCGTCCGAGCACGAGCGTCGAGAGGATCGCGAGGACGAAGAACGCGCAGCCGGCGTTCAGCAGGCCGAGCTCGAGCGCGTACATGGTCTCGGAAGGCTCGACCGGCGAGATCGTGCGACGCGCCAGGAGGTAGTGCGCGACGTGAAGCGCGATCAGCACGTGGACGCCGATGAGCACGACGACGCGCCAACGGGCCATGCTCTTGCGCGGCGGACGCGCGCCCGCGGGAGGATCGAGGATCGGCAGCTCGTGAAGTCGCCGCCGCGCGGCGCGGCTCACGCTGGGAGACGACCCGTCACTGGCAGGGCGCCTCGACGCGCGACCGGCCCATCGAGTCGGTGCCCGTGTCGCCGAGGCCGTCAGCGCAGGCGGATCTCGCCCTCACGAGGTAGTAGAGCGGTTGCCGGAAGCCGGGCGCGCCGTTGTCGGTGATGGTCCGCAGCGTGCGATCGCGCGCGAAGAGACAGACGGCAGTGGGCGCGCCGAAGTCGCTCGCCACGGTGCTGCGCAGCGTCTCGTAGAGCGGCGCGCTCGATCCTGGCTCGACCGGCTCGCGCCACATGAGGATCAGCTCGCCGGCCGATCCCCTGACCGCGTGCACGTCCCACACCTCGCCTGGGATCGACCAGTTCGAGCGATCGCCCTCCGCGCAGTCGGCGCAGTACCCTGAGCCGTCGCCGTCGAAGTCGGGTCCGTCGTCCGTGCAGTCCGCGCAGGAGAAGCACGTCTCCCCCGCGTCGCACGCGCCGTCGAGGTTGCACGACTCGGGCGCGATGGTCTCGACGACGAGCTGATCGGCTTCGCCGGCTGCGGGCTTGAAGAGGCCGATGCCGACGAGGTTCCTTCCAGGAGGGCGATCGCAGTCGAAGCGATAGTTGTAGAGCGTGCCCCATCGCAGTGCGTTAGCGTTCTGGTTGCTCGCGAAGTCGGGGCAGGCCCATCGCACGGAGCCGGACGATCCGTCCGTGAAGTTCCACGAGATCCCGCTGAATGGCTCGCCGCTGTGGTAGGCAACGTCGTGGAAGCCGATGTTGGTGATCGTCGAGGCGCCGGGCACGGGCACCTCGACGGAGCCGGCGGCGCGATCGCTATCCACGTTCTGGATCGCATACTCGTAGTGCCACGTGCCGCCGCCGAGATCAGTCGCCTTCGCGCCCACGTAGAAGCGACCGCCCGCGGGATCATCGACGATATCGATCTCCACGTCGGGATCGTTGTCCGACCACGCGAGGATGCCGGGGCGCATGCGCTGCGTCTCGATCCCGAGGCGGAACTCCAACGACATGCAGCCGCAGTTGTTGTCGTGCCCCGGAAACGTCTCGCGATAAGACGCATTGTCGTTCTTGTTGCCGGCGGCCGCGTCGTCTGCCGCGAGGTACTGCCCCTCGAAGAACCAACGCGCTCCGGGGTTCAGTGCCGGATCGAAGTCCACGTCACGGACCTGGAGACGCTTGTAGATGACGCTTCCAGTGAGACTCTGGTCGGTCACGGGATGCGGATGTGACCCCGTGGTCGCGCTCACCTCGAACTTGGGGCCGAGCCTGCCCTGCGAACCGTTATTGATGGCCGTGTAGGGATCGGAGCAGTTGACGCCGAGATGCTCCCCCTGCGGCAACGTGCAACCGAACTCGCACAGACCGTCCTCGTTCACGGCGTTGAACCCGTGCTTCAGCCAGCTCTGCCCCAGATGCTCGATGCGTCCATCACTCACGCGGAAGAGGTTCTGGCCTATCGTCGGATGCAGGTTGGAATCGTCGCCCGCGATCCAGTCGAGCCAGCAGGTTCCGAGATTGCAGGATTTCGTACCAATGGAGAACGCCGTGATGCCCGAGATGGTTCCCCACCGCCTGATCTCGTAGACGTCACCGAGGATCACGTTGGGCTCGTCGCCCGGCGCGTCGCAGATCTCCGGATCGCCCCCCTGCGCGGCCGCGCCGCGCGGCAGACCCAGCGCGACGAGCGCGACGAGCGCCATCTTGCGCGCGAGGCATGCGGTGGAACGGGTGAGGAGCACGACGACCCCGGACGACGGAGGGCGAATGAAGCGGCGAAACGAGCAGGACACCTGAAGTTAGCACCCGGCCGTCGCCGCGACAACGGACGGTCCAAAGCGCCCCGCTTCGGTCATGTGTCGGGGCTCCCGGCGCAGCCCGCGGCGGGCCACTGCGAATGAGACGCGCCCCCGACGCGCGACCTCACCGGCACGTCGCGCCGAGGACTTGCGGCTCGTCGCAGGGAGTCGCGCCGACGCGCTCGGGATGCTCGGCGCCGAACGAGTCGCGGCCGTAGCTGCCTTCGGCCACGTCGTTGCGTCCGGCGACGACGAGCCACCAGGAGCCTGCGCCGGGATCGAGGCGCGTCGTCCCCGACATGCCGAGGCCGCACGAGAAGCCGGCGTAGAGATGCGAGCCGACGTCCAGCATCGAGCCCCAGAGGATCTCGTGATCCGTCGCGTCGCAGGCGGGATCGAACGAGACGACGAGCTCGCCCGTCGCGCGATCGCGCGTCGCGAGCAACGGCGCGTCGCCGTCGAGAACGTCGGACACCTCGCTCGGGATCAGCAGCGGCGCGCAGGCCGTGTTCGCGCAGTTCGTCCCCGGCCCCCCGGGATCGGCGCCCTCCACGAGGAGGCACTCCGCCGCCGGCACCTCGCTGCATGCGCCGAGCGAGCAGCAGGCCTCGCCCGGCGGAGGCGTGACCGCGACGCTCGCGGACGCGCTGCCGAGATCGATGGGCTCCGCGCGGCCGCTCGCCGCCCAGTGGTCGTAGACCTTCTCGCCGCGGGTGGCGCGCGCTACGGGCTGCGTCGGATCGCATCCGGCATCGCGCGGATCGCAGGTCGAGCGGGTCTCGTCGCGCAGGAACTCGACGTACTCCTTCGATGTGGACTGGTAGCGCACGCGCGCGACGACGAGGAACGGGTTGCTCGTCAGCGCCGGCACGGGGATCGAGTAGAGGCTGTCGTCCCAGTTCGCGAGCGTCCCGGGCAGCGCGGGATTCGGGGGATAGCCGTAGCCGATGGGCGCCGTCTCGACGTCGGGCGCGAAGCCCAGCGGCGGGATGCGGTTGTCCTGCACGACGCAGTCGTTCAGCGCGAAGTGGAACATCGGCCGCGACACGGAGTCATCGACGGTGTCGCACTGGCCATCGCCGTTGAAGTCCCAAACGCCGAACTGCGCCTCGTAGATCTTCGCCTGCGGATCGACGGTGAGATCTCCCGTGGCGGAGTCGTAGGCGCAGGACTCGAACGTGATCTCGCTGGGCGCGAGCGACCCGTCGTTGTCGAGATCCTCGCCCGCGACGACGTTGACGAAGGCGCGCCTTCCCTCCGGATAGCCCGTCGGGAACTTGTGCCCCGCCAGATTGGTCACTCGGATGCTCACGTCGAGCGTGCCGCCCGCCTGCACGGACGCGGGCGCCGTGAGATCGACTTCCAGCGTCTGCTCCTGCAGCAGCCGCAGCGACGCGGCGATGCCGTTGTCGAACTGCGCCACGCGATTGAGCGCCGGGCCGTAGAGATCGCGGAGCACGCCCAGCATCCACGCGTTGCCGCCGGCGAACGAGTGGACGTGGAGCGGTCCCTCGAGCACGGTGGCTTCCCCTCGAACGGGCAACGGGAAGACGCCGTTGCCGCAGGCCTTCGCATCGTCCGTGCGGCCGTCGCCGTCGAGATCCGGCGGCGGCATGTGGCAGTCCTGGCACTCCGCATGTTCGGACGACGCCACATCCGCGAAGCGGCTCTGGCGATGCTCGGTGAACGTGCGCTCGATCGGCATCGGGAAGCCGAGATCGGCTCCCGTCACGGAGTCCCTGCGGTTGCGCGTGGGATGCGTGACGTCATGGCACTGCCCGCAGAACGACGAAGTCCGATGGAACGGCGAGTGGCGGAAGTCGTGCACGTTCGGCGGCGGCGTCGCATCCGGGAACGGCCCGAGCAGCCACGTCTCGTCCACGGTGAAGTAGGTCTGCGCGTTGCCGACGTACGGGGCCGCGGGATCCGCGACGTCGTTCGGGGGAGGATTGCTCGCGTCGTACATGCGATGGCACGCGGAGCAGAACACGCCCTCGAAATCGTTGCTCGCGACGTCGGGCGACCCGTCGAGGCACGAGCCGTCGAACTCCTCGCCCCACGCCGTCGTGCACTTCGAGCGCCCCTCGTACCACGCGCGCGGCACGTGGCATCGCAGGCAGAAGTCGCCGACGCCCGCGTCGCCGAGCGCCGCGTCGTCCTGGTTCGCGATGTCGAGCGCGGCCCAGAACAGCGGATCGCGCGCCGACTGCGCCATCATCGAGCCGGCCCACGTGTCGTAGGGCTCGTGCATCCGCTCGCCCGGCTCGCGGTAGTTGCCATGACAGCTCCCGCAGGGGCGCGGCAGCGCGAACGTTCCGGGCGACGCGCCGTCCATGAACGGCGGGAACGCGGGATCGCCGCTGCCGTCCGAGGGCTGCGTGCCCGGCATGAGCACGCCGACGCCGGCGATCACGAGAATCGGCAGCAGCAGCGCCGCCCCCGTCACCGAGAGAGCGCCAGCAATCCTGGGTCGCCGCCGTCGCGTCATGAGGCTACTGCGGCTCGATGCGCCAGATGATCCCGCCGCCTTCGAGGACGTAGATCTCCCCCGCGGCGTCCTCGCCGAATGAGTACGGTCCGCCGACGGATCCCGCCGGGAAGAGGCGCTGGTAGGACGTCGCTATCCCGGCCGAGTAGTCGAAGCAATCAATCCATTCGTCACAGTAGTCGGCGAAGAAGTACGTGCCGTGCCAGCCCGGCATGCGGCAGCCGCGATAGACGTATCCGCCCGTGATCGAGCAGCCGTCCGAGTGCGGGTACACGTAGTCGGGCAGCACGTGACCGGCCGTGATGCAGCCGGCGAGCGGCTCGTAGCACGCCTCGCCCTCCATGTCGTCCCAGCCGAAGTTCGCGCCGCGACCTCCGCCCGAGGCGGCCGTCGCGACGTTGATCTCCTCCCATCGGCCCTGGCCCACGTCGGCGATGTAGAGATCGCCGGTCTCGCGATCGAAGCTGTTGCGCCACGGGTTCCGCACGCCGAGGCACCAGATCTCGTCGCGCGCGCCCGGCACGCTGACGAACGGATTGTCGGGCGGGATCGCGTACTGGAGACCGGCATCCTGTCGATCGACGTCGATGCGGAGGATCTTGCCGAGCCGGGTCCCGAGATCCTGCCCGGTCTCGTTCGGATCCCCCGCTCCCCCGCCGTCGCCGAACGCCGCGTAGAGGTAGCCGTCGGGGCCGAACGCGAGCCAGCCGCCGTTGTGGTTGCTCGCGAAGTCCGATTGCCGCCGCAGCACCCTCTCGCTCGCGGGATCGGCGACATCCGGATCGGCGGTCACCTGGAACTCCGAGATTGTCGCGCAGTTCTCGGGCCCGCAGGATGCCGTCGCCGCCGCGGAGTAATGCACGTAGAACTTCCCGTTGCACGCGTAGTCCGGATGGAACGCGAGCCCGAGCGCTCCCTTCTCGCCGCCGATGCTCGGGATGAGGTCGCGGATGTCGAGGAAGACGCTGCGCGTGCCGTCGGCATGCTGGATGCGGATGATGCCCGCGCGCTCGAGGACGAACACGCGGTCGTAGTCGCCTGGCGGCGCCGTCAGGAAGATGGGCGCGGTGAAGGTGCCGAAGCGCCGCAGCCGCAGCGGCACGCGTCCCGCGACGGGCGCGCCCGAGGGACACGTGAACACGCGGGCGCAGGGAGTGATCGAGCGAGGCGTGCCGTCCGACCGCGCGCCCGGACTGTTGTCGTCCTTGCCGTCGTAGGCAGTGACGAGGTAGTAGAAGCAACTCCCCGCGCCGGGGGTCGCCGGATCTCCCACCCACGTGTTGGTACGCGCTCCGTCGAGGATGCACGAGAAGCCCGTGCTCGGCTGGAGGCTCCGATGAACCGAGTACGTGACGCAGGGAATGTCCTCCCAGCTCCAGGAGGTCTTCGTCACGAGGAACGGCGCCGGCGATGAGGGGCCCGATACCTCCGTGTCCACGAACTGCGCCGCCGCCGGCAGGGCGACGACGAGCAGGACGAGCGCGAGGCGAGAGCGCAGGGGGGAGGGCTTCATGGGCGGCGAAATCCGCGAGATCCTACGCCAGGACGGCGCGATCGACCTGTTGGCGCGCCCATCGGACATGCGGGACATTCGGCCCCGCGCTGCGACAAGTCCAGTGGGACCCACGGAGACCGCCATGAGCGAGTCACGAATCGATGCATTCCTCGATGCCGCCGAGGCCGGCGGGGTGGTGCGGGACGCGCAGGATGCGCATGCGCTCCTGATCGCCGCCAAGAAGGTGCGGCTCGCCGTCGAAACGGGCCGGCAGCTCCGCAACGACGAATGGCGCGAGCTGTTCCCCGACGAGCGCGTCCGCCATCTCGCGCGCGAGATGCTGACGGATGTCAGCATCACCGACATCGACTTCGAAGCGACGATGCACCAGTCGATGCCGGCCGAGCCCGAGGCGTCCGAGCAGACGATGGCTCTCTCGCCCTCTGCGGTCCAGCGCAAGTGGCACGCGCTGCTGATCAGCATCCCCGATGACGGGCTGCTCGCGCCCGATGGAGGCTCGATGATCAGCAGCCTCGAGCTCGGCCGCCTCATCCTGCTCGTGAGCCAGGGCAAGGGCCGCGTCAGCTACTCGCTCCTGCCGACGGCCGACGGCTTCCGCGATCGCTTCGTGCAGGCGGCGCGTGATGCGCATCGGCTGCAGCTCGTGGACGGGTTGCCGGAGGGGCTGGGGTAGCCGATCCGTCGCGATGCATCGCGTGGTGCGACGCTCGATCGTAGAGCTCGTGCCCGTCGCGAGGCTGATGCGTTGCCAGTGCCGCTCGACGGGTGGAGCTCGTGCCCATCACGAGGCGATGCGTTGCCAGTGCCGCTCGACGGACGGAGCTCGCGCCCCATCGCGAGGCGGATCCGTTGCCAGTGCCGCTCGACGGGCGGAACTCTCGCCCCATCACGAGGCTCCGCGTCGAGCGTGTCCGCCCCGTCCGTGCTTCGTGGCCAAGGCGCCACGAACTACGGACGGCGCGGTCTGCCGAGCATCTCCTCGGGATCACGGGCCCGTCCCGATGGTGGCTCGGACAGAGCCCGGCGGCGACGCGGCGCGCCTCGACCTCGTCCTGGGGGCTACCGGAGAGGGGCGACCAGCTCAGGGCCACATCAGCCCGTGGCAGGCATCCCATGCGAGGATGTCGCACTCGCCCGAGTTGCAGCGCCTCGCCTGGCCGAAAGGGTCTGGACGGATCGCCTAGGGCGATCAGGAGAACTTCGATGACCATCACTCGTCGTCCCCACGTTCCCGCCGGTCTTGCGTTCCTCCTCGCGGCCTTCGTGCTCGGCGGCTGCCTCACGGATGCCGGAGACGACGGCAATGGGAATCCCCCGGGGGACCGTGACGGAGACGGCGTTCAGGACGTCGTGGACAACTGCCCGGATGTCGCCAATCCGTCCCAGGCCGACGACGACGGCGACAACATCGGTGACGCCTGCGACGATCAGGTGACCATCTGCCACGTGCCGCCCGGGAACCCGGCGGCCGCGCACGAGATCACGGTGGCCCGTGCCGCGCTGCCGGCCCATCTCGCACACGGCGACACGATCGGTCCCTGCGTGGCGGATGGTGACGCCGACACGATCGCGGACGCCGACGACAACTGTCCGGACGATGCGAACCCTGGCCAGGTCGACGGCGATGGCGACGGCGCGGGCGATGCGTGCGACAACTGTCCGGCCCTGGCCAACCCCGCGCAGGACGATGCCGATGCCGACGGGGCAGGGGACGACTGCGACGCGTGCCCTCAGGATCCCGACGATGACGGCGACGGAGACGGCCTCTGTGGTGACGAGGACAAC
>Ga0315912_10003354_pt1 | contig 15996 bp, 5 predicted proteins | sample VfabasoilMG_FD_204469 | JGI IMG/M metagenome (GOLD analysis project Ga0315912, IMG submission 204469) | Garden soil microbial communities collected in Santa Monica, California, United States - V. faba soil | ecosystem: Environmental > Terrestrial > Soil > Garden | place: USA: California... | reverse complement strand
GCCACGGCCGTGATGATGGTCGCAACGATACACGCGCAAGATGGGTACGTCGGATATCGTGAGCGGTTGAAGGCGCTGAAATCGGTGGGTTCATCTGCTCCGCTCCCTGCGCAGATCACATCGAAAGGGGCGGCTTGCGCCATCGTCGAGAAGATCGATGCGGCCCACTACTATCGGACGAGGTCTCCTCGCTCCATCGAAGCTACCCTCGCCGACTTTATCGTCTTCAATCCCAACCGCGACACCCTGTGGCCTGGAGCGCTCGTCCGATGGTCTTCGCTCGAGTCTGGTAATCCCGCCTTGATCAATGTGCCTCGCGCACCTGTCGACGTTTGGCTCGATGTCAGCCATGCGAGCCATATCGCTAAGGACGGTGTTCAGCCGCGTGCGGCGAGTGTGGCCGCGGCGATCAACGAGCTTTTGAAACAGAACAAGACAGGGTTTGCTGCAGCGGTCGATTTCGACTTTGCTGAGGTCTACTCAGTCCAGCAGGCCCTTCTCGAGCTGGGCCTATCTGCGGAGTGGCTGTCTGGATCCGCCGTCGCCGCCGTCACGGAAAAGAAGCTCACGACGAACCATGTGACTCTTGTCAAGTTCACACAGATCTACTACACCATTTCGTATCAGTTGCCGACCGCGGGCAACCATGCAGTGCTTGCAGCGAACCTCGACACGCCGACGCTCGATGATCTCTTCGATGTAAACGATCCGCCAGTGTATATAAGTCAGGTCAACTACGGGCGGACCTTGCTATTTCGCCTAGAGTCAAAGCACACGTTCACCGAAGTCCAACAGGCGCTCAAGGTGACTCAGGACTTCGCTTTGGGTAATGCGTCGGCCCAAGCAGCCCAGGCGGCCCTCGAGGCGCTTCAGTCCACTGAGTTCAAGTTGTTAGTGAAGGGCGGCAGTCCGCAGCAGGCTATTGAAGTTATCTCTTCCAAGGATTTCCTCGACTTCGTCGGTCAAAACCCACTACCGACCGCCGACTCTCCTGGTGTGCCAGTTAGCTACACCGTAAAGCAACTGAAAGACAACACCACTGTTGCGTTGAAGCGCGCCAGCGACTTCGACGCTGTCGACTACTCGCGGCAGCGTCGCACGATACGCGTAATAGTCGAGTCCATGAAAGTTCACAACGACGGCGATAGCGGATTCGAAGGCGCCGGCGATTTCACATGGAAGTTTTGGCTCAGTGGCCAGGAGTTTGGAGCTCAAAATAGCGAGCGCACCATCAGTACTGGTAGTAGCGTGGCGATTAACGCCTCCCACACCGTCGAGGTAGATCTTACCGACTCCAGCGAAATCCGATTCGAAGCCGAGATCATTGAGCGTGACGGTTGGGTCAGCGGAAAAGACGACGAGCTACCGAGAATTGTTCAACCCTACCTGGTGTACCAATTGGGAGCGCAAGCGAAGAGCGGTGCCAGTAGAGTCGTTTACGGCAGTGGCGACCCAGATGTGGAACTGTTTTGGCGTGTTGAGGTCCTCAGCGGGTTGACGCCACCTGCGCCGCCGTGTGCACAACAATCGGCTTCAGCCGAATCTTCGCAGGTGGGTGCCATCCCCTTCAAGGCCAGCTTTACACGCCTAAGGTCCAATGAATCGCCCGTCGGAGGTGAAACGCTCTCCGGCTTGGCGATTGACGCCGCTCACAACCGACCGGCAGCTTGCGGGGGCTTCTTTACGATCGGCCATATGACTAACACCCCCTCAGCAATCGACTACGCGCTAAGCCAAGGGGCTAACGCCATCGAGGTCGACCTTCGCTTCGAGCGGGGGGGCGCCAGCTCCGAATTCAAGCATGGATTCCCGTGCGCATGTTCGATCTCCAGGGCTGGGCTTTGCGCGGTTAACAGCTGCAACGATACTAGTAGTGTCGAAGGAATAGTCAGGCATGTCGCGAACACCGCCGGTGTCGCGCTGCTCGTCATTGACGCCAAAGCCGACGACGTTAGAAGTGATGCACTAGGATATGCCGGCAACAAGCTGGCTGGCGACGTGATCCGCAATCTCTTTGACAAAGGATATACGGGCAATGTGATTTTGAGCGTCGCGAAACTTAAGTCACTCTCGCTACTCGAATCGGCACACGCTCACATCCAAAAGGAGGCTCCACAGCTGTTGCCTCGCGTACGATTCTCAGTTGACGAAGAGGGCAGCAACGCTGACGTCGTAGTCGATGCGCTTTCGAAGTTCACTACGTCAATCGCATATGGGACGGGGAGCACTGCTGCGGGCGACAGTTACTTGGGAGCGATCAAGGCTGCACAGGCACGCGTGCCCTTCACTTACGTGTGGACAGTGGATGATGCCACGGCGATTGGGACCTACATATCCAATGGTATCTCGGCGGTTATGACAGATCATCCCTTTCGATCTACCGATGTGGCTAAGCAGAAGGGCCTTAGATTGGCCGCCAGCGGTGAAAAGTGGGTGTGCAATTAGGGCGGCCTAAGAGCGGGGTTATGGTTCCAGCCCGGCCCGGGAGGCATGACCGTTCGCGTCTGACTGGCGGACTGCCGGGCTTTGGCGAGTCTTGAGGGAACAGACAATAATGTACTCGTGATAGATAGCTCGCTGGGAAAGCTGCACACAACGCGGTTTCACATAGCCCGGACGCCGTTTATTCAACGTGCTCTACGGGACGATAATTCAGCGACCCCCATCTTGTTCCGCTCTATCCTCAACAGTCGCCGCGGATCCGGGCAAATCATCCCTTTCGTCAAGACATTGTGGAGCCGCAGACCGACGCTTTTTCTCGCGACTAAGGGGCAGGCCAGCCATTAACAATCCCACCCCGCTTGGTATTGGAAATACCTTGCGCGCCTGTTGTAATCTCGACGTTACGGCACAGACAGGTCCAATGTCCCGTCAGCGATCACGCGAGCTCTGATCCCTAGAGCGTCTGTCCACAGTCCGGCCACTCGCGCGGACGACAGCGAGCCCTGTAGGCGAACGCCATTTCCCAAGTCCTGGTTCATTGCTTGAGTCAGTTGCTGACGCAGAGTTGTCAGCGGTCTGTCGAGTGGAAATGTCAGCTGTTCCTTTATCATGGTTACGAACCGCTCGTGCATCAACCAGTTGGCTGTCTTGACCAGAATATTGCGCGTGTCCACCGTGAAATCGAAATTCTGTATCTGAATCACATCGGGTTCACCCGAAGGACCCACCGGCAAATACAAGGGCGTGCCAGCGAAATAAACAGTACCTTTCGCGAAGCCGTCTACGTTCACACTAACAATCACCGAATTGCCGCTTCCGAACATTTCCACTTCTCGGATGCGGACGCGCTTGTTACTGGGAAGAATGATGGTTTGGCCAACCAGCTTTTTCTTGAGCAGTGGGCTGACGCTGGCGAAAGAGGCGACAGCCTCCACAGCAACGTGGAAGCCCCCGCCTGGCGTTCCGGTTTGCAAGAGCGGCAAACCGGGCACGTCGATATTGGGGGCAGTCGTCGAGTACACCACTTGAGGGCGTGCCGTCATTGCAATGGTCAGGTCCACGAAGGATCCTTGTCCATTCAAGGGAGACGTCATAAGGCTCAATGGTCGGATAACCAGCCACGTGTCCTCGGCGATCTTTAGAGGCGCATTCATTCGCGGCCACGCCAAATCCATCTTCGGTCGCAAGTTGCCAGCTGCGCTAAGAAGGTCTCTTACGCGCTTGCTCACGTCGTCGGCCTTGCCACTTGCCTTCTCCCTGACAAATCCAGTGGCGTCGATACCCAGCGCGCTGATGTTACACGCGTCGAGCAAGTCAAACCGCGTCTGCGGATCAACGTCTATTCTCCACGCTGGATTCCATGTGAGCTTTACGGATGTGACTACGTTTAGCCTCTTGATCGGATCGGAGTCGTATCCACACGAAAGCGTCGGAAAGCATCGACGGCCTGCGCGGAACACGAGCGGCAGTGTTGCGGTAATCGTGTCCTGTTGCGCGGTTATCGTTGGTCTGGTTACCGGATCGAAACCCGGAGCACGATAAACGCCGAATTGATTGCAGACCATTCCCGGATCCTCGGCTACCACTCGCGGAATGGCTGCGTGAACTGCGTCCACGGCCTGTCCCAGATTCACGCGTGCGTTCATGCGAACGGTTGAGATTTCGTCGAACGCCGGGGGTTGAGGATGTGTTGCCGCGGGTTTCGGTATATTCAGCTCATGCTTACAGCCCGCGCTGGCGATTGCAGCAAAACACAAGATTAGAGCGACGACATGCGGCTTGGTTCGGCTCGTTAACATAAAGAGTCTCCGTGGGCGCGAGAGCGTATGAGGACGCGACTCAAGAATGCGTATCCTAGCCGGGCCGCGTGCGGGCGCGCCGACGGTGCGCTAGCGGCGAATGCTATTCCGTAACGGCACACGCTTAAGCGTTTCCCTCCCCTGGCGGGGGATTTCCCCGGCCTCGCGGCCGGGGGGAGCGCCCGCTTTCCCGCTCTACCTAGCAAGACCTAGTGGTCGCGTTACGTGCGCGAGAGGCTCGAAATGGCCTTCGTCAACCTCAAGATTGTCGTAGCCGGAGCGCTCGGCCGGTCTTGCGACCGCACGTTGTCCGCGAGTTGTAGGACCAGCGGACGCAAGCAGGTGTCAGCGCTTGCGGAGGCGATACATGCGGACGTCGGCCAGCCTGATCCCAACGGGATCGAGGTTGAGCCGAGCTAGTTAACGGAACCATTGTTATGCGACCTCGGCGGCCGCTTTAGGCCTGTTTCCCACAGGCTAAGTGCAGAGCGAAAGAGGCGAAAGCGAAGGGATTAAGGCGAAGGTGCGACGTTGCCTCGTTATGCGGGCGAACCCCAGAGCCACGTGGGCCGCGGCCCTGTGGGCGTGGGTGCGGCGTGCCCTGCCATGTGGCGCAGGGGTGAGGCGTGGTGCATGCGTGGAGCGTGGCACGTGCGCTGCTCGCACCTCGCTGGGCACGAACCTGTCCTGCGCCCTCGAGTTCGCTCGAGGCGGCTTTAGGGGTGGTGTGCAGGGGTGGGGGAGGGCCGGGATTTCGCCGGCTCGCGGCCGGCGGACCCGGCGCAAACCCACTAGTAGTACGACGCATACGGCAAAAGTCCGCCGATGCTACTATCGCCCCGCTAGAAGGCCGGTGTGCCTGAGCCTCAACACGCCGTCGATCAAGAGCGCCAGTTTCGCTACGCGGCGTTCATCTCCTACAAGCGCGACGCCGATATAACGATCGCGTCGGCCTTGCAGAGGGGATTGCATCGGCTCGCCAAGCCGTGGTACCGACTGCCCTCGATCCGTGTCTTTCGCGATCAGACCGACCTGGTCATCAATCCGGGTTTGTGGTCGGCCATTGAGCAGCGCCTCGACGACTCCGAGCATCTGATCCTCCTCGCGTCACCGGAAGCGGTGGCGTCGCCGTGGGTCGAGCGCGAAGTCGCCGCCTGGATGGCCCGGCGTTCGCGCGACAAGTTGCTGATTGTTCTCACGAGCGGTGAGATCGCCTGGAGTGCTGATGCAGGGGGCTTCGACGCAGCAAAGACGACAGCGCTGCCAGCGCCGGTGCGAGCGGTGTTCGAGGAAGAACCATCGTATTTAGATCTTCGTTGGGCGCGAGGGGCGACCTCGCTCTCGCTCAAGGAACCGAAGTTCCGAGACGCCGTTGCCGAACTGCTGGCTCGTCTCACCGGCCGCGAGAAGGCCGACGTCGTTGGAGAGGACTTGCGGCAGCAGCGACGCGCTCTCAGGCTCGCCTGGACGGCGGTTGCCGCGCTCGTTGTGCTTGCGTCGACTGCCGTCGCGGGGGCGTGGCTTGCTATCCGGCAACGTCAGGTCGCAGAGGAACAACGGACCATTGCCGTAGCGCGACAGCTGGTGGCGCAGAGTCGGCTGGTCGCGTCCGAACGGTCCGCCCTGCTCGATCGGAGCGCGCTCCTGGCCGTCGAGGGCGCGCGCATGTTCCCCTCGATCGAGACCGATCAAGCCCTCCGACAGTCAGGCGGTCTGCTCTCGCGGCTTGAGACGACACTCACCGAGAACGTTCCGGTTGCCGGACTGGCGGTGAGCCCGGCCGGCCGGTACATAGCCACGGCGTCAGGAGACGGCGCGCGGCTGTGGGACCTTCAAGATCGCCGCGAAGTTGCCCGTCTAAAACCCGGCGGTACCGTGCGGGGCATTGTCTTTAGCGCCGACGGCCAGTGGTTAGCCACAGGCAGTGATGACGGGTCGGCCGTCATCTGGAATGGAGTAACCGGTGCGGAGATCACGCGCGTCATGCACGAGCCGATCGATGTCCACTTAGAGCTCCTGACTGGGGACGGCGATAGCCAGCCTGTCACTGAGCGGCGCTTGCCCTCGATAGACGCGGTGGCTCTTACCGCCGATCGGCGCTATCTCGCCACTGCCAGCGCTGACCACACGGCACGCGTGTTCGACCTGTCGTCTCGTCGCCAGATCCTGCGCGGCGGACATGGCGGCGTCGTCACCGACGTAGCGTTCAGTCCGGACGGTCGGTTTCTCGCGTCGGTCGGCCACGACAACACGACGCGAGTATGGTCCTTGGCCGACGGCCGTGAGATACGTCGTTTCGTCCACGACGACCGCGTCGAATGTGTGACGTACAGTCCCGACGGGCGCCGCCTGGCGTCCGGTGGCTTCGATCGCACGGCGCGCGTCTGGGATCTTGAGGGCCGTCGCGCCCCGATTCTGCTTCGACACGACGGACCCGTGACTCGCGTCGCGTTCAGCCCGTCTGGCAAACTGATCGCCACGGCTTCGTGGGACGGCACCGCTCGCGTATGGGATGCGTCGGGGCGAGAACTGTTTCGCAGCCAACATCAAGCAACCGTCAGAACGGTCGAGTTCAGCCGGGACGAACGGCGCCTCTTGACAGCGAGCGACGACGGGACTGGAGGGCTCGTCGAGATCCCCAGCGGTCTGGAAACGGCGCGCGTGGTACATCAGAATCGAGTCAACGCTGCGGCGTTCTCCGCGGATGGGCGCTCAATCCTCACTGCGAGCGACGACGCCACCGTGAAACTGTGGAGCGCCACCGGCGGTGGTGAGGTGCTCCGCATTACGCATGAGAGCCGTGGAGGTAATGACGAGGTTAACGGCGTGGCGTTCAGCGCCGACGAAAAGTATCTCTCGACGCTCGGTGGCGGTTTCGGCAGCACGGCCAGAGTCTGGGAGCTGTTGACTGGCCAGGAGGTCATTCGAACCACGCAACTGGGCATGGTGGGCACAGCGGCAGCGAACTTGCCGGGGGGGCGGCTCATCGTGACCGAGCGAGACGTGGTGAAGGTCTGGGACGGGATCAACAAGGCTCCTGTTGTCCAGATGAAGACGGATGGCGTCGACTACGACGCGCTGATGAAGAGCGGCGGCGTGTCGTCGTCCGGCGCCGCCTTCAGCGCGGACGGGCGCCGTCTGGCAAAGATCGTCAACTACAAGGCCTATTTGTGGGAGATCGAAGGCACGCGCGCCACGCTTCGATACCAGTCACCAGATGGCGCTCAGCGGGTGGCCTTTGCCTCGAACGGCCGCTATCTAGCGATCGGAGACGGCACCTCGATCGAGATTCGGGACGTCGACCTCGATCGCGAAGCAGGACGGATGACCGCTCGAGGGCCGGCTCTCGCCTTGGCCGTAAGCTCCGACGGAGCACTTCTTGCGGCGCCTGACGTCGCGTCCGTCGAAAACAGTCTCGGGGATTACGCTCCGCGTCCGGGCCCGACCGTGCGTGTCCGGCAGGTCGCGACCGGAGCCGCCCTGCGCGAGACGACCTACGAGTCCGGAGTCACCTCCGTCGCATTCGACCCTACCGGCCGATATTTCGCCGCCGGTACGGAGAAAGGCGTCGTGTCGGTCGTTGAGATCGCGAGCGGTCTTGAGATCGCGCGCGTCAGGCATCTCCGCCAAGTGAATAGCGTGGCCTTCAGTAGGTCGGGGCGGTATCTGGCAAGCGCAAGCGAAGACGGAACGGCCCGGGTGTGGTTGTGGCAACCGGCGGATCTCATTGCCGAAACATGTCGTCGGGTGAGCCGCAACCTGTCTTGGCAAGAGTGGCAGCAGTACCAACCGTCAGGAACTCCGTATGCGAAGACATGCGAGAGCCTGCCCGTCCATCCGAGCCTGATCGAAGCGGCCCGCACGTTGGCCAGGGAGAATCAGATCGGCGCCGCCGCCGCCCTGTTCCGGCGGGCGACCGAACTGGATTCGTCTCTCGCTTTCGATCCAGGCGCGGAGGCGAAACGATGGGCCGCCGTGGCAGAAGGTGAACGGCTGGCGGACGAGGCACAGGTACTCGCGAAGCGGGGCGAAGTGCAGGCCGCTGTGGAGGCGATGACGCACGCGCGGGCCCTTAACCCGGACTTGGACAAATCGCCGACTCCATGGAATCAAATCTGCTGGTTTGGCAGCCTTCGGGGGCGCGCTGATCTCGTTCTTCAAATGTGCGACAAGGCGGTGAGCTTGAGACCCGCCAGCGAAGGCATCCGCGATTCACGCGGGATTGCCCGCGCGCTGACCGGCAACATCACGGGCGCAATCGAAGACTTCGAAGCGTTCATTGCTGGGGACATCGACGCTCGAAAGGTGGCGCTTCGCCGCCAATGGGTTGACGAGCTGCGCGCCCATAAGAATCCGTTTGACGCTGGCATGCTCGCCTCGCTCCTCGCCGATACGCGCTGAACTTCTGGCCGGAGAATTCGGCGCCCCAGTCGCGCGAGGAATGCGCGTGCGCAACATCAGCGCGCGTCGTCGTGCCCGGCAAGCGCTATGACAGCGGCAACACCGATTGGTTCGCTGACGCCCACTACACCGCCAGACGCTTCCCGCGCCCTGAGAGTGGTTCGACGGGGCCAGTCGTGCCTGCGCCAGGATTTCTGTTCCGACGTTCTTAAACCCTCCCGCCGGTGTAGTCGTCGCGGAGGCAGATCCAACGGGCCTATGTGGAATCGATCCGTTCTTTCTGGTCCAACAACAGTCGACTTCGCTCGATGTCTTCGTGCGGCCCGGCTGCGCACCCTTTCGTCAATTGGGTGGTGTGACTACCTGCATCGATTCGAGAAATGCGATCAGACTCGCCTGCTCGCGCTCGTTCAGCCCCTCGAAGGCTCGACGCTCCTGCAGTGCCTCACCCGAATGTGCCAGTACGGCCTCGCGGATCGTTATGAAAAGGCCATGATGGAAATGCGTCGGCGCACTGCCAGTTGACCATAGCCGCCTAGTTAGGAAGCGCCGGTTTCCGTGCAAGAAGCGGGGTGATGAGGGCGGCTGATTGATATCCAGCGGTTCCGCCGCTTCACGATCGTTTGGATCCGTGATGTCGTGGAGCTTGAAGTCAGTGAAGGCTGGGACCGCGACCACGTCACGGCCAGCCGATACCGTCAATCTCGGCTGCGGCAAGGCGGGATCGGCCAAGTCGATCGTGAGCGGGCGCGTGCGCGCTGCGCCTCGGAGATTCCCGGAAGAATTGTAAGGCCCCGGCTCGATGTACCCCCCACCTGCCAGTTTGAGCCGAAGCGACGGGATGTGGCAGGTGGCGCACCCGATTCGGCTGAAAGTTTGTTCACCGTCGGCAATCGCATGTCGTTCTTCGGGTCGCATCGGCGTCACGCGTCCTGGTACGGGTAAGGTCGCGACGAAAACCGTGAGCGCAGTGACATCGCCGCGCGTGACCTCGTTCTCGATACCATCGCCGTCCGGATCAGTGCCAACGCCGAATCGCTCGGAGGACTGAACCCCGAAATGCTGGTTGAGGGCCGTGTTCGTAAGCTCTCGAAGCGACACAGCCGTTCCGGAGGCCTGCCAAGGCCGCACGACGAGTGTTGGCTTCTGGGAACCCCTGGTGACGAGACTCTGAGGCGGAAGGCCTTCGACGCGCCGAGTAATCCAGGCACCGTCAGACGATCGCGAAAGAGTCCCAAACACAATCCCTGTTGAACTGAGCGGCTTGGACTGGCCGGGCAGCACGGAATCCCGAGTGCGCTGTAGATCTGCAGTGATCTGTCGCGCGAGCATCTCGAGGTAGCCCGCGCCGAACAGGTCAGGTGTGGCCCTGGCGTTGCCGACCGTCTGCAACGTAGCAGGCCGACCGGCCTCGTCTAGCGAACCTCGCCTTCGGACCAGATCTGAGCGATCGAACGTAACGAAGTCGAAGCGCTGTGCCATCTGGAAGACGATCGACGCGAAGTCCCCGGCGCCGCCGGGGACTCCCCGCGGCGAGTTGTGGCACCCGGCGCACGAATTGGCGTCAGGTCCGGAAATTCGATTCATGCCTCGTGCGCCGATCAGGGGCTTCGACGTATCGACGAGATTTTCACCGATGCCTGTGGTAAGCGGCCGGCCAGCGCCATCCTGGTCCGTCCAATTGGCGAGGAAAAGCCGCTTCCCTAGTTCGACTAACTCTGAGAGTGGCAGCTTCGATTCCTCCCCGTTCTGAAGATGGCGAGTCACAGCGCGTTCGGAGCCGAGTTCGGTCTCTCGGACGCCCTGTTGTGCGAGCAGCGTGCTGGAACACGCGAATAATGCCGACGCCGCGCCGATTAGCCGATTCACGCCCGTCGCTGGTTACTGCGTCCAGGTGGCTCGGACGTACCCGCGAGAGTACCCGTACGGGAACGAGAAGGGCACGGTCGCCGTTGACTGCTGGAGCGTTCCTTGGAGTGTCGTTGTGACCTCCGGAAGATTGACAATGCTCAAATCGTCAGGGGTGTCCGGGTAAACGCGCAGCGTTACTGTCGTGCCAGGCGGAATACCGGTTGCCTGGATTTCGACGTTGACCGGTGTCGCGCTGTTGATTGCGACATCCGGGACGACAAACGATCCCGATGGATAAATCGGAATTGCGATTCCCGCGATGGCGCTCACTCGCAGCGAGCCGGACGGTTTGAGTGTCGTCACGTCGACAGGGGCTCCCCTCGTCACGACCGAGGCATTTGGCGAGAAGCCAAACGTCGACGAGATCGTGAATCCTTCGAGCCGGACCCAACCCCATCCGCCCCATACGGTGACGGGATACCCGTTCGCAGAGCCACCGTCAACGTAGAAAGAGCCACCACCGCTAATTGTCGGAGCGACCACCCTTATCGACCCGCCGCTGCCACCTCCGCCCGGTCCTGCCGGTCCACCACGTGCGACGATGGCGCCGTTGACCGCGATGCTCGTTGAGCTCGCTATCAAAAGGGCTCCCCCACCCGCACCGCCGCTGTAGTAGGACGAGCCAGCTACCCATCGGGCGCCCTCCCCACCGGACCCTCCAACTGGCGGCACAAGATAGCGATTGCCGGTGAAAGTGCCCCCATGTCCACACACCTGGTTTACTGTGCAAGCGCTATTACCAGACGTGACACCTCCCGTCCCCCCGCCGGGCCCTTCGCCCGCTGTAGGAGCCACACCGCCGAGCAAGCCACCCGCACCACCAGCGTAGCCCCCGGATCCGGGAATAGGCAATGAGCGACGAAGCACGAGCTGGCCCGTCCCTCGGAAGGCCTCGCCATCAAGGTCGATCGTTCCGTTGATCACAATTGGACCAGAGGCAAGAAAGAAGACGGGCTTGTTGACCTTGTCGGCGCGAAGTTTCAAAACACCGCCCGGGCCGATCGTGATGGTCGTGAAGTGATAAACGCCGTCGCCGTCAGGATCGAGAACCTTGCCCCACCTGGCTGCGTCCGCTGGATCAAAGAGAATCACTTGGTTGTCACCCACAACCAGGGCGCCATCCGAGCCGTCCGAACCAACGTTGAGTGCCTGCGCATGGACGGGCCGACTGCCCTGAGCGAGGAACGCGCTGGCCCACAGCGCAATGCCGGCGATCGCAAGACGCCAAGGTGATTTAGGCGTGATGTCTTTTCTCATCTCTACCTCTCTGCGCTGCTGATTGCCTATCAGGGTGCAACTCTTAGGTCACTGATGTCGATGTCCGTTCGGGGCGACGGAACCAGCACCGGCGACGTGCCTCGACGTCCAGCGCTAACGGCCTGAACTTGCACAGAGCCCAAAGCCGATGGGACGCCAGGCAGGGAGAATCGCCCGTCCGGGCCACTCGTGGCTCGCAGCACCCGTGCCGCCGGAACCAAGGCGGCCGGCGGAATCGTCCTGAGTGTGCCGCTTGGCGGCGCAAACGACACATGCAGATCACCGGGGCCAACGCCTTGAAGGTATTGCACTTCAAAGCGGGCGAGGCCCATCGGAAGATCGATCGCGCCTTGGCGCTCCTGGTACTCACCCGTGGCCGACTGAATCTGAGCAACGGTGGTACCACTAACAATCAACCGTGCAGGCTCGCTTGCTCCGAGCATGAACTTATGCCTCCCGGGAGTCGTGACAGTCAGCCATCCGGTCATGCGGCCAACAACATCTGGAAGCAGTCGTGTGCCCAGAGGGTCGGCACCGAACACCCTCGCCTGATTCCGCATATTGATTGCCGTGACCCTGCCGACGCGCTGAGGAGTCCGACCAGTAAGATCTGGTAAGCGAGTCAGAGGTGACGAAGCATCGAACAGTTCGAGATCGAGGCCTTCGGAAAGGAGAGCAATGTCCGCACCGGCTACGGGCCGCCCAGACTCGTCGACGACCCGTCCGCTGATCGTTACACCGCGATCTGCAATGACAGGAACCGTCAGCGCGGGCGCGCTCAGCGTTCCGTTCGAAGCAGTGGCAACAGATGCTTCGAACGTGAGTGCGGCAACACCTGCCGGAGTTGTGAAGAGCCATTCGAACGGCGCGGCGGACACACGGCCGAGGCTGGCTCCATTCACCCGGAACTCAACGTTCGTCGCGGTCTCGCCGGTCGCGAGGGCTCGGACCACCACGGTCTGGCCCTCGACGAGAGCGTCGGCAGCCGGCGAAATATCGAGCGCTACGACGGCTTGTTGAGACGTCGACAACCGCAGGGACTGCTGAGACAGCGTCTGGCTATTGAAGACTGAAAACAGATAGCTCTTGATCTCGTTGTCTCGCGCAATATTCTCCGGGAACAGTCGATTGACGAGCGAAAACGTGAGGCTCTCGGCTTGTCGCGTTGTGACGACGCCTTGCGGGAACAACCGGTTAACCACGGAGAACGACAACGACTCTGCTTGGCGTGTGGTCGCGACGTCCGATGGAAACAGCTTGTTCAGAAGCGCGAATGACAAGCTCTGGGCTTGGCGAACAATCTGGGCATCGGTCGGGAACAGTTGGTTCAGTAGCGCAAAGGACAAACTTTCAGCTTGGCGAGGTTCTTTGAAAGTTGAAGGGAACAGGCGGTTGACAATCGAGACGGAAAGACTTGCTGTGTCGCCTCGAGCGCTGAAATTCGGGATGCTGGACGCGGATGCCGGGTCAGAACCAAAGAGAAGTTCGAAACCGTCCGGGAATCCATCACCGTCTGTGTCCACCTCGTCCTGTGAGTTGATGAGCGTCAGGACGTTGCCGTCAGTTGGAGTGGGGTCACTTGCGCCGGCCGCATTGGTTCCATAAAGCGTGAACCGACCGCGCGCGGAACCGCTCACGTTGACTGGCACCGTCGCCTTGGTTCCGTCGGGCTCGATCAATGCCGCGCCGGCGGTGATCGCACCGATGTCAGGGGCGAAAGCGAAGACCGCACCCGACAGGTTGCTGCCGGTAACCTGAATTGCACCCGGCGGCCGGTCGGCGTCGATGATCCGCGGAGTGATCGAGGTCACGATGGGCACCGGGGCGATGGCGATGTCGTCGATGGCGGTTACCCCTCCGCGTACGGCCGGCGTCGGCGCGGATGTTCCACCGAAAATGACACCTCCCACGTCGACGAAGCGGGCTGAGCAGGTGATCAGTGGCCGAACGGTGGACAGTGAAGGCAACAAGAAGGCGCCGCCGTTCACGCTGATGCCGCTCACGTCTGCGCAGGTGATGGTCGCGCCGACTATTGGAAGTCCGCCGCGCACGACACGGCCGCGCGCTTCTGTGAGCGGATCTTGAATTACGTTGACTGCAATGGTCGTAGCTGTGCCGGTGTTGTTGCCGAGATCGGCTGCTGTTGCGCCGAAGAGCAGCCCGCCAGTGCCCGTGGGCGCTGTGACGCTGAACTGATATGGCGCCGTCGTGTCTGTAGCCGCAATGGCCCCATCGACGAGAAGGGCAACGTTCGAAACTCCGATGTCGTCTGACGCTTGGACGACGACTGGAATGGTTTCGCCTTCGACGAAGGTCGAACCACTCGCGGGCGAGGCGATGCTCACGGTCGGCGGAACCCCGTTCAGATCCTGCTGAATCCGGTACTGACCGATGTATAGCTGCTGTGTGTCGGTACCGAGATACACATAGCTACCGTCGACTGCGATGCCGAGCCCTGTCGCATCACCTGGAAAGCTCAGGATGGCACGCGGGCGCAGATTGGCGGCATCGCTGACGTCGACGATGGGCACTCCATTCACGAAAAACACATCCGCTCCGAACACGAAGTTGTCCATGCGAGCGACGTCGTACAGGATTCCGCCGAGTGCTGTCGGCGTGTTTCCAGCGAGCAGCGGCGCCGCCGGATTTCGGAAGTCGATTGCGCGGAGGCTGTCGGTGTAATTGGCCACGAAGGCGAACCCGTCGTTCACGACCACGTCACGGGCGTCACCCGGTGTTGCCAGCGCACCGACCACGACAGGAACCGTGGGATTGGTGACGTCGACAACGCGAACGCCGTTTCCCGTCGTCACCACAGCCATCGTCCCGGCGACGTCCACGCCGGTTGCGCCAGGGCCGGTGGCGACGCCGCCGACCAGCCGCGGCGCTGATCCATTCGTCGCGTCGATCACCTTCAATCCCGACGCTCCATTCGCCACGAACACGAAGTTGCCGGTCGGGCGGAGGTCAAGTGCGTTACCCAAGGTGTCGACAGACCCGAGCAGGCGCGGCACGCGAGGATTGCTGATGTCCAGAACGTGAACGCCTGCGGGGCCGGAAGCGACGTAGGCGCGCGTGCCCATCAACTTGACATCATTCGCGGTGCCTTGAAGGGCGACCGTTGCCGCGACGACCGGCGCCAGCCGATTGGACACGTCAACGACCTTCAGTCCGGTTGCACCTGCTGCCACGTAGACGAAGTCGCCGCCGACGTCAACCCCCATGCCTGGGCCGCCCAGTGGAACAGAAGACAGGGGAGTGGGCGAGAACGTCGTGACCGTCCCGATCGAACTCGTCGCGAAGCCCGCAACGGACACGGTGATCGTGCAGCCGCCGCTGACTCCGGCAAACACTCGTCCCATTTCGCCGCCGAAGTTGCAGACATTCAAGTTGTTCGAGGCGTAATTCGTACCGCGCTGCGGCGACGTCAAATCGATGGTCGTACCGTCGCGAAGCGTTCCCGTCGTCTTGAGCGCCACCGATGCGTCGCCGGCGATGGTATTGAAGGTAATCGTGAACACCTGCGGCGTCACTGAGATGCGGCTCAATGCGCCCGCGAGGTTGACGCTCGATGCGTCTGACGGATTGCTGCCCGTCTGCACCTCAAGGCCATCGCTGACACCGTCCCCGTCTGTGTCGCGCAACAGCGGATTGGTCCCGCGAGCGACCTCATCGCCATCCCGAAGGGCGTCACCGTCCGTATCGGCGTTGCGAAGATCCGTGCCGAGTTGGAACTCCGCAAGGTTCGTCAAATTGTCGCGGTCGAAGTCCTCCATTGCATCGATCGCGTCGTTCGGATTGAGGCCGAGCCGCACCTCGTCCACATCTGGAATGCCGTCCCCATCGGAATCGTTGCCGCCGCCGAACGCGACTCGGATCGAGGTCATCCCCGAAGCGCCCTCGTGGCTTGCTTGAACGATCACCGTTCCGCTGCTGACCGCCCGCACCAGGCCGTCGCTGGTGATGGTGGCGAACGCAGGATTGGTGACGGTGTAGGTCGTTCCCGCGGCCGCCGGCGTCACGTCTTTAGTCGAGCCGTCCGAATAGTGGGCGGTAACGCTCAACTGCAGCGCCTGTCCCGCCTGCGTCAACGGCGCCGGCTGCGCAATTGTCAGCGCCGTTGGAATCGGCGTCGTCTGGCCGAAGTGAATCGCGGGAATGTTGACGATGCCGTTGGCCGGAACGA
>Ga0315912_10003353_pt1 | contig 15998 bp, 12 predicted proteins | sample VfabasoilMG_FD_204469 | JGI IMG/M metagenome (GOLD analysis project Ga0315912, IMG submission 204469) | Garden soil microbial communities collected in Santa Monica, California, United States - V. faba soil | ecosystem: Environmental > Terrestrial > Soil > Garden | place: USA: California... | reverse complement strand
TTGAAATCCTTCGCAATATGGACTTGGACAAAACCGCCAAAGAACTGTGGCACGAAGTCCGCACGACCAAATCCAAGCAGAAGAAAAAGAAGGCTATCAAGCGCCTGAAAGTGGTGGAGGCGTTGCGTCGCTCGAGCAACCGACCGGAGTGGATGATCCTCACCACCCTGCCCGTCATCCCGCCCGACCTGCGCCCAATGGTGCAGTTGGACGGTGGGCGTTTCGCCACCTCCGACCTAAACGATCTCTATCGCCGCGTGATCAACCGCAACAATCGGCTCAAGCGCCTGCTCGAACTCGGCGCGCCGGATGTCATCGTGCGGAACGAAAAACGCATGTTACAAGAGGCGGTTGATTCGCTCATTGACAACAGCCAACGCGGTAAGGCGCTCAGCCGCCGGGGCCGCCGCGAACTTAAGAGCCTGAGCGACATGCTCAAAGGCAAGAAGGGTCGCTTCCGCCGCAACCTGCTCGGCAAGCGCGTGGACTATTCTGGGCGTTCGGTGATCGTGGTCGGCCCACAACTCAAACTCCATCAATGCGGCTTGCCCAAGACAATGGCGCTGGAACTGTATCGCCCGTTCGTCATCGCCAAGTTAGTGGAGTATAGCTACGCCTCTAACGTCAAAGGTGCGAAGCGCTTTATCGAACGCGAACGCCCTGAAGTGTGGGAAGTGCTGGAAGAAGTGATCAAAGACCGCCCGGTCTTGCTCAACCGTGCCCCCACCCTACACCGCTTGGGCATTCAGGCCTTTGAGCCGACCCTCGTGGAAGGCAAGGCTATTCACATCCACCCGTTGGTGTGTACCGCCTTCAACGCCGACTTCGACGGCGACCAAATGGCGGTGCACGTGCCGCTCTCGGCAAAGGCCGTGGAAGAAGCGCGCACCCTTATGCTCTCCACGCTCAACTTGCTCAAACCCGCCGATGGCGAACCTATCGTCGGCCCAGCCAAAGACATGGTGTTGGGCGTCTATTACCTCACTGTGTTTCAAAACGTCGCCAAGAAGGGCGATGGGCGCGCGTTCTCTGACCTCGATGATGTCGAACTCGCGTATAGCCTCGGCCAAGTGGACATTCACGCCAAGGTCAAGTTATTGATGAACACTTGGTACAGTGACAAGGGCGAACGCTATACCCGCCCGCAAAAACGAGTCGTGGACACGACGGTCGGGCGCGCGTTGTTCAACCGCGTATTGCCTGAATCCATGCGCTTCTGCAACGAAACGCTCGACAAAGGTAGCCTGCAAAAACTCGTCGGCAAGTGCTATCAAGTCGTCGGCTCGGATGACACCACCGAGATCGTAGACCAAATCAAGAACATCGGCTTCAAATACGCCACGCGCTCCGGTACCACCATCGCCGTTTCGGACTTGACCGTGCCAAAGGAAAAGCAGGTGATCGTGGATCGCACGCTGGAAGAGCAAGGCGAGTTGGAGAAGGAATTCCGCCGCGGCTTGCTCACCGAGGAAGAACAAAACGAACGCATCATCGAAATGTGGACCCGCGCCCGCGATGAAGTGGCGAAGGCGGTTTCCGCGAACCTCGATCCGGGCGGCTCACTCTCCATGATGGCGAAGTCCGGCGCGACCAAAGGCGGCTTTGGACCTATCTCGCAGTTGGCGGGGATGCGCGGCCTCATGGCCGACCCGTCCGGGCGCATCATCCCCCTGCCCATCCGCTCCAATTTCCGCGATGGCCTCACCGCGTTGGAATACTTCATCTCCACGCACGGCGCGCGCAAAGGCTTGGCCGACACCGCGCTCCGCACGGCGGACGCTGGTTACCTCACGCGTCGGCTCGTGGACGTGGCGCAAGATCAGATCATCAACGCCACCGACTGTGGCACGGAAGCCGGTATCTGGATCCGCCGCAAAGACGATGTGGCCGGACAGTCTTACTACGAACGCATCATCGGGCGCGTCGCCGCGGTCAAAGTCGTGGATCCGAAATCCGGCGAGATCATCGTAGATCGCAATGAAATCATCGAAGAAGCCCCGGCGCACCGCATCATGGCCTCGGCCGTAGAACAAATCTTTGTGCGGAGCCCGTTGACCTGCCAACTGGAACAGGGCTTGTGCAAATACTGCTATGGGCGCGACTTAGGGCGCGGCACGCTGGTCGAGATGGGCGTGGCCGTCGGGATCGTCGCGGCGCAATCCATCGGTGAGCCCGGCACGCAACTGACGCTCCGCACCTTCCACACCGGTGGTGTGGCGGCGGGCGGCGACATCACTTCCGGTCTCCCGCGCGTGGAAGAACTCTTTGAATCGCGCAAGAAGCCCAAGGGCGAGGCAGTCATCACCGAAATTGATGGCGTGGTAGAGATCATCCGCTCCGACAAACAAAATGCCCCGCGCGTGGTGAAGGTGGTGGATAGCGCCATGATGCGCGATGAATACGAAGTGCCCGGCAACTGGTCGGTGAAAGTAGAAGACGGACACGACGTTAAAGCGGGCGATGTGTTAGCGACGCGCGGCGAGAGTGAGATCAACGCCTCCCACGCCGGGAAAGTGCGCCGCAAGGATCACTCGCTCACCGTCAGCTACGAGCGCCGCGAAGAGATGGAATACGAAGTGCCCTCCTCGGCGCGGCTGTTGGTGGTCAACAACCAACGCGTGAAGGCCGGCGACTCGATCACCGAAGGCTCACTCAACCCGCACCGCATCTTGCGGATTTTGGGCCGCGAAGCCTGCGAGTTGTATCTCCTCACCGAGATCCAAAAGGTGTATCGCCAACAAGGGCAAAACATTAACGACAAGCACTTTGAAGTCATCATCCGCAAGGTGCTCTCGAAGGTGCAGATCACCCGCGCGGGCGATACGCTCTTCCTACCCGGCGAACTGGTGGATCGCTTGCGCCTGCAACGGATCAATGAAGGCCTGATCGCTGAGGGCAAGTCGCCCTCGGCGGCGGTGCCGGTATTGTTGGGCGTCACCAAAGCCTCGCTCTCCACGGACTCGTTCTTGAGCGCGGCGTCGTTCCAACACACCATCAAGGTCTTGGCGCTGGCGGCCATTGAAGGCCGGGAAGACCCATTGTGGGGTCTCAAAGAGAACGTCATCATCGGCAAGCTCATCCCGGCCGGCACGGGTTATTGGGTGTACAAGGATAAAGAAAACGCCAAGAGCGGCCACCCCACGCTCAACGGGGAGCCGATCAGCAGTGGCACGACTGATTTAGAAGAAATGCCCAAAGTGGAGTAAGAATAAAAAGAGCGTTCCTAAACAGGAACGCTCTTTTGTTTTAATCCTCTTTCGCTCGTTTCAATTCTTATTTCAATCGCTTAATCTCGGCTTCGACTTTTTGCAACGCCGTCTGCGATTCATAAAATGCTTCTTCTAGCTTTTCCGGCGGCAAAAGGCGGCGGCCTGTTTCAATCTCAAACAAATCCAAAAAATTTCCGTTGGCCTGTAACCTTAGTCCCAACGACTGACTGATCAAAGAGCCATCTTCGGTTGGAATAGCCGAATAATGCCCAGCCTGCAATCTAAAACCTTGCAGACGTGGGCGCAAGTATTCATCCAATGGATCAAACAAGAAATACTCGGTGACGCCCAGCCATTCATATAGCGCCTTCTTGTGGACCTGATCGGCCATCTTGGTGCCGCGCGAAGTGAATTCAAAAACTACCTCTGGCGCTTTGCCCTCCTTCCAAGTGAACCACGAACGCCGTTGGTGCGGGTCAACGTCAAACGCGACAAACAGGTCGGGCGAGACGACTTCGGTAGGCGCACCTTCTTCATAATACAGAAACATAAATAGGCGCGCAACATGCCGATGAGATAGGCGATCAACGTGACGTGAAAACCAGTTTCAGCTGTGGGTTGTCCATTCGCTTCAGGGTAATTCACAATCGGAGTGAGAGTTAGACTTTCGGAGGGACATACAACCCTCCACTGCCCGCTATGCCATATATTAGCCCCCCGCAATCCCTTCTCAAAACCCTGCAAAACCCGTATCATTCCGCCTTCTAAAAACAGAAGGCAGAAAGCAGTGGGCAGAAGGCAGGCAAGACCTGACTTGCCTTCTGCTTTCGCCTTCTGCCTACTCCTCAAGGTGCCTCATGGAAGTCGGTCTAATCCGTCGGATCAACATTGATGATGAAATGCAGACCGCGTATCTCTCCTACGCGATGTCGGTGATTGTGGCGCGCGCGTTGCCGGATGCCCGCGATGGGCTCAAACCGGTGCAACGCCGCATCCTGTACGCCATGCACGACATGGGCATCCGCGCCGACGCCGCCTACAAAAAATCGGCGCGCATCGTCGGCGAGGTGTTGGGCAAATATCATCCGCACGGCGACGCCTCGGTGTACGAAGCCATGGCGCGCATGGCGCAAGATTTTTCCATGCGCTACTTGCTGGTGGATGGGCAAGGCAACTTTGGCTCGGTGGATGGCGACGCGCCGGCCGCGATGCGTTACACCGAAGCCCGCCTCGCCGGGATGGCGATGGACGTGTTGGTGGACATTGAAAAGGAGACGGTGGACTTCAACGCCAACTTTGATGATTCACTCCACGAGCCGCAAGTCCTCCCATCGGCGATCCCCAATTTATTGGTGAACGGCGCGAACGGCATCGCCGTCGGCATGGCGACCTCGGTCCCGCCGCACAATTTGGGCGAAATCTGCGACGCGCTGATCTTCATGCTCGACCGCTGGCAGAAGCTGGACGACGTGAGCGTGGATGAATTGATGAAGTATGTCAAAGGCCCCGACTTCCCCACCGGCGGCCTGATCGTCAAGACCAAAGACGACGCCGAAGGCTTGGCGGCGGCCTACGGCACCGGCCGCGGCAAAATTTTGGCGCAGGCCAAGGCCCACATCGAAGACATGGGGCGCGGACGCAGTCGCATCATCGTCACCGAATTGCCCTACCAGACCAACAAAGCCGCACTCATCGAGCGCATCGCCGAACTGGTGCGCGCCGAAACGCTGGAAGGCATCACCGATCTGCGTGACGAATCGGATCGGCAGGGGATGCGGATCGTGATCGAACTCTCTAAGACCGCCGAGCCCGACAAAGTGTTGCGCGATCTCTACAAGCGCACCCCGATGCAAGGCACGTTCAGCATCATCAACCTTGCGCTGGTCAAGGGAGAACCGCGTTTGCTGACGCTCAAGCAAGCCTTGCGCGTATTTATTGATCATCGGCTCGAAGTCGTGCGCCGCCGGGGCGAATTTGATTTGGCCCGCGCCAAAGACCGCGCGCACATCTTGGAAGGCTTGCTCACCGCGCTCAAGTTTTTGGATGAAGTGATCAAGCTCATCCGCGCCGCGCGCGATACGGATGACGCGCGGGCGAAATTGATCAAACGCTTTAAGTGGAGCGACGCGCAGACGACCGCTATCCTCGACATGCCTCTGCGCCGTCTCGCCGCGCTGGAACGCAAGAAGATCGAAGACGAACACAAAGAGAAGATCGCGCTCATCAAGCAATTGGAGAAACTGCTTGGCTCACCCAAGTTGATGCGCGAGTTGATCCAAGACGAACTGCGCCAGATCAAACAAAAATACGCCGACAAACGCCGCACCCAAATTGTCGAGGCCGGGCAAGTGGAACGCCACGCCCTCACCGCCGCCGACCTGACGCCAGAACACAACGTCTGGGTGACAGTGTTGGCGTCCGGTGCAGTGTCGCGCACCCCACCCGACAAACAACCGAAGTTGACGAGCGAACCGCCCATCGCGGTATTGGCCGCGAGCACGCGCGATCTCATTTACCTGATCACGCAGAAAGGCCGCGCGGCCTCGGTGCCCATCCACTCCATCCCTGAAAAAGAAGACCCGACCGATGGCATGCCCTGGGCCAGCATTTCGGCGTTAGACGCCAATGCGCGCGTTGTAGCGGCCGTGGCCGTGAGCGGCGAGATGGTGAAGGTCGCGGAAGCGGCCAAGGGGCAAGACGCCGCGGAGGGCGCGGCGGTGGCCTCGGTCTACTTGCTGATGGCGACAGCCGGCGGCTATGTGAAAAAGACTTCTGTCGTCGAGTTGCCCGGCGCGTCGTCGCAAGTTTATAACGTGATCAACATCGCTGAAGACGATGCGCTGGTCGGCGCGCGATTGACGAACGGCACGGACGAGATTCTGTTAGTGACTTCAGGGGGGCGGAGCATTCGCTTCAAAGAAACCGAAGTGCGCGCGATGGGGTTGAGCGCGCAAGGGGTAATGGGCATTAAGCCGGGCGAGCATGATGACAAAGTGATCGGCCTCGAAGTGGCACAACCCAATGGCGAGGTCTTCTTGGTGAGCAACACTGGGCTGGGCAAGCGCACGCCGATGAAGCAGTTCCCCACCCAAGGGCGGTATGGCGTGGGCGTCACGGCCGCCGAAGTCGTGAGCAAACAACGTTTGGTGGGCGTCTATGTGGGGTCAGCCGAGGATAAACTTTTGCTGATCGCCAGCAAGAGCGGTGCGAAGGTCTTGAAGGTAGATGTCGCGGGGCGCAAGGGTCGCCCGGCGCGCGGGTCGAACATCGTGAAGTTGCGCGCCGATGAAATGGTGGTGCGCGTGGTGGGGTTGACCACACAGATGGCAGTCCCACAGGCAGAAAATGAAGGCTCTCAGCAACTCACCTTGCTGAAAACGCCGAAACCCACTAAAGCGAAGAAGAAACTAGCGAAAAAGGAAGTGAAGAAGGCCCCGCCGAAGAAGAAGGGGAAGAAGTAAGACGCATCCAGAACTCGCAGGCCTTAGCAGCCCGCGAGTTTTTTTTATACACTTTTCATTTCCCGCCACCACCCCACCGCTGAAACTACCCCCACTATCCCAAACGCCACCAGATAGGCGATTGGCACTGGCTTGTTCGCCAGCGTGTTCCACACAGCCGCGAGGGCCGCGCCGAGGCCATAAATCGTGAGCATCGCCCACACGCCGGGGCGCGCTATTAGGTAACGTGCGCTATACGCCGCGCCGACCGCTAGCGTCAGCAACATCACACCGATCAAGCGGCTGGTCAGTAAATCACCCGGCCAGACCCAAATCAAATTAGAAAAGCCGGCGTCAGTGATAAACAACGCTAGCCCCCATACACCCAGCACCACCGTCATGCTGATTAGCCACAACGTTTGCCAAGCGATCACAGGCGCGGGATCGGGCGGCTCGGTCGCTAAGATTGATAGCGCCCGCCCTAAATACCACAGGGTCGCCAAAACCATCCCTCCCACAATGATGAAGAAGGCGTAAGTGAGCGGGGCAGCGAAGTCGAAACGCTGCAAGTGAAAAAACAAGATCGCTAACGCCAGTGGCGCGAGGTAGACGACCAACAGCCACAGGCTCAAACGCAAACGACGCTGGAGGGGATGTTGCAATGTATAAATGCTCACCGTTGCAAATGCCCAACCTGCCACCGCTAACAACCGGCTCGCCAGCGGCGGTAAATCCCATGCAAAACTCCGCCGTTCATCAAACCACCAAAACACCGCGCCGATAGAACCACCCACACTGGTCAACAAAATCAAAAGCAACAGACCGCGTTGTTCTAATGTCAACCCCGCGTACGGCGCAATCCACCGGCGATAACCGAAGGCCACCCCACCCACTAAGAGCACTAAACCTAAACCTTGTAACGCGATGTCGGTCATGGCGACAACCTTTCAATCCGCCAACCCTCTAATTCTTTAAGATATACAAATCGATCATGCAACCGATTCGGTCGACCTTGCCAAAATTCGATTTCATCTGGCGCGAGGCGGAAGCCGCCCCAATGAGGGGGCAATGGAATCTCTAGGCCCGCATATTGGGTTGTCACTGCTTGGAGGCGCGCTTCAAGTGTCTCCCGATTGGGCAAGACCTCGCTCTGGCGCGAGGCCCAGGCGCCGAGTTGACTCAACACCGGGCGCGTATGGAAATAGGCTTCCGATTCGGCGCGCGACACGCGGCTGACTGAGCCAGTCACGCGCACTTGGCGATCTAACGCCTCCCAAAAAAAGACGAGCGCCGCCTGAGGATTGTCAGTGAGTTCGCGCCCTTTGCGGCTAGCGTAGTTGGTAAAAAACACAAAGCCGCGTTCATCAAAATCTTTGAGCAACACAATCCGCGCCGAGGGCCGCCCGTCGCGCGTGGCAGTTGCCAATGTCATAGCGTTCGGTTGCGCGAGCTGGGCGTCTATCGCCAATTGAAACCAACTGGCAAATTGTTTAAATGGATTGGGGTCGAGTTGAGGCTTAGTGAGCCCGGCCAGGATATGTTCAAAGTCGTGGACGGTCGTAGCGATGTTTTGAAAGGAGGCCATGGTCTAAGAATACACCACACATAATACTCAACAGTCAAGACTCATTGTGTGTATTACGTTTTGTGTATTGTGTTTTGCCTAATGCTTCCACCCGGTGCGTATGAGCAGGTATTCCACTAGACGGGGGAAGAACGTGTGCAACCCATAGAACGCGCGCAACATGAATGGGAGGATCACTTCGCTTTGCTCCCGTTGCACGGCGCGCACTGTCGCCTCGGCGACTTGTTCACAGGTCAGCGTAGGGACGAGCCGGGCAATCGTCGGGCTACGCGCCTCGGCGCCGGGGTTGTTCTTCCAATAGTCACTGGTCACTTTGCCCGCGACGACCGAGGTAACGCGCAACCCAGTGCCAGATAGATCGGCTTCTAAGGCTTTTGTGAACCCCATCATCGCCCAACGCGCGGCGGTGTAGCCAATAGCGCCCGGCCACGCGCCTTTGGAGGCGGGCGAATTGATGTTGACGATGTGTCCACTCCGGCGCGCCAACATGGCGGGCATGAAGGCGCGGGTGAGATAAAACGCTCCGAAATAGGGCAACGCCATCATCTGGGTCATTTCTTGTGGCGAAGTCTCCTCGATAAATAACCACCGCCCCGCGCCAGCGTTATTCACCAGGACATCGGGTAAACCTAACTCGGTAGTGATCTGGTGCGCTACGCGCTCCACGGCCGCGGCTTCGGTCATATCTACTAAGTAAACCTGGGCTTCCCCATCGGCGGCGCGAATTTCAGCCGCCACTTGGTCTAAGGCGGCGCGGGTACGCGCCAACAACGCCACCCGCGCGCCAGCCTTGGCCATGGCCTTCGCTATCGCCGCGCCAATGCCCGCCGAAGCGCCAGTCACCACGACGATTTTGTGAGGGAGGTCCATCCTATCTTTTCTCCACGCCACACAGCCAACCCTTTAACCAATGGGTGTGGTCACAGATTTTTTGTTGGAGGATGAAGGGCATGAACGGTGACTAACATTCTGCCGAAGTTTACCAACGCTCATGGAAGGGGCCACTCTGAGAAGAGCGAAGTGCTTTAGGGAAATTAACGCTTTATTTGCAACTCGGCCTAAAAAAGATACACCCAGGCGAGGGTTTTAGCAAGCGGTAGATTGAACTAAAGGACTGCCACCAATAGCGTCACGCCTGCCAACGTCACCAAATGGAAGGTCTGATCCACCATGACTTCCACCATAAAGAGATCGCCCTTACGATAGAAGCGCATCCAATGCTTCACGACTTGGCTCGCATCCACGAGCCAGTGGGTGATGAAGATCAGCGTGATCAGTGCCAGGCACATCGGCCAGGGCCGATCGCGCCAGCCAGATAACCACAACGCGCCATAGGTGGTGAGGGTGTAAATCGCCACATGCGTCAACCCAGCCGGGTGAAACCAACTGCGTTTCTTATTCAACACCATCCATTCATTTTGCAATACCCAGTCGCCAACCAAGTGACCGACTAAGAGCCAAGTGAAGGTGTCCATGTTTAATCGCCTTTCTGCTCAAACGCCCTTCCGGCTGGCTTGAAATTTATTACCAAATGTTAGCCAGAGGGGTTTAGTTATGTTCACAGCATAGACAAATCCGCTACAATAGTCTGTGCGGAGGCGCACAGGTGAACTGTGCGTTGCGACACAGTCAGGGCGCGGTAAGTGTGCGATAGTGAACGCACTGGAAAACTCGCCGATGCTATTAACTGTTCACCCACCCGCACCAAAACCGAACACTTTTTCTAAACGGACTACGCCACTTGGCCGCGATGCTCTTCTTATGAGTAATCCCACTATCTCCGATCCGCTGACTGATAAAAATTTAGAAGCCTTCTTGGCGGCGATTGAGATCTTCGCCGATGTCAGCGCCAGTGATCGCCTCGCGTTGGCGAAAGACTTTCGCCCGCGTTCTTATAAGAAGACTGAGCTCATCTTTCAACAAGGCGATTTAGATCAAACGGTGTATATCGTGATGGAGGGGAAGGTTCGCATCTATAAGGTCAGCCTGACCGGCAATGAGACTTCGATCAACATCTCGTCACGCGGAGCAGTGATCGGTGAGTTCGCGCCCATTGACCACGAGCCGCGCTCGGCGACGGCGAAAGCCTTGGAGCCCTGCCTGTTGCTGTCTATGACCGGCGAAGTCTTTATGCGCCACATGCGCGCCACGCCCGGGCTCGCTTTAGGGATGAGCCGCATGTTAGTGACTAAGTTGCGCCTGACCGCGACCTACGCCGAGACTGTGGCGCAATATGATGCCGCCGGACGGCTCTTGCATGTGTTGTTGTTGTATGCGGATGAGTTTGGCACCGAGCTGGAGCCTGGGAAACGTTACGCGCTGGATTTAAATTTGAGCCAAACCGATTTGGCCTCGCTGATTGGGGCGCGCCGCGAACATATCAATCGCATCTTGCGTGATTGGCTTAAGCGCGGGCTGATTGAATATCAGAACGGGGAAATTATTTTCGTAGATTTGCAGGCGGCCCAACAGGAACGGGATAATCGGCGGCTATAACGAATAGGACCGGAGGGGATTACTTCAAGCCTCGCACCTTCTCCATCACCCGCTCCACCCGCCCCTGATCCACCGTATTAAACCACTTGCCGGCCACTTTAAAATGCGTGCCGATGATGAAGCCATCGGCAGTGGGGTAGAAGCGCTCGATATTGTTCACATCCACGCCAGAACCCAAGATGACCGGCAAATGGCAGTGCGCTTTGGCCTCTTGAATGTCCTCGGTCTTCGGCGGGTCGCCGGTGACGTTGCCGGTAACGATCACGGCGTCGCCGCGCATAAACTCTACCGTTTCGGCAGTGAGGCCCAAACTCACATCGGCGGTGATGGCGTGGGCCGAATGCTTCTTCTTCACGTCCGCCCACACTTGCACGCGCTCCGCGCCGATCAGTTTGCGATAGCGCAACAATGTCGCCGCTGATGATTCGATGATCCCCTCATCGGCGACATGGGCAAAGGCGTAGCCCTCGGCGCGGATGAAATCTAAGTTCGCCGCGTGCGCCACCGCCATAGCTTCGAGATTCGCGCCCGCTAAAATCTGAATCCCCACTGGCAAGCCACTCGCCGCTTTAACCGCCTGCCCCACCAACGTCATCGCCGCCACGATCTCTGGCCCCACGCCCCCCCGCAGATAAGGGATGTCATGCATATTCTCAATGCCAATGCCCTCGACACCGCCCGCGCGATATAGCCGCGCCTCGCGTTCGGCCAGCGCGACGATCTCATTCACGCTCAGCGTGTTTGCCGGTGTGCCGGGCAAGGCGGCGACGTGGATCATGCCGATGATGGGTTTGGAAGAGTTTGGGAAAAGAGTCATGTCAAGATAGAAGGCAGTAAGCGGAAGGCAGAAGGCGGGCAGCTCATTCTGCCTACTTCTCTATTTCAAATCCGGCGCGTTGCCAGGCGATAAACCCGCCCTGCACTTGCCAGACATTTTTATAGCCACGTTGGAGTAATACCGAGACGCCGCCGGTGGAGCGCGTGCCGCGCGCACAGTGAACGGCAATTGGTTGGTCGAGGGCCCAGGGCAATGGCTCGTGCGGCAAACGCCCATTCTCAAAATGCACTGCACCGGCGATGTGTCCGGCTTTCCATTCGGAGAGTTGCCGCGCATCTACGACCACCAAGTTGTCGCCAGAGCGCATTCGTTCGCGCAGGTCGTTCACGGTCATTACTTGTAATTGTTTCACAGGCAATCCGGCCGCCGCCCACGCTTCTACGCCGCCGTCCACATAGCCAAGCAATTGATCATACCCAATACGGATGAGTTGCCGCGTGGCTTCTGACCGATCCGCCGGTTTGGCAACGAGCACCAGTGGCTTGCCAAAGGGGATGAGCCACCCCGCCCAAGTGATGAGCGGCGCGTCGAGCGGGATGCCATAGGCGTTGGGGATATGTCCCGCCGCAAATGCTTCGCGCGAACGGATATCCAGCACGACGGCGCCATTGTTTAAATGGGCTTGCGCTTCGGCTGGCGCAAGGGGCGCGAGGCGCGGCACGCCATGCAAGAGCCGTGCGCCTTGTTGATTAACGTCACGCATATAGCGATAGTAAACCGGATACGAAGGCAAGCCCATGAGCGCGCGCTTCACAAATTCATCTTCGCTTTGCGGTTGCGTGAGGTGGTTCTGGCGTCGTTCGCGCCCGATGGTGGTGACGCGGTCGGATGAGGTGGGCGCGGCGCAAAACGAACCCGCGCCATGTGTTGGATAAACATTGACTGTATCGGGCAGGGCGAGCAGTTTTTGATGGAGCGTATGATACAGCTGGCGCGCGAGCGGCTCGCTGAGATCGTGGCTCAAGAGATCGGTGCGTGCCGCCCCCCCGACGATCAGTGCCCCACCGCTAAAGAGCGCTTTAGGCGCGTTCGCCCCGGCTTCAGTGAGCATGAACGCAATATGCTCGGGGGTGTGGCCGGGCGTGTTCATCACCCTTAACGAGAACGCGCCTAAATCCAACGTGTCGCCCTCGGCGAGGGGTTGATGCTCAAAGCCCAACTGCGCCGCCGCGCTCCCGCCGATGATCACGCCCGCTTGGGCCGCAATCTCACGCGCGCCGGAAATAAAATCGGCATGCAGGTGGGTGTCCAGCGCGTACTTGATCTGCACACTTTGGCGCTCGGCGGCGGTGAGGTAGCGATCCACATCGCGCAAGCCATCAATTAATACGGCTTGCTTTGTGTCGCGTGAGCCGATCAGGTAGGCCGAGTTGCCGAGGCCTTCGTCAATGAATTGTTCGATAAAAAGCATAGGAAAAGTGAATAGTTATCAGTGAGCAGTTATCAGCGAGGCCGATAACTGCTCACTGTTTACTGATCACTGATTATGGGACACTGATCATCATCTTCCGAATTTCATACCCTTCCACCGTTGGGTTGCGCGCGAGGTCAGGGCCGCTTTCAATCCGCAGGCCGGGTAGAGCGAGCAAATGGCGGAGAAAGATGTCGGTTTCGGTCAGGGCGATGAATTCTCCGGCACAGCGATGCGGCCCGGCACCGAAACCCACCAGCGACCGCGAGACGCCGCGTTCTAAGTCGCGGTGCGGTTGCGCTTGCAGCGGGTTGTGATGCACGACTTGCGCGTCGGCATTGATGTCGTAGAGATGAAATTGAACTAGCGCGCCCGCTGGGATGTGGTGGGACGTGCCCTCGCTGACGAGCGTCATGGCCTCAACCGGGCGACGATAGAGTTTGGCGATAACCGGCTCAAGGCGCAAGAGCTCATGCAAAAACTCGTGGCGCGCTTCGAGGGTGCCTTCGAGCATGATCTGTTTCCATTCCGGGCGTTGCATACAATGCCAAAAGACTACGCTGATAAATTCTTGCGTGGTCGCCATGCCCGCCGCGCCATACACCAAGCACTCCACTAAGATCGCGATGTCGTTCTTGCCTTTAGCAAGCATATAAGAGATCACATCATTTTGGGGCTGGCGGCGGTGGGCGGCGATAGCCGGGCGCACATCGAACCACCAGAAAGAGAAGCGCAACCAATTGCCAATGACCATTTCCCAGAGCCTCCCCAACAGCCCCGACCAACTGGAGGGCGCGTGGAGCATCGCATCCAAACGACGCACGAGGCCGGCCGAAGGCTCCAGCCCCACGACTGTGGCGGCGACGATCACCGCCATCCGCACGGTGAGGTCGTTGAGATCGGCCCGCTTGGCTTGTACGAAGTCGGCCACGATCTCGGCGGCGAATTTTTCGATGAGCGGGGCGTGCTGTTGCGCGACGGTGGTCGGCGAGAAGAACTTGGCGATCTGGGCGCGCTGTTGGCGATGCGCGTCGCCGCGTTGATAGAGCACCGGGTCGAGGCCCGATTTCAACACTTCGTCGGCGTGGAAGCCAGCCTGAGCCATGTCGGCCAATAGCAGTTCTTTGGCTTCGGCATAGCCGCGCACGTGCCAAATGCCATTCGCATCGCGCTCAAGGTGCGGTGTGGGGGTATAAGCGCCGGGGACAGTTTTAGAGTCAGGGAGGGTCATGGGTGGCAATCGGTTGGCCGTTGATTGAAATCAAAGGTTGAAATTGGGAAATGTGCTTAAGCGCGTTAGAAAGAATTGATCAACCGCGAAATTCATTGTGTGGCCTCCCCATACACCTCTGGCCGCCGATCTTCAAACACCGGAATCCTCTTCCGCACTTCGTCTACTTTGGCTAAGTCAATTTCAGTTGTCAACAACACCTCGGCACTACCGCCTTCAATGAGTGTCTCGCCCCAAGGGTCAATCACGGCTGAGGTGCCGCCGAAGTGTTCGCCCTTCGATTCGCCCACCCGGTTGCAGGCCGCGATGAACATCTGGTTCTCAATGGCGCGCGCGCGCAACAGCGTTTGCCAGTGATAGGCACGGCGGCTCGGCCATTCGGCGGGGAGCAAGACCAAGCGCGCCCCGCTGAGCGCGTAGCGCCGGAAAAATTCGGGGAAGCGCAGGTCATAACAAATGCCGAGGCCCGTCAGGCCCCATTCCATTTCGACTAATTCCAGTTTATCGCCGGGGCCGAGCCATTTCTCCTCCTCCATTAATCGGAAGAGATGCACTTTGCGATAGGCGGCGACGAGTTCGCCGGCCGCGTTGTAAACCGCAAAGGTGTTATAAGCCTTACCACCGCGTGCTTCCAAGACTGACCCGCCGAGGGCAATCTGGTGGTCGCGTGCGAGGGCGCTGAGGCGCGCAAACATCCCCTCGCCCAACGGCGCGGCGTGTTTCGTCCAATTTTCCAAGTCGTAGCCGGTTGACCATAGCTCGGGAAACAGCACCAGCGCCGAACCGCGCCGCGCCGCTTCTTGAGTCCAAGCCGCCACGCGCTCGAAATTTATTTCCGGCTCGCCGAGGTGAACCGGCATTTGGCCGAGGGAGAGGGTGAGGGTCATAGCAGTATTGGAAATAAACTTGAAGTGAAAGATTATCCATGAATGAACACGAAACATTCGTGCCCATTCGTGAAAATTCGTGGATCATCTTTGTGATGACTAGGGCTGACTTCTCTCCACCCGTACCGCCTGCGCGAGTTCGGTGCCGATCACTGGCTCTTGCTGGTTGATCTTCAAACGCACCGGGCCGTTGAATGGCGCTCGGCCTAAAATCTTGATCGGTGCATCTGGCACTAAGCCGATCTCACGCAGATAGCGCAGTTTGGCGCTATCATCGGTCTTCACGCGCCGCACGATCAACGCTTCGCCTTCCGCAAAATCGAGCAGGGGCGCGTCAGAAATAGGCGCGATGCGCCCATCTTTGGTGGGGATCGGGTCGCCGTGTGGGCAACGGGTGGGATAGCCTGCGAGTTCGTCCATGCGGTCTTCAAAGAGATCGGAGATGACGCCCTCTAGGCCGTGCGCCTGCTCATGGACCTCATCCCAACCGAAGCGCATCACCGTCACCAAAAACGCCTCCAACAACCGATGGCGGCGGATAGACTTAAGAGCTTCCCGTTCACCATCAGCGGTGAGATTGACGCCCTTATACGGCACACGCCGCAAATAGCCCTCGCGCGCGAGGCGGCGCATCATCCGCACGACGGCGGGCGGCGATACCTCCAAGCGCGTGGCGAGGATGGTGGTCGTCACCGGCTCTTCACTGAGGGCGTGTAGGCGATAGACCTCCGCCAGATACTCGCGCCGGGCGTGGGTGATCTCGCCGCCTATTTCAAACGACGCGCCGAGCAACGCGAGCGGTTGCTCGTGCCCATCGAGGCCGCACAAGCCCTGATTTTTACCGCGGTTAACTTCCAATTTGACCTCAAACGATCTTGGGTTTAACGACCTAGTCTAGATA
>Ga0315912_10003352_pt1 | contig 16004 bp, 14 predicted proteins | sample VfabasoilMG_FD_204469 | JGI IMG/M metagenome (GOLD analysis project Ga0315912, IMG submission 204469) | Garden soil microbial communities collected in Santa Monica, California, United States - V. faba soil | ecosystem: Environmental > Terrestrial > Soil > Garden | place: USA: California... | reverse complement strand
AGCGCCAGCCGCGGCCTGAAAAAGCTGCGCAAGCTCGACCCCGAGGGCGCTTACGACTTCAATCACGTGTACCTGGACAGCGGCGACGTCACGTCTGGCGCCGGGCCGCACACCGCGACCGCCGAAACGCCGGCGGCCTCGGGCGTTGCAGTTCGCGTCGGACTCATCGACGGCGGCGTCGACACTTCACATGTAACTTTGCGTGACAACACCGTGCACGTTTTCGGCTGCGGAAATGCACGCGTGCCGAGCGCCCATGGCACGGCGGTGGCTTCGCTGCTCGCCGGATCCAGCGCAAATTTTCGCGGCGCCGCGCCGCGCGCCGAGTTGTTCGCCGCCGATGTGTACTGCGGATTGCCGGCCGGTGGCGCGGTCGACCGCCTGGCCGCCGCACTCGGATGGATGGCGCGCGAACGGGTCGGAGTCATCAATGTGAGCCTGGTCGGGCCGCGCAATGCCCTGCTGGAACGCGTGGTAGCGTCGCTCGTGAGCCGCGGTTATCTCATCGTCGCTGCCGTGGGCAACGATGGCCCGGCGGCGGCGCCACTGTTTCCGGCCGCGTACACCGGCGTGGTCGGCGTCACCGCCGTGGATGCGCGACATCACGTGCTGATCGAAGCCTGTCGCGGCAAACACCTGGATCTCGCGGCCCCGGGGGCCGACATGTCCGCGGCGACGATCGGCAACGCAGATTCATTTGCAGCCGTGCGCGGCACTTCATTCGCAGCGCCGATTGTCGCGGGTCTATTGGCGGGCGAGCTGGCGCAGCCCGATGCCGGCGCGCGCGAACGAGCCGTCGCCAGCCTCACCGGCAGCGCGCAGGACCTGGGGCCGCGCGGGCGGGACGACATTTATGGAGCAGGACTGGTGGGCGCCGACCGCCTGAAGCTCGTCATCAGGCAATAACAGGTAGATGAATCAATAACTTATGGACCATGGGAAGAAACTGCGCTTCCCGCTCGTAGTACCTCCTGAGAGCTGCGGATGGCCCGCAGCGCAAACTTCAGGAGTCGATCATGAACCTCAAAAACTTCAGCAAGCCCGGCGTGAAAACGATGGCGGTGTTTGCGCTGGTCTGTGGCGCGCCGCTGATCCAGGCACAGGTGCTCGGCGGCGGAGCCGCGGGCGGTCTCGGCGGTGGTCTCAACGGCACCCTGGGTGGCGGAATGGGATCCATCGGCGGTGCGGGACAGGGCAATGCTTCCGGCACGCTCGGTGGCGGGCTCGACGGCGCAGGCACGCTGCGTCGGACGACATCGGGAGCGCTGGATCACACCCGCGAGACGACTGGCCGCGTTCGGGACCGGGCCGCGAGCACGCGCGATACCGTGCGCGGTACTGCCGAATCCGCGGCCTCATCCACGCAGGCAACGGCAAACGGCGCCGCCAGCGGTGCTGCCAGTGCGGCTACCAACGGCGTGGCCGGCACCGCCGTGAACGCCACCGGTTCGACGGCGGGCTCGATCACTTCGACGCCGGCCTCGGTGCCGGATCTGCCGGGCAACCCGAGCACTCCCGGCACGTCACCGGCAACATCGCTGCCCAGCGTGCCGGCTCTGGAACCGCAGGCGTCCGGCAAAGGCCATGCGCAGGGCGATCTCGCCGGCTCGCTGACGGCGAGCGACGTGAAACCTGCGGCCGAGAGCGGCCAGTCGTCCGACTTCGCTGCGCCGGTCCAGGCCAATGCGAGCGCCAATGCCAACGCTGACGCCAGCGCGTCGGTGAGCACCGCGAAACAGTAAGGCGGTGGGCAAGAAAAAACGGCGGGACCCTCGCGAGTCCCGCCGTTCCTTTTTCAATTTTCGTTTGTCGGGGACTCAGCAGTTCAGGTCTTGGGTTCCGGGCTGCGGCGATGTCCGCCCCGCTGCAACTCTTCCTTGCTCAACATGCCATTCTTGTCCTGGTCGATCTTGCTGAAGCGCTCGGCCAGTTTCGGCATGTTGGTCTGCACCTCGTCGAGCGAAAGCTGACCGTCGCCGTTGGCATCGGCCGCCTTGAAGTGTTCATCGAAAGCCTCGCGCATTTCACCGCGGCGCGTCTCGCGCGCCTGGCGCGTTTCTTCCTGGGTGAGATAGCCGTCCTTGTTCAGGTCCAGCTTGTCGAACCATTCATTGGTGCGCTCGGCGGCGGCGGCATTGGCCTCATCGCGTGAAACGCGGCCGTCACCGTCCTTGTCGGCACGCATTTCGTCGCGCGGCGCGTCACTTCGCGGCTGGTCGCCTGCAATGGCATGTCCTGCGAGCAGCGCAGCAACGGCCAGTGCGCAGGTCGAGAGGGTGGTCTTCATTCGGAGTCTCCTGTGAAAAATGAGCCCTGCAGGCGTATCAACGCGCCAGCCGCTGTCCGGTTGACGACCGGGCTCGAGGGAGGCGCGGGAAAGCCCGGGTTCCTTGGTAAGATTCCGGCCGTTTCCTCGAGTTCCAGACAGGTTCCCCCGTGAAATCCGAGCTTGAGCGCCTGCTTCGTGAGGCGCTGCGAACACTTGTACCCGCCGTATTGCCTGAACCCGCCGACGAATCGCTGGTGGTGGTGGATCGCGCGCGCGATGCGGCCCACGGCGATTTTGCCAGCAACATTGCCATGCGCCTGGCCAAGTCGGCCCGCAAGAACCCCCGCGATCTGGCCCAGAGCATCGTGGCCGCGTTACCCGCGAATTCGCTGATCACCAGCGCCGAGATTGCCGGCGCCGGCTTCATCAACTTTCGTCTCGCGAAGGATGCCTGGTTCGCGGATCTCAAGTCGGTCGCGGCCCAGGGTGACGCCTACGGCCGCAGCAAGGTGGGCGCCGGCCGCAAGGTCATGATCGAGTTCGTCTCGGCGAATCCCACCGGTCCCATGCATGTGGGTCACGGACGGGGCGCAGCGTATGGCGCCACGCTCGGCAACCTGCTCGAGGCCACGGGCCACGATCTCTATCGCGAGTACTACATCAACGATGCCGGCCGGCAGATCGACATTCTCGCGGTGAGTGTTTACCTGCGGTATCTCGAACTGGCGGGCGAATCGGTCACCTTCCCGTCGAACGGTTACAAAGCGGATTACATCCTGCCGGTGGCGCAGGCCCTGCACGTCAGTCGCGGCGATGCGCTGAAACGTCCCGGTGCGGACCTGGTGCGTGGTGCGCCGCCGGATGCGCCTGCCGGCGACAAGGACAAGCACATCGACGGGCTCATCGAAAACTCACGCCGCCTGCTGGGCGCGCAGGAGTTCGATGCCATCGTGCTGTTCGCGCGCGACGCCATGCTCGCCGATATCCGCAGCGACCTCGACGAATTCCGCGTGCATTTCGACATGTGGTACTCGGAGCGCGATCTGAACCGCAGTGGCGCCGTGGATCGTGCCATCGAGGCGCTGCGCAAGTCCGGCCACATGTACACCAGGGACGGCGCCGAATGGTTCAAGAGCACGGACTACGGTGACGACGAGGACCGCGTGGTGATTCGCGCCAACGGCGAGAAGACCTACTTTGCCTCGGACATCGCCTATCACTACGACAAGCGCCAGCGCGGCCACGACCTGCTGATCGATGTCTGGGGCGCGGACCACCACGGCTACGTGACGCGCGTGCGCGGTGCCCTGATGGCGCTCGGCGCTCCCGCCGACTGCTTCGAAGTCACACTGATGCAGCTGGTGAGCCTGTTCCGCGGCGGCGAGAAGCTTTCCATGGGCAAGCGCGAGGGCAACTTCGTGACGCTGCGCGACCTGCGCACCGAGGTCGGCAACGACGCCTGCCGGTTTTTCTATCTCATGCGCAGCCACGACCAGGCGCTGGATTTCGATCTCGAGCTCGCGAAGTCCCGCAGCAACGAAAACCCGGTGTACTACGTGCAATACGCGCATGCGCGCGTTTCCTCGGTCATGAAGGAGCTGGCCGCACGCTCCTTCACATTCGATGCGGCGGCCGGCGCGGCCAGCCTGGGCTTGCTCGCCAGCACGCATGAGCAGATCGTGATCACCGCGCTGTCGAAGTATCGCGAGGTCGTCGAGCAGGCCGCGCTCAATCGCGCACCGCATGCGCTGGTGCATTACCTGCGCGATCTTGCTAACACGCTGCACACCTATTACAACGCGGAAAAGTGGCTCGTCGAGGACGCTGCCTTGCGAAATGCACGCATTACGCTGGTGCTGGCCGTTCAGCAGGTGATTCGTAACGGTCTCGGAATCCTCGGCGTGTCGGCACCCGAGAGCATGTAGGGAGAGCCGCTCCTGGTCGCCAAAATCACCAGCCGCGATTTCAAGCGGTCCCGTTCCGGCGGCATGCGTCTCGAGTTCGGCCGGTGGCGCGAGTTCGGCGTCGGGCTGGCGCTCGGCCTGTCGCTGTCGCTGTTCGTGCTGGTCTGGCAGAACTATCGCGAGAAGGAAGCGGCCAAGGCCGTCGCTGCCGTGCCGCGCCCCGAACCGCGAACCGACAAGGCGGCGGCCGCGGGCGACCTGGAAGACGGCGCAAAGAACTACGACTTCTACGACATGCTGCCGAACTTCGAAGTCGTGGTGCCGGAGAAGGACAAGGAAGTCTCCGCCGAGCGCAGCAGCGCGCCGGTGAAGGTCGAACGCCCGGGCGTGTACGTCTTGCAGGCCGGCTCGTACCGCCAGCAGGAAGTCGCGGACCGCACGCGCGCGCAACTCAAGCTGCAGGGGATCGACGCCAATGTGCAGCGCGTGGCCGTCGACGAGGACGTCTGGTACCGCGTGCGTATCGGTCCGATTACCGACCTCGTCGAAGTCAATCGCCTGCATGCGCGCCTGCGCGCCGCGGACCTGGATCCGCTCGTGATTCGCGTCGGCGAATGACGATGGCGGGCAAGCCACTGCGAATTTCAATCGTCGCCGGCCTGTTGCTCGCGGCTCTCGCCGGCTGCGCGACGCAGCCACCGGCATCTGCGCCAGTTCCGCCGCCGGCGCCCGCACCCACGCCCGTATCACCACCCGTGCCTGCGCCCACTCATCCCGGGCTCACCATTGCTGCGGTGGGCGACGTCATGCTGGGTACGGATTTTCCGGAGAACATCCTGCCGGACGACGACGGTGTCGGTTTCCTGCAGGCGGTCACGCCGATACTCCAGGCCGCCGACGTGACCTTCGGCAATCTCGAGGGCGTGCTGATGGACGGCGGTGAACCGGTCAAGCAGTGCAAGAATCCGAAGATCTGCTTCCTGTTCCGCACGCCGACACGTTACGCCGCGTACCTGCGGCTCGCTGGTTTCGATGTCATGAGCCTGGCCAACAACCACGCGCGCGACTTCGGCGAGGAAGGCCGAAGCTCGAGCATGGCGGCGCTCGATGCCGTGGGCATTCACCACTCCGGCCGCGAGAACACCATCGCGAGCTGGATTGCCAATGGCCGACGCGTCGCCATGGTGGCCTTCGCGCCCAACGTGGGTGCGAATTCACTCAATGATCCGCAAATCGGACTTCCACTGGTCGCGGATCTGGCGGCGAAACACGACATCGTCATCGTGTCCTTCCATGGCGGCGCGGAGGGGAACGGCGCCGAAGTGTTGCCGTTCGCGCGCGAGATCTTCGCCGGCGAGGATCGCGGCAACGTGGTCGAGTTCGCGCGCGCCATGATCGACGCCGGCGCGGATGTGGTCATCGGTCACGGGCCGCACGTGGTGCGCGCGATGGAGCTCTACCACGACCGGCTGATTGCCTACAGCCTGGGAAATTTCGCCACCTACTACGGCATCAGCGTCGAAGGCATTCGCGGCATCGCGCCCATCCTGCTGCTGACGCTCGATGACGATGGTCGCTTCGTTTCCGGGCAGGTCGAAGCCACCACGCAGATCCGCCCCGCGGGACCTTCGCCCGATCCCACGAACAGCGTCATCACGCTGCTGCGCACTTTGACCAGCACCGCGTTTCCGGACGGCGTCTTGTCGATCAGTGAGCAAGGCGTACTGACTCGAAGCACGGGCACGCCTTGAGCAGACGCATGCTGCGCTGGATCGCCGCCACCGTCGGCGCGCTCGCCCTGATCGCGGCGGCCGGACTTGCGTCGGTGTACCTGGCGAGCGAAGCCCACCTGCGTTCCTTTGCCCGGCCACCGGCGTTCGATGCACCGATTTCCACGGACGCCGCTGCCATCACGCGCGGCGAACACCTGGTGTACACGCGTGGCTGCCGCGGCTGTCACGGCGACCAGCTGCAGGGCGATTTCATGTGGGAGTACGCAACGGCGCCCAACCTGCCGGCGTATACGCGAGAACACGATGTGGCCGTGTTCGAGGCTGCACTGCGTCACGGCATCGGCGCCGACGGACGCGCGCTTTATTCGATGCCGTCATACAACTTCATCCGGTTACGCGACGCCGACGTGGCCGACATCTACGCTTACCTGCGTTCGCTGCCGGTGGATGAAGTTGCACTGCCAGCGCCCCGCCTGCCCTGGCCCATTCGCTGGAACCTCGCGCGCGGCAGCGACAAGGCCATTGCGGGATTCCTCGATCTCGTGCCGCCGCTGCGTCGCGCGGATGATCCGGATCCGCGCCTGGCGCGCGGCGAATACATCGCCATGACCACCTGCAATGAGTGCCACGGATTCGGTCTGCGCGCCGACTCCCCGTTCGAAGATGAAACCGCACCCGACCTCATTATTATCGCGGGCTACGACGAGGCCGCATTCACCCACCTGATGCGCACCGGCAAGGCCCTCGGGGACCGGGAGTTGCCGATGATGAGCGGCGTAGCACGCGGCCGCTTCGTGCATTTCACCAATGAGGAAGTCGGGGACCTGTATGTCTTCCTGGGCGATCTCGCCGCTCGCGCTGCAGCAAGCCGGTAGATAGACTGGCGCCCGCGACTGACCCTGTGCGCCGCACCGGCGCGTTATCCGATATCCAGAAACCCTGGAGTCACGAGGCTTTGGCATGCACCGCATTTTCATAAGTCTCGCCTCGCTGGCGATGGCCGGTTGCGTCGAGAGTCCCGTGCCGCTCGAATCGGGCGGCGAGGTTACCGATCCGGCACTGATCGGGTCCTGGAAATCCGACCTCGATGGAGATCCGATGGTTGCAACCATTCGCCAGGAGGCCAACGGTGCCCTCGTGGCGGATGTCCAGGCGTACTGGGAACCCGGCCCCAAGGCAGCCACGAAGCACTACCAGATCGTGCTGGCGACATTCGACGGGCTGCATTACATGAGCATCAAGGACCCGGCGCTGCCTGCCAATTACGCGATCGCCCGCTACGTGTTCGAAGGCAATAACCGCTTCTGTCTGCATGCCGCGTATTCCGAGGCGCTGGTCAAGGAGCTGGAACTCAAGAAGCTGCCGGGCGAACTCAAGCCGGATCGGCACCTCTCGACCGTCGAGCTCAACGCCTCGTCGGGACAACTTCGCGATTATTTCGCCAGTCATGGTGCGGATGCCTTCCACCAGCAACCTCTGATGGCATTCGAGCGGGTGTCTTCGGCCGTTCTGCCGCCACCACGCACGCAGCAGGATCGCGACCGGGATCCGCCCGGCTTCAACGAGGTGGCGCCTTGCCGTCCGTGATCTATCGCGCAGTCCTCGCGGTGCTGTTTCTCCTGTGCAGCGCGTGCGCGCGGTTCGAGAACCCACTCGTGGCCGAGGAGGGACCGCAATTCGACGAAGGACTGACCGGACATTGGTACGCCGAGAATGCCGACGGAAGATTCGAAATGCTCATCGAACGCAACGGCGACGAGGGTCGAGTCCTGGCCACGGAAATCGAGACCGGCAAGGAGCCGAGCACCGACGAGCTGCGCCTGATCACCGCTCGAATCGGTCAGCAGACCTTCGCGAGCGTCTCAGGCGTGGACGGGGACTCCAACTGGGTGCTGTTCCGCTTCGAGCTCGCCACGCCGGATCGGCTGATCCTCTACCAGGACGAAGACCGTGTGTGGAGCGACGCGATGCGCGACAAGCTGATACCCGGCTCCGATCAGACCGACAAGATCCGCAATTCGACCGTGCCCGCCTCGAGCCAGGAACTGCGCGCCTTCGTGCTGGGCTACGGCAGCGTGATCTTCAAGGACCCGCCCGCCGCCGAATTCACGCGACTGCGGGACGACTAACTAGGCGTCGAGCCGTCCACGGTGCGGGGAATCCGCGGCTCCGGCTGCGGCTGCGCCTGCGCGGTGAATCCGCGGCGGCGCGCCTGACGGGAGCGTTATTCGCTTTCGTCCGAGATATTGCGGAAATCCACGCCCAGCGACCGCAGCTTGCGATACAGGTGCGTCCGCTCCATCCCCACGCGCTTGGCGAGCTGCCCCACCTTGCCATTGCACAGCAGGAGCTGCTGCTGCAGGTAGGCGCGCTCGAACTGTTCGCGCGCTTCGCGCAGCGGCAGCGCCAGCAGGTCCTGCTTGACCAGCGGCTCGGCCGTCGGTGTCTGCGCCGCGAGTTCGCGCTCGATTTCGTCGAGGCGGATTTCCTCGCTGCCACCCTGCAACAGCAGGCGCTGCACGAGATTCTTCAACTCGCGCACGTTGTCGGGCCAGGGATAGTTGCGCAGGCGATTCTGCGCCGCGACGCTGAACTTGCGGAACGGCAGACCCTCGCCGTCGACGAAGCGGTCGACATAGTGGCGCAGCAGGTCGGGCACGTCCTCGGTGTATTCGCGCAGCGGCGGTACGCGCACGATGAGCGTGTTGAGATGGGCGAGCAGATCGCGGCGGAACTCGTCGTTGCGCGTTTCGATGCCGGGCCGCGCCGATGACAGCAACCGCGCCTTGAACATGACCGGCGTGTTGCCGCCGACCCGCACGAACTGTCCGCTTTCCATCGTGCCGAGCAGCGCGCGCTGCGCCTGCAGCGGCAGATCCTCGAGCTCGTTGATGAACAGCGTGCCGGCACCGGCGCGCTCCAGTACGCCGGGAGCGCTCTGTCCGTTGGACTCGGTGCCGAACAACACCTGCTCGGCGCCATCACCGCGCAGCGTGCTCGAGATCAGCGTGACGAAGGGACGCGACGCCCGCGGGCTGGCATCGTGGATGAAACGCGCGAAGGCCTCGCGGCCCGTGCCGGTCTCACCGACCAGCAGGACGGGTGAGTCGTTGGAGGCAATCTGCGCGAGATCGGCGCGCAACTGCTGCATTACGCGGCTGCGGCCCACCGGCACGCCGGGAGATGCGGCCAGCAACTTGCCGGCATGCCGCTTCCTCTTTCCAGCCTCCAAAGCGCGCTCCACCGTGCGCAGCAGCTTCTGCAGCGACAGGGGCTTCTCGACGAAATCGAATGCGCCGAGGCGCGTGGCCTCGACGGCGGTCTCCACGGTGCCGTGGCCCGACATCATGACCACCGGGCACGACGACTCGGCGGCGGTGCCGGACCATTCACGCAGCAGCGTGATGCCGTCGGTGTCAGGCATCCAGATGTCCAGCAGCACGAGATCAGGCAGTTGTCGCGCGCGCGAAGCACGGGCCTGGCCGGCATCGCCGGCCACGTCCACGTCGTAGCCTTCCTCGGAAAGTATTTCCTTCAGAAGGCCGCGGATATCGGCTTCGTCATCGACGACCAGAATGTGTGCGGCGCTCATGCTCGCTCCTTCCGGGGTTCGGCGCGTCGTTCTCGCGCCATCAACTGTCGGGTTCCATCCGTTACGGGCAAGGATACACGCACGCGTGCGCCGCCTTCCGGCCGATTGTCGGCCTCGACGCGCCCGCCGTGCTCCTCGACGATCTTTTTTACAATCGCGAGCCCCAGGCCGGTGCCTTTCGGCTTGCTGGTCACATAGGGCTCGAATACGCGTCCCAGCACCTCGCGCGCGAACCCGGGGCCGTTGTCACTTACCGTAATCGTGGCGTAGTCGGCCCCACCCGCGGTTTCGAGCCTGGTGGCCACTATCACGCGCCCGGACGGGGAATGTTCCACCGCCTCGACCGCGTTGACGATGAGGTTGTTGAGGATCTGGCGCACCCGGCCACGGTCGGCTTCCAGCTGGTCGATGTGCGAATCCACCTCGACATCGATCTGCACCGCCGCTTCCTGCACCCGGTGCAGGTCGGCGACCTCGGCGACCAGCGCGTTGAGCGGGAAACGCGTCACCTTCATGTCCGGCGCGCGTGCGTATTCGCTGAAGGCATTGACCATGGCCTTCATCGCCTCAACCTGCTGCACGATGGTGTAGGTCGCGCGGTCCAGCACCTGGGCGTCTTCACCTGTCATCTGGCCGAGGTAACGGCGGCGCATGCGTTCGGCCGACAACTGGATGGGTGTCAGCGGGTTCTTGATCTCGTGCGCCAGGCGCCGCGCGACTTCGCCCCATGCTGCGTCGCGCTGTGCCTGCAGCAGCGCGCTGATGTCATCGAACACGATGATGTAGCCGCCCTGGCGTTCCACGTCGTCCTCGGCGTGTTCGTTGCCGGGCATCGGCGTGCAGGCGCACACCAGCACGCGCGCACCGGTGATCTCGGGCCTCAGGTCCATCTGCTCGCGCCATTCTTCCTCGCCGCGCGCCAGGCGACCGCTGACTTCATCGACGAAACGCGCGTACCGCGGGTTGTCGGCAGTCAACGCGGCCAGCGGCTGGCCAACGCCCTGCTCGAGATCGACACCGAGGATGCTGCCCGCGGCCTGGTTGGCGCTGCGCAGGACCAGGTCGCGCCCGATGGCGATGACGCCGGTAGTGAGGCGCGCCAGGATGATCGACAACCGCTCGCGCTCGCGCTCCACCGCCTGCTGGCTGCGCGTGGTTTCCTCGCGGGCGCGCCGCAACCGCTTGGTCATGTCGTTGAACGAGTGCACCAGGAAGCCCATCTCGTCGCGCGACGGCAGCGGCAGCCGCGTGCCGAAATCGCCCTTGCCGACCGCGCGGGTTCCGGCGATCAGGTCCTGCACCGGGCGCGTGAGCTTCTCGGCGGAGTAGATAGCACCATAAATCGCGGTAAGCATGGCCAACAGGAGCACCAGCGTCAGGGTCATTCGAAAGCTGTTCTTCACGGGCTCACGTTGCGCTGACAGCTCGCCGTGCTGCGAGTAGGAACGTTGCACGGCTTCGGATAAACGCGCGAGCTGCGGCGGCACCGGGTACAGCGCCACCACGAAGCGACCTTCGCTCGATCCCGTAGCAGCCGCGATAGGTGCGGCGGTATTGATCAGGTAGTCGCCATCCGACAGCGGCTCCAGGCTCCAGTAGGTACTTCCACCAGCCATCGCGCGCGTCATCTCCGGCGTGGCGTAACGCGGCACGTTGGTGGAGATGTCGCCCGCGCTGCTGGCGGCGAGCACGCGGCCCAGCGAACCGTACACCACGATCTCGAGCGCTCCGCTGTCGATGCGCTGCGTGTCGGTAGCGAGGTCCCAGTCCGACACCGGACTGACGGCGAGTTCGCCGGCGAAAAGCTCGGTGCGGCGCGCGTATTCGCGCATGCGCACGTCCATCGCCGCCTTGGACAGATCCAGCGCGTCGGTCAGGCCCTGCTTGATCTCGACCTTGAACCAGCTGTCGATGCCGCGGTTGAGGAACTCGAGGCTGAATAGATAGACGATGATCAGCGGCGCGATCACCAGCGAGCCGAATATCGCCACCGTACGCGCCGTCAGGCGGGAACCGGGAACCTGCGCGCGAAACGAGCGCACCAGCTCGATGATCTTGCGCGCCAGCAGCACGCTGACGAACACCACCGCGATGGCGTTGATGAGCAGGATCCAGGCCTGCATCTTGCTGTACTGCACCGAGTTCTGGACCGACAGCGCAAGCAGCAGCAGCAGGCCGCCGCTCACCAGCACCCACAGTGCGATGAGCCCGAGGGTACCCAGGCGCCTCAGCGCTGCAGGGACCATGAGAACCACTCACTTTCGCGGTGCCAGTCGTCGGTCCAGAACAGCAGTACGCGCAAGGTATCCGAGAGCCGGCCGCGGCGTACGCCGGCGCGCAGGCTCACGCGGTACTGGCGATTGGGAGACAGTTGCGATGTGGTCAGGATGGGATAGGCGTCTACCGTTCCCAGGGCTTCCAGCGCTTCTTCGAGACTGGCATAGCTGTGTTGTTCATTGCCGGCGCTGACATCGCGAGTCAGGTAACGGTCGCTGACCGCGTGGTAGCTGAGTTCGCGACGCAGCTGGTACTCCCAGACGGTCTCGTCCATCCAGAAGCGGCGTTCGCGATTGATCACCACGTCGAGGTCGAAGCTGAGCGTCAGGCCATCCTTGAGCGCCGCGCGGATGTCGTCGTTGACCGGATAGGCCACGCGCGCAAACAGCAGCAAGGCACCCTGCTCGACACTGACGTATGCCGAGCGCACTTCGAGCACGCCATCGAGCGCGTCGGCGCGCGCCGGCGACACTGAGCCGGCGCCGAACGTGGCCAACAGCAGCAACAGGACGGGCGCGCGGCGCAGATACATCGGTTTCCTGGATTCCCTAGGTTGTCAGTCTGTCGAGGCAGGCATAGTAGAAGCCATCGGTGCCTGCATCGCCACCCGGCAGCAGCTGCCAGCCAACGGCGCGTTCCATGAGCCCCGGCGGCTGTGCCATTCCTTCGGGCCAGGGACCCGCGGCGGCACGTGGCTCTTCGGCCAGGAAGGCCGCGACCACGTGCTCATTCTCTTTTGGCAGTACCGAACAGGTGCAGTAGATGAGACGCCCGCCGGGCCGAAGTAGTTCGAAAGCCGTGCGCAAAATCTGCAGCTGGGTGGCAGCAAAGGTGTCGATATCGGTTGGCCGGCGCAGCAGCTTGATGTCCGGGTGCCGGCGGATCACGCCGCTGCCCGAGCAGGGAGCGTCCACCAGCACGCGATCGAAGGAGGACGGCACGAGCGATGGCGGCGCACTGCGCAGGTCGGCCGTGATCAGCAGTACATCGCGCCCCGCCCGGTCGAAATTCTGTCGCACGCGCTGCAGGCGCAGCGAATCATGGTCGACGGCGACGATTTCTCCCAGGTCCGGCGTGCGCTGGGCAATATGAAGTGTCTTGCCGCCAGGTGCCGCACAGGCATCCAGCACCCGCATGCCGGGCTGCGTGTCCAGAAGTGGCGCCGCGAGCTGCGCACCGAGGTCCTGCACCGACACCGCGCCGGAGTCGAAGCCCGGCAAGGTCTGAACGGAGACAGGATGCTCCAGGGTCACGGCTCCAGGACTCCACGCGACCGCATGTGCATCGCGGCCGAGAGCACGCCAGGACCGCAGGAAGTCAGTCACCGTGAGCTGCGCCGGGTCGACCCGCAGCGTCATGGGCGGGTGCTGGTTGTTGGCCGCCAGCATGGCTTCGCCGCGCTCGCCCCAGGCCGCGAGCAACGCGTCCACGAGCCAGCGCGGATGCGCTTGCCGTTTCGCGATGTCCTGGTCCGACGCACCTAACAACTCGGCACGGTGCGTCACGAAACGGCGCAACACCGCGTTGACCATGCCGCTGGCGCGACCTTCTCCCACGATGCGGCTGGCATCCACGGCCAGGTGGACCTGCGCCTCGGCGGCACCGCGTGAGTATTCGACCTGGTGCGCGGCGGTCACCAGCAGCGCCGCGAGTTTCGGCGACATCTCCTGGAACGGCCGGTTCAGCAGAGGTTCGAGCGCGGGCACGAGCCTGAGATACCAGCGCATGGTCCCGAGCGCCACGGCCCGCACTGCCGCGCGATCGGTTCGCCCCTGCGAACCTTCGAGGGCATCGTCGGACGAACGCCCTTCAGACACCACGGCGTGCACTGCGAGCGCTGCCTGCGCCAGTGTGTCCGCACCCGGAGCATGGCGAGCACGACCCTTGCCGGAGCGTGCCGGGGACCGTGGCCCGGGAGCGCTCATGTACCGAGCCTGACGCCGGCGATACGCACCGCGTTGGCGAAATCTCGGGCCGGGACCGGTCGCTTGCCGGCGCGCTGCAATTCGCGCAGTGCAATGACTCCTTCACCGCAGGCTACTCGCAGGCCGTCTTCGCCAATACCTAACAAGGTGCCAGCCTCGGCCGCGCGGCCCTCGCGTTCGAGCAGGCGCGACCGCAGGATGCGCAGGGGTTCACCGCCAATACGGGTTTCGGCGACCGGCCAGGGATTGAAGGCGCGGATCTGCCGGTCGATCTGCACGGCATGCGAGTTCCAGTCGATGAGCGCTTCGGCCTTTTCTATCTTGGGAGCATACGTGGCTCCCGCGGCTGGCTGCGCGCACCCGACGAGCGTGCCCGAGACGAGTCCTGCAATGGCTTCGAGCAACGCCGCAGCTCCCAGCTCGGCCAGCGCATCGTGCAGATCGCCGGCCGTGTCTTCGACTCCGATCGACCGGCGGCGCTCGAGCAGCATCGGCCCGGTGTCGAGGCCTTCATCGAGCTGCATGATGGTGATGCCGGTCTCGCTGTCGCCCGCGAGCAGTGCGCGCTGTATCGGAGCCGCGCCGCGCCAGCGTGGCAGCAACGAGCCGTGAATGTTGAGGCAGCCGAAACGCGGCAATGACAACACCGTCGCGGGCAGGATCAGTCCATAAGCCACGACCACGAGCAGGTCCGGCGCCCACTGGGCGAGTGCGCTCATTCCCTCGGAAGTCTTCAACGTCGCGGGCTGCGCAACCGGTACACCGCGCCCGGCGGCGAGTAGTTTGACCGGGGAGGCGCGCAGTTCGCGTCCCCGGCCCGCCGGCCGGTCCGGTTGCGTAAGCACACCGACGACGCGGTGATTCGAATCGAGCAGCGCGCGCAACGCGGGCAGCGCGAATTGCGGCGTACCCGCGAACGCAATGCGTAGGGATGTCATTGGGGAGCCCGAAGGCCGTTGACCAGCAATCTGGTCAGTAGGCGCGCGCCGTGGAGGTTTCGCGTGCGCGGCTGGCGCGTTCCTTGCGATCCTTGTCGAGCTTCTTGCGGATGCGTTCGCGCTTGAGTTCTGACAGGTAATCGACGAACAGCTTGCCCTCGAGATGATCCATCTCGTGCTGCAGGCATACCGCCGAGAGCCCATCCAGCTCCACTTCGAAGGTTTTCCCGGTTGCGTCCTGCGCACGGGCGCGAATCACCGCGGCACGCTTCACTTCATCGAATATGCCGGGGACCGACAGGCATCCCTCCTCGGTCACGCCGACGCCTTCGGCCGTCAGGATCTCGGGGTTGCAGAACACTTGCGGCGCGTCCTTTCCTTCGGACACGTCCATAACAATCAATCGCTTATGGAAATCGACCTGAGTGGCGGCGAGCCCGATCCCGGGCGCGGCATACATGGTCTCGAACATGTCTTCGACCTGCTTCGCCAACGCGGCATCGAACACCTCGACAGGCTTCGCCCTGGTGCGAAGTCGGGGGTCCGGGTACTCAAGAATTTGCAGGCGCGCCATGATGTTCCGCTCGATTGCTGCTAATGTTTGGGCGATTCGACCGTGGACAAGGATTGCCTGGTGCGCTCGGGACATCGGTCCCGTGATCCAGCGCACAGACTTGACAATAGATCGAGCCCATCGTGCCGCGGCGGATTATAACAGTGGGGTCCGCTTGCCCCACCCAGGATTGAGGAGTGGAGGATGTTTTCGAATCAACAACTTAAGGAGCCGCGCGTGGTTGCTTTGTTGACACCGCGTATCGTGGGTCTCTTGGCCTTGTTTGCCGCAGCCGTGCTGCTGGCGGGCTGCCAGTCCGCGCCGGACGAAGCCCCGAGCGCCGCTGAGCCGGCACCCGTCGCGAGCAGCGCGCCGGCTGACGACGCCGACGACCTGACCGCGACCGAAGCGGCAATTGCCGCGATGAATGAGATGGCGCCTGCGGAAGCTCCGCCCCAGACCGCGCAGCTCATTCGCCCGGATGCCCCGATGAATTACACGGTCAAGCGTGGCGACACGCTCTGGGACATCGCCGCGGTGTTCCTCAAGGATCCGTGGTTCTGGCCGGAAATCTGGCAGATCAACCCGCAGGTCGCGAATCCGCACCTTATTTATCCGGGTGACGTGCTGTCGCTGGCCTATGGAGCCGGTGGCGATGCCCACGTGAGCATTTCGCAGTACAGCGGCGCCCGCCTGCAGCCGCGCCTGCGCAGCTCTGACCTGGACGGCCCGGTCGACGCGTTGCCGTACGGTGCCATCAGTGCATTCCTTTCCAAGCCGAGCGTGCTGGTCGAGGAGCAGATTCTCGCCGCT
>Ga0315912_10003351_pt1 | contig 16007 bp, 12 predicted proteins | sample VfabasoilMG_FD_204469 | JGI IMG/M metagenome (GOLD analysis project Ga0315912, IMG submission 204469) | Garden soil microbial communities collected in Santa Monica, California, United States - V. faba soil | ecosystem: Environmental > Terrestrial > Soil > Garden | place: USA: California... | reverse complement strand
CGCTCGCGGCGGTTCCTCCCAGCGCTTCGACCAGCCGCTCCGCGGCGTAGAACGGGTTGCGGGCGGCATCGCCTCTGAGCGGCATGGGCACCGTGACGTCGGCCCAATAGGTGTTGCTCGCGATCCAGATGACGAGCGCGACGACCGGAACGCCGATGACGATCGCCCAGACGAGCGTGCGCCGGTTCACGGCTCACCTGCCGCCGGCGCGTCGAGCGCCGGTGCGAACCCGTCGCACAACGCGTGCACGGTCACGGTGTCGGCATCGAGGTGGCCGTAAACCGCGGCCTGCCACAGGACGATGAGCCGCGCCGCATAGTCCCGACCGGCGGTGTTCATGCGGGTAGTGATCGCCAGGCAGTCGCCTTCGGTGCTCGAGTCGCGAATCGGGAGCTGGTGCACGTGCGCGAGGCGCGACAGCAGGCCGCGATACAGCAGTGCCAGCGCCGCGCGGTGCTCGTTGCGATCCCAGAGCCGCCGTGCCGCGGCGCCGATGTCCGGCGGCAGGCTTTCGGGACGGATGTCGAGGTCCTGCACATGTGTCGGGGCCACGAACGCCGCGTCGCCAACCACGTCGTCCCAGCCGCGGAAGGTGCGCACGATGTAGAACGCGAGCAGCGCCACCAGTCCGCCGACGATGGCCCACACGATTACGCGCGCCGACTGATCGAGCCAGCGGAAGAAGCCGGCCACCCAGTCGAGCCATGCGGGCCGAGGGCTCGGCTTGGCGTTCGACTCCTTCCACCGCAGCGTCTTGATGGTGCGCTCGGTGGCCACGTTGGGATCCGCCTTCACCTGGTCCATCGCGCGCTCGATGGCGGCATTGTCTGGGACGCGCGCCGCCGGCTGCGCCACGGCGGTCGTCGCCGCCAGCAGGAGGCACGTGAGGACGAGCGATGCCCAGCTACTCCGCAAAGGCACGGCGCAACTCCTGCTCGACGTCCCACGCCTCGAGTTCCACGCGGCGATTGAGGTACATCGCAAATCCGGCGCCCACGTAGAACGGCTCCAGGAAGAGCGCCGCCACCGGATACGAACAGTTGACCACCAGAGCGACGATGGCGCGCTGGCTGGCGTCGCCGCCGAAGATCTCATCGAAGGTCGGCGTCAACCCCTCGGGCGCCAGCCAGATCACGAGCGACATGAGCGCGAACGTGAGGAGCGTCTCGCTCATCGAAAACGCGTGGGTGACGAGCAGCGCCGGCCCCGCGGCGCGCTTGCGGATCTGGCGCACACGGCTGCCGGCCTGCTGGATCGACAGCCCCTCGAGACCGTAGACCGGCTGCGTGAGCGAACGCCACGGCGAGAGCCGCCGGATGGTGAGCGTAAACAGGAGCTGCCGCCACCACACCTGGCGGCGCGCCCGCCACAGATCGCCGGCCGTCGTGCCCTGTCCGAAGGCCGCGCGCGAGAGCGCGAACAGGATCGACTGATCGAGCCACGGCTTCAGCCACCAGATCACGATGCCGGGCAGCCAGCTGCCCACTTCCGCCGATGCCGCCGCGAGCGCCACGACGGGCACTGCCGACACGAGGTAGCACCGTGCCACCGACCCTCCGGCCATCTGGCACAGGCGCACGCCGAAGTCCGCCGCTTCGAGCGGCGTGCGCGGGCGCAGCCGGATGGCGAGCGCGTCAACCTGCACGGCGCCCCTGGATGATGAAGTAGCCCAGCACGCCGATCCAGCACACGGCGGCCACGCTGTACTTGACGATCGGATTGAGCCAGCTGGCCGACGACCAGAACGCCTCGACGGCGGCGGCGAGCACGAGCATCGCCGTGACTCCGTACAAGAGCACCGTCGTGTCACGCGACGCATCGACGAGCGCGACGCGGCGCAGCTTCTGGCCGGGCGCCACCACCGCGTGCCCGAGGCGGAGCCCGGCGGTGCCGGCGATGACGATCGCCGTCACCTCGAACGCCGAGTGCGTGGCGATGAACGAATAGAACGTGGACGACAGCCCCCGCTCGGTGAGGTAGCCCGCCAGCGCGCCGCCGAACGCGCCGTTGTAGGCGAGGAAGAAGATGGTGCCGAGACCGGCGAACAGGCCGCCCGCGAAGCACTGGAACGCGACGCTGATGTTGTTGCGGATGTAGTAGCCGAACATCATCCAGTCGGTGGACGCCTCGCGCGTGCGCCCGATGGAGGAGGCAGCGGGCGAATACATCTCTTCGAAGTTGGCGGCGGTGTCGGCGCTCACGACCGAGAGGATGATCTCGGGCCGGAAGTAGACGAGCAGCCCAAGGACGAGCGTCGGCAGGAGGAACAGTGCGGCCGACACCGCCACGTACCCCCTGTGCGCGCGCACGGTCCGCGGGAAGTCCACGGCGGCCATCCGCATCAGCCCCGAGAGGCCGAGCTCGCGCTGCTGGTAGATGCGCTGGTGCGCCTCGGCGGTGAGCCGCTCGAGCCTGGTGACGATGTACGCGGGGTATGAGCGGGCACGAGCCAGCGCCAGGTGCTCGCACGCGCGCCGATAGAGCGCCGCCGCCCGCGCCGCGGTCACCGGTGTCTGATCGACGCCAATCGTGATCCGGCCGGCCTGCTTGTCGAGAAAGCGATCGAGCTCGGCCCATTCGGCCTGATACAGCGCCTCGAACCGCAGCGGGGTCATCATCGCCGTCCCAGCACCCACTGGGCGACGCCGAGCACGCGCTGCGTGACCTCGGGCCCGGAGCGATCGGTGTCGCCCGACACCGGCGCGGCCAGCGCCGCCAGCTCGTCGAGCCGCGCCACCGTGAGCGTGGACGCGCGCGACGCGAGCGCGATGAGCGCGGCCTGATCGGCGGGCGCGAGCGGCCGCACCGGCGCCACGAGCGGAACGTTCTCGAGCGCGGCCCGGCGTTCGGCGCGCGGCTGATGCACCACCAGCGTGCCCGCGGCCAGGTCGCCCAGCCGCTTGCAATCGCCCCGCAGCAGCAGGCACACGACGGCTGCGGCGTAGCCGAGCGGCAGGAAGTCGGCAACGCGGAGCAGATTGCGCGTCATCGAGGCGGCGGCCGTGACCGGCAGGCCGTTGTCCATCACCACGCGCAGGCCGAACGCCCGCTTGCCCGGCGTGGCGCCCGCGCCGGCCAGTTCGAAGGCCACCGGATAGAACCACTCGAGCAGGAACACCAGGATGATCCAGAAGGCCATGCCGATGCCGCCGAGGAACGCCGCGATCATGGCGGCGCCGTAGATGACCGCGATGCGGATGACCCAGTCGAGCGCGAACGCGTAGTAGCGCACCGCGAGGCCCGCCGGACGCAGTTCGAGCACGATGCCCTCCGGCGTCTCGGCGGCGACGACCGTGTCGAGGACGCGCCGCTCGCCGAGGCGTCCGCTCAGGCGTTCACTACGATCGTGTCGGCGATCTTGTCGTGAAGACACTGACGTGACTCGCTGAAGATGAACAACGAGTCGATGATGCCGTACAGCGGGATGAGGGTGAGGGCGATGTTGAGGAAGTTCCGGAGCAGGAAGATGCGCCACAGCGTGGCCCGCGAGCCGTCCGCGCGCACCACCTTGATGCTGAGCCATTTCTTCGCAATCGTCTGGCCGTTGGCGCTCACGTACATGATGGTGAACACCGCCCACAGGACGAAGCCAATGAGGGCCACACCGGAACCGACGGCTAGTTCGAGCGGGAGCTCCGACGGAGGGGGCCCCGAGCCGGCCAGTCCGGCGGCCACGACTCCACCGATGATCGGCACGTATACGGCCATCATCACGACGACGCCGTCGAGAATCACGGCCGCGAGACGCACGCCACGGCCGGCGGGCGTCGGGCCCGCGGCCGGATCCGACACGTCGGACACTGCCGCGCTGGGAGGAGCGTAGGGATTGGTCATGCCTCTCGCACGGAGCCGCTGAAGGCGAGCGAATCCTAGCATGCGCGGGTGCGGCGCATGCCCAGCGCTTCACACTAAACTGGCGGACAGGGCGGCCCCTCGCCAATCAGGCGAACCCGGGCCTTGAAGGCATCGACCCATCCGGCCACCGGCCGGACGTCGCTGAAGAGACCGCGCTTCTGATCGAAGCGCGCGCCGCGAAACAGATCGGCGATGTCGTTGTCGGTCAAACGTCCGAGCAGCCGCGCGGCGAGCTGACGTCCCGCCTCGCTCACCCGCGCGTCCTGGAACGTCGCGCCGCTGTACGGCAGGTGCCGCATCGTGACCCGGCATCGCGCGCGATCGGCCCAGATCGTGGACGAACGCCACCGGCGCAGGTTGACCTTCCGCGGACCGAACGTGGCGCCGAGGTCCTGCAGCAGCATCAACGGCTCGGCGCACGGCTGCCCCTCGGGCCACTCGCGGCTGTCGCACACCAGGCGCTGGTTGTCGGCCTTGTTGTCCCAGTGCGCGAGGAACACCGCCACGAGCCGCAGCGCGTCCACGTGCGCGCGCGGCGCGCCTCCCTTCGGCGCCTCGACGTGATTCAGCTCGGGAAACGCCCAGCCTTCCTGCATCGCCGTCTCGATCGGCCACGCGTCGTACTTCCGCTCCATGGCCACCCACTCGTAGTCGTGGAAGTCGCCGTAGTCGATCGCCTTCTGGTAGAGGCCGTCGGCACCGATCGTCTCCACTGCTTTCGACGTGGCGAACGGCTCGAGCGGGCAGCCGTAACAGCGCAGATGGTGCACCAACACGATCGTGTCGGCGGCGAAGCCGAGCGCGCGGAGCAGGCGCGTGGCCGCGGCCTCGGCTGGGATCTCCGCGCCCTTGCCGTACTTGATGCGGACCTCGTCGCCGGCAGGGAGCACACAGTTGAATTTCGGGGTGGTGCCGCTCAAGCGCTTCAACACGAAGCGGCACGACAGATCGTCGATGACGGCGCTCGGCGGCAGATGTCCCTGCCCGGCGCCGCCCTTCGGCTCGCGCCACACCTGTGCGCGCGCAATGGCATCCAGCCGCGCGTCGCGAGACACGACTCGGGTCGTGGCCGGCCGATTCGGCTCGACTCTCGCGGCCACCGGCGCTGGCGCTGGTTCCGACGAGCGCACGATGCGCCCTTGAAACCAGAGCGCCGCCACGAGCGCCAGCAGAACCGCAACGGTGACCACTGCCCCACGCCGCATACCTTGGCATGTGCAAGCTGTGCGCCTACTTGCCGTCGAGGCGGCTCGGTGCCAGCCCGGCCACCCCTACGCCCGCCCGAAGGGCGGGCAATCAAACACTGCCTGGCGACGCGGAGCCTCCAGCTTGACAGTCCGAGGCGTAGCGTCGCTAGACTTGGCGCCATGAAACGCATCCTCTTCGGCGTGATCCTTGGCGCGACGGCTTCGCTGGCGGTGCTCGCCGCGCAGAACCCGGGACCCGCGGCGGCGCGGCCCGATCCCAACAGCGTGCGCATGGCGGGCGATCGCTTCAAGCCGCTCACCTACGCCGAGATGACCGCTCCGCAGAAGAAGATGTTCGAGAACCTGATCTCGGGCGAGCGGCGCGGCGCGTCGGGGCCGTTCAACGTGCTGCTGCGCAGCCCGGAGATGGGCGACCTGGCGCAGCAGTTCGGCGCGTCGATGCGCTATCACTCGTCGATTCCGCCGAAGTTGAACGAGCTCGCGATCATCATCACCGCGCGGCACTGGACGTCGCAGTACGAGTGGTACGCGCACCGTCGCGCGGCGCAGACCGCGGGGCTGAGTCAGAGCATCATCGACGCGGTGGCGGCCGGCACGCGGCCGGCGTCGATGGCGGCGGACGAACAGGCCGTCTACGACTTCGTGAGCGAGCTCCTCACCACCAAGCAGGTGAGCGACGCGACGTTCAAGGCGGCGAAGGACACGTTCGGCGAGCGCGGCGTGGTCGATCTGATTGGCGTGAGCGGCTACTACCAGCTGGTGTCGATGCTGCTCAACGTGGACCGCTATCCGCTGCCGGAAGGCACGAAGCCGGAGCTGAAGCCGCTTCGCTAGAGACGTAGGGGCGGGGCTTGAGCCCCGCCCCTTGTCGGCGCGGCTGAAGCCGCGCCCTACAACTAGAAGTCCACCTGGATGTTGAAGCGCATGAACCGCGGCAGCAGTACCGCCGTGGGCTGCATCCACTTCTGCACGGCCGGATTCGGGTCGTAGACGTTTTCGTACGCCGTCGGCGTGTTGCTGTTCATCAGGTTGTAGATGTCCAGACCGACGTTCGTCCGGTACTTCCCGAATCGCAGCACCTTCGCGATGCGCATGTCCACGTTGTTGACGCGGTCGCCGTACACCTCGCCCGGCAGGACGAGGTTCACGTCCTGTTGCGCCAGGCCCGTCGCCAGCGGTCGCCCGGTCGCCGTCAGGAACTGCGCGGCGGTCATGCGATAGGTCGCCGTCCGCGACGCTCCGTTCGTGCCCGGGTCGGCGCCCGGCTGCGCATTCGCCTGCGAGCGGAAGATGCCGCTCACCAGGACGTCGATCTTCGGCACGGTGTAGGAGGCGAGCCCGCGCACGCTGGTCAGGAAGGGCTCGGCATGGTCGCAGGCCCGCACGCCATCCACGATGCCCACGGCGATGACGGGAACGGCGGCGGAGCCGAGGGTCGGCGCCATCGGTCTCCCAAACCGCGAGGTCAGCATGTCGCACGTATCAGCCACGCCGCGGCCGGTGCTCGTGCCGCCCTGCAGGCTGAGGCCGTTCTTCATGCGCGCGTTCACCGAGACGTCCACGCCGTGCCAGTAGTGCGTCTCCCCGCCGAAGTCGTCGGTCGTCGTGTAGTACGAGTCGGTGGCGCCGATGGCGCTCCGGTTGTTCCGGGTGAGGAACGTCACCGGATACCCGCCGCCGTTGGGAAGCCGGTCGTCCTTGGGCGCGATGAGCGTCACTTCGTCGTAGTCGGCCGCGGTGAGCGCGCGGTTGTGCGTCGTGAAGAAGTTGCTCCAGATCCGCCGGTTGTAGCTGACTTCTACGGCGATCTGCGGCGCCACTTCCTGCTGGATGCCGACGCCCATCTGCCAATCGCGATTCCGCGTGCCCCACCCCTCGAGGACCGCCGGATTGACCGTGGTGGTCTGGTTGAAGGAGCCCCAGTTGGTGGCCGACCACGGGCCGCACTCGCCGTTGGCCACCGGATTCATCAGATCGCACTGCGCGACGTAGTCGCCGACGACGACCCCGGGGGTGCCCGCCGCAAGATTGCGGCCGTCCGACCACGTACGGTTGATCGAGGTCACGAGCGTCGAGCCGGCGTTGCTGATCGTGTAGGCATCGCCGGTCCACGCGCCCTGCAGATACTGCCCCAGGTTCCCCTTGAGTGCCGTCTTCCCGTTGCCGAAGACATCGTACGCCACACCGAAGCGCGGCGAGATGTCGTGGTAGCCCTTCACGCCGTCGGTGCGCGGCAGCATGAACGCCTTGCCGAACTCGTTGTCGGCGAGGATGCCGTTTTCTCCCGCTGGTGCCCAGCTCGAGGCCGTCTCGTAGCGCAACGCGGCCTGAATGCTCAGGCGCGAACGCGTCCACTGGTCCTGCACGAACAGGGAGTTGTAGAGCAGGCTGTTGCTGGTGCCGTTGGTGCCCACACGCTGCGACAGCTGGTTCGGCACGCCGTTGCTGAAGCGGTAGCTGACCTGCCGGCCGACATAGGTCGTGTTCACGTTCGACATCTGTCCCGCCATGTAGCCCCACTTCATGTTGTGGCTGCCGGTGATGTACGACATCGCCGCCTTCCAGGTGGAGTGCCTCTGATTGCTCGAGGGGGCAGGGTTGAAGCCGCGATAGATGAAGTTCGCGTTCGGCACGCCGGCGCCGGTGGACTGCTCGGTGACCGGAATGAAGTCCGTCAGGACGCCGTACGGCCGCGGATCACCGTTGTCCGTGTAGAAGGCCGAATAGCCGGCTTCGAGGAGCACACGGTTCGAGAAGGGCGACGTCCACGACGTCTGCATGATCTTCGCGGGCGCGTCCCAGATGGAACCTGACTCGGGCGACACCGTGGCCGTGCCGGGCGTCACGCCGGGGCCGGAAGCCGTCCACCCGTCGCCCGGCCCACGGCACTGATCGCCGCCTTCCTTGTAGGCGCCGCCGCTGCAGTTTTTCGTGTAGTCGATGTAGAACCCCAACTTGTTCTTCTGCGTGGCCTGCCACGTGAGGCGCGCCGCGTTCAGCGTTTTGGAGGTGGAGTTGCGGACGCTCGGGCTGGTGGCCTTCACCCACGTCCAGGCGTTCGGATCGCCGGCGTTCGCGTTGGCGTACAGGTTCTGCTGCTCCTGGTAGGTGCCGATGGCGCGCGTGTTGGCGTAGAACCAGACACGGTCGCGCAGAATCGGTCCGCCGATGGCGAGGTTGGCGTCGTAGCTCCGAATGAGCGCCGGCTGCTCGCCGAACGGTGGCGTCAGCGATTTGAGGTAATCGTCGATGTTGCTCGACTGCCCCCACTTGCCCGCCCAGCTCGTGAAGCCGGTGCCGCTGAAGTTGTTGCCGCCGGTCTTCGGAATGATGTTGAAGGCTGGGCCGCCGCGATCGGCCTCGCCGAGGCCGCCCGAGATCGCCACCTGCACTTCCGACGAGTTCGACATGTCGTACAGGTATCCGGACACGCCGCCGCCATTGCCTGGCGCGCCCACGTTCATCCCATCGAGCTGGATGAGCCCTTCCGTGTTGCGCCCGCCGCGCGCGGAGAAGAAGTTGTTGATCGTCGCCGCGCCGCCGCCGAAGCCGGTGGCCTGGATGGCGGGAATGGCCGCGATGTAGTTGCCGTAGCTGCGCGACGCCGGAAGCGCGCGCACGATGTCGCCGTCGATCACCGTCTGCTGCCGCGCGGACTGCACGTCCACGACGGGCGACTCGCCGGTCACGGTGATGGATTCTTCGAGGCCGCCGACTCGCATCTCGGCGCCGATCGTCATGACGCCGCCGCCCGAGAGTTCGAGCCCTTCGCGCACGACCGTGGCAAAGCCGGGCAACGTGAAGGTGACCTTGTAGGTGCCCGGCGGGAGATCCGGAATGCGGTACTGCCCGGCGTCGTCGGTGACGCCAGTGCGGACCTTGGTGATGAGGGCGGGGCTCGACGCCTCGACCGTGACACCCGGGAGCACGGCACCCGACGTGTCACGTACGATTCCAGCAAGACTTTGCGCAGACGCCAGCGTGGGCGCCGCGAGGAGGGCACAAACCACCACGAACAATCGGACCAGCATTCGAGTCATGAACCGGGCCTCCGCGACGACGGGGTCGATTTTCGAATAGCGCAAAACGGGTGGGGAACTATCGACCCATTCGGGGGGGGGTGTCAAGGCGTTGTAATGTGGAGAACCGCATGCGCGTGTGGCTGGCGACTGTCGTGGTGGTGGCTCTGATGGCACCGTCCCAGGCGGTGGCCCAGACGACCCCATGGGGCGATCCCGATCTCCAGGGTGTCTGGTCGAACCAGACGCCGGTGCCGCTCGAGCGTCCCGCGGCTCTGGCCCAGAAGCCGTTCTTCACCGAAGCGGAAGCCGCCGAGGCCGAAAAGAACGCGCTCGCGTCCGCGCTCAAGAACGTCGCCGCCGAGATCGCGACCAGCGGCGAGTTCAACGAGGTCTGGATGGAATCCGGCAAGGGGAAGGTCAATCGGAGCCGGCGCACGTCGCTTGTCGCGGATCCCCCCGACGGCAAGATTCCGTTCACGCCCCAAGGGCGGGCGCGCTGGGCCGCCACGCCGCACCTCACGACGGAGCGGATCACCGGCAAACCGCTCGGCGCCGACAAGCCCGAGGACCGCGCGCTTCAGGAACGCTGTATCACCAGCGACAACCTCTATACCCCTGCCTTCTACAACAACTATCACCGCATCGTGCAGGCGCCCGGCTACGTCGTGCTCGTGAGTGAAGCCATGCACGACGCGCGAGTCATCCCGCTCGATGGGCGTCCCCATCCCGGAGCCGGCATCCAGCAGTGGCTGGGCGACGCACGCGGCCGGTGGGAGGGGCGGACGCTCGTCGTCGAGACGACCAACTTCAACGACAAGCGGCGGTTTCAGGGATCGACGAAGGACGTCCGCCTGATCGAGCGATTCACGCGTATCGATGCCGACGCCATCGGCTATCAGCTCACCGTGACCGACCCCAACACGTACTCACGGCCGTGGACGCTCGAGAACACGCTGTGGCGGAGTGACGAAGCGATCTACGAGATGGCGTGCCACGAGGGGAATTACGGCCTCGCCAGCATCCTGGCCGGCGCTCGGAAAGCTGACGGGCGTTGACCTAATCGACGCTGACGACCAGCCCCGGCCCGGCAAACGCATCGGCGTCGCCAAGCTTCTCGATGGCGGCCAGCACGTCTGCCTCCGATCGCCCGGCCACGACAAGGCGATAGGCGCCACGGCCCCGCGGCGACGCGAAGGCAAAACCGCGGTGAGCATCGCGAAGCTGGACGAGCCGCGGCTCCGTGGCGGCGCCCAGCTCGGAGTAAAAGGAAAACTGCACGAGGTTCGCGTCGGGGAACGCCTCGGCCTTCGCCAGATCGGTGAACCGCACGGAGCCGACTGGAAACAGCGTGCGTTGAAAGGCGTCGGCGAATGCGCGGTTTCCGTTCGCCGTCACGAAGACCGCCTGCGCGAAGACGAACGGGAGCTCGTTCCGGCGGTCTCCGAACGTCGAGAGGGCGCCGGCAATGTACGCCTTCGAAAACCCTCCCACCAGGTGTTCGTTCCGGGCCACCGCAGCCTTGACGAGCGGCGCGGCCACGCCGCCGAGCACAGGGATGTACGGATGCTTGTATCCGGTGTCGGCATCGTCGTCTTTGTCAGACCCGCCGTCATCGAGCGCGTCAGCATAGAGATCCTGCGCCGAAATCGCCATCGCCTCGTGGAGGTACGAGTAGATCCCGGCGATGGACGGAGCGCCCGACGCCACGAACTCGTTCGCGAGCGCAAGGTGCTTGTCGGGGGGAACGGAGTCGTAGAGATAGTGTCCGATCTCGTGCACTGCGCCGTGGACGATGACGTTGGGATCGTCCGCGGCCGCGACGAATTCAAGCGGCAGGTGATTCAGGATCGCGGTCGCGTTGTAGTCCTTCGACTCGAGCTCGGGTGGCGCGATGGCGTGAACGTAGGCATCGCGGCTCGGCGGCGCGGATTCCAGGAATTCCGCCATCCGTCCCAACGCCTGCATCATGTGGTTCCGCCGGGCGGCATCACCGACGCCCCGGATGCGCGTTTTGACCGAGCGTTCCCCCTGGGCCATCCACCAAGGACGAATGCGCCGTTCGACATGGTCGACCAGTGCGAGCAGTTCGCGTGCCTCGGCGCGGCTCGACCCGGGCGCCCGGCGCTGGAGTTCGGCGGCCGACCGCGTTTCGATGAGCCCCGCAATCACCTGACTTCGCGCCATTCCGTCCGGGTGCATCGGGACCGCATTGATCAGGATCGGTGAGGGGCGCATGGCCGGCGCGCGCTCGACCACCCTCGCGAGGAGCCGCTGCCACGCCGTGACCGTCTGGCGATCCTCGGCCGATTCGTGCAGACGGTCCTTCCAGAAGCGCTCGAAGATGTCGCGCGAGCAGCTGATGGAGCCTGCCAGGCAGGCCAGGTGATAGACGGCGTTGGCGCGAAGCGACGCGTCGACGTGCAGCCGCATCTCGAGCGGGGCGCCGGATAACGTGACGGCGAGCAGCGGAATCGCAAGCGCGGCGCGGGCAGCGACAGTGCGGATGCGCACGACGCGCCAAGCTTAGCGCAGCGCGAGAAAGGCGCCGACCGCTTCCTCGATGGTCGGAAAAAAGGCGTCTTGCCCGAAGCGCTGCCGGAGCCCGAACCGCTCCAGCTTTTCCTGGACCGGATCCTTCATCTCCGCGAAACACATTCGGATACCGTCGGCCCGCAGCGCGTCGTCGAGCTCGCACAAGGCGTCGGCCGCCGTGACGTCGATGCTCGTGACGGGTTCCGCGGCCACGACCAGCCAGCGGACGGGCGTCGGCGAACTCGCCACGGCGGCACGCACCCGATCGGCGAAGAATTCGGCGTTGGCGAAGAAGAGCGGCGCGTCCCAGCGAAACAGCACGAGACCCGGTATGAGCCGTGCCCCCGGGTACCTCGCGATGTCGTGGTAGCCGCGCACGTGCTCGACTTCACCCATCACCGCCGAGTGCGGACGCCAGCCGTCCCAGAGGAACTCGATCACGGCGATCACGATCGCGAACAGGATGCCGGGAACGGCACCGAAGACGGCCACGCCCGCGAAGCAGGTCATCGAGAGCCAGAACTCCCATGGCTGGATGCGGTAGATGCGCAGCAGGTCCTTCACTTCGATCAGCCCGATCGCCGACGCGATGACGATGGCCGCGAGCGCGGTGTTGGGCAGGTCCTGCAGCAGCGCGGGGGCGAACAGCAGCAACAACGCAATCGCCACGGCGCCGACGACACCCGTCAGCTGCGTCTTCGCGCCGGCGGCCTCCGCGACCGGCGTCCGCGACGAACTGCTGCTGATCGGAAAACCTTGAAAGAAGCCGGCGGCGACATTCGCGAGACCGAGGCCGACCATCTCCTGGTTCGGATTGACGGGTGTCTGCAGACGCGCCGCGTAGGTTCGCGACAGCACGCTCGTGTCGGCGAACGCGACGAGCGCGACGGCTAGGCCGCCCGTCACGATCGAGGAGAGACTGTCCACCGGCACCAGCGGCAGGCGGGGCAACGGCAACCCCTGCGGCAGCGGGCCAAGCACGGAGATGCCGCTGGCGAGATCGAGGAGCGCGACCGCTAGAGTGGCGGCGGTGACCGCGACGAGCATGCCCGGAATTCGGGGCCACCGCTTCAGAACGAGAATCAGGGCGAGGGCGCTCCCGCCGACGGCGAGCGCCGTGATGTTCGTGGCGCCGGCCAGCACCTTCTCGCCGATCCCCCACGTCTGGCGCAGCGGACCATCACCGCTGACCGAGAAGCCAAGGAGCTTGGGCGTCTGGCTCAGGATGATGGTCACCGCGATCCCGTTCATGTAGCCGTAGCGAATCGGCTTGGAGAGGAGCTCCGTGATGAAGCCGAGGCGCGACAGGCCTGCGGCGACGCACGCAACGCCGCACACGATCGCCATCGTGCCGCCCACGTCGAGCGCACGCTGGGGATCGCCGCCGGAGAGCGGCAGAATCACCGCGAGGATCACGGCCGCCAGCGACGAGTCCGGCCCCATGACGAGAATCCGGCTGGGACCGAACAGCGCGTACGCGAGGAGCGGAATGATGGTGGCGTAGAGACCGGTGATCCCCGGCATTCCCGACGCTTCCGCGTACGCGATGCCGACCGGCACGAGCATCGTCGTCATGACGAGGCCGGCCACCACGTCGTGCCGCAACCACGACGGGTCGTAGTGCTTGAGCGTGTCTACGCCAGGAACCCACCGCATCCGCACAGCCTCGCCGGAACGCCGTCAGAACGTCCAGTAGAAGGTGAACCGCGCAACGGCATCCTGCCGCCGTCCTGGAAACTGCGCCGGCTCAGGGTCGCGCGTGTATCGCACGACCTCGAGATTCGGACTGAAACGGACCGAGGGGTGCACGTGCCATTGTCCGCCAACGATCCATGTCGAGAACGGGGCCTTGCTGCTCAAGAGCAGGTAGTCGATGCCCTCAGCATCCGGCAGGCCGGTCTCGATGCCGCCGAGATCGCCCTCGACGAAGTCCGCGCGGAAGAAGAGATCCGCCTTCTTCGGAGCGAAGTCCCAGACGGCGAATCCCGACCAGACCCCGATCGTCTGATCGGGAAGGTTCTCCTCGCCAGAATGGCGCTTCTGCCACAGGTACTGGCCTCCGGCGCGGAACGTGGTGCGCTGGAATCCGGCCACGCCCTGCGCCGTCTGTCGATTCTCGTCCGCCGGCCAAGTCCCGAAGCTGTAGAACCCCTCGAGCGCCAGCCCGGACTTGCCCTCGTAGCGGGTCTCGAGGCGCACGATCTTTCCTTCGCCCGTCTCCGATCCGTTGCCCGACTCGTTGCCGTACTGCACCGCGTAGCTGAGGCCCTTGACGCGCGCCGAGCCATGGAAGGTCACACCGAAATCACGCGACGAATCCAGCCGGTAGAGATCGGCGGGCGTCTTCTCGATGTGCCGCAGGCCCCAGAAGCCGTCCAGCCAGTCGAAGGTCAACGACGGATGAATGCCAAGGGTGAGCCCGTCGTCGTCACCGTGGTAGGCCCACTTGATGTACGCGTCTTTGACGTAGGGAACGATGTCTCCACCTTGAAACTCACCGTCGCTGTTCGCCTCGAGCCGGAACCGGGTGCTGAGCCTTTTGCTGTAGACGAAGTCGTAGGTGAAATAGAGACGCCGGAACCACACACCATGCTGCCCCTTGACCGGCGTCGGATCGGTGCTGCTGATGCCGTCCTGGTGACGGTCGTAGTACCAGTAGTAGTCGCCGAACATCAGACCGCTGATCTTGTGAGAGGGAAACGTCGCGGCAGGGGACGCCTCAGGCTCGGAAAACACCTCTCCCGGCAATCCGTGCTTGAAGTTGTACAAATTGATGGCGTCGGTACTGTCGAACACGACGGTCTCGCCAAGCGGACCGTAGGCGGGGCGTTCGATGACCGGCCCCGTGTCCGCGCCGCCCTTGACGAACGCGTCGGACCTCGACGCCACGGCGAAGACGTAGATCCGGCCGTCCCTGGCGATCTCGTTGTAGAAAAACGTTTGCGCGATGGCAGCGGTCGCGAACAGCGAACTCGCGAGCAGCGTCGCGACCAGCCACTTCACGCGGCCCCTCGCTACTTCGAGACCTCTTCTTTGAACGTTTCCCTGGCGGCCGTCCGGCGCTGTTCCTCCTCGAGGACCAGGCGGTAGGCGACGTAGTACTTGTAGATCGTGCTGACGTAGGTCACGGTCTCACGACCGATCCGCTCCGATGCGATCTGCTCGACGTTGCCGAACCAGACGTTCGGATCGAGTCCGCGCTTCTCCGCCTCGCGCCGCAGCTGGCGAACCCGCGCCGGCCCGGCGTTGTACGAGGCGAACGCGAACAGTCCCTTGTTCAGCCGATCCATCGGCTCGTTCTTGAAGTTGTTGTCGATCATCGAGCGCATGTACTTCACGCCGCCGTGGATGTTGGGCTCCAGCTCCTTGATGTCGCCGACCTTCAACTCCTTCCCCGTCGCCGGCATGATCTGCATGATGCCGATGGCGCCGACCTGGCTCTTCGCGCTGTGGTCCAGCCGCGACTCCTGATACGCCTGAGCGGCCATCAGCAGAAAGTCCAAGTCGTACTGATCGCTGTACTTCCGGAACAGCTGTACGACGGCCGTGAACTTCCTGCGCTCGGCCTCTGACGTGGCATTCCTCGCGTAGGTCGTGTCGATCAGATATCTCCGTTCGATCTGATTGCCAAAGGCCGAGCCGAGTCCGTACTTCCCCATGAAGCGGTTGAGGGCCTCTTTGAGTCTTGGATTCCCCTTGCGGACCGCGACCCCAAGGCTGGCGCCCGACCGGACCGCGACGTTTTCATGCAGGGCGATCTCTGGAAAGACCTTCTTCCAGAACCTGGCCAGATAGTCGTCCACAATCACCGCGGGAAGGAGATCTGCGTTGACCATCTCCAGCAGGTCGTCGGCGGCCAGGTTTTCCGGCGCAAACTCGATCAGGATCGGTTTCTTTCCCTTCGCCTCGAGCTGCTTGTTGAGCGCGACAAGGCTCTGGTGGTAACTCGTATCCTTGCGGACGAACACGCGCTGTCCGGCGAGATCGTCGACCGAATTGACGGCGGGCGCGCTGGGCGGAGTGACGAGAATTTCGTTGACGTTCGACCGCGTGGCATTCGTGAACTCAACGAGCTGCTGGCGCTCGGGCGTGATGGTCAGCCGCGCGGCGACCATATCGACCTTGCCCTCGACGAGCGCTCGAAGCAGCATCTCGCGCGGCATCGGGACGAAGATGACATGAACCTTGAGGTTGCCGGTCTTCAGCACCTCGTTGATCCGGTCCTCCATCAGCCGCCCGTACTCGTACGCCACGCCACGGTGGATGCCTTTGTCGATGAAGTAGAACGTGCGGTCGTACATCACCCCGACCCGCACGGCCCGGCGTTTGACCATCTCGTCGAGATCGCCGGTGAAGGGCTTGAAGACCGTGTCCTGCACTTCCGCGGGCA
>Ga0315912_10003350_pt1 | contig 16013 bp, 14 predicted proteins | sample VfabasoilMG_FD_204469 | JGI IMG/M metagenome (GOLD analysis project Ga0315912, IMG submission 204469) | Garden soil microbial communities collected in Santa Monica, California, United States - V. faba soil | ecosystem: Environmental > Terrestrial > Soil > Garden | place: USA: California... | reverse complement strand
CGGCGGGCTATTACGCGCGGCGCGGGGATGCGGGGCTCTTGATCGGTGAGGCGACCATCGTGGCGGCAGAGGGGCAGGGTATCTCGAGGACGCCGGGGCTATTCACGGACGCGCACGAGGCGGGGTGGGCGCGGGTGACGGCGGCGGTGCACGCGCGTGGGGCGCCGATGTTCTGTCAGCTGTGGCATACCGGCAGGACGGCGCATTCGAGTTACACGGGGACGCAGCCGATAGGGCCGTCGGCGGTGCGGCTCGATGGCTTTCTGCCGGGCCGTCGGGCCATCCGGTACGAGATGCCGCGCGCGATGGAGGCGGCGGACTTCGAGCGCACGCGTGGCGCGTTTGCTGCGGCGGCACGGCGCGCCGAGGCGGCGGGGTTCGATGGCATCGAGATCCACGGTGCGAACGGGTACCTCTTGGATCAGTTTCTGCGGCACGAAAGCAATCAGAGGACGGACGAGTACGGTGGGGAGCCGGCGCGGATGGTGCGCTTTCCGCTCGAGGTCCTCGATGCGGTGCTCGAGGCGACGACGTTGCCGGTCGGCATGCGGGTGGCGCCGGCGGCGCACGTGAACGTGACGGCGGACGCGCGGGATCGCGCGGTGTGCCAGCTCTATCTATCGGAGCTTTCGCGCAGGCGGCTGGCGTACGTGCACCTCGCTGCGGCGACGGATCAGGTGGAGAGTCCCGAGCTCGGCGAGCGACCGGGGGCCTTCTTGCGGCGGCACTATCCGGGCACGCTCATCCTCACCGGCGGCTACGACAGGGCGGGCGCCGGCGCACGTTTGGCGCGGGGCGAGGCGGAGCTCATAGCCTTTGGGAAATCGTTCTTGGCGAACCCCGACTTAGTAGAGCGCCTGCGCAGCGGGGCGCCGCTCGCGGCCTACGACCGGAGCTTGCTTTCGCAGCTCCTCTGAGGGGCGTCGATGCCGCTGCTAGCAACGCACCGGCGCCTCCAGCACATGCCAGCAGGTCGGAAGGTCAGGTCATGCCCCTAACTCCTCTGCGAGGATCTCGTGGGTCGCCTCGGTCAGCTGACGAACCCCCTGCATCACGTGGGAGAGGTCGCTTACGTCCGGGCACTCCCGCTGCAAGTACGTGAGCAATGCGAACAGCACGACACCGGCGTTCCCTTCCGGAAAGGACTCGAAGTCGCCGAGCTCCTGGGTGAAGGCCTTCAGCTGGTCGAGCAGGTCACTCGCGCCCTGCTTGCTGGCCGGCAGAACGAACTCCTTGCTCTCTCGTTCGTAGGCGCCCCGCAGCCGTTCGAGATTGCTTCTCATGCTTCCGCTCCCGTTCGAGGACCGAGCCGCGTCCGCCCGGCGTCACGCCGGCAGTCCGGCCCCGACCGCCCAAAATTAGTTAGCATGCTAACTAGTTTGGCGGCTCGAAAAGCGAGAACCCCGCCGCCCGCCCCCGCGTCGCGCGTCGGGTGTGGGCGCCACGCTGCGCGGCCAGCACCCCATCCCAAGCGAGCGGAGCTAGGCAAGCGTCGGATCCAAGTCCGCTGGCAAAACCTCAACGAACCTCCCGTGGGCGCTCGCTGATAGCGAGCAGTCAGTGACGGCCGCCTCAAACGTCGTGCCATCACACAAGAGCAGCGAAAGCACGGCGTCTCCCGCTATATCGAAGGGCAGCGGTATCAGGTTCTGAAGAACCTTACCGGAGTAGGTCAGAGAACCGTCCGAGATCTCGACATCCTCAGTAGGCGACGAAGCGACTCGGTCGACACGGGAGCAGCGAAATACAACGGGTCGAATGAGGCCGAGGCCGAAGCGGACGCCCGCGCGATTCTCCCATCGGTGTACATACCCGTCCACCTGGATCTCCGCGCCGTCTCGTGTGCTGTCAGGAGCGCGCAGAGCGGAGTCATGAAGCTCGAGCCACTCGCGAACGGTCGCCGGTTCTTCCGGCACTGCGGCGATGGCCTCCAGTTGCATCGTTCCATCCGAGACCTCACGAAGCTCGCAGCGGACGACCTGTCCTGGCAGGAACATCCAATGCTCGGCGTCCGGGAGAGGTTGGCGATCCACGACAAAGAGCCCGTCTCCGAGCGACGAGCAAGATACTGGTCGCGCTGCGCCAACCCCGCCATCGAGGAGAGGCATCCGGACTACGGTCAACCCTCGCATTCCGCTCATATGATCACCTGTCCCGGCTCGCCCTTGAACGAAATCTGCACGCACTCGTACTGAGCTGAGTCGTCGCACAGGTGAATGAGGCAGCCCGGCCCTTCCTCAGCCGATGGAATCTCCGAAGAGCGCCTCGAGGGCGAGCTCCTCCTGTCCGTCCTCCGCGCAGTACAAGCGACCTCCGCTATCTCGGAAGTCCATGAGCTGTTGACGTGCGAGACGCAAGGCGAGGCACAGCGCTTGGAGGGAGCTTGCCCCATGGACGCCGATTCGGGGACCGCGCACTACCTCGTTGGCGTCGACTCTGCAGACCCACACGCCGTCTTCCGTTTCCTCGGGACGTGTCAGCCACATCTGGACGTGGCGGCGCTCGGTGGCCTCCGGGACGTCGATGTAGAAGTCCTCGCTTGCGATCCCTTCCGCTGCGTTTGCCACGCCCCGAACCCCCGAAACTAGTTAGCATGCTAACTAGTTTGGCGGCCCGAAAAGCGAAAACCCCGACGACCTCAGGCCACCGGGGTTTCTAGTCGCCGTTCGCTGCCGCCGTGAGAGGCTGCGCCGCGTTGCGGAGGGTGGCGCCTCGCCTCAGCGCTTCTGATTGAACGCCCTTGTCCCGGCGTACTCCTGCTTTGGAGGGGCTCCCCTTCGGCTGAGCTCAGCGAGAGGGGGCCAGCGGGCCGGGCGAGCAAGAGTGGAATCCTACACGCGAGAGGGGTGTTGGAACGCCACCTCAAGCGGGGCCCGTGCGGAACTATCGTGCTCCTCGTCATGACCTTCTCGTCTGCCCACCGAGAGTCCGGCACGTCGTCGCGTGCCCTTTTTTGGTTCGCATCGCGCCGGCGCTGGATCGCCGCAGCTGCCGTACTCCCCGCCTTGTGGAGTTCGACTGCCTGCTCGAATGGTTCCGGAGCCGACGGGACGCTCACGGGGGGCGCGGCGAGCGACGCCGTGGGCTCGGGCGGCACACTCGGCAGCGGTGGGTCCGGCGTGGGCGGCTCGGGAGTGGGTGGTACGGCTGCCGGTGGCGCAGCTGCTGGTGGCGCTGGGACAGGCGGCATTGCAGCCTCGGGTGGGAGCCCCAGCAGCGGTGGCGGAGGCGGAGGCGCAAGCACTGGCGGTGCTACTGCGAGCGGAGGTGCGGAGGGAGGCGGCACCGGGGGTGCCACCGGGGGAAACGCTACCGGCGGCACGGGAGCGAGCGGAGGTCCCTCGCCTGGGTGCGGCACGGAGTTCGAGGATCCGCCGCCCGACGGCGAGCAGCAGACCCTCGAGATCCAGGGCGACGCTCGGTACTACCTCATGGATGTCCCCGATGGCGCGGACAACAGCGAGCCCTTGATGCTGATCTTCGGACTGCACGGGTACGACATGAACAACATCGCCGTCGTTGACCTGTTCAACTTCACCGAGCGCTCTCAGGGTCAGGCCATCACCGTGTGGCCGCAAGGTGAAGGGCCGCATCCGGGCAACGTCTCGCACTGGGGGGATGGAGTCCTCCAGTCCACTTGGAGTGCGAACGAGAAGAACTTCGAGTTCTTGCAGCAGATCATGAGCGACCTGGGCGAGCGCTACTGCATCGATCGAGATCGCACGTTCATCTCCGGCTTCAGCATGGGCGGGTTCTTCACGAACTCGATTGCCTGCGCGCACCCCGAATGGTTCCGCGGCTTTGCTCCCGTGGCCGGCGGTGGTCCGCAGAGCTGCGGCCACGACGAACCGGTCGCCATCATGGTGCAGCACGGAACCGCCGACATGATCGTCTATCCGGTGCAGGGCGAAGGGAGCCGCGACTTCTGGCTGACGCAGAATGGTTGCGGCCAGACCTCGACGAACTCTCTGAACAACTGCGCCTTCTACGATGGATGCCCCGACGAAGCTCCCGTCGCCTGGTGCACCGGCAACTACGACCACTACATCCCTAGCGAAGTAGCAGCCAACGCCTGGTCGTTCTTCAGCAGTCTGTAAGGGGTCGCAGCTGCGCGGGAAGGCCGAGGCGCGCCCGTACGGCGTCCACGTCGGCAGTTCGGTCCCCGAGCCACCAAAGTAGTTCGTATACGAACGACTTTTGCGACCCGCGGAAAGCGAAAACCCCGCCGACCTCTCGGTCGCCGGGGCTCTCGTAAAGCCTTCCGGGGGAACGCTGTGCAGCCGTCGAACCGGCTGCGCCACGCGCCAATCAGCGCTTCTGATTGAACGCCCGCGTCCCGGCGTATTCCTGCTTTGGAGGGGCTCCCCTTCGGCTGCAGCCGGCTTCAGGCCCGGCAGTGCTCGCTGCGCTGCGCGCTGGCGGGGTCCCTCTTGCTCCGTGCTCGCTTTCGCTGCGCGCGGGCGAGGGTCCCGCAGGTGGTGAAGACCGGCCGGCGCTCACTTCTGACTGGACGCCCGGGTCGCGGCGTCCCGCCAGCCCGCAGGTTGCTCGTGACTACGCTATCTCGCGCGTGTGCAGGCGAAACGATTGCCGCTCTGACGTCGGGAATCCGACCCCATCCCAGTACATGTTGCCATCGAGTAGGCCGCGTTTGAGCTGGACGTCGGCATCATCGCCTTCGAGTCGAGCCAAGATTCGGAACCCAATCGCCCAGCGCCCTCGGCCAAGGCCCAGGATTCTCATCCATGCGCCGTTCCGGAGGTTCGCGATGTCGGAGGGGTCAGCCTCTGCGGCGTTGAAGACGACCGCGTTTGCGGGCAGCTCCTCCGTGGCGAAAATCGTCATGTACCCCTGCGATTCGGATTCCGGTCCGGTAATGACATCGTAGTTCATGGCGATCCAGCAGGCGACTGGCCCGGCACTGCCCGACGGATCGTCGACTGCGTCAAGACGCACCGTAAGTCTCTGCAGTCCTCGCCATTGTCCTTGGTATCTGATTTGCAGCGGCATTTTGGACTCCCTCCCGTAGTGCTCACAGTTGAGTTTGGCGGACGTGCTATGAACTGTCGCACTGTCGCCCCTTGGAAGTATAACATTATGATAACTAATCAAAGTTGCCATGAGTAATACTTTGCCGGAGACGAGGCTGGCTGGCCGGTCGGCAGGGGGGGAAGGCTTTGACGCAGTGGCTCGCGCTCGCCGCGTGCACCAGCGCCGAGGCGCGCGCGCCGGTCACGTCGGCAGTCCGGCACCGTTCCCCTCCGGAAAGAGAAACCTCCCGACCTTCCTGTAGCTGGGGTTCTCGTTCAGCTTCGTGCAGCCGTCGTCAGCTGCGCGCCGCCGTTCACCCCCTTCTGATTTGAGCGCCTTGGTCCCCGCGTACTCCTGCTTTGGAGCGGCTCCCCTTCAGTTGGCCTCACCTGCACGCCCGGCAGTGCTCGCTGCGCTGCGCGCTGGCGGGGTCCCTCTTGCTCCGTGCTCGCTGTCGCTGCGCGCGGGCGAGGGTCCCGGACGGTGTCTCCACCCGGCCAGCACTCACAAGATGCTGAGGGCAACCTGGGAGTTATTGATGTACGGCCGAGTGATAGTCACTCCAGAAAACACGATCTTGTCCCGACCTATCGCGAGATGTCGGGGCCATTCAATTCGAGCGGAGAGGTGCAAGAGGGTCAGCATGCCATCCTGAACGAGGGAATCGAGATCCTCGATGATTTCCAAGTCCAGGTTGCTCTGCCATTCGCGCTTGAGCTTTGCGACCAACGCGTCGCGTGCAAGGTAGTGCCAGGCGAGCTTCAGACGGGTGTTGCCATGTCTCACGTAGAGGTTCTTCGCACGAACGCCGCATTCAAGATCCGAGAACGTTGACACTCTCCACTCGTTGTTTCGCATGTAGAGGACCTGCTCTCCATCGGCGTTTCGGAGATCGATGTTCAATAGAGCGTTTCCGTTCTCATCCTCCTCAGTCCACACCACATCCATCCCCATCCGCAGGAGCACTGGTGTCCTCAGGAACAGCCCGGTCCCACTCCAAAAGACAAGGTTCTGCCGTTTCCACGTAAACGAACCAACAGGCACAGTCCCCGGATTCTTGGAGACCCAGGGATCGTGCTTTAGCGACCGGAGCTGTGCGGCGGTGTATCCTCCGCCGTCTGCGATGCCCGCATGCTGCAGGCAAAGGGCGATCATCCCCTCCGGCCTGTGGTGTGGCTCAACATGCCAAGGGGGATCAAAGTGGTGATAGCTAAGGAACGGGTTTCCACACACCACGCAGCGGTAGCCAGCCTCTTCGCGCAGGACGCGGCGCACCGGAGCCGGGATGTCGCGAGGAAGATTCACGGGGTCCTTGTGCACGCGTCGGTGAAAGTAGCAGATCTTGAGTCATGCCGGGCTCTGGCACATGCCGCCGTCCGCCCGCCATCGCGTCGGGCGTTGGCTTGGGGCGCACGCCGCGCGCCAGCGCTCCAGCATCCGGTCGCCGCGGAACCGTCCGGCGCTGTCACGCATCCTGCGCTAGTCGGACCAAAGCCCGCCGCGGTGGCGGGCGGAAAGGTCCGCCATGGCATCGTCTCACCCCCGCATGTTCCTCACTCCCGGGCTCGCTCGGCAGGTGACGCTGGAGCAGCGCGCGCACTGCATGCGGTTTCACCCCACTGCATCGGAGGCGCTGCTCTGGTCGCAGCTTCGCGGGCAGCGGCTTGGGGTGCAGTTTCGCCGGCAGGTGGTCAGCGGCCAGCACATCGTGGACTTCTGCGCGCGCTCGGTGCGGCTCGTCGTGGAGGTCGACGGGGACGCCTATCACCGGGAGCGCGCCGCGGCGGATGGCCGCCGCGACCGGAAGCTCGTCACTGCTGGCTACACCGTGTTGCGCTTGCCGGCGTCGCTCGTGGAGCGCCACCTGGAGGAGGCGGCACAGCTGGTGCGGGAGGCGCTGGGGCGCGCCAGGCGGTGACGCGTGCACCGCTGGCACTTGTACAATTGTACGTGTCCCAGGCGGAGGCGCACTCTGGCGCTGTTTTGGGTGTCCGTGAATCGGGGTGAAGCTCAGGCCGGACAGGCCAGACCCGTTCGCGCTGTCACGCACCGGTGGGGCCCCCCTTTGTTTTGCTGAGCTCCACGCGCGACCCGGCAGCGCTCGCATCCCGGTGCGCTGGTAGGGCCTCCGGGTCCGTGCCACAAGCGCGGCGCGCGGGCGAGGGTCCCCGGTTCGCATTATCGCCTTAGGTCCGTCCCCTCATCGCCGCCACGATCTCGTCCTCGAGGACGCGATCTGGTGGCCGGGAGGAAGCTCCCTTCGCTTCGCGCGAACGATGTCCTTGATGGCCTCCTCGGGGACGTGCACGGTGACCCCCGGCAGGGCGATCTCGTCGCCGTCCGCATTCGCTCCGTGCAGCGGTCCTGCGTTCGTGTCCCAAGAAGACACGAGCTTGACCAGTGAGCTCTCGATACCGAACGTCGTGCTCGCCGCGGCAGACCCCTCGGGCGCGCGAGCTGCCTCGGCAGAGCCCACGGAAGGAGGTACTGGCGTCCTCGTCGCTGCTGGCGCTGACGCCTCGCGTGCGCACCGCCAGGAGGTCAGCACCAGGAAGCCAACCGCGACGACGACGGTTCCGCGTGTCCTCAGGGCTTACGGTCGTACGGCGCAGCGACCACCGAGTCTACCTGCTCGCGCGTTCCTTCGAACCTGCGAAGCGTCGAGCCGGGTGGTGGCTTCACGTCTTGCTCTGGTTGCATTTGCACACGTGATCCACGCGCGGAGCCTGCTGAAAGGAGGCCCAAGCCTTTTTGGCGCCGTCCACGAGCATGGCACTGCCTCCTGCCTTCGAAACCTCGGATCCGAATGCGCTCAGGCCCTTGGTTGCGGCAAGGACGGTGACGTTCAGTAAGATCAGCGCACCGCCCGCCAAGGAAGTACCAACATGGAGCAGACCCTGGCGCAAGGGGTGTTCATGTTCGACGTGAACGGGGGGCGCCGTCCCGCAAACGTACTCCTTGACCTTCAGCAGATCTCCGAGGTGGTCGCGATCCAATCTCGACTCAGGGGGTGCGAGCAGGAGAAGCGCTAACCGGTCCCCCACCATTTCGGTCAGCAACGACGGAGCGCCCAGCGTCTCGAGCAGACTCTTTTCCATCGCGACGAAATCGTGGACCGCCTTTTCGAGGGAAACCTCTTTTCCCGCGTACGGACCGATCAGGATCTGCTGGCGAGCTGCGTCTCTCATGGGGCCCGGCGGCCCGAACAGGTGCCCAGCCTGGGATTCAGCCGCTTCCGAAAACAGTCGCATGAGCTCGGTCGATTCAAGAGCAACGGTCATCCCCTTGCATGCGGCTGCGAGCGCTTCGCGGAGGTAAGTTTCGCGCCTCTCCCCACCGGCGGCGAACTGTAGCTGGAGGTTGATCTCCGACGCGTGTTGGTAGAGCTCGGTGGCGATGGACATGCCTGCAGGATAGACGCGGCTGCGAGTCAATCGATAGTAACATCTTTGATCGCGCTCATCCGTGACACCTTGGTGCTCGCGCCCGTTGGGTCCACTCGGCTCGGCGCCAAGAAGAAAGACCCCGATGAATTTCCAGGCATCGGGGTCCGTGTCGCGTCGCGCTGCCAGCTGGGCTCGGTCGCTCAGCGCTTCTGATTGAACGCCTTGGTTCCGGCGTATTCCCCAGGGGGCTCCCCTTCAGCTGGGCCCGTCTGCATGCCCGGCAGTGCTCGCTGCGCTGCGCGCTGGCGGGGTCCCTCTTGCTCCGTGCTCGCTGGCGCTGCGCGCGGGCGAGGGTCCCACAGGTCTCGTCGCTTTCTGGCACTCATTGCCCTCAACGGAGTCGCAGTCGCGCAAGGATAGGAGCGTCCGCGACAAGTCAGTCGACGACGGTACTGCTTCCGGCGACGCGGGACGTGCCTATCACGCCTACGAAATGAGATAGGCCCACACGGACACCGTCCGCTGCAGCGGAGCGCGGTTGTACACGAACACCTCGACGAACGGTCCGAGTACTGGGAAGCGGGCAGTGTACGTGCTGATGTTGTGAGGATTGCCGTGCCACGTACCCTGACCCGAAACCTCGATGAAGTTAGTACTCTGAGGGCCGCTGACGTTCTGCTCGAGGTTCACGTAGCGACGCGCCCTCATGGTCCCGTTCGCATCGAAAGCGAAGGTGACACCGAGATCGACCGGAGGCTCCTGGGACGCAACCTGCGAGAAGCGAACGAAGAGGTTGATGTTCCGATAGCCATCGATGTTGGTGTATGGAGGCAGGCTAATGCCTGTATTCGCTGGGACGTTCTGATCCGTCATCAGCTTGATGACCCTAGTGCACGCCGGATTGCAGGGCGCTGCGGCGCGCCTAACCTCTTTGAGCAAGACTTTTTTCGGTGGTTTTCTCGTAGCCATGTGACCTCTTGCATCCACCTACGCCCATAACGGCCTTTTCCGAAGCGCCTGCCGTGAATGGCGCTGGCGACCAGCCGGCCAGGAGACCGAGGCTGAGCTTCCTGTGAGTTCATTGGCAGGACCGCACTGATCGGACGAGGCGGTCTGGGTGCGGGAAACGCTTCGGTGAAGGCAAGCCGGCGAGCCGGAGCTAGGCAAGCGTCGGATCCAAGTCCTCTGGCAAGATCTCAACGAACCTTCCGTCGGCACTCGCTGATAGCGAGCAGCCAGTGACGGCCGCCTCAAACGTCGTGCCGTCGCACAAGAGCAGCGAAAGCAGGGCGTCTCCCGGTGCATCGAAGGGCAGCGGTATCAGGTTCTGAAGAACCCTACCGGAGTAGGTCAGAGAACCGTCCGCGATCTCGACATCCTCAGTAGGCGATGCAACGACTCGGTCGACACGGGAGGAGCGAAATACAACGGGTCGAATGAGGCCGAGGCCGAAGCGGACGCCCGCGCGGGTCTCCCATCGGTGGACATACCCCTCCACCTGCACCTCGGCGCCGTCTCCTGACCTGTCAGGAGCACGCAGAACGGAGTCATGAAGCTCGAGCCATTCGCGAACGGTCGCGCGTTCTTCCGGCACTGCGGCGATGGCCTCGAGTTGCATCGTTCCATCTGAGACCTCACGAAGCTCGCAGCGGACGACCTGTCCTGGCAGGAACATCCAACGCTCGCCTTCCGGGAGCGGCTGGCGATCCACGACAAAGAGCCCGTCCCCGAGCGACAAGCAAGACACTGGTCGCGTTCCGCCAGCCCCGCCATCGAGGAGAGGCATCTGGACTACCGTCACCCCTCGCATTCCGCTCGCATGGTCCTTGGCTCGCCCTTGAACGAAGTCTGCATGCACTCGTTCTAGCCGCTCTCCACGTCCTGCGCTCCGGCAAGTGCGACCGCAAGCCCCGCTAGTACTTGTACAATTGTACGTGTTCTAGGGGAGCGCTGTTTCGGAGAGACACGGGTCGCCGCCCGGCGCGTGCAGGAGGGCCGAGGCGCGCCCTTACGGCGTCCACGGCGGCAGCCCGGCCCCCGAAAGTAGTTCGTATACGAACTACTTTTGACCCCTCCCGAAAAGCGAAAACCCCGCCGACCTCTCGGTCGCCGGGGCTCTCGTAAAGCCTTCCGGGGGAACGCTGTGCAGCCGCTTGGCCAGCTGCCGCGCGTGGCCGCAAGCGGTGCTCCGCCGCCTCAGCGCTTCTGATTGAACGCCTTCGTACCGGCGTATTCCTGCTTGTCCTCGAGCTGCTCGCCGATGCGGAGAAGCTGGTTGTACTTCGCAATGCGATCCGTACGGCTCAAGCTGCCGGTCTTGATTTGGCCGCAGTTGGTGGCGACGGCGAGGTCGGCGATGAAGGTGTCGCTGGTTTCGCCGGAGCGGTGGGAGCTGATGGCGGTGTAGCCGGCCTTGTGGGCCATGCGGATGGCGTCGAGGGTTTCGGTGACGGAGCCGATCTGGTTCAGCTTGATGAGGATGGAGTTGGCGGTGCCGCTGTCGATGCCCTTCTTCAGGCGCTCGATGTTGGTGACGAAGAGGTCGTCGCCGACGAGCTGGACCTTGTCGCCGAGCTTCTCGGTCAGCATCTTCCAGCCGTCCCAGTCGTCCTCGTCGAGGCCGTCTTCGATCGACACGATGGGGTACTTCGAGACCCACTCGGCCCACACGTCGATGAGCTCCTTGTTCGTCAGCTGCTTGCCGTCGAAGGTGTACTTGCCGTCCTTGTGGTACTCGGTGATGGCTGCGTCGAGAGCGATAGAGACCTGCTTCCCGGGCTTGTAGCCAGCGGCCTCGATGGCCTGCAGGATCTTGCCGAGCGCGTCCTCGTTCTTGGCCAGCTTGGGAGCGAACCCACCTTCGTCGCCGACGGCGGTCGTGTAGCCATCCTTGGCCAGGATCTTCTTCAGGTTGTGGAAGATCTCGGCGCCAGCGCGCAGCGCTTCACTGAAGCGGTCGAAGCCGTGCGGGACCAGCATGAACTCCTGGATTTCCATGCCGCTGTCGGCGTGCTTGCCGCCGTTGATCACGTTCATCAGCGGCGTCGGCAGGACGCGCGCCTGGACACCGCCGAGGTAGCGCCACAGGGGCAGGCCGACGACCTCCGCAGCGGCGCGGGCAACGGCCATCGACACGCCGAGAATGGCGTTCGCGCCCATCTTGCCCTTGTTGGCGGTGCCGTCGAGCTCGATCAGGCGAGCGTCGACCTGCGGCTGATCGAGCGCGTCGAGGCCGAGCACTGCAGGGCCGAGCTTCTCGTTCACGTTCTCGACGGCCTTGAGCACGCCCTTGCCGAGGTAACGCTTCTTGTCCTCGTCGCGCAGCTCCACCGCCTCGTGCGCGCCCGTCGACGCGCCGCTGGGGACCGCAGCGCGGCCGATGCCAGCTTCGGTGATGACTTCGACTTCGACGGTCGGGTTACCGCGCGAATCGAGAATTTCGAGGGCCTTGACTCCAATGATCTCCGACATGCGCGCCGAGCTAACACGAAAGCCGGACCGGAGTAAGCACGGCCCCCGGCCGCGCGCGGAGGCCGGAAAATACCCCGCCTGCCCACCTGAGCAGGACTGCTTCCCGCAGGTTTCTCCGGCGGAAGGAGGCCCCTCCGTCGGCAGGAGGGCCGGTCTGCCGCCGCTCTGCCGGCTGTGCACTGTCTCGGTCACCCTGACGTCACCGTGCGGTGGTCATCGGGAAGCTCACGCCTGACGGATCGGGTGCCCAGTTTCGAGAGCCCCGCCTCGCGTGATGGGACCCGGTTCGCCTGAAAGCCGATGTTGGCGCGCTCGAAGGTTCGTGGCACGGATTGTGAAAGGATCGAGACGTGACGAAGCGTGCGGGGTTGGTGCAGGTCACGGGAGCTTTGCTGCTCACCGTGGCGCTGGGAGGCTGCTTGGGATCGGCCGACGGGCCACCCGGCCCGAACGAAAACCCGACGACGGCGAGTGGCGGCACAGTGGCCGTCGGTAGTGGCGGGGAAGCAGCCGTTGGTAGTGGCGGGGAAGCAGCCGTCGGCAGTGGTGGCACGATGACAGCAGAAGCGTGGGCGGCAGCGACCGCGCCGCGTTCCGGTCCGCACGAGGTGTTCACCTACGACACCTGCGACGATCCGCACGCTGGAACGACGAGCGTGCGCGTTGGTCCGGAGTACAGCATCGTGCCGCCCCTGACGTACATCCTGCCCGCCGAGCTCGACCCGGCCGTCCAGATCTCGCTCTTGCCCTACTGCACGACGTCAGCCGACTGCACGGAGCAGCCGGAGGGGGTGTGCCAGGGGTCCATCGGTGACGCCTTTTGCCACTACGCGGAGCCGCCTCCGCGCGAGGCGTGCGCCGAGGACGCCGCGTGCACGTCGAAGCCGAACGGCAAGTGCGTGGCGCCCTTCGACCTGAAGGAGTTCGAGCTCTGCTACCCGAGCGGCGTCTGCGAGGATCCGGGCGGCACGTGCGAATACGAACCGCCCTGCACGAGCGATGCCGACTGCACCGCGGGCGCGGAGGGCAAGTGCATTCTCCCGGTTCAAACCTTCTGCCGCTACGATACCTGCTCCGAGGATGCCGACTGCACCGATGGCCTGCGCTGCGGCTGTGGCCGGTGCGTCGAGGCGGATTGCGCGGCGGACGACGACTGCCCTGATGGCGAGACGTGCGAGATCGGGCCGCCGTTTTGCCTGGGGGACCACAGCTTCCATTGCTCGACGCCGAACGACGAATGCACCGCGGGGGAGGCTGACTGCAGGTACCAGACTCCTGGTGGCGGCTATGAGAACTACTGGGGCCCCGGAATTTGTACGATTTGACCCCACCTCGCCTGGCGCCCTGAGACGCGTAGGGGTCGGTGATCGGGTGGGATCGCGTGCTGGATGTGCTTAGGTTCGGCGGTGAGGGGCAAGGCATGAAGCAAGTGGCAAGCGTGAGGCTATTCGGTGCGGCGCCAGTTCTGGTCGTCCTCTTGGTTGGGTGCTTGGGGACCACGATTCCGGACGGCGACGAAAGCGGGAGCGGCGGCGCCGGTAGTAGCGAAAGCGGGAGCGGCGGCGCGGGCAACGAGCAGAGCGCGAGCGGCGGCACGAGTCCGAGCAGCACCGGGGGTGCCAGCGGCGGCACGATGAGCGAAGCCGATTGGCAGGCGCTGACCGCTCCCATCCCTGGGCCGCACGCTATCTGGACTCGTGACCTGTGCGAGGAGCCACACGTTGGATCGACGAGTGTGGCCGTTGGACCGGAGTACAGCGTGATCCCGATCGTCGGCACCAGTGCTCGCCCCGGCTCCACGGTCGAGTACGGCATCTACGACGCCGTCCTGATGCCCTACTGCCTCTCGTCGGCGGACTGCACCGACGCGCCGGGAGGCGTGTGTCAGGGCATCATCGAAGACGCGTATTGCCAGTACGCCGAGCCCCTCCCGCCCGACACGTGCGAGGTCGACGCCGACTGCACGACGAAGCCGGACGGCACCTGTGTCCTCCCGCTCGGGCCCGAAGCGCAAACGATCTGCTATCCCACGGGAGTCTGTGAGCAGGGGACCGGCGCTTGCACCTACGCAGGCGACACCCCTTGCACCAGCGACGCCGACTGCACCGAAAGTGCCGACGGCGAATGCATCTTCCCCGTCAGGGTCACGGTTTGCGCCTACGGCACTTGCCACGAGGATGCAGACTGCGACGCCGGGCAGCGCTGCGGGTGCGGCTTCTGCGTCGAGGCGGACTGCACTTCGGACGACAGCTGCCCCGAAGGGGAGACCTGCGAGATGGGCCAGAGCTCCTGCCACGGGCACGGAAGCTTCAATTGTTCGACGCCGAATGACGAGTGCGAGGCTGGGACCTCCGGCTGCTACTTCTGGCCCGGCGACGGCGGCTACTGGAGCGGTCAACGCTGCCTGGTCAGGTGAAGGCGCCCTGGCGGCGCGCCCTTGTGCTGCCTCAACGCCTGGCCGAAAAGGGGCGCAGCCGATGGCCGCCCCAGCCCCCCAGCCCATGACCGCGGACGAGAAGCGCGTCGTCTTCGCGTCGTCTCTGGGCACCATCTTCGAGTGGTACGATTTTTACCTGTTTGGGGTGCTGACCTCGATCATCGGCGCGCAGTTCTTCGCGCCGCTCGATGAGAGCACGCGCAACATCTTCACGCTCTTGGCCTTCGCCGCCGGCTTCGCGGTGCGGCCGTTCGGCGCCATCGTGTTCGGCCGCCTGGGCGACCTGGTGGGCCGCAAGTACACGTTCTTGGCGACCATCCTCATCATGGGCGCGTCGACGTTCGTGCTGGCGTTCCTACCGGGGTACGCGTCGTGGGGACTCCTTTCGCCGTCGCTCCTGATTGCGCTGCGCCTCCTCCAGGGGCTGGCTCTCGGTGGCGAATACGGCGGCGCGGCGACGTACGTGGCGGAGCATGCACCCAGCGGGCGCCGGGGCTTCTACACGAGCTGGATCCAGACGACGGCCACCGTGGGCCTGATGCTCGCGCTGATGGTGATCCTGTTGACGCGCTACGTGTCCGGCGGCGGCGATTTCACGCCAGCAGGGGAAAAGGCCTTCGGCGCCGAGTGGGGCGGCTGGCGTATTCCGTTTGCGTTCTCCGGAGTGCTCCTGGCGGTGTCGGTGTGGATCCGCCTGAAGCTGAACGAGTCGCCGGCGTTCCTGAAGATCAAGGCCGAAGGCAAGACCTCGAAAGCACCACTCGCCGAATCGTTCGGCCAGTGGAAGAACCTGCGCATCGTGCTCTTGGCCCTCTTCGGGCTGACGGCGGGGCAGGCCGTCGTCTGGTACACGGGGCAGTTCTACGCGCTCTACTTCTTGCAGACGCTGCTCAAGGTCGCGCCGCCGACGGCCAACATCTTGATAGCCGTCTCGCTCGTGCTCGCTACGCCGTTCTTCGTCCTCTTCGGCGCGCTCTCGGACCGCGTCGGCCGTAAGCCCATCATCATGGTCGGCTGTTTGGTCGCCGCGCTCACCTATTTTCCGCTGTTTGGCCTGCTGACCAAGCTGGCGAACCCCAAGCTCGAGGCCGCCATCGCGAGTGCCCCGGTGACGGTGGTGTCCGATCCAGCGGACTGCAACTTGGTGCTGAATCTGACCGGCACGGCGAAGTTCACCACGCCGTGCGACGTCGCTCGCACGTTCCTGGCCAATCAAGGCGTCAACTATCGCAAGGTGGTGGGGGCCGTTGGCGCAGTGGCCACCGTGAAAGTCGGCTCGGCCAGCGTTGCTTCGTACGACGGTGCCGCCGCATCGGCCAAGACGGAGAAGACGCGCTTCGAACAGGAGCTCCGCGCTGCGCTCGACCAGGCTGGGTATCCGGCGAAGGCCGATCCCATCGAAGCCTTCTCGGGGCGCTGGCTGGGCCTGGTGCTCGTGCTGACTCTGCTCGTCCTCTACGTGACCATGGTCTATGGGCCCATCGCGGCGATGCTGGTCGAGATGTTCCCGACGCGCATTCGCTACACCTCGATGAGCCTGCCCTACCACATTGGCAACGGCTGGTTCGGCGGCTTTTTACCAGCGATTTCGTTTTCGATCGTGGCCGCGCAGGGCAACATCTACAGCGGCCTCTGGTACCCAGTCGTGATCGCGCTCTTCACGTTTGCCGTCGGCATGCTCTTCGTGA
>Ga0315912_10003349_pt1 | contig 16016 bp, 14 predicted proteins | sample VfabasoilMG_FD_204469 | JGI IMG/M metagenome (GOLD analysis project Ga0315912, IMG submission 204469) | Garden soil microbial communities collected in Santa Monica, California, United States - V. faba soil | ecosystem: Environmental > Terrestrial > Soil > Garden | place: USA: California... | reverse complement strand
TATGGATATCATCAAGGAACTGGAACAGGAAGAAATCAAGCGCCTGGGGAAACAGATCCCCGAGTTTGCTCCGGGAGACACGGTGGTGGTCAACGTCAACGTCGTCGAGGGTGAACGCAAGCGCGTACAGGCGTACGAAGGCGTGGTGATAGCGAAACGCAACCGGGGTCTCAACTCCGCGTTCATCGTGCGCAAGATCTCGTCGGGCGAAGGAGTGGAACGCACGTTCCAAACGTACTCGCCGCTCATCGCCAGCATCGAGGTCAAGCGCCGCGGCGACGTCGGCCGCGCCAAGCTCTACTATCTGCGACAGCGTTCGGGCAAGGCCGCGCGCATCAAGGAAAAACTCGTCGGCGTGACGGAAGCGGCAACCGAGACCGACAAAGCGTAAAGCGGACAGGTGCGACGCCCCGGAGAGACGGGGCCCACAGCCGCTGTTCTTGGCCTGCGAATGGCGCACCGGAATGCGAGTTGATGCCATGCGCGGCTGGGCGGGATTCGCGTTGTGGTACGCCGCCGCCGCGCTCGCCGCCGATCCGGACGCGTTCGAGCGCGCGCAGCGCCTCGTTGCGACGGGAACGCCCCAGCTCGCCTTTGACTTCATCGTAAAGACCCAGCCTGCCGATCCCGGCGCGGCGCGTTGGTCCGACTGGGAGGCATTGCGCTGCGCTCTGCTCGTCCGGCTCAATCGTTCCCGTGAACTCCTGGAACGCGCCGAGCGCCTGCCGCCGGGCGCCGCCGCGGTCGCGCTGCGCGAGTGCCTGATGCCGGCAGCGCGGGCCGCCATCGTGTCGGGGCAGGCTGCCACTGCGCGCCGGCACGCCGTGCGCCTGCTATGGCAGGGCACGCCTTCCGCCGAGGATACGCGCGAGATCCGGCTACTCGTCATCGACAGCTACGTTGCGGACAGGCAGAGTGCGGATGCTTATCACAGCATGCTGCGCTTCGACTTGGACCATCGGCCGCTCGAGCGGCAGACGGCGGCACGGTTTGTTTCCGGCCTGCTCGATCTTGGATTGCCGAAGGAGGCTGTCAACTGGCTGGCCCATCTCGACGACTCCGACCCGTTGAAGCTCATGCTGCGGCTGCAGGCGGGCCTTATCGAGCCCGATACGGCGCTCAAGCTCGCGCGCGCATTGGCAGCAAAGGCCCCGGGCGCCGGGTGGTGGGGCGTTGCTGCGCGGGCGGCGCAGATGCAGGGCGGGCGGGCATTTCAGATCGAAGCGCTGGAACAGCTGCTGCAGCACGCGGTGGCGGGAGACGCGTCGCTGGCGACGCGCGTTCGGGAGCTCTGGCAAACGTATGTTGCCGCGGCGCGTGAAGCCGCGGGCCGCAATCATCTGCTTGAAAATGACGACGCAGGATGGGGCGCATACGCGGCGAGCCGGATCGGCAACGAGCCGATCATGGCGCGCGCCGCCTTCGCGTATCTGGCAAGGCGGGCGAACGCGTCGGAGGCGCGCGGAAATGCACAACTGCAACTGGAGCTGTCGCTGCAGATCGCCAAACTCGATGTCGCGGCGCTGCGGCTTTTCAGCGACGAGGAGATTGCGGTGTCGAGCCTCGATCCGCGCCTGCGTTATTCATTGGGTAGCCTGGCCGAGAAGCGGGGATTGCACGCCGCGACGGTGAGAATGTGGCATGGGCTCGCGCCGCCGCCCGGAAACGCCGCCGTCGAATGGCAGTTGCGTCTCGTCGCCAGCATGATGCGCGCCGGGCAGGCGGACGCCGGTACCGTGCTGCTGCAACAGGCCGCGGCCGCGAAGGAACCGTGGCCGCCCGAGGCCGTGAAGCGCGCCGCGGTCTTGTCCCGTGAACTACTCAACGCCGGGCATTCACGCACCGCCGAGCCGTTGCTCGCCGGCCTGGTGCAGCGCACCGACGGCCTGGAGCGACGGCAGTTCCTGTTCGACCTCGGCCGGGTGAACGACGCCGATGGCAAGCCCGCCGCCGCCGCGGAACATTACCTGCGCTGCGCGGCGCTGATTGAACCGAAACCAGCGGACCCGCTCGCGCGTCAGGCGCGCCTTGCCGCCGGCTTGAGCTTGGCCCAGGCCGGCTATCGCGATGACGCGCGTGCCCAGTTCGAATGGGTGCTCAGGAATTCGCGCGATCCGGTGCAGCTCGACGTTGCGCGGCGCGAATTGAAGAAATTGTGAACGCCCGGAGCGGCGCTCAGCGCGCGTCGCTCTTCCAGAGGTCGCTCAGGTATTCGTGGTCGCCGGTATTGACCCAGCTCACGCGATACTCGACCGGCGTGTCGTCGTAGGTGTAGGCGACGCGCTTGATGACCAGCACGGGCACGCTCGCCCTGATCCTGAGTTTCGCGGCGACTCCGGGCGCCGCGCTGGCCGCCGACAATCGTTCGCTGATGCGTATGACGTTGATGCCGTAGCGCGCCTGGTACAGTCCGTAGATTGTTCCAGCTCGCTGGCCGAAGGTCGTTTCATCGAGATCGGGAAACAGGACGGCGGGCACCGTGATCTCGTCAAATATCACCGGTTTGCCGCCCAGCTTCAGCAGGTTTTCCACCCGCAATATCCGCCCGCCACGCGGAATCCCGAGCCGCACGTCCTCGCCGGTTTCGGCGCGGCTCTTGCGGAACGAGAGCAGTTCGGTGACCGGCAATTCACGGCTGCCGTCCCGGCCCACGATGTGAAAGAAGTAAAAGAGGGTGCGATCGTCGTTATGGGTGGCGACGAAAGTGCCCCGCCCCTGCTGGCGCAACAGGATCTTCTCCGCGACCAGTTCGTCGATCGCCTTGCGGATGGTGCCGATCGAGACATTGAACTGCCTGGCGAGCCGGGCCTCGCTCGGGATCGCCGCGCCGGGCTTCCAGTCCCCCGCAGCCAGCCCGCGCGTGAGGCGTATCTTCACTTCCTTGTAGAGCGGGTTGAGGGTAAGAGTCCCTGCCGCGAGCGTGTCGGTCATCATGCCGGTCCCTGGGCTGATCATCAGCGCCGGCATTCTAGCACCGCGGTCGAAAAGTCATATAGGTCATATAGTTGACTTTGAATGTGAACCTCATTACGATCACCGGAGGACAAGAGTAGCCGCAGTCTCCCATTCCGCAATACCAATACCTGAGGCAGCAAGGAGCAGACATGATCCACATTCTGGTTCACGACAAGAAGGATACGGTCGGCGTCGCCGTGATCGAAGGCATCAAGGCCGGCCAGGAGTTGACCGGCTGGGTGATGGAAGACGATTCAACCATCAAGGTCAAGGCACTCAACGACATCCCGATCGGTCACAAGGTCGCCACTCACCCGATCACGAAGGGCGACACCGTGATCAAGTACGGTTTTGACATCGGCAAGGCGGTGGCCGACATCAAGGTCGGCGAGCACGCCCATGTCCACAACATCAAGACCAAACGCTGGTAACGGAACGTACGGGCACAACCGCGCGGTTCTCGCCCATTGCACCTAACCCTATTACCCATCACGAGGCTGTGAAATGATTTCAAGCAAGACCACCTTCCAGGGCTACCGGCGCGAGAACGGCCGCGTCGGCGTGCGCAATCACGTCCTGATTCTCCCGGTGGACGACCTGTCCAACGCCGCCGCCGAGGCCGTCGCCAACAACGTCAAGGGCGCGATGGCGATCCCCCACCCCTATGGCCGGCTGCAATTCGGCGCGGATCTCGACCTGCATTTCCGCACGTTGATCGGCGCCGGCGCGAATCCCAACGTCGCGGCCGTCGTGGTCATCTGCATCGAAGAGCAATGGGCCAAGCGCGTCGTCGACGGCATCGCGAAAACCGGCAAGCCGGTCACCGGCTTTGGCATTGAACTGCATGGTGATCACGACACGATCCTGCGCGCCTCCAGGGTCGCGAAAGAATACGTGCAGTGGGCCTCCGAGCGGCAGCGCGTCGAGTGCCCGATCAGCGACCTGTGGGTCTCGACCAAGTGCGGCGAATCCGACACCACGTCGGGCTGCGGTTCCAATCCGACGGTGGGCAGCGCGTTCGACAAACTCGAGCCGCTGGGTGTCACCATGTGCTTTGGTGAAACCACCGAGATCACCGGCGGCGAGCACATCGTAGCCGATCGCTGCGCGACGCCGGCGGTGCGGGAGCAGTTCATGGCGATGTTCAATCGCTATCAGGATGTGATCGAACGCCACAAGGTCGACGACCTTTCCGACTCGCAGCCGACCAAGGGCAATATCGCCGGCGGGCTCACCACTATCGAGGAAAAGGCGCTCGGCAACATCCAGAAGATCGGCAAGCAGTGCAAGGTCATCGGCGTGCTCGACAAAGCGGAGACGCCGACGCGCCCGGGGCTGTGGTTCATGGATTCTTCGTCCGCTGCGGCGGAAATGGTGACGCTGTGCGCGGCATCGGGCTACGTCGTGCATTTCTTTCCGACCGGCCAGGGCAACGTCATCGGCAACCCCATCATTCCAGTCATCAAGTTGAGCGCCAATCCGCGCACGGTGCGCACCATGTCCGAGCACCTCGACTACGACTGTTCCGGACTGTTGCAGCGCCAGAAGAACCTGGACCAGACCGGCGACGAGTTGATCGAAATGATGCTGCGCACGTGCAATGGGCGGCTCACGGCAGCGGAGGCGCTGGGCCACCGCGAGTTCGTGATGACCCGGCTCTACGAGAGCGCGTAGCACGGGCCAACCGCCAGGCGCGGCAAGGCAGGCCAGTTCCAGCGGTGCCCCGGCCACCCGGCTGTCAGATCCTGCGCGAGCGATTCGAACCGGGAGGCCCCAGGTCGTGGCGAAGCTGAGAGGCGCTGACATTCTTGCCCGTGCACTGGCCCGGGCCGGCGTGCGGCACCTGTTTTCGCTCTCGGGCAACCAGATCATGCCGGTATACGACGCCGCCCTCGACGCGCGTCTCGCGATTACGCACGTGCGCCATGAAGGCGCGGCAGTTCACATGGCAGACGCCTGGGGGCGCTTGACGGGTGAGCCCGGCATCGCGCTGCTCACCGGGGGGCCGGGGCATGCCAACGGTGTCGGAGCGCTCTACACCGCGCTCGCGTCCGAGTCTCCGCTCGTGATGCTCTCGGGGCACGCGCCATTGCGTGAGTTGGGACGCGGCGCTTTCCAGGAAATGCCGCAGGCCGAGATGGCCGCGCCGGTAACCAAGGCTTCGTGGGTCGCGCAGAGCGCCGTGGAACTGGGCGAAGACATGGCGCGGGCGCTGCGCATCGCGCGATCCGGCCGCCCGGGCCCGGTGCACGTGAGCTTGCCGTTCGACGTGCTGGAAGAAATGGTGGACGACAGCGCTGTATCGGCCGCTCGCCCGGCCCCGGATGAGCCGCGACGACGGCTGGATGCGGCCGGCATTCAATCGGCCATCGCCGAAATCGCCAAGGCGCGGCGTCCATTGATCCTTGCCGGCCCGCTGCTCGCCGGCAGCCGCGGCGCGAAGACGTGCGGCGAACTTGCCGAGGCGACCGGCGCACCCGTCGTCTGCATGGAAAGCCCGCGCGGGGTGAATGACCCGTGCCTCGGGGCATTTGGTGACGTGCTGAGGCAGGCGGATCTCATACTGTTGCTGGGCAAGCAGCCCGATTTCACCTTGAGATTCGCGCAACCGCCGACGATCGATGCCGGCTGCCGTTTCATCGTCATCGATCCGGACGCGGCGGTGCTGCGCCGCGCGGAGCATGCCCTGGGCGGTTCGCAACGCGTTGCGCTGGCGGCCGTCGCAGACGTGCACGAAGTGGCCAACGCACTTCGCGCGCGCGCGACGGGCTTGAAGGCAGGCGGCTGGCGCGACGAGGTGCATGCGGCCATCCGCTACCGGCCCGCAGAGTGGTCGGCCGTCGCATCGGCCGCAGGCGCACCGCTGCATCCGGTCGAAGTGGGACGGGGTGTGCAGCGCTTGCTCGACCGGGCTGGCGACGCCGTACTGATTGCCGACGGCGGCGAATTCGGGCAATGGGCGCAGGCTTGCGTCAACGCGCCCACACGGCTCATCAACGGGCCAGCCGGATCGATCGGCAGCGCGTTGCCGTTTGCGCTTGCGGCGCGCATTGCGCGACCCGAGGCGACCGTGGTCGCCATGCTGGGCGACGGCACTTTCGGTTTCCACGTGGCGGAGTTCGACACGGCGGTGCGCGCGCATCTGCCGTTTGTGGCGGTGGTGGGCAACGACGCATGCTGGAACGCCGAGTACCAGATCCAATTGCGGAGCTACGGCCGGGAGCGCGCAACGGGGTGCGAACTGCGGCCCGTGCGCTACGAGCAGGCGGTCGCGGCCCTCGGCGGACACGGCGAGCACGTCGGGTGCGCGGGGGATCTGGCCGCCGCGCTTGCGCGCGCGGCGGCATCGGGGCTGCCGGCGTGTGTTAACGTCCTGATCGAGCGGTGCCCCGCGCCAACCGTGGCGCGCGCGGCTCCCGCTGTGATCCACTGAGGATTCCGCGCGTGAGCATGCTGCAAGTCAGGGTCTGGCGCGGAGCCGAGCGTGGCGAGTTCCAGCTATTCGAAGTGCCCCGCCTGGAAAGCCAGACCGTGCTCGATGTCGTGACCTATATCCAGCGCAGGTGCGACCCGACGCTGTCCTATCGTTTTGCCTGCCGTGTCGGGGTCTGCGGGTCGTGCGCGATGAGCGTCAACGGACAGTCGCGCTGGACCTGCCGTACGCATGTCTCGAAGGTAGCGGCGGACGATCGCCTCGAGATCGCGCCGCTCAGGAACCTGCCGGTGGTGAAGGACCTCGTGACCGACATGCGGGAATTCTTCGACAAGTGGGCGCGGGCGCGAGGGCGGTTCCAGGGCGACAAGCGGCGCACCGATGATTTTGCGCGCGTGTCGCCGGAGTCGCGCGAGCGCCGGCTGGTCGATGCCTCCATAGAATGCATCGGCTGCGGCGTGTGTTACAGCGCCTGCGACGTGGTGACGTGGAATCCGGACTACCTCGGGCCTGCGGCGCTCAACCGCGCGTGGACGCTGGTGAACGACGTGCGCGACGTGGCCGCGGACCAACGCCTGATGGCGGTGGCCGGCGATGCGGGCTGCCACGCCTGCCACACCCACATGAACTGCACCGAGCGCTGCCCCAAGCAGATTTCTCCCACCGCCGGCATTGCCGGGCTCAAGCGCCTGGTGCTGGATGCGGCCGTGAAGGGGCGATTGTGAATGCCCGTTCGCAGGTTCTGCTGTGGGGCGCCCAGCGCGCAAGCGCGATGGTGCTTGCGCTGTGCGTCGTGGTTCACCTGGCGACCATTATCTATGCCGTGCGCAATGGCCTGTCGGCGAGCGAGATACTCGGCCGCACGCGCGGCAACGGCGGATGGCTCGTGTTCTACGCGATCTTTGTCGCTGCCGTGGCGATCCACGCGCCGATCGGGTTGCGCACCATTCTGGCGGAGACTTTGGGCTGGCGCAGCCGCGGCGCCGACGTTTTCGCGATGGTGGTCGCCCTGTCGCTGGCCATGTGGGGCTGGCGCGCAGTGTGGGCGGTGTTCCACTAAGAGGCGACGCGTCGTGAACAATGATTTCCGCGCCCGCAATCATCCCGCCTATTGGGCGTTTCTCGTCCACCGCATTTCGGGCCTGCTGCTGACGCTGTTCCTGCCGCTGCATTTCTGGGCGCTGGGCCAGGCGCTGCACGGCGAAGCACGGCTCGATGGACTCCTGCGCTGGACCGAGCAGCCGCTGGCGAAATTCGCGGAAACCGCGTTGGTGCTGCTGCTGGCGGCGCATCTGGCGGGCGGCGTGCGCCTGCTGATGCTGGAGTTTCTCGCCTGGCGTGACTGGCAGCGCAGTCTGCTGGCGCTCGCGACGGGCGTGACCCTGGCCGCGGGGTTGGCGTTTCTGCTGAATGCGACATGGTAGATCCGGCACGGCAACCGCGCCCCGCGCAGCTCGAATTCCTTGCGCCGCCGCGGATGCTGATCCCTGCGATGACCGCAAGCGCATTGCAGATGGCTTTCGATACAGATGGAAGGTCACGATGGCAACGAACGTCGTAGTCACGAGCGCCCTGCTACTGGCCGTGGCCTTGGGGCCGGCCATCGCGGTCGCCCAAGGCTACCCGGCCAAGCCGGTGCGCGTCATCGTGCCATTTCCCCCGGCGGGCGCGGCCGACATCGTGGCGCGCGTAATCACGCAGAAATTGAGTGAAGCGTGGGGCACGCAGGTGCTGGTGGACAATCGCGCCGGTGCGGGCGGCATGATCGGCGCGGAATTTGCGATGCGCGCCGCGCCGGACGGCCATACGGTGCTGTTCGCGTCGTCCAGTCCCATGGTGATCAGCCCGAACCTTGCGACCAAGCCACCGTACCATCCCGTGCGCGACTTCGTGCCGGTGATCCTGATCGGCTATTCCCCCAATGTGCTGCTCGTTCATCCTTCGATCCCGGCCAAAACGGTGAAGGAACTGATTGCGCTTGCCAGGGCCCGACCCGGACAACTGAACTACGCTTCGAACGGGACCGGAACGCTGGGCCACCTCACGACGGAGATGTTCAAGCTGCAGGCGGGGATCGACATCGTGCACGTGCCGTACAAGGGCGGGGCGCCGGCGACCCTCGACACGATGGCGGGCCAGACTTCGATCCTGGTCGCGGCGTTTCCGACCGTGGCGCCGCAGATGCGCGCGGGGCGGCTGCGCGCGCTCGCGGTGACCACGAAACGCCGCGCGCAGCTTGCGCCGGAACTGCCGACCGTGGCGGAGGCGGCGCTACCCGGATTCGAATCGACGCAGTGGTGGGGTGCCTACGGTCCGCTGGGGCTACGCGCTGAAATCGTCGCCAGGCTCAATGCGGATATCGGCAGTATCCTCGCGACCCCGGAGATGAAGCAGCGCCTCGCCGCCGACGCGACCGAAGCGGGTGGCGGCAGCCCGGGCGATCTCGCCGCATACCTCAAGGCCGATTTCGAGCGCTGGGGCAAGGTGGTGCGGGATGCGAAGATACGCGCGGAATAGGGGCGGGCGGGACATCGCGCGGCGGCAGCCATCATGAAACGCAAACCCAACATCCTGCTGATCCTGATCGACGATCTGCGCTTCGACGAGTTCGGCGCCGGCGGGCATCCGTACATGAAGACGCCGCATATCGACCGCATTGCGCACGAGGGCGTGATGTTCGATCGGGCGTTTCATACCACGCCGATCTGCTCGCCGAACCGCGCCTCGATGCTGACCGGCCAGTTTGCGAGCCGTCACGGCATCATCGACAACGTCGCGCGCGATGCGGCGAGCCATCGGCTGCCGAACTACCATCTTCACCTTCAGAGGCTGGGCTACGAGACCGCTCACATCGGCAAGTGGCACATGGGCAACGACGGCAAGCCCCGGCCCGGCTACGACTTCTGGGTCGCGTATGACGGGCACGGCCGGCTCTACGATCCGACGTTGAACGAGCAAGGCACCTACGTCAAGCGCAATGGCTATATCACGGACATCATGAACGAGATGGCGGTCGACTTCGTGAAGCGCAGGCACCATCAGAAGCACAGGCCGTGGGCGCTGTGGTTCGCGCACAAGGCCGTGCATCCGGATGCCGAACAGGCCGCCGACGGCACCTTCAAGATGGACGGCTACCGTCCCGCCAAGCGGCACGAGGACCTTTACCGGGGATGCGTCTTTCCCAGGAAACCCAACATGCAGACGCCGGCGCAGTTCCTCAGGCACAAGCCGGCCTGGGCCGAGGCGGTCGAACTCCGGAAGTCCGTGGAATCGCGCGCGCTGCTCGACGCCATTCATTCCGGCACGCAGGAGGAAATTCGACTGCGCGCCTGCATGATGGCAGCGGTGGACGAAGGCGTCGGCATGTTGTTCGAGGCGCTCGAGCAAACGGGCCAGCTCGACGATACGCTGATACTGTTTCTCGGCGACAACGGCTATTTCTTCGGCGAGCACGGGATCGGCCCCGAACGCCGCTTCGCCTACGAGGAAGGCATCCGCTCGCCGCTCGTCATGCGCTATCCGAGGCGGATCAAGGCTGGCACACGCCGCAGTGAACTCGTAATTCTGCAGGATCTTGCACCCACGCTGATCGACATCGCGGGCGGCAAGCCGGGCGCGCAGATACAGGGCCGTTCGCTCATGCCGTTGCTGTCCGGACGTAAGGCGGGTTGGCGCAGGTCCGTGCTGATCGAATACTGGGCGGAGAACGCCTACCCGTGGCTCGTCAACATGACCTACAAGGCGGTGCGCACCGATCGCTACAAGTACATCCACTGGGTGAATCGCAACCGCGCGCGCGAGCTCGACGAACTCTACGATCTTGACGCCGATCCCTTCGAACTCACCAACCTTGTCGAGCGCGGGAAGTACCGGCTGGTGCGCGAGCGGCTGCGCCGGGAGCTGCGACGACTTGCAGCGGATGCGATGGGCCTATAATCCGCGGACCCGACCGTAAGGTCGGACCGATAACGAAGGAGGAATCAATGCGACTTGCGATGCGGCTCCTTGCGCTGGGAGCATTTGCGTTCACCACCTCGGCGCATATGCCGGCTGCGGCGCAGGGACCGGGCTACCCCGTCAAGCCGGTGCGCATCATCGTGCCGTTCGCACCGGGCGGCGCGACCGATATCGTCACGCGCCTCCTGGCGCAGAGGCTGACCGTGACCTGGGGGCAGCAGGTGGTGGCGGACAACCGCGCGGGCGCATCGGGCAACATCGGCGCCGAACTGGCGGCCAAGGCGCCGCCCGACGGCTATACGCTGTTCATGACCTCGGGTTCGGTGGTCGCGGCCAATCTGCACATGTTCCGGAAGCTCAACTGGAATCCGGAAAAGGACCTGGTGGCGATCACCAATGTCGCGAGCGGTCCGCAAATCATCGCGATCCACCCGAGCGTTCCCGCGAGGAGCGTCAAGGAACTGATTGCGCTCGCAAAGGCGCAGCCCGGGGCGCTTACCTTCGGCTCGGCCGGCGTCGGCACGCAGACGCACCTCGCGGCCGAGAATTTCATTTATACCGCCGGCATCAACGCGACGCACATCCCGTACAAGGGCGAGGGCCCGGCGATGGTGGACCTGGTGGCCGGGCAGATCGCATTCGTCACCCCCAACCTGTCGGCAGCCATCGGCTACGTGCAGCAGGGCAGGCTGCGCGCGCTTGGCGTCACCAGCACTCAGCGCGTGCCGCAACTGAAGGACGTGCCGGCGGTGGCGGAGACGCTGCCGGGCTTCGAGAACCTCGGCTGGTTCGGGCTGATGGCGCCGGCCGGAACGCCGGCTGCGGTCATCGACAAGGTCTATCGCGATACGGCGAAGGCGCTGGAGGCGGGGGATCTGCGCAAGCGCTTTGACGATCTGGGCATGGCACCGGTCGGCAACTCGCCGGCCGATTTCGCGACCGCGATCCGGGAGGAGTCCGGACGCTGGGCCAAGGTGATACGCGCCCGCAAGCTCGAGGTGAATTGAGGAATCGGGATTGAGGATCGAGGATGCGCGGATGAAAGTGGACTTGAAACAGGTGGAAGAAGCGTGCAAGGAGCTTTACATCCGCGCGTTGAAATTGCTGCCGCCCGACATCAAGCAGGGCTTCGAACGGCTGGACCGCGGCGAGACCGATGCGACGGGCAAGGCGGTGCTCGGCACCATGATCCGCAACATTCGCGTGGCCGAGGAAACCAACAATCTGCTGTGCCAGGATACCGGGATCCCGATCTACAACGTGTTGATCGGGGCGGGTGTCGAAATCGACGGCTACCAGTTGAAGCAGGCGATCGCGCGCGGCTGCGAGCGGGCGACGCGCGAGCATCCATTGCGCTCTTCGGTGGTGCATCCGGTAACGCGCAAGAACGAGCACACCTCCTGCGGGCGCGCGGTGCCGGTGATCAACGTCGATTTCGCGCCGGATGCCGGCGTGCTCTCGATCGAGATGATTCCCAAGGGCAGCGGCTCGGAAAACAATTCGTGGCTCAAGATGGCGGTTCCCGCCGACGGCATCGACGCGATCAAGACCTTCGTTGTCGACTGCGTGCTCGATGCCGGGGGTAAGACGTGCCCGCCCACCATCGTCGGTGTCGGCGTGGGTGGCACCGCGGATTTGTGCGTGCACCTGTCCAAGGTCGCTGCGACGCGCCCGCTCGGCACGCATTGCGACGACCCCGAAGGCGCCAGACTCGAAGCCGAGTTGAGCGGCGCCGTGAACCAGCTTGGCGTGGGCCCGCAGGGTCTGGGCGGCGATTCGACGTCGTTCGCGGTCCACGTCGAGATGGCGGCGACCCACATCACCATGAACCCGGTGGCGGTCAACATGCAGTGCCACTCGGCGCGCCGCGCGCGCGCGACTTTCACGACGCAGGGCGTGACTTACGGCTTCTAAAAGCTGAAACGCCAAGGACGCCAAGGCAGGCAAGTAACGACGGATCGCCGGTCATCATTCACTGTTCACGCATTGCAGCTTTCATGGCTCACTACGATTTCAACATGCCGATCACCGAGGCGCAGGCGCGCGCGCTCAGGGTGAACGATACGGTCACGCTGAACGGGACGCTGTTCGGCATACGCGACGCGACTTATATCCACATGTTTGACCGCGGGCGCAGGACCCGCTTCGATATGAACGGTCACGCCGTGATCCACACCGCGCCCAACGTAAAGTGGGTGGGTGAGACCAGGGCCACGCCCTGCGGCTACGCGCCCGTGTGCATAGGCACCACGACCAGTGACCGCATGGAACGCTTCACGCGGCAATTGATGAGCGAATACGGCGTGCGAATCGTGATCGGCAAGGGCGGTTTGCGCGAAGGCTCGCTCGGCGCCTTCAGGGATCTCGGGGGCGTCTATCTCGCGATCGTCGGGGGCGCCGCGGCGCTGGAAACGACGTGGGTGGAACAGATCGAGGACGTCGATCTCGACGATCTCAATCCGGAGTCGCTGTGGAAGTTCCGGGTGAAGGGCTTCGGGCCGCTGCTGGTGTCGATGGACAGCCACGGCGGCAGCCTTCATACGCAGGTGAACCAGTCGGCGCGCGACCGGCGCGCAGCCACCCTCGCTGCCCTCGGCGTGAAGATCTGAAAGCGTAAATGCAAAGGACGCGAAGGACGCAAAGGAAACAAGGAAAGTCGGAATGGAAAATGAACGCGGAAAACAAAAAGTTCCCTGAGTCGGGTTTGGACCTGCAGCAGATTCCGTTTTTCTTTCCCTTTCTTTAGCTTTGCCTTCGCGTCCTTTGCGTTTATGCATTTCCACATGAAAAGAATCAAGACTGACATACTCATCCTTGGCTCCGGAGGCGCGGGGCTGTTCGCCGCGCTGCACGCGCACCAGCATGACCCCAGTCTCTCCATCACGGTAGCGGTGAAGGGCCTGCTCGGGAAATGCGGCTGCACGCGCATGGTGCAGGGCGGCTACAACGTCGCGCTGGCGAAGGAGGATTCGGTCGAGCGCCATTTCATGGACACGATCGAGGGCGGCAAATGGTTGCCGGACCAGGATCTGGCGTGGACGCTGGTGAGCGTCGCGATCGAGCGCATCCGCGAACTGGAGAACGAACTCGGCTGCTTCTTCGACCGCAATCCCGACGGCACCATCCACCAGAAGGCATTTGCGGGGCAGACCTTCGATCGCACCGTGCACAAGGGCGACCTGACGGGCATCGAGATCATCAACCGGCTCGCCGAGCAGGTGTGGGCGCGCGGCATCGATCGCCTCGAAGAGCATCGCGCGGTCGAAATCATCCGCAACCGGAAAGGCGATGCGATCTCGGGCGTATTGATGATCGACATGCGCACGGGCGAATTCGTGTTCGTCGAGGCGCAGGCGGTGCTGCTCGCCACCGGCGGCGGGCCGACCATGTACAAGTACCACACGCCGTCGGGCGACAAGACCTGCGACGGGATGGCGATGGCGTTGCGCGCGGGGTTGCGGCTCCGCGACATGGAGATGGTGCAGTTCCATCCGACCGGGCTCATCGCAGGGCCTGATACGCGGATTACCGGCACGATCATCGAGGAAGGACTGCGCGGGGTCGGCGGACATCTGCTCAACGGCGCCGGTGAACGCTTCATGCACCAATACGATCCGAGAGACGAACGTGCGACGCGCGACATCGTCTCGCGCGGCATGTACCAGCAGATGCGCGAGGGACGCGTCAGCCCGCGCGGCGGACTCTACATCACCATGCGCCACCTCAATCCGGCAATGGTGCGCAAGGAGTTCAAGGGGATGGTAGAGCGCTGCGCCGACTGCGGCTTCGACCTCGTGTCGGGGCTGGTCGACGTGGTACCGACTGCGCATTACATGATGGGAGGCGTGGTGTTCCGGGCGGACTGCAGCACCGATCTTCCGGGGCTGTTCGTCGCAGGGGAAGATTCGGGCGGCGTGCACGGCGCCAACCGTCTCGGCGGCAACGGGGTTGCGAATTCCACGGTATTCGGCGGCATTGCCGGCGACGTGCTTCCCGGCTGGGTCAGGGCCCACGGCGCATTCAGCGCGCCCGACGAGGATGCGATCGCAGCAGCGGTAGCGGCGTGCCGCGCGCCGCTGGACAGGCCCGCGGGAGACCTCTCGCCGATCCGCGAGCGGCTCTACGATCTCATGTGGGACGACGTCGGCATCGTGCGCGACGCTGCGAGTCTCGGGCGGGCCGAAGGCGCGCTCGACGAACTGGAAGCGCAGCTCGACGCGACGGGCGTCAACGGCGCGAACCTCGCTTTCAATCTCACCTGGCACGACTGGATGAATCTGAAGAACCTGATCCTGGTGTCGAAATCGATCCGTTTCGCCGCCATGGCGCGCGAGGATTCGCGCGGCGCGCATTTCCGCTCGGACTTTCCCGACGTGCGCGATCTCGAGAACTCGCGGTATACCTGCGTCACCCGGACGGATGGCCGCTTCGACATTGCCATGCGTCCGGTCGCGTTCACGCGGGTGAAGCCGGGCGAGACGCTGATACCGGAAGAGCATGCGGCGTGAGCGCGCCGCTCGATATCCTGCGCGAGGTTTTCGGGTATGACAGCTTTCGCGGCGCGCAAGCGGACATCATAGCCCACGTGCTGGGCGGCGGCGATGCGCTGGTGCTCATGCCCACCGGGGGCGGCAAGTCGCTCTGCTATCAGATACCCGCGATGCTGCGTCCCGGCCTGGGCGTCGTTGTTTCGCCGCTCATCGCGCTGATGCAGGACCAGGTCGATGCGCTGCTGCAGGCCGGCGTGCGCGCCGCGTTCCTGAATTCCAGCCTGGATGCCGAGAACGCCGCGGAAGTGCGCCGCCGCGCCCGCAGCGGCGAGCTGGACCTGCTCTACGTGGCGCCGGAGCGCCTGGTCACCGACTTGTTTCTGGGCGATCTTGCCCGCATCCGGAGCGAGCGCGGGCTGGCGCTGTTCGCGATCGACGAGGCGCATTGCGTTTCGCAGTGGGGGCACGACTTCCGTCCCGAGTACATCCAGCTCGCGGTGCTGCACGAGCGTTTTCCCGACGTGCCGAGGATCGCGTTGACGGCAACTGCGGACGCGATCACCCGCACTGAGATCAGGACCCGCCTGGCGCTCGGCGCGGCGCGGGAGTTCGTGTCGAGCTTCGACCGGCCCAACATCCGCTACCGGGTGGAGGAAAAGGATCAGCCGCGCGATCAGTTGCTGGCGTTCCTGAAGGGGCGCGGCCAGGAGGGCGGGCACCTGGGCGAAGCCGGCATCGTTTATTGCGTGTCGCGCAACAAGGTCGAGGAGACCGCGGCGTGGCTGAAGACGAAAGGCATCGCCGCGCTCCCGTATCACGCCGGCATGGACGCGCAGTCGCGCCGCGATACCCAGCGGCGCTTTCAGCTCGAAGATGCGGTCGTCATCGTGGCGACCATCGCGTTCGGCATGGGCATCGACACACCGGACGTGCGCTTCGTGGCCCACCTGGACCGTCCGAGGAGCCTTGAAGCCTATTACCAGGAGACCGGACGCGCGGGCCGGGACGGCGAGCCCGCCGAAGCCTGGATGGCGTACGGGCTGGCCGACGTCGTACTGCAGAAGACCTGGATCGAGGAATCGCAGGCGCCGACGGAGCAGAAGCGCATCGAGCACATGAAGCTCGACGCAATGCTGGGCTACTGCGAGGCCGCGCGCTGCCGCCGCGCCGTGTTGCTCGAT
>Ga0315912_10003348_pt1 | contig 16018 bp, 18 predicted proteins | sample VfabasoilMG_FD_204469 | JGI IMG/M metagenome (GOLD analysis project Ga0315912, IMG submission 204469) | Garden soil microbial communities collected in Santa Monica, California, United States - V. faba soil | ecosystem: Environmental > Terrestrial > Soil > Garden | place: USA: California... | reverse complement strand
GCTGCGTCAGGATCTGCAGGCGGATGGTGTTGAAGGTCACGGCAATCAGGCCGGCGCCGAGCAGGGCAGCGAGCAACACGAGGCCGAGCCGCCCGAGTCGATCGAGCGCCGCGAGTCGCCGCGCCCATGCGCTGTCGGCCTGCACGTGAGCGACGCCGGGCAGGCGGGCGAGGTCGGCGGCGAGCGGCTCCAGCGTGCTCTCGCTCGCGGTCACCACGAACGCGTCGGGCAGTGGATTGCGCCCGAGCGAAGCGATCACTTCGCTCATTCCCTCGACCGCGCTGAGTTGCTTCAGCGCCTCCTCGCGCGGCACGAAGCGTAGCTTGCCGACGCGCGGATCGGCGCGAAGCGTGCGGCCGAGCGCGTCGGCTTCCGTCCGCTTCGCATCCGGCCGCAGGAAAAGCGAGATTTGCGGCTCGAGCGTGGCACGCCCGGCGAGGGTGCGCAGGCTCTCCAGCAGCGCGTAGCCGCCCGCCGGCAGCGATACCGCGATGCCGATCACCAGCGCGCTCGCGAGGCCGCTCGGACGCCAGAGGCGCCGCGCGGCGGCGCGTAGCGCGGCGGCGTGCTGGCGCAACCAGGCTCTCAAGACAGGCGCCCTTCAGAGAGACGCAGCACGCGCTTGCCGTAGCGCTCGACCAGCGCGAGGTCATGCGTGGCGATCAGCACCGTGACGCCGACCTGCTGGAAAGCAACGAAGATATCGAGCACCTTCGCCGCGGATTCGGCGTCGAGGTTGGCGGTCGGCTCGTCGGCGATCAGCAGGGCCGGCCGGTTGACCACGGCGCGGGCGATGGCGAGCCGCTGCTGCTCGCCGCCCGAGAGCTCGATCGGGTTCGCTTTCTCGCGTGGCAGCAGCCCGACCTTGTCGAGCGCGGCGCGCGCGCGGCGCGCCGCCTCCTGCGGCGCCTGGCCGGAGAACGAGAGCGGCAGCATCACGTTCTCGTAGACGCTGCGATCGTAGAGGAGCTTCTGGTCCTGGAAGACCAGGCCGATGTTGCGCCGCAGATACGGCACCGCGCCGCGCTTGAGCGCGCCGACGTTCTGTCCGTTGACGATCACCGCGCCCGAAGTCGGGCGCTCGATCGCGGGAATGAGCTTGAGCAGCGTCGACTTGCCGGCCCCCGAGCGCCCGATGAGGAACGCAAGCTCGCCCGGCTCGAGCGCGAAGCTGACGCTCTCGAGCGCGCTCTTGCCGCCGGGGTAGCGCTTGGCGACGGCGGAAAAGCTAACCAACCAGTGCCTCGGCGAAATCGCGCGCGACGAAGGGCCGCAGGTCGTCGATGTCCTCGCCGACGCCGACGAACAGCAACGGCACCGGCCGTTCGCTCGCGATGGCGCAGGCAGCGCCGCCTTTCGCGGTGCCGTCGAGCTTGGTGAGGATCAGTCCGGTCAGCCCCAACGCATCGTCGAACGCCTTCACCTGCGCTAGCGAGTTCTGGCCAGTGTTGGCGTCGAGCACCAACAGCACCTGGTGGGGCGCGCCGTCGAGCGCCTTGGCCGCGACGCGCTTCACCTTGCGGATCTCCTCCATCAGGTGGAGCTGGGTCGGCAGCCTGCCGGCGGTGTCGGCGATCACCACGTCGGTGCCGCGCGCGCGCGCGGCGGAAATCGCGTCGAACACCACGGCGCCGGGGTCGCCCGAGGCCTGCGCCACCACCGGCACGTTGTTGCGCTCACCCCAGGCGACGAGCTGCTCGCGCGCCGCGGCGCGAAAGGTGTCGCCGGCCGCGAGCAGCACGCTCTTGCCCTGCAGCTGCAGCCAGTGCGCGAGCTTGCCGATCGAAGTGGTCTTGCCCGAGCCGTTGACGCCGGCGACCATGATGACGAACGGCTTGGCGCCCGCCACGTCCAGCGTCTTCTGCAGGGGGCCGAGCAGTCCGGCGACCGCCTCGCGCAGCGCGGCCTTCAGCGCCTCCCCGTCCTCGGGCTTCTTCCGGCGCACGGCGGCGAGCAGCGCCTGCGCGGCAGCGACGCCGCAATCAGCCTGCAGCAGCGCGGTTTCCAGCTCCGCGTAGAGCGCCTCGTCGACACGGCGGCGCGCGAGCAGCTCGCCGACCGGCGTGTTCAGCACCTCGCGCGTGCGCGCGAGGCCGGCCTTCAAGCGCGCGGCCCAGGAAAGCGCTGCTACCATGGATCAGTGAATCCCAGAGGCAAAGTTCGCATTATCGCCGGGGAATATCGCGGCCGCCGCATCCCGGTCGCGCCAAAACCAGACCTTCGGCCGACGCCCGACCGTGTGCGCGAGACGCTGTTCAACTGGCTGGGCCAATGGCTCGACGGCCTTGTCTGCCTGGATCTCTTCGCCGGCAGCGGCGCGCTCGGCTTCGAGGCGGCCTCGCGCGGCGCGGCGCGCGTGGTGATGGTGGAGAACGACGCGGCCGTGTTCCAGTCGCTGGAGAATTTCCGTGCCCTGATCGGCGCGAAGGCGATCGAGCTGGTGCGCGGCGACGCCCTCGAATATCTGCAGCGCTCGCGCGAGCGCTTCGACGTGGTTTTCCTCGACCCCCCATTCAGGCAGAATGCGCTGCCGGCCGTGTTTCGCCGGTTGCAGGGCGCGCCGGGAACGCGCGTGTACGTGGAAGCGAGCGAGCCTTTCACGCCGGGCGAGCCATGGCACGAGGTGAAACGCGCGCGCGCCGGCCAGGTGAGCTACCAGCTCTTCGAATGGAGAAGCGATGATCAAGGCGGTCTACCCCGGAACGTTTGATCCGCTCACCCGCGGCCACGAGGATCTGGTGCGCCGCGCCGCGACGCTGTTCGACAAGGTGGTGCTGGCCATCGCCGACAGCAAGGCAAAGCGGCCGTTCTTCACGCTCGAGGAGCGCATCGCCATGGCGCGCGAAGTGCTGGGCGGCATGAAGAACGTGGAGGTGGTCGGCTTCTCCAGCCTGCTCACCGAATTCGTGCGCCAGCAGGGCGCGCGCGTGGTGCTGCGCGGCCTGCGCGCGGTCTCGGACTTCGAGTACGAGTTCCAGCTCGCCGGCATGAACCGCAACCTCTACCCCGAGATGGAAACCATCTTCCTCACGCCCTCCGAGCAGCACATGTTCATCTCGGCGACGCTGGTGCGCGAGATCGCCGTGCTCGGCGGCGACGTGTCTCAGTTCGTCCATCCGCTGGTGGCGAAGAAGCTGAAAGGCAAGACGAAGGGCTAGTGCTGGCAGGACGGGCAGAAGTAGGTCGCCCGCGCGCCCTGCACGATGCGCCGGATCGGCGTACGGCAGCGCCGGCAAGGCATGCCGGCGCGGTCGTACACCAGAGCGCGATTCTGAAAATAGCCTGACGCGCCGTCGCTGCCGACGAAGTCGCGCAGGCTCGAGCCGCCGGCCCTGATCGCGGCGCGCAGCGTCGACTTGATCGCAGTCACCAGTTTTTCCGATTCTGAAACGGAAATTCTGCCCGCCCGCTTCCGTGGGTCGATCCCGGCGCGGAACAGGCTTTCGCTGGCGTAGATGTTGCCGACGCCGACGACGCGCTTCGCGTCCATCACGAACTGCTTGACGGCGATGCGCAGGCCGCGGGAGAGCTTGTGCAGCCGCGCTCCGGTGAGCGCGGCTGACAGCGGCTCGATGCCGAGGTGGGCGAGCAGCGGGTGCGAGTCGACGTCCTTGTCGGTCCAGAGCACCGCGCCGAAGCGGCGCGGGTCGCGCAGGCGCAGGCACTTTTCGCCGAGCAGGAGGTCGAAGTGATCGTGCTTGCCCGCCGGCGTACCCGGTGGCACGAGGCGCAGGCTTCCCGACATGCCGAGGTGAAGAATCAGGTGGCCGTCGCCGCAGTCGACCAGCAGATATTTTCCGCGCCGATGCACCGCGCGCACGGTGCGTCCGGCGAGGCCATGCACCGTGCGTGGAATTCGCCAGCGCAGCCGCGGCTCGCGCACTGCCACGGCCGAGATGACCCGGCCGATGAGATGCGGCGCGAGCCCGCGGCGCGTGACCTCGACTTCAGGCAGTTCGGGCATCGGGAAGGGTTGCTTGTGCGGGGCACCAAATATACCTAAGATGGATCGCAGCAAAGGCCGACGATGAACCCTCCCCGCAGTCTCTTCCGCCTGCTCGCCGCAGCAGCGCTCGCCGCCACCACGCTTTCCGCCTGCGCCCAGACGCCTCGCGCAGACGGCAAGAGCGCGCCGCGCGCCGACACCAAGGACATCAAGGAGCTCAACGAGCCGACGCTCTATGAGTTTCTGCTCGGCGAGATCGCCTTGCAGCGCGGCGACGCGCAGCTCGCCGCGCAGACCTATCTCGATCTTGCCAAGCGCACCCGCGATCCGCGCGTCGCGCGCCGCGCAGTCGAGGTCGCCAGCCAGGCGCGCCTCGTCGACCTCGCGATCGAGGCAGCGAAAACCTGGCACGACATCGAGCCGACCTCCGCGCAGGCGCTGCAGATCACCGCGGCGCTGCTGGTCGGCGCCAAGCGCGTCGAGGAAGCCGAGCCCTACCTCGAGAAGCTGCTCACCTCCGAGGGCGTCAATCTCGAGAGCGGCTTCCTGCAGCTGAACCGCCTGCTCTCGGGCAACCCCGACAAAGCCGCCAACGCGCGCCTGGTGCGCAAGCTCGCCGCGAAATATCCGCAGCTGCCGCCGGCGCACTTCGCGATCGCACAGGCGGCGAGCGCCGCCAACGAGGACGACGCCGCGCTCGCCTCGGCGCGGCGCGCGCAGGAGCTGCGCCCCGACTGGGAGGCGGCGGTGCTGCTCGAAGCGCAGATCCTGCAGAAAAAGTCGCCGACCGCCGCGGCCAAGCGCCTCGGCGACTACGTCGCCAAGAACCCGAAATCATCCGACGCGCGCCTCAATTACGCGCGCGCGCTGGTCCTCGACAAGCGCTATCCGGAGGCGCGCGAGCAATTCCAGACCGTGCTTGCGGCGAACCCCGGCAACCCCGAGGTCGCCTACGCGGTGGGCGTGCTCGCCTTTCAGCTCAAGGACTACACGGTCGCCGAAGACACCTTCAAGCGCGTGCTCGGCATGCGCTATCGCGATCCGGACGGCGTGCGCTATCTGCTCGGCCAGGTGGCGGAGGAGCAGAAGCGCTGGCCGCAGGCGATCCAGTGGTACGAGCAGATCCAGGATGGCGACCACGCGCTGCCGGCGCGCATGCGGACCGCCGGCGCGATGGCGAAACAGGGCAAGCTCGACGAGGCGCGCAAGTTCCTGCAGCAGGTGGCGACCGACAATCCCGCGGACGAGGTGCAGCTCACCGTCGCCGAGGCGCAGCTGCTCCGCGACGCGAGCCGCCACGGCGACGCCTTCGCGTTGCTCGGCGAGGCGCTGAAGCGCCAGCCCGAGCAGCCCGAGCTGCTCTACGACTACGCGCTCACCGCCGAGAAGCTGGAGAAATTCGACCTGCTCGAGTCGAACCTGAGGAAGCTGATCCAGGTGCGGCCCGAGCACGCCCATGCCTACAACGCGCTCGGCTACTCGTTCGCCGACCGCAACCTGCGCCTTTCCGAAGCGCGCAAGCTGATCGAGAAAGCCGTCGAGCTCGCGCCCGAGGACTACTACATCCTGGACAGCCTGGGCTGGGTGCAGTACCGCGAGGGTGATCTCAAGGGTGCGGTGGCGACGCTGCGCCGCGCGTACGGCGGCAGGCCCGACGCCGAGATCGGCGCGCACCTCGGCGAGGTGCTGTGGCAGATGGGCCAGCGCGACGAGGCGCGGCGCGTGTGGCAGGAGGCGCAGAAGACCGCGCCCGAGAACGAGACGCTCCTCAAGACGATCAAAAAATTCCGGCCGTGATGCGCGGCTGGGTCGTGGCCGCGGCGCTGCTGGTCGCCGGCTGTGCGCAGGTCGAGATCCGCCCGCCGCAGGGACCGCTCGAGTTCGATCTTTCAGGACGCATCGCAGCACGCTACGGTGAGGAAGCGTTCACCGGCACCATTTCCTGGCGCCACGCGAGCAGCGGTGACGAGATGCTGATCAGCACACCCACCGGCCAGGGTATGGCGCAGATCCTGCGCGAAGGCGAGGCCGTCCTGCTCAAGACCGCCGAGCCGCGCGAGTACCGCTCCAACGACGCCGAGGAACTCACCGAGCGCGTCCTTGGCTTCCGCGTGCCGCTCGTCGGGCTCGCCGACTGGGTGCAGGGGCGGCCGTCGCCGGAGCTCGAGAAGCGCGGCTGGAAGATCGAATACCAGGAGCGCGACGAGCAGCGCCGCCCGACCCGAATGCGCCTCACCTACCAGGGAATCGAGCTGCGCCTCGCGGTGACGCAATGGAAGTGACCTGGTACCCGGCGCCGGCGAAGCTCAACCTCTTCCTGCACGTCCTCGGCCGCAGACCCGACGGCTACCACGAGCTGCAGACAGTCTTCCGGCTGATCGATCGCTGCGATCGCGTCGGCATTGCGCCTCGCAAGGACGGAAAAATCGTCTTCAACGGACCTTTCGGCGAAGACAACCTTTGCGTGCGGGCCGCGAAGTTGGTGGGCAAAGGCTGTGATCTGGCCCTCGAAAAGAACATTCCGGTCGGCGGTGGGCTGGGCGGCGGTTCCTCCGACGCAGCGACGACGCTTCTTGTGCTGAACCGCCTTTGGAAACTCGGGCTTACCCGCGAACGGCTGGCGGAAATGGCGGTGAAACTTGGCGCCGACGTTCTCTTCTTTCTGCTGGGAAAGAACGCCCTCGGCGAGGGCATTGGCGAGCGGCTGACGCCGATCGATTTGCAGCCCGCGTGGTACCTCGTTCTCGTTCCGCAAGTCTCGGTTTCCACGAAGGAAACCTTCGCTTCAGCGTTGACACCCAGGGGGAAACCACTCAAAATACCGCCCTTTTTCCCGGGGCAGGGGCAGAACGATCTAGAACCGGTCGTGACGGCCCGCTATCCCGAGGTGGCGGCGCAGCTCGCGTGGCTCAGGCAACACCGCCCGCAAGCGCGCATGACGGGATCCGGAGCGTGCGTGTTCGCGGAGTTCGATTCGGAAGCGCAAGCGCGCGCGCTGCACACCCAGTTGCCCGGGGGGATGAACGGCTTCGTGGCGCGGGGGCTGGAGCAGCACCCGCTCCGCGACGCAAGGGATTAACACGATTTTGGGGCGGCTTCTTGCCCTCCAACTGGGGAGTCGCCAAGCTGGTTAAGGCAGCGGATTTTGATTCCGCCATACGAGGGTTCGAATCCTTCCTCCCCAGCCAGCATTGCATTGATGAGCGACGATGGGAAACGCGGGAATGAATACGGCGCCGCTTGACCGACTGATGGTGTTCACCGGCAACGCCAACGCCCGCCTTGCGCAGGAGGTGGCGAAGCACCTCAATTTGTCGCTCGGGCGCGCGATCGTCGGCAAGTTTTCCGACGGCGAGGTGATGGTCGAGCTGCTGGAGAACGTGCGCGGCAAGGACGTGTTCGTGCTGCAGTCGACCTGCGCGCCGACCAACGACAACCTGATGGAATTGCTGGTGATGGTCGACGCGCTGAAGCGCTCGTCGGCGGCGCGCGTGACCGCGGCGATCCCGTACTTCGGCTACGCGCGCCAGGACCGCCGGCCGCGCTCGGCGCGGGTCGCGATCAGCGCCAAGGTGGTGGCGAACATGCTCACGTCGGTGGGCGTGGCGCGGGTGCTGACCATGGACCTGCACGCCGATCAGATCCAGGGTTTTTTCGACCTGCCGGTGGACAACATCTACGCCGCGCCGGTCCTGCTGGGAGACGTGTGGAAGCAGCGCTACGACGACCTGCTGGTGGTCTCGCCCGACGTCGGCGGCGTGGTGCGCGCGCGCGCACTTGCCAAGCGGCTCGAGTCGGACCTGGCGATCATCGACAAGCGCCGGCCGAAGGCCAACGTCTCGGAAGTGATGAACGTGATCGGCGAGGTGAAGGGCCGCACCTGCGTCATCATGGACGACATGGTCGACACCGCTGGCACGCTGGTGAAGGCGGCGCAGGTGCTGAAGGAAGAAGGCGCGAAGAAGGTGGTGGCGTACTGCACGCACGCGGTGCTGTCCGGGCCGGCGGTGGAGCGCATCGCCGCTTCGGACCTCGACGAGCTGGTGGTCACCGATACCATCCCGCTGCGCGAGGACGCGCGCGCCTGCAAGAAGATCAGGAGCCTTTCGGTCGCGGGCCTGATCGCCGAGACGATTTTGCGCATCTACACCGAGGAATCAGTTTCCTCGCTGTTTATCGAATAGACGAACGGTTTATTGAATAGGAAAATCCAGATGGCTATCGAAATTTCCGCGCGCAAGCGCGAAACGCAAGGCACCGGGCCGGCGCGGCGCATGCGGCGCATGGGCAGGGTCCCCGGCGTCCTCTACGGCGGCGACAAGAATCCCGTCAACCTGGAGCTCGACCACAAGGACCTGTACCTCAACCTGCGGAACGAGAAGTTCCACGCCTCGATCCTGACGCTCGACATCGGCGGCGCGAAGGAGCAGGTGCTGCTGCGCTCCGTGAGCATGCATCCCTTCCGGCCGCAGGTACAGCACATCGACTTCCAGCGCATCTCCAAGGACAAGAAGATCCACATGAAGGTGCCGCTGCACTTCGTCAACGCCGAGAAATCGCCCGGCGTGAAGGAGCAAGGCGGCGTGGTCAACCACGTGCTGAACGAGCTCCACATCGTCTGCTTCCCGGCCGACCTGCCGGAGTTCGTCGAGGTCGATCTCTCCAACCTGGCGGTCGGCAAGTCGCTGCACGCGCGCGAGCTGTCGCTGCCGAAGGGCGTCGAGCTGTCGATGCACAAGGCCGAGGATCCGGTTGTCGCGACCGTGGTCGTGCCGCAGCTCATCACCGAGGAAGAGGAAGCCGCACAGGCCGCCGCTGCCGTCGCTGCCGCCGACGTGCCGACCACCGAGCAGGCCGCGCCGAAGGAAGGCGAGGCGCCGGCCGAGGGCGCAGACAAGGGTGCCGCCGCGAAGGGCGGCGACAAGGCAGCGCCGAAGGCTGGCGAGAAGCCCGCCGCCGACAAGGGCGAGAAGAAAGAGAAGAAGTAATTGGGTAGTCCGCTTTGATCCGCCTACTGGTCGGGCTGGGCAACCCCGGCAAGGAGTACGAGCGCACGCGGCATAACGCCGGCTTCTGGCTGGTCGAGCGCTTCGCCTCGGCCAACGGCGTCATGCTGCGCAAGGACGGCAAGTTCCAGGCGCTGGTCGGGCGCCACGAGTCGGCGTTCCTGCTGATGCCGCAGAGCTTCATGAACGGCAGCGGCCGCGCGGTGCAGATGCTCGCCGGCTTCTTCAAGATCAAGCCCGAAGAGATGCTGGTGGTGCACGACGAGCTCGACTTCGCGCCTGGCGTCGCGCGGGTGAAGCAGGGCGGCGGCATCGCCGGCCACAATGGCCTGAAGGACATCTCGCAGCGCCTCGGCTCGCACGACTACTGGCGCCTGCGCATCGGCATCGGCCATCCCGGCGACAAGGACGCGGTCGCCGACTACGTCTTGCAAAAGCCGTCGGCGGAAGACAAGGCGGCGATCGACCAGGCGATCGACCGCGCGCTGCAAGTGCTGCCGCAGATGATCACCGGCGATATGCAGAGCGCGACGCAGAAACTGCATTCGGGAGAGCCCAAGCCGGTGGAGAAGAAGGAACCACCGAAAAAGGACGCGCCGGTCAGGGAGCCCGAGAAGAAGCCGGAGCCGCAGAAATCCGGCGGCCTGCTGAAATCCCTGTTCGGGAAGAAATAGCTTGAAATGCGGCATCGTCGGCTTGCCGAACGTCGGCAAGTCCACCCTGTTCAATGCGCTGACCAAGGCGGGCATCGCCGCCGAGAACTATCCGTTCTGCACCATCGAGCCGAACGTCGGCATCGTGCCGGTGCCCGACCCGCGGCTGGAGGCGATCACCAGCATCGCCCGGCCGCAGAAAACCGTGCCGGCCATAGTCGAGTTCGTCGACATTGCCGGCCTGGTCGCCGGCGCGTCCAAGGGCGAGGGGCTGGGCAACAAGTTTCTCGCCAACATTCGCGAGACCGATGCGATCGCGCACGTCGTGCGCTGTTTCGACGATGCGAACGTGGTGCACGTCGCCGGCAAGGTCGATCCGGTTTCCGACATCGAGACGATCAACACCGAGCTCGCGCTCGCCGACCTCGACACCGTGGAAAAGCAGATTTCCAAGCACGCCAAGCTCGCTCAGACCACCGGCGAGAAGGACGCGGTGCGCCTGGTCGCGGCGCTGAAGAAGGTGCAGGTCGCGCTCGATGCGGGCCGGCCGGCGCGCACCGTCGATCTGTCGAAGGAAGAGCAGGCCGTGGTGAAGCCGCTTTTTCTCCTCACCATGAAGCCGACGATGTACGTCGCCAACATTGCGGAGAAGGGCTCGAACGCGCTTTTGGAAAAAGTTATTTCTTTTGCCGAAAAGGAAAAGGCGTCCGTTGTGCCGATCTCGGCGGCGATCGAATCGCAGATCGCCGACATGGCGGACGAGGACAAGAAGATCTTCCTCGACGACCTGGGCATGAAGGAGCCGGGCCTCAACCGCGTGATCCGCGCTGCATACCAGATCCTTGGCCTGCAGACCTATTTCACCGCCGGGCCGAAGGAAGTGCGCGCCTGGACGGTGCGCGCCGGCGCCACCGCGCCGCAGGCCGCCGGCGTCATCCACACCGATTTCGAGCGCGGGTTCATCCGTGCGGAGATCATCGCCTACCCGGACTTCGTCGCGCACGGCGGCGAGCAGGGCGCGAAGGAGGCGGGGAAGCTGCGGGTCGAGGGCAAAGACTACGTCGTCCGGGATGGCGACGTGATCCATTTCCGCTTCAATGTCTGAGACTTAGGTGTAGTATCCGGCCTTCCTGACCCAGGGAGGGACGGGCCATGAACAACCGCACCAAGATTCTTCTCGGCGTCGTCGTGCTGATTGGCGCCGCCGCAGCCGCGTGGTTCTTGTACCTGGATGACTTTCTGAACGCGCCGCCGCCACCGGTAGCCGCCGCGAAGCCCGCTGCCGCTCCGGCGAAGCCGGGAGCTGAGCCGGCCAAGCCCGGGGCGGAGGCCGCGAAGCCTGCCGCGAAGCCTGCCGCGAAGCCGGCTGCTGTCGAGGCTGCCAAACCCGCGCCAACCCCGCAGCCCGTGCCGGTCGCGCTCGCGCCAAAGGTGGTCGAGCCCCAGCCCGCTCCGCCGCCGGTCGTCGCTGCACCGAAGCCAGCGCCCATGGAGGCGAAAGCGCCCGCGCCCGCCGAGAAGGAAGCGCAACCCGCCGCCGAAACCAAGCCCGCGGCCGAACCGGAAAAAGTCGCTGCAGCGCCCGTGAAGGCGGCGGAGCCGCCGGCGTATCGCCGGCCGGATAACCTGCCCGAGCTCTACCGGAAGTACAACGACCTCATCACCGCGGTGGTGATGCGCGACCAGCAAGCGGTCGCGGAGCTGCTGCAGGACGGCAAGAACCCGAACGCACGGCAGAGCGACGGGCAGACCGCGATCATGATTGCGACCAGCGTCGGCGACCCGCAAATGGTGAAGGCGCTGCTCGACAAGGGCGCTGACCCCAACCTGCGCGGTCCGCGGGGCGCGAACGCGCTGACCCTCGCCAAGGAGAGCGGTCGCGCCGAGCTGATCCAGCTCCTCGAAGGCGCGGGCGCCCGGCCGTAGGTCTGCCGTTGTTTCACGAAGCCGGGCCGCCTCCCTCTCGCCCGGCTCAGCCTTGCCCGCCGCCGAGCGGTTAGGGCGTCATGTCATGAGCGCCACAATCGGAGCCTGACGGATGATCGCCTTCGAGCCGGCGCGGGAAGGGGACCTGCCGCAACTGGTCGAGCTGCTCGGCCTGCTGTTCGACCAGGAGGCCGAGTTCCGGCCCGACGCGGCGAAGCAGGCGGCGGCGCTGAAGCTGATCCTCTCAGACCCGGTGCGCGGCCGGATCTATGTCGCGCGCGATGGCCGGCGGCCGGTAGCGATGGCGTCCCTGCTCTTTACGGTCAGCACCGCCGAAGGCGGCAAGGCCGCGTGGTTCGAAGACCTGGTGGTGCACCCGGACTACCGGCAACAGGGCACCGGGCAGAAGATGCTGGCGTACGTGATCTCGCAGGCCAGAGCCGAGGGCGTGTTGCGCATCACGCTGCTCACCGACATGCAGAACGAGAGCGCGCAGGCGCTCTATCGCAGGGCTGGTTTCGTCGGCTCGCCGATGCGGCCGATGCGGCTGAAGCTGACGAAAGGAAACAAGTGAAGTGAGGCAGTGGCTGGCCCTGATGGCGCTGTGGACGGCGGTTTCGGCGATGGCGGCGGACAAGCCTGATCCGCTGCTCAAGCGCGGCCGCTATGTCGTCGAAACCACGGGCTGCAATACCTGCCACACACCGCTCTTTGCCGTGCTTGGCGGCAATGTTTCCGAGACCGAATGGCTGACCGGCGACAAGGTGGGGTGGCGCGGTCCCTGGGGCACGACCTACGCCACCAACCTGCGGCTCTACATGCAGGAGCTGAGCGAGGAGCAGTGGCTCCACCGAGCGCGCAATCTCTCGACGCGGCCACCGATGCCCTGGTTCGCGGTGCAGGCGATGAGCGACGATGACCTGCGCGCCCTCTATCGCTACGTGCGCTCGCTCGGCGTGGCGGGCAAGCCCGCGCCTTCGTACGTGCCGCCGCTGCTCACGCCGCGCGGGCCGTACGTGCAGTTCCCCTTCCTGCCGCTGTAGCGCGCTCGGCGAAGATCTTCGCCAGCGTCGCGCGGAAGGGAACCACCTCCGCGTTTTCCAGCAAGCCATGCCTCACCATCGCGGCGTGCAGCGCCGGCAGGTTGTGCTGCGGCACCGACGCGTAGAGATGGTGCTCGACGTGGTAGTTGACGTTGTGCGGGAAGAGCGCCCAGCGCAGCCACGCCGGAGCGAGATTGGTGCGCGCCGCGGTGAGCGGCGAGGAAAAATCCGTGGTCGCGCCGTGCTCGGCGATCGCGCGCAGCCTCAGGATCGCCTGCACCACGGTGACGAGCGGCAGGATCCACAGCACGAGGTACTGCACGAGATAGCCGCTCCAGGCGAAGAGCGCGAACAGGGCGACGTGGAAAGCGATGACGAGATTGCGGTCGCTGCGCGCCTCGCTTTTCAACTTTTCAGACGTGTCGTCCAGCGGCCGGAGGGCCACATTGGTTTGGGTATTGAGCGCCGGAGCACCGCCGAGGAAATAGGCATACGTCTTCCACGCGGTGAACCCTGAAAGATCCTTGAGCAGCTTCTTCACGAGATAGGCCTTGCCGCGCGGATAGCCGCCGTGCAGCGCGGTGTCGGGATCGAGCTCGCCGTAGAGGTTGTTGTGGTGCAGCCGGTGGATGACGCGGTAGGTGCACATCGACAGGCCCTGCGGCATTGCGCAGGCGCGGCCAACGGAATCGTTGATTTTTCGATTCTGGAAAAGAAGATAGTGAGCCGCATCGTGTGCGATCACGAAAAGCGCGTGCTGGCGCGTGCCGACGACGAGCACGGCGAGGACGATCACCAGTGGGTTCGGCCAGGCGTAGAGCGCGGCGCCAATGGCCGCGGCGAGAACGGCGACGTCCTGGAGGATCGCCGCCGTGGCCCGCCAGGGGCTGCGCTGCGTCAGCCGCTGGACGAGGTCCTTCGGCAGCGCCTTGCGGTAATCGTCCTTGAATTCGTCACCCACGAAAGCCATCTTACGCTCGCGCCGTGGTTAGAATAGGTTGTCAGACAACCCTTGGAGGAGGAGTCATGAGACGAATTTTCGCGCTGCTGCTGCTCGTCGTGGCCACGACAGCGCAGGCGCAATACCCGCAGCGCCCGGTGCAGTTGATCGTGCCCTGGGGAGCGGGCGGTGGCACCGACGCTACCGCGCGCATCATCGCCGCGCTGCTGGAGAAGGAACTGAAGCAGCCGTTCAACGTGGTCAACCGCACCGGCGGCTCGGGCGTGGTCGGCCACGACGCGATCGCCAACGCACCGGCCGACGGCTATACCATCGGCCTGATCACGGTCGAGATCACGATGATGCATCACGTCGGCCTGACGAAGCTCAAGCACACCGACTACACGCCGATCGGTCTGGTCAATGCCGACCCGGCGGCGATCAATGTGCGCGCCGACTCGCCGTACAAGTCGGTGAAGGACCTGCTCGCGGCGATCAAGGCCAACCCCGGCAAGATGAAGGCCTCGGGCACGGGGCAGGGCGGGATCTGGCACCTCGCCATCGCCGGTCTCCTGAAAGAGCAGGGAATCGATCCGAACGCGCTGCCGTGGGTGCCGTCGAACGGCGCCGCGCCGGGCATGCAGGACATGATCGCCGGCGGCGTCGACGTCGTGCCGTGCTCGATCCCCGAGGCGAGACCGATGATCGATTCCGGCAAGGCGCGCGCGCTCGCCATCATGGACGCCAATCCGCCCGCTCTCTATCCGAATGTGCCGACGCTGCAGAAGGAGCTCGGCACCAAGTGGGCGATCGCGGCCTGGCGCGTCATCGCCGCGCCGAAAGGCATCCCGGCCGATGTGCAGAAGACGCTGGCGACCTCGCTGAAGAAGGTCTACGACTCGAAGGAGTACAAGGAATTCATGGCGAGCCGCGGCTTCGGCGTGGTGTGGGCGGATCCGGCGGAGACCGCGAAGTTCATGGCGGCTTCCGATCAGAATCTCGGCTCGGCGCTCAAAGCAGTCGGGCTGGCCAAATAAAGGTCCATGACGCACTGACCGGCGCCGCGCTCGCGGCGCTGGGCGGCGTCGTCCTCTGGGAGATCCAGGGCTTCCCGGCCATGCCGGGCCAGAAGTTCGGCCCGGCATGGTTCCCGGGACTGATCGCCGTCGGCCTGATCCTGTGCGGGACGCTGCTCGCGGCGCGTAGCCGGCGGGGGGTCCTGGTTGCTTTCCCCGATTGGATCCGAAGCGCGCGGGCCGTGGCGGGGGTCGCATCCGTCATCGCCGGGCTGCTCTTCTATGTCCTTGCCGCCGACTGGCTCGGTTTCTATCTCACCGCGCTTTCGCTCCAGGTCGTGTGGATGCGGATCCTGGGCGCGTCGTGGCGGCTGACGCTGCCGGTTGCGGTCGTCGCGACCGTCGTCATTCACCTTTCCTTCTACAAGCTGCTGCGCATTCCCCTGCCCTGGGGACTGTTCGAACGCTATGCTTTTTGAAGCGCTGAAAATGGTGTTCGACCCTTATGTGCTCTGGGTCGTCCTCGGCTCCGCGTGCTTCGGCCTGTTCGTCGGCGCAGTGCCGGGACTCACGGCGACGATGGCGACGGCGCTGCTCGTGCCGGTGACCTTCTTCATGCCGCCGGTGCCGGCGATCGCCTCGATCGTCACCGCCACGGCGATGGCGATCTTCGCCGGCGACATTCCGAGCTGCTTCCTGCGCATGCCCGGCACGCCGGCCTCCGCCGCCTACACCGACGAAGCCTACGCGATGACCAAGAAGGGCCAGGGCGAAATGGCGCTCGGCGCCGGGTTGGTGTTTTCGGTGATCGGCGGCCTGTTCGGCACCGCAGTGCTGATCGTTGCCGCGCCGGCGCTCGCCGAAGTCGCGCTCAGGTTCTCGTCCTACGAGTATTTCTGGCTGGTGATCCTCGGCCTGTCGAGCGCGGTGTTCCTCGCCATCGGCAACCCGTTGAAGGGCGTGGTCTCGCTGCTGCTCGGCCTGCTCGTCTCGTCGGTCGGTCTCGACAACCCGGCCGGCCATCCCCGCTTCACCTTCGGCAACGCCGAGCTCGCCGGCGGGCTGACGCTGATCCCGATCATGATCGGCATGTTCGCGGTGTCGGAAATCCTGCGCGGCGTCGCGGCGATCGACAAGCCCTGGGAAATGGCGCAGGCGAAGGTCGGCAACGTCTTCCGCGGCATGTGGGGCCTGATCAAGAAATATCCGCTGCAAACCCTGCGCGGCAGCGTGCTGGGCACCGTGATCGGCGCGCTGCCCGGCGCCGGGGCGGACATCGCCGCCTGGATGAGCTATGCGATTTCCAAACGCTTTTCCAGGGAGCGCGAGAAATTCGGCACCGGCCACGTCGAGGGCATCATCGAGGCGGGCGCCTCCAACAACAGCGCGCTCGCCGGCGCCTGGATCCCGGCGCTGGTGTTCGGCATTCCCGGCGACTCGATCACCGCCATCGTCATCGGCGTGCTCTACATCAAGGGCCTCAACCCC
>Ga0315912_10003345_pt1 | contig 16020 bp, 17 predicted proteins | sample VfabasoilMG_FD_204469 | JGI IMG/M metagenome (GOLD analysis project Ga0315912, IMG submission 204469) | Garden soil microbial communities collected in Santa Monica, California, United States - V. faba soil | ecosystem: Environmental > Terrestrial > Soil > Garden | place: USA: California... | reverse complement strand
GGATTGGTCATGGGGCATAACAAATCGATTTAAGTATAAGAACTGGGGTCTGTCATTTCAATTTGATGGACGTATTGGCGGTAAGATCGCTAACTATATCAAGAGACAAACTTTCCGTGGCGGTCGTCATATTGAAACCGTTCAAGGTGCCATGGGCGTTGCTCGTGCCCAGGACGCTATTGGCGTGAAAAGCTGGGTTGGTGAAGGTGTCTATATTTCAAATATTGACCCTGAAACTGGATTGCCCCAAGCGATTGAATATGATCCACTTACAGGTGCAATCACCAATTACGATGAACTTCAGTTTTCCCCAAACACTACTGCAACCTATTTACAGGATTGGATCAGCCGCTACTATGCAGGAGATGAGCCTAATATGATCAGTCGGTCATACGCTAAGCTTCGTGAGGTTACGGTTTCTTACAATCTTCCTCAATCATTATTGAACAAAACATTTATGCAGCGCGTCTCAATCTCTCTTGTGGGAAGAAATCTCTTGTACTTTGCTAAGGAGAAAGATGTAGACATTGATCAATTTGTTGCCCCTGTCGATGCTATCAAGGGAGGAAATGCTTACTCCGCTTTACAATCACCAACGCTGAGGAGATACGGCTTTAACCTTAACGTTACTTTTTAACAACTTCAAAAATTGAAAGAGATGAAAAAGATGAAAAAGATATTAATGATTTCAGTTTGGACAATTGTGTTGCTCACTTCATACAGTTGCCAGGATTTCGATGAAATTGGTGTAAATGCCAACAGGCCCGCTGCTGTGCCTCCATCTTTGGTTTTAAGGGGCGTACTAAAAGATTTGATGGAAAGGCCCTGGTCGGTAGAGCACAGACAAAACCAATTTTGGTCTTGTAATTACTATTACTTCGGCAACAACGAGTATTGGACCAATGCCCCCTTTAATTATCTCACATTAAAAAATGTAATTAAAATGGAAGAGGAAGCGGCTAAGTCTGGTAACCTTAATAATCCGTATGCAGCCCTTGGTAAATTTCTCCGAGCATACTTCTTTGTTCGCATGACGCAACGAGTTGGCGATGTGCCGATGGATGAAGCTGTTAAAGGCCTCGAGAATAAAACTCCAACATTTGATACACAGAAGGATGTTTATATTCAGGTATTAACATGGTTGGATCAAGCTAATCAGGATTTGAAAGCGTTGATCGCTGCCAATGACCTTACCTTGCAAGGTGACATTTATTATAATGGCGATTTAACTAAATGGAGGAAGGTAGTGAATTCCTTTAAGCTTCGGGTATTAATTGGCCTAAGCAAAAAAGATACAGACACTGATCTGAATATTAAGAGTCGCTTTAATGAAGTGTTAAGCAATCCAACCGAGTTCCCATTACTTGCCAGCAACTCCGACAATATGAATTTTATTTACAACGGCACTACTGAACTTTACCCAATTAACCCGGGTGAAAAGGGAAAGGACAAAGGCCGTTATAATATGACGGAGACTTATGTTAAGGGACTTACTGACTTGAGCGACCCACGCGTTTTCGTGGTATGCAATCCGGCCAAAGCTAAGATCAACAGCGGCACAGCACCAACTGATTTTTCCGCTTATGTTGGAGCACCTGCTGGTGAGAGCCAGGATGACATGACTTTCAAAGCAGGCAACGGTGATTATTCATTTGCTAACCAAAAGCGCTACTACGGCACATATGCGGGCCCTGAACCTGCTGTTCAACTAAGCTATTGGGAGCAATGTTTTAGTATTGCCGAGGCTATCAACCGGGGCTGGATTACAGGCGATGCAAAGACTTATTACGACAATGGTATTAAGGCATCTATGTCATTTTACGGAATTACCGATGGTGCCACTATCAATATTTATGAACAAGATTTCGACCAGCAGATTGGAAGTGTAGTGGCCGATGTTACCAATTACCTGGCGCAACCTTCTGTTGTTTATGCCGGAGACAATGCTACAGGACTGACTCAAATTCTAATGCAGAAGTATTTAGCTTATTTCCAAAATTCTGGTCACGAGGCATACTTCAATTATAGAAGAACCGGTGTTCCTGCATTTCATGCGGGTCCAGGAACGGGAAACAGTGGTATTATTCCAAAGCGTTGGCTTTACCCAACCAGCGAGAATCTTTACAACAACAGCAATCTGAATGATGCCCTTCAAAGTCAATTTGGAACCCAGGTGGATGATGTAGACAATGAGCTTTGGATAAATAAATAGTATTTGAACGTAGAAATAAACCGGAGAGCCTCTCCGGTTTATTTTTTTTAATCACCAGAATATATGTCAAACCGAAGAGAATTTTTAAGAAAAACAATTTTAGCTGGCTCAATCGCTACTCTAACACCAACATGGCTTAATGCCAGGGCTGTTGATGCTCCGTTCAATGAAAATAAAAAAAGAACCTTGCGGATAGCCCACATTACCGATGTTCACATCCTGGACATGAATAATGCGGATATTTGTTTTACCCGGGTAATGCGGGAAATTAACAACATGAAGGATAAACCAGATTTGATTATTAATACTGGTGACACAGTAATGGATGAGAATGAAGAAACGCGGGAAACTGTTGAAACACGTTGGAAGGTTTGGAATAAGATCGTGGCGGAGAATAAAATACCGATGGTAAGCGCCCTTGGCAATCACGATGTTTGGTATGGCCCTGATAAGAAGTTGGATGAGGAATACAAAGCGGATAAACGTTATGGAAAAGCATGGGCCATGGAAGTTTTAAAACTTTCGAACCGATATTACTCATTTGAAAAAAATGGCTGGAAGTTTATTGCATTGGATAGTATTAACGGAACCGAGGGTTATCAACTGGATGATGAGCAGTTTGCCTGGCTCGAAGGTGAATTAAAGAAAACAAATTCTCCAGTTTGTATTTTTAATCACGTTCCTATCATTTCGATGGGGGCATTGCTATACGCCACAAAACACACATCGCTGGACAAAGTTAAATTTCCGTCAGCAGATATGCATAACGATCATCAACGGATAAAGGATCTTTTCAGTAAACACAAAACGGTAAAGCTCGCTTTAAGCGGCCATGTTCATTATGTGGATGCGGTGGAGTTTTTGGGTGTTAAATACCTTTGTAATGGCGCTGTGTCCGGAAATTGGTGGCGTGATCCGCTCGCGCTGGATGAATTTGCACCAGTATACGCTGTCATTGATCTTTATGATGATGGCTCAAGTGACTATCGCTTAGTTTATTATGATTCAAAAATTTAAATACCATGAAAAAATACATTATCCTTTTATTTTCCATCACCACCATTGTGGTTTCAGCACAATCGAAGCTAAAAACTGAAAATGTAATATTGATAACTCTTGATGGGATGCGTTGGCAGGAAATTTTTAACGGAGCAGATTCTGCTTTTATGAAACAACAACAGCATTTGAAGGATCCGCAGCTTAAAGAAAAATATTGGAGAGATAATTTGAGCGAAAGACGGAAAATGCTGCTTCCTTTTTTCTGGAATACCATTGCCGCACAAGGACAGTTGTATGGAAATCGCGCATTAGGAAGCAAGGTAAACGTTACCAATAATCAATGGTTCTCTTATCCGGGTTATAATGAAATTCTCACCGGCAAGGCCGATAATGAGCGGATCAATACGAACGACAAAATTTATAACCCGAATACCAATGTGTTAGAGTTTATTAATCGTCAGCCTGCCTTCACCGGTAAAGTTGCGGCCTTCACATCGTGGGATGTTTTTCCATACATTATTAATAATAAACGCAGTGGCGTGTATGTGAGCACGGGCGTGAGCGAAGTAAAGGGTGACAAATTGAGTGGAAATGAAAAAATGATGAATAAGCTGATCCTAAATTTACCTAATCCGTTGGGTGACGTGCGCCTTGATGCATTTACATTTTATTATGGATTGGAGTACATGAAAAAGAGCAAGCCCAGAGTGATGTACTTTGCCTTTGACGAAACGGATGATTTTGCGCATGCAGGCGAATATGGCGCGTACCTGAACTCGGCAAATTATACCGACAAATTCATTTCAGAACTTTGGGATTATCTGCAATCGGAGACGCAATACAAAAATAAAACTACAATAATTATTACCTGCGATCATGGTCGTGGAGGTGATGCGGAAAACTGGAAACATCACGGACAAAAAATCGCGGATGCCGATCAAATCTGGTTTGCTGTGCTTGGTCCCGATACGCAAGCCGTGGGAGAGATGAAGGGAGAATCTCAGCATTACCAATCCCAAATAGCTAAAACAGTGGCTACTTTTCTTGGTCTTGATTATAAAGGGGAGGGGAGAATCGGGGACACAGTTGCCTCTATGTTGAAGCCAGGTAACTAACCTGCAGCCGATGGAATTGTTGAACTAACAATAACGCGCTATTCACATTCTGGTAATTTCCCTTCTTCATCTTTGCCCCGTAGATTTTTTAATCGTAAAGTTTTGGTTAGGCGAGAGTGGTTTCTCGCCTTTTTTCCTTCTATGAGTGGCACTGCACAACGGGTTTTGCTGGTTGATGATGATAGCGATATTGTTGAATTGCTGGAGTACAACCTTACCCGGGAAGGTTATTCAGTTTTAGGAATTACTAATCCGTCTGAAGTACTTCCGGTATTAAACCGATTTTCACCTCATATTTTAGTGATGGATATTTTTATGCCTCAAATAAATGGATTTCAACTTTGTGCGGCAGTCAGGCAAATGGAGTACGGCAGAGATCTACCAATTTTCTTTATTACTACTGGGGAAGACAGGCTTTGCAAAGAGGCGCTGGATTGTGGCGGAGATGATTTTATTCAAAAATTCTCAGGGCTAAGAACATTGATAAGCCGTATTGACCTGGTGGTGAAGAAAAAATTAGTGATTCAAAAACGCCTCGAGAAAATTTCGGTGGGCAAGTGGAATCTAAATAGGCAAAACAAGACGGTGCGCAATCACAATCATGAAATTAAATTGTCAGAACCTGAGTTCGATCTTTTCTATTTCTTAGCTCAAAATGCCAGGCGATCCATTCCAATAAAATTCCTGACCAATGTGATCAGTAATTCGGAGTTTCTCTACGGTCAATTTTCGTTGAGCCAATGCTTACAGCTATTGGCTAAAAAAGTAGGAGAGGGGCTAATCGTTTTTACGAGCGAGCAAAAGGTTAGATTAAATATTGAGACTTAAATAATCCCTTCGTCTGCGAAACTGTAATATTTATTGCCCGCTATAATCAGGTGATCGAGGAGTTGAATTTCCATCACTTTTCCAGCTTCCTTTAATTTTTTAGTTAAGTCTATGTCGCTTTGGCTTGGGCTTAAATTTCCTGAAGGATGATTATGTACAACAATAACACCCGAAGCCAATTCCTCCAGGGCTAATTTGAAAATAATTTTTGGGTCGGCTACAGTGCCGGACACTCCTCCTTCCGAAATTCTTTTCTTTTTAATCACCCGGTGTGCACGGTTAAGTAGCAGTACCCAAAACTCTTCATGGGGCAAGTCGATCAGATCACCTTTAATAATATCGTAGGCGCTTACGGAAGCAATAATTTTTGGTTTTTCAGCAGGGTCGTGCTCTTTTCGTCTTCTGCCCAACTCTAATGCCGCTATTATAGTGATTGCCTTGGCTTCGCCTATCCCTTTTATTTTTATGAGATCTTTTACAGTTAGCTTGGCCAGGTCGTTCAGGTTGTGGTGCACATGTTGTAAAATTATTTTAGATAGCTCCACAGCGCTCAACTTGGTTGTGCCGCTTCCCAACAGAATGGCAATCAACTCGGCATCACTTAAAGCACCTGTTCCTTTAAGTAAAAGTTTTTCACGGGGCCTGTCTTCGGCTGCCCAGTTTTTAATGTTCAGGGGTTTAGGTTCGGAAACGTCCATCGTGATTAGTTCAGTGTGTACAAATCTAATTACTCTTTTTAAACCCATCCCAACTGAATGACAACTGATTTATTAGCTGCCAAAATATCTAACTTTATGGTCTAATGTCACACGATAGCCATTATCTTTGATTTTTATGAGCCCGTACCTCGCTCCCTACTTTGATGTTTTAATTTTTGGCCTTGGCGGATTGGGTTTTGTTTTACTGTCCCTGCTCGCATCGAAACTGATCAGGCCGAAGCGTCCAAACATCGAAAAGAATTCAGCTTATGAGAGTGGTGAAGATGCTCTTGGCAATGCCTGGCCACAACTCAATCCCAGGTTTTATGTGTTGGCTCTTATCTTTCTTTTGTTTGAAGTGGAGATTATGGTAATGTTTCTCTGGGCTCCGGTTTTCACGGATAAAGAATTATTGGAACAAACAGGGGGGACATGGGGTTGGCTTTCATTAATAGAGATTCTAATTTTTGTTGTTATACTGGCTATCGGGCTGGCTTATGCATGGGTGAACGGTCATTTAAATTGGCTGAAATCAATACCGCATAAAACAGTATTTAAATCAGTGGTTCCTAAAAAATTTTATGATGATTTGAATGAGCGATACAATAAATACAAATAGCCAGTTGCCCGATGTGAGTGATTTTGCCTATAAGGAATCTTTTGGCAACAGCGGACTGATCATAACCAAGCTTGATAATCTATTTAATTGGTCGAGGCTTTCTTCTCTTTTCCCGATGACCTTTGGAATTGCGTGCTGTGCTATTGAGTTTATGAGCACGGGCACCACACCATATGACATGGATCGTTTTGGTATGGCCCCACGCGCTACACCACGCCAGGCCGATGTTATGATCGTAGCAGGCACGGTAACTTTTAAAATGGCCGACCGCGTGAGAAGATTGTATGAACAAATGGCCGATCCTAAATATGTTATCTCCATGGGCTCCTGTTCCAATTGTGGTGGCCCTTATTGGCAACACGGTTATCACGTAGTGAAGGGTGTGGATAAAATTATACCGGTTGATGTGTACGTTCCCGGTTGCCCTCCAAGACCGGAAGCGTTGATTGGCGGAATTTTAAAACTACATGAGAAAATTAAGGGAGAAAGTATTTTGACCAGTCGAACGGATGGATAAGGAAAAATTATTGGGTTTAGTGGCTGAAGTGGCTAGGGAAAATTCTCAATGGGTAGAAAATTCAAATCCACCAGTATTGTTAATCAGTGCGAGTGATTTGCTAAGTGTTAGCCATCATCTTTGGAGCCATGCTTCTTCCTACTTCGATCAACTCTCCTGTGTTATTGGCCTTGATAACGGCTTGGAAGCAGGGACGATGGAAGTTATTTATACACTTTATTCTATTCCGTTCAATCAATCGCTCATGTTAAAAGTGGTGTTGCCTCGCGAAAATCCTGAAATTGAAAGCGTGGCATCGGTTTGGAAATCAGCTAATTGGATGGAGCGTGAAGTATTTGATATGTACGGCATAAAGTTTCTAAATCATCCTGACCTAAGGAGAATTCTCATGCCTGCCGACTGGGATGGATTTCCGCTTCGAAAAGATTATAAGGAACAGGAAACGTATAGAAATATTAAACTGGCTCCAGAACCCTGATGTCTATCGTCCCCACCATATCTAAGGTTCAGTATCAATACAAAAAGGATAATCTGAATTTATCCGAACCTAATAAATTTAGTGTTGATGAGCTGCACACGGAGGAAATGATAATCAATCTCGGTCCTCAACATCCATCAACTCACGGTGTGCTTCGTCTCGAAGTTTTGATGGATGGCGAAATTGTGAAAGAGGTTGTGCCTCACCTTGGTTATTTGCATCGCTGTTTCGAGAAGCATGGAGAAAGCCTGCCCTTCAACCAGGTGATTCCTTTTGTCGATCGCCTGGATTACGTGGCCGCCATGAATTGCGAGCATGCCTATGTGCTGGGTGTGGAAAAAATGATGGGCATTACCGGCACGCTACCCAAGCGAGTTGAATACATCCGTGTTTTGGTGGCGGAGTTGAACAGGATCGCTTCTCATTTTATTGCCTTGGGAACTTACGGTTTAGACATGGGCGCTTTCACACCTATGTTCTGGCTCATGCGCGATCGCGAACATATTTTGCGGATGTTGGAGTGGGCCAGTGGATCGCGATTGTTGTATAATTATATGTGGGTGGGTGGACTGTTTTATGATTTGCCCATTGGGTTTGAAGAGCAGACTTTGGAATTTGTAAAATATTTAAAACCAAAATTGAAGGAGTTAGATGACCTGCTCATCTTTAATAAAATATTTATTGAGCGAACCGCCAATGTAGGCATACTCGACCTTGACCTCGCCATAAACGCTGGCGCCACAGGCCCCATGCTACGAGCGAGCGGATTGCGGTATGACCTGCGCAGGGTAGATGGTTACTCCGTTTACCCGGAACTTGAATTTGATATCCCGATAGGGAAAGGTGAGATGGGAGCAGTTGGCGATTGCTGGGATCGCACGCATGTGCGCGTAGTAGAGATTCATGAGTCAATAAAAATTATTGAACAATGTGTTGAACAATTAACGAACGACCACAAACGCACCCGCGATTTCGATCCTCAGGCGTTTGTTCCTAAGAAAATTCGACCAAAAGCCCAGGACCTATATTCGAGGTTAGAAACCCCGAAAGGCGAGTTGGGTTTCTTTTTTCGTGCCGATGGTAAAAGCGATATTCCCTTCCGATGCAAATGCCGATCATGTAGTTTTAGTAATCTTTCACTTTTACCAGAAATGTCAAGAGGTGTATTAATTGCTGATCTGATCGCGATTATTGGTTCTATTGACGTGGTGATGGGCGAGGTAGATAGATGATCAAATATCTTTCAACTTTGAATTTTGGCTGTATTTAATTGTTGCCATTGCTTAATAGCCAAAGCCAGAATAAATAGGAAATACCCCCCAAAACCAACGCGTTGAGAAATTCCCGGTGTGTGTTCCGGGACAAATGCCATAGTGAATACGGTAGCAAACGGAATGATCAGTGTTATAATGGCTATAGTCTTCCAACCGTTATCTTTTTTAAGCTGCCACCACAAGGTCAGTGCGCTGATTAACCAGAATAATCCCGAGCCCATGGAACCAAGCACATGCATGACACTACTGAAAGAGTTTCTATACTCCATGTTTGCTGGAAATAGTCCTGCCAATGCATAGAATAGTCCGGACATGAAAAGAAAGTAGAATGAATACTTCTTCATCGGAATGGTGAAATGATTCTTAAGATTGAAGGAGAACAAGGCAAATAATAAGCCTGGGATGAAGTAGCCTAACATGTTGAATACCCATTTGTGTGGTGCATCTAATGAGCCTAATTCGCTAATCGCTTTATGGGCATGATTATAACCATCTGTCCTTATCTCAGCCATAATAATAATAGTAGATAGACTTAAAACGACCGCTGCAATTCCAATTAGTGCCTTATTCATTTTCATACAAATTTTATAAAGGCTGCAAACTGTATAAAATTTGACTTTTCACTTTTGACATAAGTCAAAAAATCAGGATTTCCCCCTGATTCTACTAAGCGTTTCCTGCGATATTCCTAAATACGATGCTACCATGCCAAGTGGCAATCGTCCCGATATCGACCGATACGTGTTGCAAAAATGCTCATACTTTTCTTTTGCTGATGTGAATTGATAAGACTCAAGCCGGTCCGAGAGTTTAACATAGTAGATAGACATGGTTATCCTCCCATACCGTTCCATCTCGGGGAAGTGATCAAACATATACGTCAAATCGGAATTGGTAAGTGCGCACAATTCCGAATCTTCAATTGCCTGGAGATAACATTGATCCGGCATGTTGGTCATGAAACTTTTGACCGATGTCAGAGATTCACCTTCCGCTGCGAATCCGTCTGTGACTTCCTTTCCTTCCTTCAGGTAATAGGTTCTTAAAAGTCCTTTCATTACCCAGAATGTTCTATTACAAATATTTCCTGCTGAATGCAAGTGCTCTCCCTTAGAAACCTGCAATTGAATTGTTCGCTCTTGCAAACATTCCCGTAGTCCATCAGAGACTTTTGTCAGCCGGGAGAATAGATCTATAAATTCCTTCATGGACCTGGTTCGTAAAGTTCGGTCCTTTCATTCTGCAATTTTAAAAGTTCAATTTGCCTCATCACTTATGACATAAAAAATATTTGAAAGCAGAGTGTCCTTCATCTTACTTTTTGTTCAGCCACATTACCACCAACAACATAGAATTAAATCGCTACATATACCACTTTCTTGGTCTCAAAAAACTCTTCCTTAAAGTAGTCCGAAAGGTTAAAGATTTGAAATGGTTTCCCAAGCTCAGCCATTTCTTCGGTTAAGTCGCCTCCTTTCAGATACAGAATTCCATTAGGGATCGTGTGTTTGTTGTCGCGAATAATTTTCTTGTTCACCCATCCATAAAATTCTTTCATACGCGTAACCGCGCGGCTGATTACAAAGTCGTAATTGCCTTTTATTTCTTCTGCGCGTATGTGTTCAGCTTTTACATTTTTCAATCCGAGCGCTTCCGAAACCGCTTCTACTACTTTTATTTTTTTCCCAATGGAGTCTACCAAATGAAATTGCGTTTCGGGAAACAGGATAGCCAACGGGATGCCGGGAAAGCCCCCTCCGGTGCCAACATCCAACACTTTAGCGCCTGCATTGAAAGCTAATACTTTGGCAATGCCTAAGGAGTGCAGCACATGGTTAATGTATAGGTTGTCAATATCCTTGCGCGATATAACGTTGATCCGTTCATTCCACTCGAAATACAGATTTTTAAGCTGACTGAACTGGAGAAGCTGCTGCTCGGTGCAGTTTGGAAAATAATAGCTTATGATGGAAGCGCCATTAGACATAGAAATTATTGGATACGGATGGCTTTACGAAACTGGCTGCTCTCTTTGCAAGCCTCAATAATTTTAATTCCCGAAAGGGATTCTTCTGGTTTAACAATCGGGGTTGCACCGTTTCGAATGCAATCATAAACATTCTCGTAAAATTTTTTGTAATTGCCCGGAATGGTTTGGATAGGCCCTTCGTAGCCACCGTCAATCCCGGTATTCAACTTTCCCCAAATAGTTTCGGGTTCCATTCCCCATCCTTCGCTTCCCGGAATTTTGCCTTCTGCCAATGCTTGCTCTTGTGGGTCGAGTCCGTATTTTACAAACGAACCCGATTCTCCATGAATAATATAGCGTGGCCCTGGTTCACGTACCAAATAACTCGACTTAAGAATAACCATCATGTTCTTGTATTCCATTCTGATATCATAAAAATCATCCACTTTGCCTCCTGTCCGTTGAATTCCGATCCGGGCGTCCACAAAATCGGGAATACCAAATAAACACAGTGCCTGGTCGATCATATGCGAGCCCAGGTTATACAAAATGCCTCCGCCCGGCCCTTGCTCCTCTTTCCAGGTATTTTCCTGTATGTAGTTTCGGTAGCGGTCATAATGGGCTTCAAACTCTACAATCTTCCCTAATCGTTTTTCCTCAATAATTTTTTGAACGGTAAGAAAATCACCATCCCATCTTCGGTTTTGAAAAACGGTGAGCATGCGGTTATGTTCTTTCGATAGCTCAATCAACTTTTGCGCTTCGGCCGATGTAATAGTAAAGGGCTTTTCTACAACCACATGCTTGCCAGCTTTTAGTGCTCGGGAGGCAAAATCAAAATGAAATTCGTTGGGTATGTTTACAATGATCAACTCTATTTCCGGGTGATTGATTGCCTCATCTGCTGATCTGAATATTTTTGCTTTTGGATAGAGCTGTATTGTCTCTCCGTTGTTGCGTTTCACAATTCCATTAATGGAAAACCCCGCATGCACCCCAAGCAGTGGACAATGAAAAACCCTGCCTGACATGCCGTATGAAAGTACCGCTGTAGAAATTGGTTTGTTCATGCTCTGTATTTTGTGGCTAATCTAAGCATCTATTTGCTGGATGGAAATCAAAACCTTAAGCACAGGTTATGGCAATCACTAAGCCCAATGCTGTTCGTGAAAATAACTTTTTATTCATCCGCGAAATATGCGCTGTAAAAAGTGCTACTTTTGCCGCGTCTATAATGTTATTCAAACTTTAATAAACCATGAAGAAATTGTTGTTTTTAAGCGTAATCGCCTTAGCGCTTTTTTCCGGTTGTGGAAAAGAAACAGTAGGCCCCACTACAGATATTGGCGTTTATCTGAATGAAATACAGGCTACCGGAGGCGATTGGCTCGAAATTTATAACAGTACAAGTTCAACTGTTAACCTGGCCGGCTTTAAAGTGTATGACGATGCAACTGACAAGTTCACCATCACCTCGGGCAGCATTCCCGCCAACGGCTATTTTATTTTATACTGTGACGGAACGGGAGTTGGAGGCAATGCCAGTTTTAAACTGTCGTCTTCGGGCGAAACGGTTTACATGGAAGACAATCATGGCACCCTGATTGACAACGTAACTTTTTCGGCTTTAGACAATGGAAGTTCGTATGCCCGCTTCCCCAATGGAACAGGCGATTGGAAAATAACCGGTGTGCCAACCCAGGGTGCTACCAATGGAAACGACCAGGCTGCCACAATTTCAGATGTGAGCCGATCTCCCATTGTGCCAGGTCTGAATACAGTCGTAATTGTAACGGCTACTGTTCTGGATGTTTCCGGCATCAGTTCCGTGAAACTTTATTCAAGAAAGGATGCGGCTGCCTTTGCAGCAACAACCATGACTTATTCCCTCGGGATTTATACCGGCACCATTCCCGGTTCAGCCACCACCGGGAAAATCGAATATTATATTGAAGTGACTAATACCGATAACGTTACTACAGTCCATCCATCCAATGCACCAATCAAAACACATTTCTATTTATTGAATACCGATGTTCTGCCCGTTGGCCTGGTAATAAATGAGTTTGTATCTTATAGCACCTCCTGTTGCCCCGACAATTCCAGCGGAATGAGCGAGTATAATGATTGGATTGAAATCTATAATGGCAGCGGAGCCTCAATCGATCTCAACGGATATTACCTTTCCGATAACAGCGGTGATCCTTTCAAGTTTAAAATTGAAGGATCAACGATCATTCCAAACGGTGGCTTCCTGGTTGTTTGGGCCGATGAGCAAGGCTCGCAGGGAGCGTTGCACGCCAACTTTCAATTGGCCAGCGCTACAGGCGAAGAAGTTGGGCTGTACTATATTGATGGGCGACAAATAGATAATCGGGTATTTGGACCTCAAACTGAAAATAAGTCTGAGGCAAGAACAACGAACGGAGGAACGTGGGCATCCAATCGCACACCAACTCAAGGTATTACAAATAATTAATTCGCAACCTCATCAGGATTTCGAGTTGCTTTTTTTAATCTTGAGTCTTGAATATTAACTGAATTATGTTCGACTTCTTCCCAGACCAGCCTGCCTTCCAATATCCGGACATGGTGAACATCGCCTACTCGCTGAGTTGGGCTTTTGTTTTGGCCGCCATGATTGCTATTACGCACAAGCTTACTTTTCATGGCGAGTCGTACCCAAAACATTTATTTCAGGCTCTTGTATTAGGTTCAATTGTAACCGCCATGGTTATGATGGCTATAGGCGATAGCCTGGCTAGAGGCTTGGGAGTTTTCGGGGCGATGGCTATAATCCGCTTCAGCACTCGCATTGAAGACCCTCGAAATGTTATCTTCCTCCTTGCTGCCATGTGCAGTGGTTTGGCGGTGGGCGTGTTTGGCTTGGCTATTTCTTTTGCCGGAACTATTTTCTTTTGCGCTGCAGCATTTATCCTGCATTTCTCTCCATTTAAAATGTATGCACACGGACACAAACTTGAAATAACAATCACCAATGAAAGTTTGCGGGCATCCGTTGAGCAAGTGTTGGCGCAGTATTGCGGAGAATTCAGGCAAATAGGTGTTGCCTCTACCAAGGACGATCAATTGAAACTCGATTATACACTCTCGATAAATGAAGGGGCAGTGAAAAATATTTTGATGCAGGAATTAAAGAAAATTGAAGGTGTTAAGCGGGTAGTTATTGCTGTAACTGAGTTCAACAATAACCGGATATAGCTATGAAAATAAATTCATTTTATGTTTTGGTGTTGCTGATGACAGTTGGATTGCTATTCCTTACCAAAAAACTTTACAATGGAAGCGGCAAATCGTGGGTGGGGGTTGCTGAATCGCGCGATTATACCATTACATCCGAAAAACAGGCCACGGTAAATTTTATTCATGTGGTGCAAGGACAGGAAATAAAAGCCGGTGATACTTTAATTGAATTATCAAGCCAGGTTTTAAAACAGGATATTGAGAAACTGGAGAACCGCATAGTCACGCTTCAATCAGAAAAACTGGAAAAGCAAAACCTGGTAAAAAGCGAAATTGAACTAATGAGCTCGAGTACTTCCATAGAGGTGAGCCAGTTGGAACAAGAAGTTAAGCAAGCCGAGAGCGAGTTAAGGCTAAACAAGAGTCTAACAACGGATATAAAAGTTAACTCCGGCCAGCAGCAGCTGAGTCCATTGGAAGAAAAAATAAAATCGCTCAAAGAAGAAATTGCATTGCATAAGCAGTCCCTCCAAATTAAAATCAAGGATTTAAACGTTAAGAACAACACGGATCAAACCATTTTGCAAAATCAAATTCAGTTGCTGCAAAATGAACTTTCCTTCCTAAAGACCGAAAAACTTGGGCTCGTTAAAGTTGCTCCGAGCGATGGCGTTGTGGAATCGGTGCCCATTAAACAAGGAGAAGAAGTTGATGCCTATACCAATTTAATTTCCATACTTCCTAAAAACCCAACCTCGGTTATTGGTTATTTGCAGGCCGAAAAAGAGAATCCAGCCATTGGTACCAAGGTGCAACTGATTGGGTATGAGGCGCGGTGGAAAGGTGCTGAAGGAAAGGTGATTGGGTATGGAGCTATTACCGAGTTGCCGGAAATCTTACAGAAATCCACCGCGGTGAAAGCATTTGGAAAAGAAATTTTTATTGAACTGCCTGCCCGAAATGATTTTTCCACCGGTGAAAAACTGCTGATCCGGCTATGGGAAAAGTGAGGGCACTTCTACTTATTTTCGCGGCTGGCTTTACGGCAATATATGGCCAATCCACTACCCTTAAGCAGTATTTAAAAGCTTCGCTGGAGGACGCCACCTATAAATCTTTTGACTTGCAGAGTGCATTTCTGCAGACAAAAAAATCGTATTCCCTCCCTTGGGTAGAGGAGGTTCAGTTTCGCTATCAGGATAATCAGTTCAATAATTATCAGTCGAGGTATGGGCTGCGGTTTGACCCGGTAAACCCGTGGCAGTATAATCGCAACAATCAATATTTCCGGGGCATGCAAAGCATGAAGGCCATAGAACAGAAAATGGTTCTCAAAGAAATTCTCCGCGATCGTTATGACCAGGTAATCGAATTTTGGATGGCGCAGGAGCTGGCCAACCTGGCGGCCGCGCAAAAAGAAATAAGGCAACAGATTGGGAATACCTTAGCGCAACAGGCTGGATCGTCCGGTTTCGATGCCGATAAGTTTTTAGATGCCCAGCTTGACATCATATCGAAAGAAGCCGATTGCCAGGAAGCTAATTTTGCGCGCGATGCAGCAAAAGGGAAGATCATGGCGACAGCAGGAGCTGCAACTTTTGATCTACCGTTAAATAATTTAATTGATGTTGATCAGATCAATCAGCTTATCGAAGCGCAGGTAAATGCCAGTGGCACTGAATTGGAATTTCTTAAGCAGCGGGTAGAAATATCGAATTTGAAAATGAAATTGGAGCGATCGGACTTTGACATTGGTTTTCTCCAAACCATTTACAATTCGAACAGGCAGATAGATGGAAAGAATACTTTAGGCCTTGCCTTTGGGGTCACTATCCCTATTGTCAATCCAAATAAAGAAAATGTGGCCCGTGAAAAAATAGATGTATTAGAGCGGCAGGGCGAACTCGAAAAATTTCAATCGGAAGCAGCGAATAAAAAATTGAACTCAGTAGCCTATTTGAAATTGCACCTGGATCATTATCGAAAATTAGATAGCTTGATCGCCACCATTAAAGCAAAAGGGTTGAACCTAATAACAGCCTTAAGCAAAAACTATGACCCCGTTATCGAATTAAAATACCGTGAAAAATTAATTCAATTTGACGAG
>Ga0315912_10003344_pt1 | contig 16023 bp, 15 predicted proteins | sample VfabasoilMG_FD_204469 | JGI IMG/M metagenome (GOLD analysis project Ga0315912, IMG submission 204469) | Garden soil microbial communities collected in Santa Monica, California, United States - V. faba soil | ecosystem: Environmental > Terrestrial > Soil > Garden | place: USA: California... | reverse complement strand
GCCCTCGGCCTCGAATACGCGGGACTCTGGGGCTTCGCGGCCGCCATCCTGCACACGGCCCCGTACGTGGGTCCCGCGATCATCGCGGCGATGAGCCTCGTCGCCGCATTCCTCCAGTTCGGCGAGTGGCCCCTCGCGTTCATGGTCGCAGGCAGCCACGTGGTGATCGCCACGATCGTCGGCATGGTGTTCGCGACGTGGCTCGCGAGCCGCACGACGCGCCTCAACACCACGGCGGCGTTCGTCGGTCTTCTCTTCTTCGGCTGGATCTGGGGGCTCTGGGGCGTCCTGCTCGCGATTCCGGTCCTCGCCATCATCAAGGCGATCTGCGACTACAACGACGACTGGAAAGCGGTCGCCGAGTTGCTCGGGCACTGACAGGCCGCGTTACGTTTGCTGACGGAAAACGTGCGCCACAGGAACCATGCGAGGGACCTTTTCAGGGGCGGGGCGTCCATTCAAGGCGAACACTGAAAGGAGAAGCACCGTGAAATCAAGATTCGTCATCCCCTTCGCAACCATCGGCCTCCTGGCTTCGGGCATGGCCGTCGCGCAGACCCAGCAAGGCTGGGTGAATCCCTGGGAGAACAGGTTCTGGGGCTACATCGGCGCGAACTTCGGCCAGGCCGAGTTCAAGGGCGCTTGCGGCAGCAACATCTTCGACTGCGATCGCAAGGACAGCGCGTGGAACGCCCACGTGGGCGGCAACTTCAACAGCCTGCTCGGGATCGAGCTCGGCTACACCGACTTCGGCCGCATGCGGACCTCCGGGGGAGAAACCGAGGCCCAGGCCGCCGACGTGAGCCTCACGCTCGGGGCGCCCATCGGGCCGCACTTCGCCATCTTCGGGAAGGGCGGCTTCGCTTACGGCGACACGGATGTGAGCGCGTCTCCGGTCACTTTCGTTTCCACCGGCTCGAAGAAAGAGTGGGGAACGAAGTGGGGCCTGGGCGCCACCTGGGCCTTCACGCCGAACTGGCAAGCCCGCGTCGACTGGGACCGCTTCCGCCTCGGCTTCACGAGCGGCGATCGCGACATCGACCTGTGGTCGGCCGGCGTGCAGTTCCGCTTCTGATCAAGAACCTGAGGAGTCACGACAATGACGACGATCATCGCGGGTGGATTCACGACGAACGAAGCAGCCGGGCAGGCCCTGCAGCTTCTCGTCGCGGCTGGCGTCAACGAAGAGAACCTGTGCAGCTTCCGGGTCAATCCGCCCGGCGAGCACGATGGGCTCGCCATCGGCGGTGATCGTCCGGAATCCCCGGGCGCGACGGAAGCGGGCGGCGGCGCGGTGAAAGGCGCAGCCGTCGGCGCCGTCGCGGGTGCCGCCGCGGGTGCGGTCGTCTCGACGGTGCTCGGACCCGTGGCGATTGCAGGCGGGGCAGGCGTGGGCGCGTACACCGGCGCCCTCGTCGGCGCGCTGGGGAAGATGGACCGGCACACGCACCGCGACGAGTTGCGCCCCGCGGAGAACCTCGTCGCGGTGAACGTGGACGCGGGCGACATCAGCGAAGCGCGCGCGATTTCGATCTTCGAGGAGTGCGGCGCCATCCAGGTCGAGCGAGCGGAGGGCACGTGGTCGAACGGCGAATGGTCCGACTTCGATCCGATCACGTCGCCGCAACTCATTCGTCCGACCCGCGAGCCGAGGAGCGCTCCACCGGGGTAAGGGATAATGGCGCGATGAGAATCTTCCTCTTCCTCATCGCGCTCCTCGTCTCCGTTCCCCTCGCAGCCCAGGACGCCGAGAACGCGCGGCGCACGATCGCCGCAATCGAAGGCCTGCTGAAAGAGCGCCCCAACGATCCCACGCTCTGGTACTACCTCGCCCGCTTCCAGGCGGAGGCGGGCGATCGCGCGGCGGCACTCGCGGCGCTGGAAAAGGTCCTCGCAGTGGGCAATGGATTCCTGCCGCCGAAGGATGACTTCCGGTCGCTGAAGGACGACAAGGAGTTCCTCGCGCTTCGCGCGAAGCTCGAAGCGAAGCTGCCGCGACTGGACTTCGCGCCGACCGCGATCGAGCTCGAGGACCGCATGCTCATTCCCGAGGGCATCGCTTACGACGCGCACACGCAGAACTTCTTCATCGGCAGCGTCGCCCAGCGGAAGATCCTGCGTATCGGCGTGGCGAACATGGTCACGGAGTTCGCGCGCTCGGAGCTCGGCCTCGATTCCATCCTCGGGCTCGCCGTCGATTCGCCGCGGCGCCTGCTCTATGCGGTCAGCACATCGGCGCTCACGACGGACGGAGAAGCGAAACGGCGCAACGGCGTCTTCGTCTTCGACGTGGACACGGGCCGCATGCTCCGCCGCATCGACGTTCCCGCGGCTCGCCAGCTCAACGACGTCGCGGTCGGCCCCGGGGGGCGCGTCTTCGCCTCCGACTCCGCGAGCGGCGCGATCTACGAGATCCCGCGCGAAGGCGCGGCACGCGAGGTCGTGCCGCCCAACATCATCCGGGGAAGCAACGGCCTCGCGGTAAGTCCCGATGCGAAGCGCCTGTACGTGGGGCACTCGACCGGCGTTGCATCCGTCGATCTCGCGACGGGCACGGTCCGCCGCCTGGCCGTTCCGGAAAGGGAGACCGTCGCCGGCATCGACGGGCTCTACGAGTGGCAGGGACAGCTCATCGGCGTGCAGAACGTCACGACGCCGGGCCGCGTGATCCTCATGACGCTCTCGAACGACGGCGCGACGATCACGCGCGTGCAGACGCTGCTCTCGCATCACCACAACGCGCTCGATGAACCGACGACGGGCGCCGTCACGCCGCGCGGCTTCTACCTGCTCGCGGCCACCGGAGTGGCGCACTATTCGCGCGCCGGAACCATCGACGATCCGGAGAGCCTTCCCAAGCCGACCGTGCTGCGGATTCCGCTGACCCGCTAGCGTTTCCTGTACGCCCAGGCCATGAGGCCCGCGCCCCCGAGGATCATCGGGAGCGAGAGCCACTGGCCCATCGAGAATCCGAGGGCGAGCAATCCGAGGAAGTCGTCGGGCTGGCGCGTGAATTCCGCGAGGAAGCGAAAGACGCCGTACCCGATCAGGAAGAAGCCCGACACCGCCCCCGCGGGCCGGGGACGGGATCCAAACCACCAGAGCAGCAGGAACAAGGCGATGCCCTCGCCGGCGAACTGGTAGAGCTGCGAGGGATGGCGCGCGATCGGGGTCGGATCCACCTGCGGAAACCACATCCCCCAGGGCACGTCGGTCGCGCGTCCCGGCAGCTCCCCGTTGATGAAATTGCCGAGTCGGCCCGCGGCGAGCCCGAGCGGAGTCGTCGGCGCGAGGAAGTCCATGACCTCGATCCAGCGCTTGCGGCGCCGCCAGCAGAAGACCGCCACGGCGATGAGCACGCCTAGGAAGCCCCCGTGGAAGCTCATCCCGCCGGACCAGATCTGCAGGACCTCGGCGGGATGCGACAGGTAGTGCTCCGGCTTGTAGAAGAGCACGTATCCGAGACGGCCGCCGAGGATCACGCCGAGCACGCCGTAGAGCAGCAGGTCGTCGACGTCCGTTTCGGTGATCGAGCCGCTCAATCCGCGGCGCACGCGGTACTTGCCGAGCGTGATGTACGCGACGAATCCGAGGACATACATGAGCCCGTACCAGCGCACGGCGAGCGGACCGAGGCTGAAGAGCACGGGATCGAATTGCGGATGGACGAGCAAGGAATTTCCTAGGAGAAACCGTAGAGGCGCGCCGAATTATCCCAGAGGATCGTGGGCCCGGAATGGGCACCCACCCAGCGATCGAGCGATTCCCGCAGCCGCTGGTAGTCCTTGCCCCGCTCGTTCTGCGTCCAGGGCCAGTCGCTTCCCCACACCACCCGCCTCGGACCGATCAACGAGATCCATCGTTGCGCGAGCTTCGCGGGATCCGCGCCGACGCCGAGCCGATACGGCGCCGAAAGCTTGCACCACACCTCGCAATTCGCGGCGAGCGCGCCGGCGGCGGCAAAAGTGGCCTCGATCGCCTCCGGTGCTTCCCCGGGACTGCCGAAATGATCGAGCACGACGGGCACGGGACAATCCGCAAAGGCGGGCGCGAGCCGCGGCAGCGCGCCGGCATCCGTGAACGCTTCCACGTGCCATCCATGCACGTGGATTCGCCGGAAGAGCATTCGCCAGGAGGGATCGGTGTACGGGGACAGGTCGGTCGTGCCGCGCAGGTTGAGGCGGACGGCGCGAATGCCGCCCGCGTTCAGCTGCACCAAGTGGGCCTCGGTGACCGAGGGGTCGACGACCGCGACGCCGCGAAGCCGGGACGGATCGGAAGCGATCGTGGCGAGCATCTCGGCGTTGTTCGTGCCGAAGAAGCTGGGCTGGATGAGGACGCCGTGCGTGATGCCGGCGGGCCGCCACAGCGCGCGCCAGGCAGCGAGGCGCGCCGCATAGCTCGGGCGATAGCGCGCCCCGGCAACGGCGGGCGCGGTCGCCGAGAACACATGCGCGTGACAATCGACTCCGTGCACCGCGCTATTCTACAAACATGAAAACCGCCCCCCTCGCGCTTGCCCTCACCCTCGCGATCGCCTCGAGCGCGTTCGCGCAGGCCTTTCCGACGAAGCCCATCAAGCTGATCGTCACCTATCCGCCCGGCGGCGGCGCCGATCTCATGGCGCGCCTCGTGGCGCCGAAAATGGCGGAGGCGCTTGGACAACCGGTGATCGTGGAAAACAAGCCGGGCGCGGGCGGACAGATCGGCGCGGGTGAAGTCGCGCGGGCGGCCCCCGACGGGTACACGATCATGCTCGACGCGGCGAACCACGCGGTGAACCCGAGCCTTTACGCGAGCCTTCCCTACGATGCCGCGAAGGCATTCGAGCCCATCTCGCTCCTCGTGCGCTTTCCGAACGTGCTCGTCGTGAATCCGCAGTTTCCGGCGAAGGACGTGAAGGAGCTCATCGCGATCGCGAAATCGAAGCCCGGCGGCGTCGCGTTCGCATCCTCCGGCAGCGGATCCGCCCAGCATCTCGCCGGCGAGCTCTTCCGCCAGCGCGCGACGGTCGACATGACGCACGTTCCGTACAAGGGCGGCGGGCCCGCCCTGAACGACGTGATCGGCGGACAGGTGCCGGTGTTCTTCGGCAACATGGCCTCGAGCCTGCCGCACGTGAAGGCCGGAAAGCTCCGCGCGCTGGCGATCACGGGGGCGAGGCGCTCGGATGCCCTTCCCGACGCGCCGACGATGGGCGAAGCGGGACTGCCCGACTACGAGGTCTACGAATGGAATGCGATCTTCGCGCCGGCGGGAACGCCCGCGCCGGTCGTCGCGAAGCTTTCGGAAGCGATCATCAAGGCGCTGCACGCGCCCGACGTCCGCGAAAGGGTTGCGGGCCTGGGCGGCGAGATCGCCGCCCTCGGCCCCCAGGACACCGCCCGATTCGTCCGCGACCAGACCGCGCTGTGGGCCCGGGTGGTGCGGACCGGAAAGATCAAAGCGGAGTAGGCGTCGGCCCGCGCAGGTCCGGCCCGCGCGGCGGCGGCAACGCGCCGCGGCTCGCGAAGCCGCAGAGCAGCGCCGCACCGCCCGCCACGAAGTGCAGGATCACGTCGCCCATGTTGTTCGCCATCAGCCCGAGGACCGGCTTGTCGCCGCCGATGAGGCCGAGGATCGCCACGCCGACATAGACGAGGCCGAACACACGGAAGAAGTTGCGAAGCGCGCCCTCGCCGATGGCGAGGAACGCGAAGGTGAGGACACCGGTCGCGATGTGCACGATGTTGTGCATCGTGTCCACTGCGAAGAGGCCGAAGAGCTTCCCGTCGGGGCAGAGCGCCGGGACGAACCCGGCTATACCGGCCACGAGGAAGCCCAGGCCGAACAGGAGTGCGAGGCCTTTCATGGGAACCTCCAGGTAAGTGATTGGCGATGGCTTGATTGTTCGACCCCTCCGCGCGGAACCTGCGCCAGAATGGCGCTAGTCCGGTCGGACCAGCCCGTTCCTCTAGAATCGTTTTCCATGGCCACCAAATACCGTTCCTTCACCATCACCAAGGGTGTCGCGCGCTCGCCGAACCGCTCGATGCTCCGTGCCATCGGCTACCAGGACGCGGATTTCGAGAAGCCCATCGTCGGCATCGCGAACGGGCACTCGACGATGAATCCCTGCAACGCCGGGATCCAGCCGCTCGCCGACGCCGCCGACGCCGCCGCGCGCAAGGCGGGCGCGATGCCGCAGATGTTCGGGACCATCACGGTCACCGACGGCATCTCGATGGGCACCGAGGGCATGAAGTATTCGCTCGTGTCGCGCGAGGTGATCGCGGACGCGATCGAGACCGCGGCGCAGAGCCAGTTCATGGACGGCGTGCTCGCGATCGGCGGGTGCGACAAGAACCTCCCCGGCGCGATGATCGGGATCCTGCGCATGAACGTGCCGGCGATCTGCGTCTATGGCGGCACGATCAAGCCGGGCCGCCACAAGGGCCAGGACCTGCAGATCGTGTCCGTCTTCGAGTCCGTCGGATCCTTCACCGCCGGCAAGATGTCGAAGGAAGACTTCGAGTGCATCGAGCGCAAGGCGCTGCCCGGCGTCGGCGCCTGCGGCGGCATGTACACCGCGAACACGATGTCCTCTTCGGTCGAAGCGGTGGGCATGTCGCTCCCCTACTCCTCGACGATGGCCGCGGAGGACGAGGAGAAGCGGGAAAGCGCCGCGAGGAGCATGGAAGTCCTCGTCGAAGCCGTGAAGAAGAACCTGAGGCCGAAGGACATCGTCACCCGGAAGTCGATCGAGAACGCGATCGCCGTGATCATGGCCACCGGCGGATCCACGAACGGCGTGCTCCACTGGCTCGCCATCGCGCACGCCGCGGGCATCAAGTGGTCGCTCGACGATTTCGAGCGCATGCGCAGGAAGGTCCCGGTCCTGTGCGACCTCAAGCCCTCGGGCCGCTACGTCGCGGTGGACCTGCACAAGGCGGGCGGCATTCCGCAGGTGATGAAGATCCTCCTCGCGAATGGCGTCCTCCACGGCGGCTGCATGACGATCACGGGCAAGACCGTCGCGGAAAACCTCGAGGATGTTCCCGCCGAGCCGCGCAAGGACCAGGACGTGATCCGACCCTGGTCGAACCCGATGTACGCGCAGGGGCACCTCGCGATCCTCAAGGGCAACCTCGCGCCGGAAGGCTGCGTCGCGAAGATCACGGGCCTCAAGAATCCGCAGATCACCGGTCCCGCCCGCGTCTTCGATTCCGAGACGCTGGCCATGGACGCGATCCTCGCCGACAGGATCAAGGCCGGCGACGTGGTGATCATCCGCTACGAGGGACCGAAAGGCGGGCCCGGCATGCGCGAGATGCTTTCACCCACCTCCGCGCTCATCGGCAAGGGCCTGGGCGAGTCCGTCGGCCTCATCACCGATGGGCGATTCTCCGGCGGCACGTGGGGCATGGTCGTCGGCCACGTCACGCCGGAGGCGTTCGACGGCGGCCCGATCGCGCTCGTGAAGGAAGGCGACTCGGTCACGATCGACGCGAAGAAGCGCCTTATCCAGGTGAATCTCCCGAAGGCCGAGCTCGCGCGCCGCAAGGCGAAGTGGAAGCAGCCGAAAGCGAAGTACAAGAGCGGCGTGCTCGCGAAGTACGCCGCGCTCGTGCGCGACGCCAGCCACGGCGCAGTGACCGGCTAGTCAGTTGGCCCGCGGCTTCCAGGTCGCGGGCTCGGCCTTGTCGAAGTAGACCAGCGCGTCGAACGCGCCCGGCGGCACGATCAGGTGCTTTACCTGGAAGCGCATCGGGCGCTCCGCCGCGAGCCACGCCGCGACGGGCGCCGGCCGCGGCTCGCGGAGCGCCAGGACGAAGGGTGTTGCCGACACCATCCCCAGCACGGCATCGACGCTTGCGGGATCCAGGGCTGACTTTTCGCGTTCGAGCGACGGGCCTCCATAGGCCGTGCCGATGGCGTAATAACGCGTCCCGAGCGCCTTGTCGAAGTGCAGGCCCGACCCCGGGAAAGACCCCGGAGGCAGCCCTGGGCCGCGGGCCAGGGCGCGTTGCACATGCGCGTTGTGCGCCCAGTACACGACGCGCTCCCCCGGCTTCGCGCGATCGAGCACCCAGAGCGTGTTCTCCGCAAGCGCGACATCGCGAGGAACCTTTGGCGCGAAAGCGCCCAGCCGAAGCATCTCTTCATGATGCTGCAGGGTGCGCGCGAGCTGGCGCGCCCAGGCGACGCGGTCATCGCCCCGCGGAAGCGCCTCGACGCGCGCGGCGAGCTCATTCACGCCAACCGACAGCGCCGACTTCGAATCCGCGGCGAGCGCGGTGTACTTCTCGTCGGCTGCGCGCCACCACGTCCCGGCCACCTGCATCGCGATCGGCCGAACGCGATCGACCGCGGCCGTTACATCCGCACGATCGCCCGTGAGCTCGCGAATCTTGTCGAGCGCCGGGACCATCGAGCCGGCACGGCCGGACAGGTCGGCGCCATGGACGGAAACCGGATTCGCCTTCCCCGAACCCGCGTTCCACGCGCGCAGCCATTCGATCGCTTCGTCGAGCTCCACCATGCCGCCAAGCCCGGGGGCCGCCGCGCGAAAGTCCACGGCCGCCGTCTTCCCCTTCACGTAGTCGTCGAGGGCCATCACTTCCGGCAGGCCGCTTTCGAGCACCAGGGCCGTGACGCGATGCCGCCGCACCAGGTCCTCGAGCAGCAGCCGGCGATAGGTGAGGAACGTCCTGCTTTCGTGGATGCTCTCGCCCACGCCGATGAGGCGGGCGCCGGAAATACCCTCGTCGAGCGCGCGGAAGTCCGGTTTCGCCACGTCGAGCGGCGCCATCCTTGCGCGCGCCCACTGGACGAACTCGTCGTCGCCGGCCGGGCTCGCCGCCGCCACCGAGAAGACCATCGCGCCGAGCCACGCGATCACCCGAAGTCGGGCATGCTTATGCATCGCCATGCGTCGAGTGTTCCACAAGAGCCTCGGCCGTTCGAAACAATGTGTTGCAGCCCACCCCAGGAGCATCCATGCCGCTCGACTCCCCCAGAAGGGGCAAGGGCGATGCGATCCTCGACCTGATCGGCAACACGCCGATCGTCGCGGTGACGCGCCTCGACACCGGGCCCTGCCAGCTCTTCCTCAAGCTCGAGAACCAGAACCCCGGCGGATCGATCAAGGATCGCATCGGCCTCTCGATGATCGAGGCCGCCGAACGCGACGGATCGCTGAAGCCCGGCGGCACGATCGTGGAGGCGACGGCGGGCAACACGGGCCTCGGGCTCGCCCTCGTCGCCGCGCGCAAGGGCTACAAGCTCGTGCTCGTCATCCCGGACAAGATGAGCCGCGAGAAGGTGTTCCACCTGAAGGCGATGGGCGCGGAGGTCGTGATGACGCGCTCGGACGTCGGCAAGGGGCACGCGGACTACTACCAGGATCTCGCGCAGAAGATCGCGAAGGAGAGCGGCGCCTTCTTCGTGAACCAGTTCGCGAATCCGGCCAACCCGCGCGCCCACGAGACGACGACCGGCCCCGAGATCTGGGAGCAGATGGAGCACAAGCTCGACGCGATCGTGTGCGGCGTCGGCAGCGCGGGCACCATGGCCGGACTCACGCACTACTTCAAGAAGGTGGCGCCGAACGTCGCCATGGTGCTTGCCGATCCGGCCGGCTCGATCCTCGTCGACTACATCAGGACCGGGAAGTACGGCGCGGCGGGCGCGTGGCTCGTCGAAGGCATCGGCGAGGACTTCGTCCCGTCGATCGCGGACTTCTCGAGCGTGAAGCAGGCGTACAGCGTCACCGACGCCGAGACCTTCGCCGCGGCGCGCGAGCTCCTCGCGAAGGAAGGCATCTTCGGCGGATCGTCCACGGGGACGCTCCTTTCGGCCGCGCTCAAGTATTGCCGCTCGCGCACGAAGCCCGAGCGCGTCGTCTCGTTCGTCCCCGACAGCGGCAACAAGTACCTCTCGAAGATGTACAACGACTATTGGCTCGTCGACCAGGGCTTCCTCGACCGCACCGCGCACGGCGACCTGCGCGACTACATCGGCCGCCCGGTCGAGGAGCGCGCCACGGTGAGCGTCGGGCCCGACGACACGCTGCTCACCGCCTATGGCCGATTCAAGCTGAACGACGTGTCGCAGCTTCCCGTGCTCGAGGGCGACAAGCTCGTCGGGATCATCGACGAATACGACGTCCTCGGCGCGGTGACGCGCGGCGAGTCGCGTTTCCGCGACCTCGTGCGCAAGCACATGACGAAGCGGCTCGAGACGGTGCCGCCCGGCGGGTCGCTCGACCAGGTGGTGGCGATCCTCGACAAGGACCACGTGGCCATCATTGCGGACAAGCAGAAGTTCTACGGATTGATCACCCGCATCGACCTGCTCAACAGCCTGCGACGGAAACTGCGATGAAGAACCCGAAGAAGCCACCCGCATTCGCGACGCGCGTCATCCACGCCGGACAACCCGCGGATCCCCAGACGGGCGCCGTGATCACGCCGATCTACGCGACCTCCACCTTCGCGCAGGAGAGCCCCGGCAAGCACAAGGGACTCGACTACGGCCGCTCGCACAACCCGACGCGCTGGGCGTACGAGCGCTGCGTCGCGGACCTCGAAGGCGCGACGCACGGCTTCGCGTTCGCCTCGGGAATGGCGGCGACGAGCACGGTGCTGGAGCTCCTCGATAGCGGCGCGCACGTGGTGGCGCTCGATGACCTCTACGGCGGCACGCGGCGCGTCTTCGAGCGCGTGCGGCGCCGCTCGGCCGGGCTTTCCTTCAGCTACACGGGCCTCGCGTCGCGCGAGGAGCTCATGAAGGCGCTCAAGCCCGAAACGAAGATGATCTGGGTCGAGACGCCGTCGAATCCCCTGCTGAAGCTCGTCGACCTCGCCATGGTCGCCGAGGTCGCGAAGTCGCGCGGCATCATCGCGGTCGCCGACAACACGTTCGCGTCACCCTGGGTCCAGCGCCCGATCGAGCACGGCTTCGACGTCGTCGTGCACTCGGCGACCAAGTACCTCAACGGGCATTCGGACGTCGTGAATGGCGTGGCGGTCACGAAGCGCGACGACCTTGCCGAGAAGCTGGGCTTCCTGCAGAACGCCGTCGGCGCGGTTCCGAGTCCCTTCGATGCCTTCCTCGTCACGCGCGGATTGAAGACGCTCGCGCTTCGCATGCAGCGCCATTGCGAGAACGCGCTCGCCATCGCGCAGTGGCTCGAGAAGCATCCGAAGGTCGAGAAGGTCTTCTATCCGGGGCTTGCGAGTCATCCGCAGCACGCGCTCGCGAAGCGGCAGATGGCCGCGGGCGGCGGCATGGTCTCGGCCATCGTGAAGGGCGGCCAGGACGCGGCGCTGCGCTTCCTCGAACGCTGCCAGATCTTCACGCTCGCCGAAAGCCTCGGCGGGGTCGAGAGCCTGATCGAGCACCCGGGGATCATGACGCACGCTTCCGTGCCTGCCGACGTGCGCGCCGAGATCGGCATCGGCGACGCGCTCGTGCGGCTTTCCGTCGGGGTCGAAGCCGTCGAGGACCTTCGGGCGGACCTCGAGCAGGCGCTCGGCTGATCAGTCGCGAACGCCCGCGGTCGCCTTCTCGATCCGGGAGACGATCTCCGGCGTGAGCCTCGGCGCGACCTCGGCCGCCTTGAGGTTCTCTTCCACCTGCGAGACGCGCGATGCGCCGGTGATCACCGACGACACGTGCGGATTCTTCAGGCACCACGCGAGCGAAAGCTGGGCGAGCGTGCAGCCGAGCTCGCGGGCGACCGGCTCGAGCTGGTCCACCGCCGTCGCCTTCGCCTTGTCCCCGACCAGGTCTTTCATGAACGCGAGGCGCGTGATCGAGCCGCGGCTTCCCTCGGGAATGCCCTTGCGGTACTTTCCCGTGAGCACGCCCGAGGCGAGCGGACTCCACGTCGTGAGGCCGAGGCCAAAGTCTTCGTAGAGCGGCGCGTATTCCTTCTCGACGCGCTCCCGGTGGAAAAGGTTGTATTCCGGCTGCTCGACGATCGGTTTGCGCAGGTGGTGCTTCTCCGCGATGTCGCAAGCCTCGCGGATCTCGCTCGCGCTCCACTCCGACGTCCCCCAGTACACGGCCTTCCCGCGCTCGACCATGTCGTGCATCGCCCACACCGTTTCCTCGATGGGCGTGTTGGGATCGGGGCGATGGCAGTACACAAGATCCACGTAGTCGAGCTGCAGGCGCCTCAACGATCCGTCGATCGCCTGCATCAGGTACTTGCGATTCAGCGTGTTCTTCTCGTTCGGGCCTTCGTTGAGGCCCCAGAAGAACTTGGTCGACACCACGTAGCGCACGCGCGGCCAGGCGAGCTTCTTCAGCGCCTCGCCCATGATCTCCTCGCTCTTGCCCAGCGCGTACGCCTCGGCGTTGTCGAAGAAATTCACGCCGCGATCCCACGCCGCCGCCATGCACTCCCGCGCGGCGCCGGGATCGACCTGGTTGTGGAACGTCACCCACGAGCCGAGCGACAGCTCGCTCACCTTGATGCCTGCGCGTCCGATGCGGCGATAGTTCATGGTCGAGGAACGAGCCGACAGAGATTGGATGATCGCGTAGGATAGCGCGGATGAGATTTCGCGCTTCTGTCGCCGCCGTCATCCTCGTTTCGATCGCGAGCGCGGTGCTCGCGCAACCGAAGGACTCACCGCCACCGCCGGTACCCGCGAAGATCGACGCGGTCGCATGGCTGAAAGGCTATTGGGTGGGCGAAGGCTACGGCGGAACCGTCGAGACGCTGATGGGCCCGCCGAAGGCCGGCGTGATGCTCTGCAACTTCCGCCACATGAAAGCCGACGGCAAGGCCGGCTTCTACGAGCTCTGCGGCATCGAGGAGCACGAGGGGACGCTGCGTTTCGTCATCAAGCACTTCCATCCGAACTGGGTCGGCTGGGAAGAGAAGGATCACGCATTGCAGGCGAAGCTGATGCGCGTCGCGAAGGATGAGGTCGTGTTCGGCAACATGACCATCCGCCGCAGGGGCAAGGACGCGATCGAGATGGAAATCCTCATCGCGCAGAAGGACGGCACCTCGCGCAAGGAGACGTTGCGCCTCAAGCGCCAGCCACTCTGACCGATGGTCGGGGAAAAGAGGAATGTCTTCCTCCTGGCGTGCTGCCAGGCGCTGCTCCTCACCAACGCCGTCACGCTGATCGCGATCGGCGCGCTCGCAGGCTTCGCGCTCGCCGAGAACAAGGTTTTCGCGACGATTCCGAACACGGCCTACGTGATCGGCGTCGCGGCGACCACCTTCCCGGCGTCGCTGTTCATGAAGCGCGTCGGACGGCGCAACGGATTCCTCACCGGGATCGCCGCGGGTCTCATGGGCGCCTGCATCGCCGCCTTCGGGATCCATTCGCAGAGCTTCGTCCTCCTGTGCCTCGGGCATTTCCTCCTCGGCGCGTACAACGCCTTCGGCCAGTACTACCGCTTCGCCGCCGCGGACGTCGCGTCGCCGGGGTTTCGCGCGAACGCGATCTCGCTCGTGCTCGCGGGAGGACTCGTCGGCGGGTTCGTCGGCCCCGAGGTGAGCAAGCTCACGATCGACCTCGCGCAGCCCAAGTTCCTGGCCTCGTACCTTTCGCTGCTCTTCTACGGCATCGCGGCGATGGCGATCGTGTCGCTGCTCCAGGTTCCCGCCTCGAAGGAATCCGCTTCGCACGAGCCCGCCCGCCCCCTGGGCGAGATCGCCCGCCAGCCGCGTTTCGCGGTGGCCGTCATCGTCGGCGCCATCGGCTATGCCGTGATGAACTTCCTGATGACCGCGACGCCGCTCGCGATGCAGTTCTGCGGTCATCCGTATTCCGCCGCGGCAGGCGTGATCACGGCGCACGTGATCGCCATGTTCGCGCCGAGCTTCTTCACGGGCACGCTGATCAAGCGCTTCGGGGTCGTGCCGGTGATGGCCGCGGGTGTCGTGACGCAGGTCGCGTGCGTCGCGGTCGCCCTGGCCGGCGACTCCATCATGAATTTCTGGTGGGCGCTCGCGCTGCTCGGGCTCGGCTGGAACTTCATGTACGTCGGCGGGACGACGCTCCTCACGGAGGCCTATCGGCCCTCGGAGAAGGCGAAGGCGCAGGGCCTCAACGAGATCACGGTCTTCGCCGTGCAGGCGGTCTCCGCGTTCTCGTCCGGCTTCCTCGTGAACGCGGCCGGATGGGCCGTGCTCAACTACATCGCGCTGCCGCTCATCCTCGCCGCCGGCGCGAGCCTCGCCTGGCTGCGGGCGCGGACCCGCTAGTCCTCGAAGGGGCCGGCGCGAACGAAGGGGCCGCCCTGGTAGATCGCGGCGGGATCCGAGGGATCGAGCGCGGGCACTTCGGCCTCCACGCGCTCGCGCTGCACGTCGGCGCTGTCGCGTGCCTGGAATCCCAGGTGCGTCGCGCGCGAGTTGTCCCACCACTTGCGCGAGTTGTTGGAGACGCCGAAGACGATCGTGTGCCCGACGTCCGGCGCGAAGAGCGCGCAATGCACGAGCTCGACCAGGTCGTCATAGCTCAGGAACGTCGAGAGCATGCGCCGGTCCTTCACGCGCGGAAACGACGAGCCGATGCGCAGGCACACCGTCTCGATCCCATGGCGGTCGTAGTAGAACCGCGAAAGACTCTCGCCGAAGCACTTGCTCACGCCGTAAAGGCCGTCCGGCCGCACCGGCGCGTCGGCGTCGATCGTTTCGGACTGGCGGTAGAAACCGACGACGTGGTTCGAGCTCGCGTAGACGATCCGCTTCACGCCGTTCTTCCGCGCGGCCTCGTAGATGTTGTAAGTGCCGACGATGTTCGATTGCAGGATCGAGTTGAATCCTGCCTCGACCGATATGCCCCCGAAGTGCAGCACCGCGTCCACGTCCTTCACGAGCCTCATGACGGCGTCGCGGTCCGCGAGGTCGCAGGGCATGACCTCTTCGTCGAGCCTTGCCGGAGCGAGCTCCGCGCGATCGGAGACGCGCATCACGTGCGTGAAGGGCTTCAGGCGATCGCGCAGCACCTTGCCGAGGCCGCCGGCGGCGCCCGTCAGCAGGAGGCGCCGGTATCGGGGAGGGGTGGACATGGGGAGGGAAAACGTTTTCTTGATTTTGCCGATCGGTTTCAGGCATTGTCAAGGCGCCCCCCTTGGAAAAACGTTTATCGATGAAGAAACGCCCCACCATCCGCGACGTCGCCGCCCGGGCGAGCGTCTCGATCGCCACCGTCTCCAAGTTCATCAACGAGACGCAGCACTTCACCCCGGCCGTCGAGCGCCGGATCCGCGCCGCCATCGACGAGCTGCAATACCACTCGAACCCCCTCGCCCGCAGCATGATCACCGGCCGCACGGGCTCGGTGGGCGTCGTCATCCTCGACATCGGCAACCCCCACTTCACGAGCCTCGTGAAGGGCGCCAACCGCATCGCGCTCGAGCACGGCTACAACCTGCTCTTCGTCGACACCGAGGAGAGCCAGGCGCGGGAGAACGAGCTGCTGCAGGCGCTGAGCCGCCGGGTCGACGGCCTCGTCGTCGCCACGCGGATGGCCGAGGAGCGCCTCAACGACGTTCTCGCGCTCGGCAAGCCCGTGGTGTTCTCGGGCCGCCCCGCTCCCGAAGGCCGGCCGAGCATCGCGATCGACGCGTACGCGGCGGCTTTCCTCCTCGCGGAGCTCCTCGTGAAGCAGGGACACCAGCGCATCGCCTATGTGGGCTTCTCGCCCGCCCGGCCGGACATGGAGCGCACGCGCGGCCTCACGGAATGCCTCGGCGCGCACGCGCAGTCCTTCACGCGCTTCGACGTGCGCGCGCCGACCGTCGCCGAAGGCGAGCGCATCTGCCCGGCCGTGGTGCTGCGCAAGGACAAGTTCGACGCGGTCGTCTGCTACAACGACATGGTCGCGATCGGTTTCCTGGGCGCCGCGCGCTCGCTCGGCATCGCGGTGCCGGCCGACATTTCGGTCGTCGGGATCGACAACATCCCCTTCGGCCGCTTCACGAGCCCCGCCCTCACCACCGTCGACACCCAGAGCGAATACCTCGGCGAGGAGGGCATGCGGCTCCTCTTCCGCCTGATCGACGGCG
>Ga0315912_10003343_pt1 | contig 16024 bp, 18 predicted proteins | sample VfabasoilMG_FD_204469 | JGI IMG/M metagenome (GOLD analysis project Ga0315912, IMG submission 204469) | Garden soil microbial communities collected in Santa Monica, California, United States - V. faba soil | ecosystem: Environmental > Terrestrial > Soil > Garden | place: USA: California... | reverse complement strand
GCTCGCGATCGGTTCCTTCAGTTCCAGGACGGTCCTGGCCTTTATCCTGCCCACATCACCGCGTTGCTCGAGATCGATCTCGTCCGGATCGCTACCGAGTGCGGCCTCCACGACATTGCCATCCGCTATAGCGGACGGGGACGCATCCCCTTCAGCTCCCTCGATTGGCCAGGAGCGCTCGGACGCAATCGGGGCTTTCGCGGCCGCGCCTTCAGCGACAACGTCCTGCTCAGGGCGCGGCGCCCGGGCTGAGCTGCGGGGAGTACTCCGCGCTCACGGGGCGGCGAAGCGTGGCTTCACCGCCTCCACGCAGAGCGAGTACGGCGGCCAGTCGCTCCAGCGGCTCAGCGTGCGATCGAGGACCGGCACGACCGCGTGCAGCGGCGAGGTGAGCAGACGCCCGAGCGTCGGGTTCGCGCGCCCCGCGGTGTAGGTGACCCAGGTCGCCTTCTGGCTGACGAGGCCACTACACGAGCTGAGCTCCTCGACACGCAGGCCAGCGTCGTCACACAGCTCGATCAGGTGCGCGCGCGCGTAGCCGCGCCGGACGTGGTCCCCGTTCTCGACCTCGGTGAAGGGACCCGCGTGATCGTCGACGATGGGGCGATATTCGAGATTCGGCGTGGAGAGCAGCAGGCGTCCCCCCGGCTCGAGACATGCCGCGGCCGCCCGCACCAGCGCGCGGTCGTCGAGCACGTGCTCGATGACCTCGCACAGGATCACGACCGCGAAGCCCCCCTTGAGGTCCTCCGCACGCCCGAGCTCACGCACGTCGAGTGCCCGGAAGCGCGCGGCGGCGCCGAGCCGTCGGGCTCGGGCCTCTGCTCGCCCGCGCATGGCATCGTCCCAGGTGAGACCGAGCGCATCGTAACCGCGGAGGGCGGCGCCGATCGTGAACCCCCCCGCACCGCACCCCACGTCGAGCACACGCTCACCGGCGCGCGTCTCCGGCAGGTGCTTCGAGAGCCAGCGCCAGCGGTCCGCCACCATCGTGTCCCAGCTGCGGAGCAACGCGAAGTGACCGAGCTTCTGCAACGCGGGGTTCATGCGCGCCCCGTCCTCGTGCGGGCGCGAGCGAGGGCCTCTTGGAAACGGCGTGCCACGTGCTCGGGCGAGCATAGCCGATCGGCGTGCACGGGACCGTGGGCGTGCACGAATTCTGCCTTGGCACGGTCCGAAAGGCAGCGTTCGAGACCGCCCGCCAGCGCCTTCGCGTCCGCCGGCGGCACGAGCTCGCCGAGCTCCGGCGTGACGATCTCCAGCGCACCACCGAATGCGCTCGTGACCACCGGAATCCCGGCAGCGAGGGCCTCGGCGAACACGATGCCGAACGGCTCCGGCTCGACGTTGGCTTGGCAGAATACGTCGGCCGCGCGCATGAGTCGCCCCACGTCGCTGCGCTGACCGAGAAATTTGAGCCTCCGCTCGAGCCCGAGCGCGCGGGCGCGGGCGCGCACGCTCTCGAAGTATTGCTCCTCGTAGGTGGTCTGCGGGCCGGCGCAGAGCCACGCCGTGAAGTCGAGCCGCGCCGCGAGCTCACCGAGCGCCTCGACCAGGACGTGGGCGCCCTTGTACGGCACGAAACGCCCTGCACTGACGATGACGCGCTCATCGTCCCCGGTGCCGAGCTCGGCTCGGACACGAGCGCGCGCCTCCCTGTCGCCGGGACGCCCGAGCTCCGCCGCGTAATAGACCACGTCGGGGTGAATCGCCGGGAACATGGTGTGTGTCGTTCGCGCCACCGTCTCGCTGCCCGTGAAGACGGCGTCGGGCGTGCGCTCGAGCCTCGCCCAGAGCTCGGACCAGTGCGTCCCGTGGTGTAGCTCGTGAGCGAAGTAGACGAGTAGCCGCGAGCCCCCGGCCGTCGCCGCGAGGGCGTGCGGGATGGCCATGTGCGTGACCACCGTGTGAATTTCGCGCTGCTCGAGCGCCGCGCGCAGGCGTCGCCGAAGGCCGAGGACCTGCCACGGACGACTCGTCCGGCACGGGCCGACGAAGACAACGTCGGCCCCCGCGCGCGTGAGGTCGCTGAAGAGCCGGCCGCGGTGGTAGAGCGCGTACGATTGCCCCGCGAAAGCGGGGCTTCGTGCCATGGTCGCGAGCATGCTCTCGATGCCGCCGCTCAGGTTGCCGGCGTACACGTGCATCACGCCACCGAACGGCCCGTTCCCGCGAGAGGCCGGCGCTCCTTCCATCGACCCTCGCTCCTAGCTCACCTTCGAGAACCCGGTCCACTACTTCCGCGTCGGCGGCCTGACGGGCTCGCCGCGACCGAGCCACACGTCGCCGTGCCCGCGGTTCGCTGTTAGAGTGGAGCCTCCATGCTGGACGCGCGGCTCGCGAAGCTAGAGAAGTCGTTGCTCCGCGTCGCGACGGTGCCCGGCAAGAGCCCCTTCGCGCGCGTCCTGCGCAACGTCGGGCGCGCCGCCTGGACGACGCTCTATCATGGACACCATCCGCTGAGCCGCGGACGCCGTGTGCAGGCGGTCGGCAACCTCTGGGCCTGGCACGCGTGGCGGAGACTCGTGGGGCGGCCGCTGCTCGTCGAGCTACAGACGGGCACCAAACTGCTGTGCCCGACCTGGAGCACGATCGCCGGCGCCTGGGTCTCGATCGGAGTTCACGAGCCCGAGCTCTTTTTCGTGGCCGATGCCTCGCGCCCCGGTGACGTGTTCGTCGACGTCGGCGCGAACATCGGGATCTACGCCGTCACCGCCGCGGCGCGAGGCGCACGGGCGGTCGCGTTCGAGCCCACCCTCGACGCGCGCGCTCTCGTCGCGGAGAACGCGGCCCTCAACGGCGTGAGTGAGCGCGTGACGACCTCGGCGTTCGCCCTCGCGGACTACGAAGGACCAGCGCGCTTCACCGTCGGTCGGGATTGCACGAACCAGCTCGCCCAGGACGGCGCGAGCGGCGTCCCGATCGAGGTGCGCACCCTCGACGGTTGCCTCACCGAGCTGATCGCACCGGCCACGCGCGTCGACATGATCAAGATCGACGTGGAGGGCGCCGATGAAGCCGTGCTGCGCGGGTCGCGCGCGAGGCTCGACCGTGATCATCCGACGCTCATCGTCGAGATCTGGGGGGGCGGCCGCTCGATCCGGGCGCTCCTGGCCGAGAGCGGATACCGGATCTACGCCTACGACTACCGAGCGCGGGCCCTCCGGGAGTTGCCGGCGGATCATGCCGGCTCGGGCAATCTCGTGGCCATCCACCCCGACCGGCTCGAAGCCACGCTCGACCGGCTCGAGAGCGCGGCTCCGTGGCGGACGCCCGGGCCCGTGCCGCACTTCAGCGACCCGCTCCGACGCTCGCTCGTTCTCTAGAGCACATCGCGTCATGGCCTCGCCAAGATTGCCAGGGCCGTACGTCGGTGGTTGGTTTCGGGACGAGCCCATGTCGGACGGCGCATCTCGGATCCACCCCACTGCCGTCATTGACGCGGGGGCGGAGCTCGGCCGAGGCGCGACCGTCTGGCAGCACTGTCACCTCATGCCGGGCGCGCGCCTCGGGGACGAGGCCATGCTGGGGCAAGGCTGCTTCGTCGGGCGCAACGTGAACATTGGGGCGCGCGCGCGCATCCAAAATCACGTGAGCTTGTTCGAGGGCGTCGAGCTCGAGGACGACGTCTTCGTCGGGCCGAGCGCCACGTTCACGAACGTCGTGAACCCGCGCGCGCTCGTGTCGAGGCGCGCCGAGTTCCGCCGCACGCTCGTCCGGCGGGGCGCCACCATCGGGGCGAATGCCACGATTTTGCCCGGCGTGGTCCTCGGTGAGTACTCGTTCGTCGGGGCGGGCGCGGTCGTGACACGCGACGTGGCACCGTTCGCGCTCGTCGTGGGCGTGCCCGCACGCCCGAGCGGCTGGGTGAGCCGACACGGCGAGAAGCTCACCTTCGAGAACGGCGTCGCGCTCTGTCCGGCCACGGGCGAGCGCTACGAGCTCTCTCCCGAAGGCGTGCGCCTCACTCGCGCGCCAGCGTGACCTCGCGCCCGAGCCGCTGCCGCAGCACTCGTTCGAGCGTTGCCCAGAGCTCGTCCCCCGATTTCGAGGCGATCCATGCCTTCTGGTCCCCTACCCAGTCGAAGTGCCAGGCCGTGAGCTCCGCGGCCATCCAGATCTGGCGCGCCGCGCGGTGCGAGTTCACGACGTAGCGCGCGCCGTCGCCGAATTCGAGCGTCAGGATGTCGCTCGCGAGCTCGGCTTCCAGCTCGGGGGCTTCGATGGCATCGATCGCTCGCACGAGTGCCTCGAGCTCGGGGACCGCAACCGCCTCGTACTCGGCTTCGGTCACTGCATCTTCGGCACGCAGGCGCCGGCCATGCAGTGGTTGCCCGTGACGCAGTCGTTGTCCGACTGGCAAGGCCACGCGCATTTTCCGAACTGCGTGTTGCAGCGATGGGTGAGACAGGCGGCGTCGTTGGTGCAGGCGAGCGCCATCGGCGACGGTTGGGACATCGCTCCGCCGGCGGGAGCCGCCCCGGGAGCCGCGGGAGCGGCGGGCACGGGCGCAGGTTGGGCGGGCTGCGCGGGAACGGGCTGTGCCGCGGTGGGCTGCGCCGCCGGCGCCGGCTGGGCCGGATAGGGCTGGTAGGCGGGCGGTGGCGCTTGCGGCGGTGGCTGCTCGTCCTTCTTGCAGGCCAGAGGCAGCGCGAGAAGGGCACCGAACGATACACCGAGCAGTCGAAGTCGCATGGCTTTCTCCTCGGGCGCGAAGGTAGCCGCGACAACCTTATCGGTCAACGAGCGTTTGGAGCTATCGTTCGAGGCACATGACCGAGAGGGCGGAGCCGGCCTCCGTGCTCCGAGCGGGCGTCGTCGCTCGCCTGGTTGCGGAGCTTCGCTCCACTCTCAAGCGACGCTCGGCCCGCGAAGCGCTGCTCGGCGGTTCTCTCGCGCTGCTCGCGACGCACTCCCCGGCCCTGCGACGCGAGCTCGAAGCCGCGCTCGAGGTGCTCGTTCGGCGCGGCTCGTTCGAGCGACCCCTGTACTCGACGCTCGCGCGCGGCCTCGCCGAGGGGCGCGACCCGCGCATCGAAGCGCTCCTCGGGCCGGCGCTCGAGACGGCCGACGGCGGCGGCCTCGTGACGCTCGGTGCGGCCGCGCTTTGCGTCAACCAGGCGCTGGCAAAGCCCCTCGCCAAGGCCGCCGTCAGCCGCCATGCCCACGTCGCATTTGCCGCCGAAATGGCGCGCGTGGCGCGCGGCGAGTCGAACGGAGCGCACGCCGTGGCCGTGGCACCCATGATCAAGGAGGCGCACCGCATTGCGCTCTGCCAGGACGTGCTCTCACCGTGGCTGTGGCGGGCTTCGATCGGCGCCGGGCTCGCTCCCGCGCTCGCTGCGCTCAGGTGCGCGGAACGCCACCTCGGCCGCTGGCTGCTGCTGGCGGAGCTCGGGCTACGAGCCGGCGACACGCGACCGCTCGGCGAAGCCAAGCGCGAGGCCGCCGCGGCATCGCCCGCAGCGCGACCTGCCTGGGACCTCGTCGAGTGGGCGCTCGCGCCGGTTGGCTCGGAGCTCACGACCCGTCCGAACCTGGAGCTCGTCACCCGCCTGAGTGATCGTCCGACCGTGGACGGCGACGTCTCGTTCCTGTTCCGGCTCGCCTCGGCCAGGATCGCGAGCGTTCGCTCGCTGCTCGGTCACCTGACCCGCGGGCCCCTGGACGACGAGAACGGCGTGCGCGCGGCATTCCACCTGGCGCACGACTACGGCGACGAGCGGGCGCAGCAACAGCTCGTGGACGTTGCGCGCGCCCCTCGCCGCGAGCCGTTGCGAGGCCTCGCCATCGCCGCGCTGTTCGACCTCGGCGAGCGCGGCCTGGCGGTGGACGCGGCGACGAGCCTGGCCGAGAGCCGCAGCGTCGCGACGCTCACGTGGAGCTGTTTGGTGCTGACCGCCGCGTCGGGTAAGGATTCGACACCGTTGCTCACGGAACCGCGCGTCAGGAGAATTCAACTCGGATGGCTGGCATGAAGCGCAGCTCCGGGGCCCTGGCTCTCGCGCTCGGCGCGCTGGCGGGAGCCGCACCGGCTCGCGCAGAGCCGCCGCGGCCGCCGGCGCAAGAGCTCGTGCTGTTCGCCGACGACGATGACGACGACGACGACGGCGTGGCCGATCGCAGCGCCGCGACCCTCGCCGGACCCACCACCCGTGACCTGCTCGCGCTGCCCGCAGGGGCGCGCGTCGAGGGGGGCTCGAGCACGCTGCTCCGCTTCGTGAGCGCCGGGCGCCCCCTCGCCACCGCGCCCGCCCGCGGCGGAGCCATCTCGCTGCAAGGGCTTGCGCCTGGCAGAACGAGCGTGAGCATCGACGGCGCTCCCTTTTCGGTCGTGGTTCTGCAGGCCCTGTTGCTCGACGGCCGGGGCGCACGCGTGGATCTGGCGACCTCGAACGCCTCCGTGTCGCGCCGACTGCCCGCCCCCATCGCCAGCGACGAGGACGTCGGGCCGTCGGATCCCGACGCCTTGCGCTGGGTCATCGTCGGTCCGAGCGATGCACTTCCCAACGAGGTGTCACTTTCGTCCACGCGCCTCGGCGGCGCCGCGCTCGACGCCATCCCCCAGGCCCCGCTCGAGCCGTTCGCGTGCCCACCGGGCGTGCCGCCCGAGCTCGGCTGCAGAGCGACGCCGCTCGGTTGGGCGACGACGGACACCATCCCGCGGCGCGACCCAACCGCAGCGGCCCGCTGGCTTTCGGCCGAGGTCGGCGGGCGGATCACGCTGACCGTCGGTGACACCAAGGCCGCGAGCGTTCGCGTCGGGGGCCCGCGCCTCACGGGCGTCGGCTCGATCGAGCGCTTGCGCGGAAGGCTGAAGATCCACGTGCTCCGCACCCAGCGCGGAGGAATGCCGGCCATCGGCGGGGACGACGCGGGCGCCCGCGCCCTGGCCCAGGCCGAGATCGATGTCGCGAGCCGGCTGTGGGGACAGTGCGGCATTCACTTCGGCCCGCTGTCGAGCCAAGACATCTCCGTGGTCGATCCGCCGCCCGCGTACCTCCTGGCGGTCGGCTGCGACACGGGGCTGCCGGCCAGCGGGGGCGAGCTGCGCTTCAGCGCCGCCGGGCGTCGCATCCGCGTCGCGACGCGCGCCGGGCAAGCCCCGATCGAGGTCGCGTCCGCGGTGGCTCGAGCGCTCGCCGCCGCCGGCATCGGCGCCAGCGTGAGCCCGAATCCGGCGACGCAGGGCGCGCCATTCGGCACCGCCGACGTCCTCGCACGCCGCAGTGACGGTTCGCTCGCCGAGCTCGGGCCCGACGGGACGCTGCCGCTCTCGAGCGATGCGAGCCTGGGCGCCTGCCTGGGTGAGGTCGACCTTGCCGACGGGGTCGAGCACTTCACCGACATCGACGCCCCCGCCGGAACCGTGGAGGAACGTACGCTCGTGAAAGCCTTCGAGGACGGCGACCCGACTACCATCGACGTGTTCGTCGTGCCTTCGTTCTCCGGTGCGGGGCGCATCGGCGAGTCGTTCGTGCACGAGCCGGGAGCCAGCATCCAAAATGCGGTACTGCTCGACCGCGCGGGGATCCGGGCTGGCGCGCGCTCGTTCGTGCTGGCCCACGAGCTCGGTCACGTGCTGCTCGACTTGCCGGGTCACCCGGACGATTTCGGCGTGGATCGTCCGTCGGATCTGATGGACGCCGACGCTGCCGACCCGAGCATGTTCGGTCCGCGGCGACTGTCGATCGAGCAGTGCGAGCGCGCCTATCGTCAGAGCGGCCCGGGCGCCGCCGTCCCGCTGCTTGCGCCGTGGCCGCTCAGTCGGCTAGCGGGCGATGTCGAGCGCGCGGAGGAGCGGAAGCGGATCTGGCGTCGTTAACGCCGCACCGATCACGGCGACGCCCGTCGCCCCCGCGGCGAGGCACGCTCGGGCATTCTCGGCATCGATGCCGCCGAGCGCGTAGAGCACCGGGGGAACCCCCGTGCCCGCGGCGGCGAGCCACCGTTCGTGAATTTCGCCCAGAACCCCCCAACCGAGCGGAGGGCGCCCCTTGCGCTCCACCGCGATCGGCGAGACCAACCAGCCGTCGACGCTCGGGTCGATGGCCCTCTCGGGCTCGTGGCACGCGCTCGTCAAGAAGCAGGTGGCCCCGAGCAACCGCCGGGCATCCGCGGCCACGACGCTCGACTCGCCGAGGTGCACGGCCTCGGCGCCGAGCAGGAGCGCCAGATCCAGTCGATCGTTCACCTGGAAGCCCTGCTCCGCGCGGACCGAGAGCGCCTGCAGCCGTTTGCCGAACGCGAGCCGTTCGCGCGCCGAAAGCTCGCGATCGCGCAGCTGGAACAGCACGCTCCGGGGTCGCGCGGCGCGCGCCAGACGCTCGAAGCGCGCCAGCGTCTGCTCCGCGCTGGCGACGCGGCGGTCCGTGATGGCGATCAGCCGCGGGGCGCGGGTCACGGCGCGCCGAGCTGCGCGACGCTCCGCTCGTACCACTCGACCGTGCGGCGGGCTCCCTCTTCGACGCTGACGGTCGGGGTGTAGCCGAGCAGGCGGCGCGCCTTGGCGATGTCGGCGTGCGTGACGTCGACATCGGCCTCCGGTCGCGGCGCCTCGCGATACGGCACGGCGCGCCCGGTGACGCGCTGGAACTCCTCGAGGTAGCGCGAAACGAGCACGGGCTCGCCGCGCCCGAGGTTCACGACCTCGTAGCCGAGCTCGGCGTCGACGGCGGCCACGATCCCCGCCACGGTGTCGCTGACGAACGTCCAGTCGCGAGTCATGCGCCCGCCGTCGTAGAGCTCGAGCGGCTTACCCGTGCGGATCGCGTCGATCAGCCGGTAGGTGAGCATGTCGGGCCGCCCGCGTGGCCCGTAGACCGTGAAGAATCGGAGCGCGGTGAAGCTCACGCCGTGCAGGTGGTGGTACGCATGCCCGAGGAGCTCGGCCGCGCGCTTGGCGGCCGGATACGGCGCGAGCGGGCGATCGGCGGGGTCGTCCTCGTGAAACGGCACGCGGGTGGTGGCGCCGTACACCGAGGACGTGGACGCAAATACGAAACGCCGACAGCCGTGCGTCCGGGCAGCCTCGAGCAGCGCGAGCGTGCCACCGAGGTTCACGTCGTAGTAGGTGACCGGATCCGCGACGGAGGCGCGCACGCCGGCCATCGCCGCCAGGTGGACGACGGCATCGAAACGCCGCTCGGCGAACAGCCGCTGAACGAGCGCTCCATCACGCAGGTCGCCCTGGACGAGCTCGAACGGCGCGCCCGGCGCCTCGCGCTCGAGCTCCACGACGTTCGCCCGCTTGCGCGCGGGGTCGTAGTACGGGTCGAAGTTGTCGAGCCCGGTGACACGATCGCCACGCGCGAGCAGCGCCACGCTCGCATGGCTTCCGATGAAACCGGCGGCACCCGTGACGAGGACGTGGCGACCCATCGCCTGACCTTACCCTCGTCGGTCCGGAGCAGCCATCGAATGGCGTTCGCCCAGCAGCCGCGCGACCTCGATGCCGCTCGACTCGATGAACTCGGAGAGGAGCGCCGCCCCGTTCGCCACGAGCTCGCGCGGCGGCCCGGCCGCGACGACGCTGCCGCCGGACAGAAGCACGATCTGATCGGCGATGCGCAGAGCGCCCGCCATGTCGTGGGAGATGACGATGCTCGTCACGCCGAAGCGATCACGTGTCTCGACGATCAGATCGTCGACCTTGCGGCTCGTGATGGGGTCGAGGCCGCTCGTGGGCTCGTCGTACAGGATCGCCTCGGGCTCGAGCATCAGCGCGCGGGCCAGCCCGACGCGTTTTCGCATGCCACCGGAGAGCTCGCTCGGGAATTTCGCCTCCGTCCCTTGCAGGCCGAGCACACCGAGCTTGTCGCGCACGCGGTCACGGATCTCCTTCTCGGAGAGCTTCGTGTGCTCACGCAACGGGAAAGCGACGTTCTCGAGGACGTTCATCGAGTCGAGCAACGCAGAGTACTGAAAAACCATGCCGAAGCGCTGCCGAACCCGGTTCAGCTGTCGTTCCGACAGGCCGACGATACTCTCGCCGTTGACCGTGATGTTCCCGCCCGTCGGGCGATCGAGACCGATCAGGATCTTGAGGAGCGTGGTCTTTCCGGCCCCCGAGCCTCCGATGATGACCGTGATCTCCCCGCGCCGAATGCTCATGTCCACGTCGAACAGCGCGCGGAACGATCCGAAGCGCTTCTCGAGCTTCTCGACGACGATGTGCAGCGGGGCGGATTCGGCGGACACCGGTCCCGGCCCAGCCTAGTCGAGCGACGGGCGGACGTGCGGCCCGCGGGCCGACCCGGGTACCGGGCCGCTTGACGCCGCCCCCCGGAGTCGAAAGCTTTCGCCCATGACTCAGGAACACCTGTCTGCATTGCTGGCCGCGGGCGAGGCCACGAAGACCGGCGAGGGCTGGCTCACGCTGCCCGACGCCCGTTCGCTCACGCTGTACGTGGCCTCGGGCGGCGTGCCGCTCAGCATCGGCCGCATCCAGGCGATCCGGCAGGAGAGCGGGCTGCTCCACGCCAAGACGCACAAGGGTGAGCACTACGTGGTCGCGCTGGTCGACGCCTACGCCGGCAGCGTGGACGCGGCGTCGAGCGTCGCCAAGAAGGCCGGATTTCAGTGACCGAGCAGCCGCTGGATCCGAGCGCGGACCCGCTCATCATCGGCGGCGCCAGGTTTCGCTCGCGCTTGTTCGTCGGCACCGGCAAGTACCAAAGCGTGGACGAGACGCGCGAAGCGATCGACGCCTCGGGCGCGGAGGTCGTGACCGTGGCGCTCCGCCGCGTGAATCTCGCCGATCGCAGCGAGGGCTCGCTCGGGAAGCTCCTGCTCTCGGGTCGCTACACGATCCTGCCGAACACGGCCGGTTGTTACACCGCGGACGAGGCCGTTCGCACCCTGCGCCTGGCGCGCGAGCTCGGGCTCGCTTCGCTCGTGAAGCTCGAGGTCATCGGCGATCCGAAGACGCTCTACCCCGACAACGAGCAGACGCTCGAGGCCGCGAAGCTGCTCGTCAAGGAAGGCTTCACCGTCCTCCCCTACTGCATGGACGACCCGATCATCTGCCGCAAGCTCGAGGACGCCGGCTGCGCCGCCGTGATGCCGCTCGCCGCTCCGATCGGCTCCGGGCTCGGGATCCGTAACCCCTACAATCTGCGCATCATTCTCGAGCATGCCAAGGTCCCCGTGATCGTGGACGCGGGGGTCGGCACCGCCAGCGACGCGGCAGTCGCCATGGAGCTCGGCTGCCACGGCGTGCTGCTCAACACCGCGATCGCCCAGGCCAAGCAGCCCGTGCTCATGGCGCACGCCATGCGCGAGGCGGTGAGCGCCGGGCGGCGCGCCTTCCTCGCCGGGCGCATGCCCCGCCGCCTGTACGCGAGCGCCTCCAGCCCCGAGAGCGGGCTCATCGAATGACGCCGGCGGGGGCCGGAGCCCCGGAACATCACCCGACGCCCTTCACGCCCTACCAGCGGCGACTCTTCGTCTTCCTCGGCGTCGCGACCTTCTTCGAGGGCTACGACTTCTTCGCGCTGACGCAGGTTCTGCCGAGCCTGCGGGAGGATTTCGCGATCGGTCGCGAGGCGGCGGGCCTTTTGGTCGGGGTGATCAACTTTGGCACCCTGCTCGCCTACCTGCTCGTCAGTCGCGCCGATCGCTGGGGCCGCCGCCGTGTGCTGTCGGTGACGATCCTCGGGTACGCGTTGTTTACGTTCCTCTCCGGATTTTCGCCGAACGTCTTCGTGTTCGCCGGCCTGCAGCTGGTGGCGCGCGTGTTCCTGATCGGTGAATGGGCGACCAGCATGGTCATCGCAGCCGAGGAGTATCCGGCTTCGCGTCGCGGTACGGTGGTCGGCGTCGTCAGCGCTGCCTCGAGCCTCGGCGCCGTCGTCTGCGCCGGCGTGGTGCCCCTCGTGACGAGCCTCTGGGGTTGGCGTGCCGTGTACTGGGTGGGCGTCTTGCCGCTCCTGCTCATGGCCTGGGCCCGGCGCGATTTGCGGGAGACCACGCGCTTCGAGCAAGCCGCCGTCGAGCCGAAGCGCCCGCTGTGGGCCATCCTGTTCGGCCCCCACCGGCGGCGCGTGCTGGAGCTCGCAAGTATCTGGTTTTTGACCTACGTGTGCACCCAGAACGCGGTCACGTTCTGGAAAGATTACGCGATCCGGGAGGTCGGCCTCACGGACAAGGCTGCGGCCGGTGTCGTCACCATCGCGGCCCTGGCTTCGATGCCGCTGATCTTCTGGGTCGGAAAGCTCTTCGACCTGATCGGCCGCAAGCCGGGCGCGGTCGTGGTCTATCTCGCCGTGATCCTCGGCGTGCTCGGTGCGTATCTCTTGCACGGCACGCTCGGGCTCACGCTGGCGATGTTCGTCGCGATGTTCGGGCTCGCCGCGGTGCTCACCCTGCTCAACACCATCACGACCGAGCTCTTTCCGACCGAGCTCCGCGGGGACGCCTTCGTCTGGACCAACAACTTGCTCGGGCGGCTCGGCTACGTGCTCTCGCCCGTGGTGCTCGGCGCACTCGCGCGCGACCGCGGCTGGGGTCCCGTCCTGCGTGGCAGCGTCGTCTTCCCGCTGATCGCGCTGGCTCTGCTCTGGTGGTGGCTGCCCGAAACGCGCGGGCGAGAGCTCGAGCAAACGGCGCGCCTCGAGGCGAAGGGCGACTGAATGGCCGACGGCCACTCGCACCCCGGGCGACCGGCAGGCAGCGGGCTCGTGCGCGGCGGCTTCGTGCGCAACGTGCTGCCGGCCCTGCTCTGGGCGATCGCCATCTTCATCGGCGGCGGCCCCGGCGTGCCTCAGCCCTCCGTCGAAGGCCTCTGGATCCCGATCGACAAGCTGGACCACGCCGTCGCGTTCTGCGGCCTGCAAGTGCTCGGCTTCCGGGCGCTTCGTTACGAGCTTCCCGACCGCACCCGCACCAGGTTGGTCTGGTTCGCCGCTCTGATCTCCGTGTTGTTCGGCATCGCGCTCGAGCTCTACCAGCTCGGTCTGCCGGATCGCTCCGCCGAGGTCGCCGACGCGGTCGCCGATGCCGTCGGCGCCGTGCTCGGAGCCATCGTGCTCAGCCTCCTGCGCTGGCCGTAGCGCCCGCCCGCCTAGCTCACCGTCCGCGCCGCCTCATCGAGCCGAATGAAGGCGAAGCCCATCTTGCGCAAGAGCTCGACGGCCGCGCTCAGCGCCGCCAGCTTGTGTGCGCGGCCGAGCCGCGCGTCGGGCTGGTGCGGCAGGAGGTCGTCGAGCTCGTCGTCGGCGCCGAGAAAATCGAGCCCATGCAGCTCCAGATTCACGAAGGGCTCGAGCATCAGCGTGCGCGTCAAGAGCCGCGCGCCGTCCGGTCCCGAGAGCACGAGCGACGTGCCGATGTACGGGAGGCGCGTGCCCGGCGTCACCTGGATCGGAAGCTCCGGCAGGCCCCGACCGGCCTTCCAGTACGGGGTCCCGAGGCGGTAGGGTCGGGTGGGAGCCAGCAGCGCCTTCGCGCTGCCCCGTACCGAGCGCGACGACTTGCCCCGCAAGCGCATGCTCATGAGCTTGGCCGCCTTGGCGGCGTAGTACGCCGGGCTCGAGAAGACGGACGAGTCGTAGCCGACGCCGAGGGCGCCGAGCACACCCACGAGCTCGTCGCTCAAGAGGTAGCCTGGAGCCCGAAAGCCCGTGGGGCGCTGACCCGTCGCGCGAAGCAGGGCGTCGATCCCACCCGCGACCTCGCGCTCGAGCTCGCGCGGCGCGCGATGCGTGAGATCGTAGTGGTGCGAGAGCGTGTGGTTGGCAAGCTCGTGCCCCTGGCTCGCGAGGGCTCGTAGCGTCTCGACGTTTTCCGGACGGGAGAGATCGCTGCCGACGACGAAGAACGTGAGGGGCACGCCGAGCGCCTGCGCCCAATCGGAAGCACGCGGCACGGCGCGGTCGTAAACGAGATCGGTCGCGCGTCCGCGCCCCGTGAGCCCGTGGATGGCGTAGTAGTGGTGAATCTCGTCGAGGTCGATCGAGATCGCCGCGAGTCTCATCCCCCGGCCATCTTCGCGACCTCGGCCGCGAAGTCGGGAGCGGTCGGCTTCTCGATGCCTTCGCCGAGCTGGAAGCGCGCGAAGCGCGACAGGGTAATCTCGCCGCCGAGCTCCTTGGCGAGCGCTGCACGCAGCTGCTCCACCGTCTTGTCGGATTCGATGACGCTTTCCTGCTCGAGCAGACAGACTTCCTTCATCCACTTGGCGAGCTTGCCCTCGACGATCTTCGGGCGCGCCTTCTCGGGCTTGCCCTCTTCGACGAGCTGAGCTTCGAAAATCGTGGCCTGCTTCTGCTTGGCGTCGGCCGGAACCTCGGACGACGACACGTACTGCGGCGCCATCGCGGCAATCTGCATGGCCGAGTCGTCGACGAACTTCTCGAAGCTCGCCGCGCTCGCCGCCGCCTGGTTGCCGGTGCGGGCGGCGAGGATCACGCCGACTTTCCCGCCGAGGTGCACGTAGGCGTGCACCTTGCCCGAGCCGTCCACGCTGAGTCGCTCCCAGCGCCGCACGGCGATGTTCTCGCCGAGCTTGCCGACGAGCGCCTGACGCGCCTCCTCGATCGTCGAGCTCGTGCCCGGGAGCTTCTCGGCCCCCAGATCCGCGCCGGCCTTCGCGGCCAGCGCCGCGGTGGCCACCTTGTTCGCGAAATCCAAAAACTCGGCATTGCGCGCGGCAAAGTCGGTCTGGATGTTGACCTCGACCAGGGCAGCCGACTTGCCGTCGGCTGCCACGAGCGCCGTCACGACGCCTTCGGTCGCGATCGCCCCGGCGCGCTTGGCGCTCTTGGCGAGGCCCTTCTTCAGGATGACCTCGACGGCCTTCTCCATGTCGCCGGCCGCTTCGACGAGGGCGCTCTTGCAGTCGTTGAGCCCGGCTTGCGTCCGGTCACGGAGCTCTTTCACCTGCTGCATGCTGACGTCGGCCATGGCTCAGTTCCCCGATTCCGGTCGCGGGCCACGCGACGCATAGACGACCTGCGCCTCCGGCTGTCCGGCGCGCTGACCACCACTGCCACCGCCACCTTCGCGGTCGTTGTTCTGCTGGTGCTCGCGACGGCGCGCCATGCCGTAGACGCACGCGTCGGCGACGGCGCCCGTCACGAGGCGCACCGAGCGAATGGCGTCGTCGTTACCCGGGATCACGTAGTCCACGAGATCGGGGTCGCAGTTCGTGTCGGTGATCGCGACGATCGGAATGTGGAGCTTCCGAGCCTCGCTCACCGCGATCCCCTCCTGCGCGGGGTCGATCACGAATACGGCCTGCGGCAGCTGGCCCATGCCCTTGAGCCCGCCGATGTACTTCTCGAGGCGCGCGCGCTCCTTCTCGAGCTGCACGACTTCCTTCTTCGGCAGCTGCTGGTACGTGCCGTCCTCTTTCATGCGCTCGAGCGTGCGCAGACGGTCGAGTCCGCCCTTGATGGTGCGGAAATTCGTGAGCGTGCCGCCGAGCCAACGGTTCGTGACGAAGAACATGCCAGCACGCTTGGCTTCGGCGATCACGATGTCTTGCGCCTGGCGCTTGGTGCCGACGAACAGCACCGAGCCACCGCGCGAGACGGTGTCGGAGAGGAAGTCGAACGCGCGCTTGAAGAGGCGCGCGGTCTGGTCGAGGTCGACGATGTGGATGCCGCTGCGCGCGCCGTAGATGTACTGGCGCATCTTCGGGTTCCAGCGTTTGGTCTGGTGCCCGAAGTGAACACCTGCCTCGAACAGCTCGCGAACTCCGAGCGGTTGCGCAGGGTCACGCTGCGTGCGGCGCCCCTCGGTGGGGGCGGTCTCGAAAGCGTTATCGGCCGCCGTGTCGGCGGTAATCTGGGACTGAGTCATGAGCGCAACTCCTTTCGGTTATTCCTCCGCCCCGCCGTGGGCAAGCCGGGAGCCGAAGCTCCAAGCACCGAACCCAACGGACGCGCACCGGGGCGTGTGGTTTATCCCCGCGGGTAATCCGCGAGGGGCCGGGACCGTACGCTACAAGCCCGAGCTCGGCAACCCGGCTGGAATCCTCGGAGAAGGCGCGTTTTTTTCGTCGTGTTTCACGCGCGCCGTG
>Ga0315912_10003342_pt1 | contig 16024 bp, 14 predicted proteins | sample VfabasoilMG_FD_204469 | JGI IMG/M metagenome (GOLD analysis project Ga0315912, IMG submission 204469) | Garden soil microbial communities collected in Santa Monica, California, United States - V. faba soil | ecosystem: Environmental > Terrestrial > Soil > Garden | place: USA: California... | reverse complement strand
GGGTTTCGAGATCCAGGTCAACAACACTGCAACCGGCGAAGGCACCTATCGAGAACGCAAGCGCACCGGATCGCTCTACGGCATCCGCAACGTCCACAAGCAAATCGCCCAGGACAATCAGTGGTTCAAGCTGCACGCCCTGGTACGCGGCAAGAATGTGCAACTGCGAGTCAACGGAATGCTGGTTGTCGATTACACCGAACCAACAGTAGCCCACGTCCCTCCAGGACTCGAATCCGGCCGCAAGATCGACCACGGCACCTTCGCTCTCCAATGTCACGACCCAGGCTCCAAGGTCCGCTACCGCTCCATCAAAGTACGCCTGCTCCCGGACAACGCCACCGCCCCTGGGGCCATCACACCCGTCAATGACGAACTCTTCAAAGACATCATCAACTACGGCAGAAATAACTATCCGCTCGTCGACTACGACGTTCAACTCAAAGGGGGACTCAAAGTCGAAGCCCTCATCAAGCAAGCGTTCCACGACAGCTTCCAACGCGGAGTCACCATCAGCGATCCCAAACAAACCCAAAAATTCATAGCCTCGCTCAAAAAGTATCCAATCTACACCGGCTTCCGACCCGCGACGCGCGATTGGACCAGCAAGATGTCCAAACAAACCGCCATCCAGTTCGACTACATCCTCGGAGATGCAACCACCTGGAAAACAGACGAAATCCCAGCCATCCTCGACGCCGAACCCTTCGACATCCTGGCGAATGCATTCACAACATCGACAACCGAAAGCCAAGCCCAAGCCATCCTAGCCGCAATGAAGAAAAACGGAGTCGCGCTTCAAATCAGCGAACGAGACAAACAACCGACCGCAAAAGTCGCTGCCATGGCAAAACAACAAGCAATAAAATTCACCTTCGGCAGCGGCACCATGGACAAGAGCCCAGCCCGCCGCTACGAACACGCCATAGCCGTAATGAAAGAAGCCCGAATTCAGTCCACCGAAATCTGGGCCGCCGACAGCCTAACTTCAAAGGCCGCTGATCGAAAAGCATCCGCCTTCAAAAGCTAATGCCTTCAGGGTTTCTAGTCTTAGCCGACGGTCGCTGTCTCGCACGACACTGGTCGGCTTACGACCAAGTAATCAGAGCGATCGCTGACTCGATCGAACCCTCGCCCGAAGGAATCAGCTTGCGGGATTGGTTGCGTGCCCAGATTCCCAACCCGCAAGACGAGCAGGAACTCGGATACGGAGCTTGGCTCCGAACCGCAGATAACGCAGTGGTCGTCCGCCATCTAGACCTCCGCGAGTTGACAACGGTGAATCAGCGCCTGTTTCACGCTGCCGTCTTGGCAGCGGTGAGGAAACTCAACGAGTCGCCTGAAGTCCTTGCGTGGCTTGAGGCACCAGAGTGCCTCGTCGACTTGGGCGATATGGTCCTACGCGCGGACCGTAACGAGCCGCCGCTCAGCCGTTCAGACTGGCGAGAAGTGGTTCCTTCGCAGGGCAGACAAATCGGTCCCGGATGGTAATCAACAACACAGTAGCAGGTGCCAGACAAGTCGCTGGCGCACACTGGAACTAGTGAATTTGGAAGAACAGAGGGAATGGCTAGAGAGGCATATTCCTCATCGTTTGAGAGCCGCCATCGCTCGCTTACCAATGGAAAGCTCCCTCCTGGGTGTGAGTGCCTCAATCGACCCTGGTCTACCAACAGATCGAGACAAAATCTACTGGCGATGCGCAACGGACTCAATATGGGAAGGTAGGTTGAACCGCAACGCGCTGGCTTATAGAATTCGTCGGAATAAAATGGGAAAAGGGCAAAGCGACGGAGCACACTAAGAAGCGAGGCTCCAAAGACGTGAGGATCGACGATCTGGATGGAGGCAGACTCTTCAGCTCCTAGCCGACGTGTGGAAGGGCTGCTCCCAGGCCTCAAGCCATGCAACTAGCGAGTACCAACACCCTTCGGTGAGCGACCATAAGGAACTACCTGAGGTCCTCAAGATAATACTTGTCCACCTCCAGGACACAATTTACAACGAGACCGGAAAAAAGGTCCGGGACTTTGTGCTCAAGTCCAAGAATTGAACGGCTTCCCCTCGCTCCCGCATCAGCAACGACCCACCCGCTCACACCTTTCAGAGAGCTACACTTAGGTCATGCCCAGACCCGATAGAACAACGGTTGAGGTTAAAGAGAAAATGGTGTCGAGACCAGCCGTTTCTGAGCTAGTCCGTCGGCTACGCCGCCTCAGCGACAAGATAGCGGCCTCTGGCGAGAAGCCGTTGACTCGGCGCGAGATGGAGCGAGAGTTGGCCGACCGTCGTGGCGGAATTCGCTGAACCGCATGGTTAGGACATTCCTGGACAGCGGCGTATTGCTAACCGCAGCACCGTCTGTCAGCCGCGACCGGGAGCGCGCACTGGAAGTTCTGGCGGACTCTAGCCGCGTTCTGATTGCCAGCCCATATGTGCGGCTCGAAATCTGGCTGAAGGCAGTGTTTCACAAAAGAAATTGGAACGGGCCTAGCAGCAATGCCGACATCGGCCTCCGACGATGCAAAGGACAAGCCACGTGTTACGATTCTGTCCAACTTTTTCGACGAGTTGAAGCGAAAAGTGAAGAGCGGCAAGTAACGCGAGGCAGCCTTGGGTAACCGCGGTAGAATGAGGAAGGGACGAAAATGAACGTCACGCTTAACTCCGAACTCGAACGGCGAGTGCAAGACCTTGTCTCTCAGGGTTCCTTCCCGAATGTGGAAACAGCGCTGGACCAAGCGCTGAAAGCGCTTGCCAGGGAGCAGACCCGCCAGCGGATGGAGGCTTTACTGGATGAAAGCACCATCGGCGAATCCACGCTGATGCCTCTCCTGCGTGAAGCGGCCGATAGCGGCGAGTACTCCGAGATGACTCCCGCAGATTGGGACGATATCGAGCGGGAAGGTCTGGCACTGCTTCATTCGCAATCGCGCTAGTTTCCAATGGCTCGAATTCAGAAACGGCCCGCAGCCAAGCGTGACTTGACGCTTCACTTTGCGTGGCTGGCAGGCGAAGCCGGTGTCGAGTTGGCCAGGAAGTTTCTCGCCGCCGCCGATGAGTCCTTTCAATTGCTGTCTCGCATGCCCCGAATCGGTCCGGTCAAGATCTACGAAGGTAAATTCGCAGGGATTCGGATGTGGCCCATAACCGGGTTCGAAGAGTTTTTGATTTTCTACCGCGCCGCCGCCAACGATGTTCAAATTGAGCGCGTGATTCACGCCAAGCGCGATTACCAACGCGTTCTAGAATGATGAAAGGACATAAGCGTATGGCATCGAACTGGAAGACTATTCAGTGGAACACGGTAGAAGATGTTTTTTCAACACTTCTGGAATTGGCCGGAAAGAGTTGGCTAAGCCGCGGACAATCAGAGCCTTGGAACGCGCTCATACCATCTGTTGATCGCGACCCCTTGGCCAGCATCCTGCGTCGGGAAAAGTTGGACCTCGAGCGGCGCAGCATTAATACCTTCCGCACCAACGCTCGGAACTTTAATAGCGAGGGCGAGCGTGCTGCTCTCAAAGATGACTTTATTGCCCTTATGGTCCTACGCCACTATTCAGTGCCGACACGACTGCTCGATTGGTCGCTTTCCCCATATGTTGCCGTGTATTTCGCCGCCGAAAAGAACTGCGATGATGGCGAACTCTGGAGTTTCGATGAACCACGTTACGCTGAGATTGGAAAGGCCCAGTGGCGCCGTTGGCCTGGGACAACATCGGATCACAGTGGTGATCCTTATAAGTTTGAGGCTGGACTCACTGCATTCAACACGGAAGTGCAGGCGGATTGGGTTATTGCGGCATTCTATCCTAAGGGCTTCCCTAGGCAAAATGCTCAGAATGGCGCCTATACCTTGACCGCGAGATTTGGCCGCGATCATGCCGAGGCTTTGGATGAACTGCTGTTGAGCGATCCGTCAAATCATTGCAGGTACATCATTCCGAAAGGTCTCAAGGCCGAAGTATTACGGATTCTTCGAGAACAACATGGTATTTCCCGATGGTCACTTTTTCCAGACTCTGCAGGCGCGGCAGAAACGGCAGGGTTAGTTTTCCCCCGCCGAAATTCCATCTAGGCGTGCGTGGATTCATAGCGTGACAATCATTTTCCCCAGACGGAAAGTGGATGCTGGATACTTCCAACGAGTCCGGAACCATGCAAGTCTATTTGCGTGCATTTCCCGACAATGGCAGTAAGTGGCAAATTTCAAGCGAAGGCGGAACGTATCCGAATTGGTCCTCTGACAAACGCACGATACTCTTCTGCACCAATAACAATCAGATCATGACAGCCGGCTACACAGCCAAGGGCACCACCCTCACGGTTGAAAAGCCGCCCTTATGGGCGGAGCAGCGCCTCGCCTCGACGCTCAGCCCTTCGACATCCTGGCGAATGCGTTCACAGGCATCGAAAACCGAAAGCCAAGCCCAAGCCATCCTAGCCGCAATGAAGAAAAACGGAGTCGAGCCCGCCGCTATGAACACGCTATAGCCGTAATGAAAGAAGCCCAATCCAATCTACCGAAATCTGGGCCGCCGACAGCCTAACTTCAAAGGCCGCTGATCGAAAAGCATCCGCATTCAAAAACTAATTCTTCTGATGTATCTCTTGCAGAGACCACACACGAAGTGGATCTCTGCGGCGGCTGGCGATTGCTTGTTCTGCTGCTTTCGCTGCGCTTAACGTTGTGATGCAGGGGACTCTGTAGGCGACAGCCGTTCTGCGGATTGCCTTCTCGTCGCTAAACGAGTGCGCACCCGTCGCCGTATAAATCACAAGCTGGATGCTGCCGGCCTTAATCAAATCCACTGCGTTGGGACGGCCTTCATTCACCTTGAACACAATCTTGCAAGGCAAGCCCGCGGCGACGATGGCCGCTGCCGTGCCTCGTGTTGCAACCAGATCGAATCCATAAGCGGCGAACTTCCGCGCAAGTTCCACGGCGTCCGCCTTGTTGCGGTCATTGACACTAATGAACACCGTGCCCTTGTCAGGGAGCGGCGTTCCTGCGCTGAGCTGGGCCTTGGCGAAAGCTTCTCCGAAGTTCTCTCCCACTCCCATGACTTCGCCCGTGGAGCGCATCTCTGGTCCCAGCGCGGGGTCCACTCCTGGAAACTTGTTGAACGGAAATACCGGACTCTTTACAAAGAACTGCGGCACAGAAAGCACCCCGGAAGTTTGGCCTCCCGTCAGATGCGCAAGCTCTTTGAGTTTCTTGCCCAGCATCAGTCCCACCGCGATCTTCGGCAATTGGATTCCTGTTGCTTTGCTCACATACGGCACAGTGCGCGACGCTCTTGGATTCACTTCCAGCACGAAGACAACGCCATCTTTGATTGCGTATTGAACATTCATCAGTCCAATCACGTTGAGTGCGCGCGCCAGGCGTTCAGTATAGTCGCGAATGGTCTGAAGTTCTTTCGGACCAATCGAAAAAGGCGGAAGCACGCAGGAGCTATCGCCAGAGTGAACCCCGGCTTCTTCAATGTGTTCCATGATGCCGGAGATGAGAACATCTTCGCCGTCGCAGAGGCAGTCCACATCCACCTCGACCGCATCTTCCAGAAATCGGTCGACAAGAACAGGGCGCTCTTGCGAGAAAATGACAGCTTCCGCCATGTAGCGGCGTACGGTTTCTTCATCGTAGGCAATCACCATCGCGCGCCCGCCGAGCACATAGCTGGGACGGAGCAGCACCGGAAATCCGAGCTCGCGTCCGGCCTGGACCGCTTCGTCAAGACTGGTCGCCGTGCGGTTTGGCGGTGATGGAATTTTGAGATCGTCCAGCAGCTTGCCAAACAATTTGCGATCTTCGGCGAGATCGATATTCTCCGGCGCGGTGCCAACAATCGGCACGCCAGCGCGCTTCAACGGCAGCGCGAGGTTCAACGGAGTCTGTCCGCCGAATTGCACAATCACCCCCGTCGGCTTTTCCGTATCGACAATATTCATGACCTCTTCAAAGGTCAGTGGTTCAAAATAAAGACGGTCACTGGTATCGTAATCGGTGGAAACCGTTTCAGGATTGCAGTTGACCATGATCGATTCAACACCGAACTCTTTGAGCGCGAACGCAGCATGACAGCAACAGTAATCGAACTCAATTCCCTGCCCGATGCGATTCGGCCCGCTGCCAAGGATGATGACTTTCTGACGATCGGTCGGCTCAGCCTCACACTCGGACTCATAGCTGGAGTAAAGATACGGCGTGAAGCTCTCAAACTCGGCAGCACACGTATCCACACGGTTGAAGACGGCTGTGACACCGAGTTCCTTACGCTTGGCCCGCACCTCTGTCGGTGCCTCATTCCATAGCCTCGCCAGCGCATTATCAGAGATACCCGCGCGTTTTGCGGAACGCATGGTGGCAGCACTGATGGTTGCGAGCGATTCGGATTTCAAACTATGTTCATGCAGCACGGCGTCGCGCACTTGGCGCAGAAACCATGGATCAATAGAAGTGAGTTCATGAACCTTTTCCGCAGTCCAGCCCTTCTCGAAAGCGAACCTGATGTAAGAAAGGCGTTCCGGATTCGCCGTAATGAGACGGTTCGGAATCAGATGCTCTTCGTAAGTTTCGGCGGTAGCGGCCTTGCCCGTCTCCATACTGCGGATCGCCTTGGCCAGCGCCTGCTGGAACGTGCGTCCGATCGACATGACTTCGCCAACCGATTTCATCTGCGTTCCCAGCACAGGCTCGGCGCCGGGGAATTTTTCAAACTGGAAACGCGGAATTTTGACCACGACGTAGTCAAGTGTAGGCTCAAAACAAGCCGGTGTCTTGAGCGTGATGTCGTTCGGAATCTCATCCAGGCGATAGCCCACCGCCAGCTTCGCCGCAATCTTTGCAATCGGAAAACCCGTAGCCTTCGACGCCAAAGCCGAGCTCCGCGACACGCGCGGGTTCATCTCGATGATGACCATGCGCCCGTCTTTCGGATTGATCGCGAACTGCACGTTAGACCCGCCAGTATCCACACCAATTTCACGCAAGCAGGCAAGCGCCGCATCTCGCATCATCTGATATTCACGATCCGTCAGTGTCTGCGCCGGAGCAACCGTAATCGAATCGCCCGTGTGGACGCCCATCGGATCGAAGTTCTCGATCGAGCAGATGATAATCGCGTTACCGGCAAGATCCCGCATCACCTCAAGCTCATACTCTTTCCAACCGAGCGCACTTTCCTCGGCGAGCACTTCATGCACAGGCGAGAGGTCCAACCCACGAGTGAGAATCTCTTCGAGATCTTCCCTGTTGTAGGCGATGCCACCACCGCTACCACCCATGGTAAAGCTGGGCCGCAGAACAATGGGGTAGCCAATCTTGGCCGCGAATTCAAAACCGCCTTCCAGACTGGTAATCAGTTGTGAGTAGCACGATTCCAATCCAATGGACTTCATCGCGTCCTTGAATAGAAGGCGGTCTTCTGCCTTCTTGATCGCCTGTAACTTTGCACCAAGCAACTCAACGCCGTATTTTTCAAGGATTCCCGCCTCGGCCAGCGCCATCGATAGATTGAGCCCGGTCTGGCCGCCAACCGTGGAGAGCAGCGCATCGGGGCGCTCACGTTTAATAATCTCTTCGGCGTATTCGATCGTGATCGGCTCGACATACGTACGATTGGCCAGATTCGGATCGGTCATGATCGTCGCCGGGTTGGAATTGATCAAAATGACTTCATAGCCGTCATCGCGGAGCGCTTTGCAGGCCTGCGTGCCGGAATAATCAAACTCGCAAGCTTGCCCAATAATAATGGGGCCGGAACCCACAATCATAATCCGCTTGAGGTCAGTTCGCTTGGGCATTTAGCTGGACCTCGATTCCGTCATGAGTTGCGCAAATTCATCAAACAGATAACGGGAGTCATGCGGACCAGGAGCTGCTTCCGGATGGTACTGAACACTGAACACCGGGTAACTCTTGTGGCGCAAGCCTTCCAACGTCTGGTCGTTCAGGTTGATATGGGTAAGCTCGATGTCCGTGTCGCTGAGAGAATCCGGGTCCACACAGAAACCATGATTTTGAGCCGTGATCTCAACCATACCCGTGCGCTTGTTAAGCACCGGGTGGTTGCCTCCGCGATGTCCGAATTTCAATTTGAACGTCTTCCCGCCCAAGGCTTGTCCCAGAACTTGATGCCCCAAACAGATGCCAAAGATCGGAGTCTTACCAATCAGCTTTCGAACCTGTTCCGCCTGAAATTGGAGCGGTTCGGGATCACCAGGGCCATTGGACAGAAAGACCCCATCCGGTTTCATGGCGAGAACATCCTCGGCGCTGGTTCGCGCCGGCACAACCGTGATCTCGCAACCCACTTGGACCAGACGGCGAAGGATATTGCGCTTCATTCCAAAGTCATAGGCAACCACGTGAAAGCGGGACTCGGCAGGTTTCCCAACCAACTCCGACGGCGAACATGGCTTGACTGGATCTTTCCAACGGTACTGGCTGAGCGTGGAAACTTTGGTCGCAAGATCCAGCCCGGCCATGGACGGAACCTGGCGCGCCATTTCCACTAGTGCTTGCGGATCGCCGCCGCTGCCGGAGAGAACTCCGCGCATGACACCACGTGTACGAAGACGTCGGACAAGAGACCGCGTGTCAATCCCGGACGCAACCGGCACCTGTGACTTTGCCAGGAACTGTTCGGCTGCTTCGTCAGACCTCCAATTGCTTCGAACAGGAGAGAAGTCGCGTACAACTAGTCCCTCAATAAACGGCCTCACCGACTCGTTGTCGTCATCGTTCGCTCCATAGTTCCCAATTTGCGGGTTTGTGAGAACAACAATCTGACCACAGTACGACGGGTCCGTGAAGATTTCCTGGTAGCCGGTGATCGAGGTATTAAAAACAACCTCTCCGCTCTTGATACCACGCGCACCAAAACTGTCACCCTCGAAGACGGAACCGTCCTCTAGGGCCAGGATTGATTTTTCCAAATGGCTGCTCCTGTTGGGGGAAGTGTAATAACTATTTGAGCATGAGGGGGCGCTGGCGGGCAAGCTAAGGCCGTCTCGGTTGCCAGGCTCGGGCCAAATCCTGCGCTGCAGCCACCTGATCACGCGTCATCAACGCAGTCGCCCGTTCCCGAACCGCCGCACCTTCGTCAATACCATCGGACGCCGCAAGATTGGCCCATTTATGCGCCTGCACGTAGTCCTGCACCACGCCTTTCCCGTCAAGATACAGTTTGGCGATTTCCAACTTTGCCGGTGCATTGCCTGCCTCGGCAGCCTCTCGCAGCCAGCGCGCGGCAACACGCAGGTTCACCGGGCCTCCTTTCCCCTGAAGATTTGCAAGCCCGAACAGATACTGTGCAGCAACATCACCTTGCTCTGCCGCCATTCCGTAGAAGCGCACCGCTTCCACAGGGTTCACTTGAGAGCCTTTCCCTTCGTCGTACATAGTTGCAGCAGTACGTTGTGCCCCCAGATGCCCCTGCCCCGCCGCCTGCGAAAACCAATTCAAAGCCTCTGGCAAACTGATCGCGATCCCCTTGCCTGTCACAAGCGCCCGCCCCAACCGAAACTGACTGTCGGGATGCCCTTGCTCGGCGGCTAACTGGTATTGCTTTACCGCCTCAGTATCACTCTGTGCTACTGCGCGACCTTCTTCGTAAAAAAGTCCAAGCTGATATTGGGCTTCCGCATTCCCATTCTTTGCTGCAATCTGATAGACACGTAGCGCTTCTGCATCATTTCGAAACGCGCCCTTTCCGTTTGCCTGCAGCAACCGCAGACTAAAGAAGGCACCAACATGCCCTTGCTCGGACGCTCGAAGATACCAACGGGCAGCCTCGGTTTCATCCACAGCCACACCACGTCCATTCGCGTAAAACTGGCCCAAGCTATATTGCCCTTCTACGCTACCTTGCTCTGCGGCTTTGGTATACCATTTGACGGCTTCTGCATCACTCTGCGTCACGCCCTTGCCAGATGCGTACCAGTTGCCGACCAGCACCTGAGCAACGCTATCACCGCCGTTTGCCGCCAGCTTCGTCCACTTTTCTGCTTCCGTATCACTCTGGGGAGCAATCATTCCTTCTGAGAACCATCCACCCAATTTGGATTGCGCCGCCAGGAAGGAAAACTCCGCTGCGGCTTTCATCCAGCGCAAAGCGCCAGCTTCATCCTTATCACCGCCGCGTCCTTCCGCAAGCATCATCGCCAGCGCGTATTGTGCCGGAACGTTACCTTTTTCACTGGCCTGCTGATAAAAACGCCGAGCAGAATTCTCGTCCTTGCCAACACCACTACCGGATTCCAGCAACGACCCTATTCCATACTGCGCCGCCGCATGCCCCTGGGTCGCGGCCTGTAAAAAGAAACGCGCCGCTTCGGTCGCATTGCTCGGTAGAGATTTGGAATTCAGAAACAAATAGCCAACCGCATACTGCGCGTCCTTGTGCCCCTGATTGGCGGCCATCAGATAATACTTTTGCGCTTCCGCTTCGTTCACAGCCAAGCCGCGGCCATTGCCGTACAAGGTTCCAAGGAAGTACTGGGCGTCGGCGTTGCCTTTGCTGGCCTCCCGATCAAGCTCCCGCAATGCATTCGGAAGATCACCATTCGCATAGGCCTGCATCGCAGTGGCCCAATCGGCTTTGCAAGCCGGAATCAGCGCGGCTCCGAGAAGAAACAAAATTACTTTGCTGCTGGACATCTATTGCGAATTATAAACGTCCTGGAAGGGCAACGCCACCTGCCACCGCCCGACCCCATCCACAAATCAGAAATCGCATCGCACTTCCAGCGCCGCAGCCAGCACCTTCTGATACTCCCGATTCGTGATCTCGGTCACGCCGAATTGACTCAAATGCGGCGTAAGATACTGAACCTCCAGCAAGGAAAAACCCCGTTCCTTCAACCGGAATACCAGGTGCGCCAAGGCAACCTTTGACATATCGCGTACTCTATGAAACTTCGATTCGGCGAAGAAAGCACCACCAAGATGAACGCCATAAACCCCACCAACAAGGGCGCCATCGATCCTAACCTCCACCGAGTGGGCCTTCCCCGCCCTATGCAGTTCTCCGTAAACTTCAATAAATTCCTCAGTGATCCAACTATCTTCCTCTGGACGTGCGCAAGCTCGCATCACCCCTTCGAAGTCCTGATCAAAACTCACCTCGAATGCAGCCTTCTTCAATGTGTGGCGCAAAGAATGGGAGATATGGAAATGATCCAGCGGAAGAATGGCACGCCGTGCCGGGCGGTGCCACGTCACAAAACCATCCTCTGGGTTTCCCATCGGAAACAGCCCGACACGATAGGCATCTTCCGTCATCGCTGCGGTCAGTGTCTGAGTGACGTTGCGAATATCCATTGGATTACAGGGCCGCGTACAACTCTGCGTAGCGCTTGGCCGATGCATTCCACGAAAAATCTTTCCGCATTCCCCTCTGCATCCGTTCCCGCCATTCCACCGTGTCCCGATATCCAGCAATCGCGGCCCGAATGGAGTCCAGTAGACCGCCCCCTTCCCGGCCACTGAATTTGAACCCTGTCTCCGCATCAACACTATCTTCCAAGCCGCCAGTTGCTCTCACCACAGGTACGGCACCGTAGCGCAGACTGTACATCTGATTCAATCCGCATGGCTCGAACAAACTCGGCATGAGGAAGATGTCCGAACCGGCCTCAATCTTGTGCGCCAACGCATTACTGTAACCAATCTTCACCCCGACCCGATCTGGATACCTGCCCCGCAGCGCCCGAAAAAACTCCTCAAATTCCGGCTCTCCGGTTCCCAAAACAACCAGCGCCGCATCTTCACGCAGCACTTCATCAGCAATGTCACGCAACAGGGAAAAGCCTTTCTGCATTGCCAGACGCGAGACAATTCCCATGAGAGGGCGGTTTCGATTTTCTGAGGGCAACCCCATCTCCTCCAAAAGATCCATCTTGCAGCCCAGCTTGCCGCTTGTATCATCAGCAGAGTAATTGGCCGCAATCAAAGAATCGGTTTCAGGATTCCACTCGTTGTCGTCAATACCATTTAGAATGCCCGTGAGCTTCCCTGCTTGATCGCGCAGGAGGCCGTCAAGGCCGAAGCCGAACTCAGGTGTCTGAATTTCCCTCGCATAAGTAGGACTGACGGTCGTAACAAAATCAGAGAAGAGTATCCCCCCCTTCATGAAATTAATGTCGCCAAAATGCTCCAGGCCATCGGCACCCAACAACCCCAGCTCACTAAAATAAGCCCGTGGAAAACGGCCCTGATGCTCCAGATTGTGAATCGTAAATAGCGACTTGGTGCGCTGAAACACCGGGTCCCGTGGAAACCAACGCCTCAGAAATACCGAGCCAAGCGCGGTTTGCCAGTCATGGAAATGGAGGATGTCAGGATGAAACAAATTTCGCGCCAGAGCGAAAACCGCCGCGCTGAGAACGGCAAACCGGAGATGATTGTCGTGGAAATCACGACCCTCGGCACTGTAAATACCAGGCCGGTCATAAAGCTCAGGACAATCGACAAAGTAGTAAGAGACTCCGCCTTGTTCCGCCTCATCCACCGAACAAGCAAAACGCCGCCACCCGATAGCCACCGGAAGATGATCCCAGACACGGCGGAGTTGCGTACCGTCCACGCCACGGTAACGAGGCAGCACAACACGCACCTCATGACCTAACTTCTGCAGTGCCTGGGGCAGCGAACCAAGCACATCAGCAAGCCCGCCGGTTTTCGCAAAAGGCGCGGCCTCACTCGCCGCCATCAGAACTCTGCTCATTGCGTATCCGGTTAGGGTTTTACTTTGGTAGCTTCAATTCTCAACGAAATGGTCACTTCGTCTCCCGCCACCGGTGCCGATTCCACCAAATCATTCCAGAGCAGGCCAAAGCTCTTGCGACTGATCTTCCCGGTAAGCGTGGCAGCAACCTTTTGCCGTCCCATGCCGTCTTTGAGAACTCCCAAAACTTTGCCGGTGAGCACCACCGGCTTGGTGATATTCCGAATAGTGAGATTACCAGATACTTTCAGATTGCTGCCCTTGAGTTCAACCTTAGAACTGGCAAAGGTCATTTTGGGATACTTATCGGACTCAAAGAATGCTGCACCGCGGAGCTCTTTGTCCCGCGTGGCGTTATTGGTATCGATAGAAGCAGTGTCAATCTCCGCAGAGATCGTAATGACCTTGTCTACCTTCACGCTGCCGGTAAATTTATTGAACCGGCCCTCAATAGTGGCAATCACCAAATGCGCGACTTCAAAGCCCGCCTTGGAGTGACCCGGGTCAACCGTGTAGTCGCCTGGCGGGACAACGGGTTCAGCCGCAGCCCCAGACGCAGCCAATGAGAAAACCAAAATGAACCCGGCAATCAGTATGCGCATGTGTCCTCATCTTTATTCTAGGACACCAAAACTCCTATTCACCTGGAACGTAATAGAGAAAGACGCCCTTGCTGATCTTTGCCGTCGGAGCAACCCGGTCGGGCCACGGCACAATCTCCGGGTGCTCCGTTCCAAGGCCCAGCCGATACAGTTTGAGAACGGTCTGGCTGACCGCATTCCAACCCGGCGCTGGCACCTTGGGATCTGAGCGCCGTATAGGTGGAAAGCCGTGTTCCTTTTCCAGCTCCGCATTCGAGAAAGGGTTGAACGTAACTTGGCGAGCGCCAACTTCCCGAAGCTTGGCGGCAAGCCGTTTCATATCCTGGCCCCAATCCAGATCGCTGTCAACCAGGATTTTCTCCGGACGGTCCCCGGCAAACACATTGAAGTAGGAGAGGTAGTCAGGACGGCTCGCAGCCGTAGAAAAGATGAGCACGGAAGCCAGCACAATCCCAGTCCAACGCATGGCGCCCGCTTGCCCAGACAACATCCGCAACAACACCGAACTGCTGATCAACGCCATAAAAACAAAAACGGGTAGCACGTGACGTGTACCAATGTTGATCCTGCTAAAGGCGGCAAAGAATAAAAGACCTGCCATGAATGCCGCAGGTATCCACACACCCCTGCCTATCCGCCACACGAGTCCCATCGCCGTCAAAACCAAAACCGGAATCGGCGTCTTGAAAAAAAGAGCAACTTCATAGTAATACCAGAACCCCGCGCTACTAAAGCTTCCCAAGAGATAAGAAGGGTGCCCTTCAGCATTGTGGCGAATGACCTGCCTCAGTCCCTCAAGAAATTCAGGAGCCGGAATCCTATCGTAGCTAAACCGAAATCCAGCCCAGATGAGAAATGCGCATACTGCAAGGCTCGCAAGGGCCGGAATGGCGAGGGCCCGCAACTTAGCAAACAACATCGGAAAGGAATTTTTCTCTCGAATCAAATAAATGAAAAGCGCCGCTCCAGTGCAAGCGAAAAAAAACGGAAGCGCTGTGAATTTAGAAAGAGCCGCAATCGCGGCCGTTCCTCCAAGCACAACCGTGTTGTGCCAGGATGGCTGCTCCAGCCAAACCAGCAATTGATATAACGTAGCCACAAGCCCCGCAGTCAAAGCCATATCAGTAGTTGCCAAACCCGCATGGGCAAGAACGGTAGGCGTGTTGGTTAAGACAAGCACTGCCAGCAATCCGCCAGTGCGATTCGAAATGCGAGTACCCCACCGGAAAACTACAAAACAGGTAAGCCAGAAGAACGGAAGAATTCCAGCGCGCGCCAAAGCAAGTCGCAGGTCGTAATCATTGCCAAGGTATAAAATGGCCAAGCCTTCGCTGTAGATTCCATCGCGACCGGCACTGCGTGCTCCATCAAGATAAGGCCCAAGTGCCGCCATGACTCTCGCAAGCGGAGGATGCTGCGCCTCCCGTTGATAGGTGCCGCTCGACAACCACTCCATCCCACACGCAATGTGAGCCGGCTCATCAATGGTGTGGTTGAACACCCAATAGGTTCCAACGATACGCATGGTTCCGATCAGAACGAGAAGAAGGGAGACGCCGCCGATCCAATCGGCAACAGCGAACACCGATGTCTTAATATCGCTCGCCATTTCGGTACGACACATCTTAGCAGCCCGACCATCGGAAACGGTCCCGCCGCGACCCGGCTTTCCCGATAAGATGTAAAGAAGTGATCACTGACAACACTATCTCCGCGACCGTCGCGGATGAAGAGCAGGCCCTCGTCAACTTGGCCCGCAACGGAGACCCGGCGGCTTTTACCGAACTGGTATCCCGTTACGATACCCGTGTGTTCCGGCTCGCACGCCATATTCTCCAAAATCAGGAAGATGCCGAAGACGTCCTCCAAGAGGTCTTCCTGAAAGCCTATACCCACCTCTCCGGCTTCGAAGGCAATTCCAAATTCTACACCTGGCTCGCCCGAATTGCGGTAAACGAATCTCTGATGAAGATCCGCAAACGCAAAACCGGTAAGGAAGTTTCGCTCGACGAGCCGGTCGAGGTGGACGGCGAAGAAGTCAAACGCGAAATCGCCGTCTGGGACAAGGATCCCGAAAAAGATTATTCACGCGAAGAGCTCAAAAAAATCCTCGATGACGCCGTCGAAAAACTCGCTCCCATCTACAGGGCGGTTTTCCTCTTGCGTGATGTAGATGAATTATCTACAGAAGAGACCGCTGCGGCTCTCGACCTGTCGATACCTGCAGTAAAAAGCCGGCTGCTGCGCGCCCGGCTGCAGCTGCGAGAAATTCTTACCAGCCACTTCAAGTGGAAGGAAGGGAACGATTTTGCTTACTTGTAAAGAATTCATTGGCTGGCTCAATGAATACCTGGACGACACCGCAGTAGCAGAGATCCGCACCCACGTCGAGCAGCACGTCTCCTGCTGCCCGGAGTGTAGTGTAGTTTTTGACACAACTAAAAAGACGATCTCGGTATTCAAAGGCACCGCCGAAGAAGCCCTGCCCCCGGCCGTTCGCGACCGCCTCATGGCAGCCATCGAGAAACGCGTTGCGCAGGGGAACTGAGCATCCATGAAGCTCCGCGACCTGGCCGCCAACCTCGGGTGTGACCTGCAGGGCAACCCGGATTTGGAAATTACCGGAGTTGCCGGCATGGAAAAAGCCACGCCTTCCGAGCTGACCTTCCTGGCACATCCAAAATA
>Ga0315912_10003341_pt1 | contig 16028 bp, 15 predicted proteins | sample VfabasoilMG_FD_204469 | JGI IMG/M metagenome (GOLD analysis project Ga0315912, IMG submission 204469) | Garden soil microbial communities collected in Santa Monica, California, United States - V. faba soil | ecosystem: Environmental > Terrestrial > Soil > Garden | place: USA: California... | reverse complement strand
GCGAGCATGGCGGAGTTCGTCGATCCCGCGGTACGACAAATCGACTACGCCGCCAAGCATCTCGATGGTGCGAAGAACTGGTGGCAGGTCGCGGTGGTGGCGGGCATCGCCCTCGGCGCCCTGATCTCCGCCACATTGTCCGGCACGCGCCGCCACGGGGTTGCGCCGGTGTGGAACCGGGTACTCGGTGCGGGTTCGCAGGCCAGGCGCTTCGCCATGGCCTTCGCCGCCGGCTTCATCATGCTGGGCGGCGCGCGCATCGCCGATGGCTGCACCAGCGGGCACGGCATTTCCGGCATGGCCCAGCTCGCCGTCGGCTCCATCGTCGCCGTCACCGCCATGTTCGCCGGCGGCATCATCACCGCGCAGTTCCTGCGCCGCGTCTGAAAACCGATTTCCTAGGGGAGAACCATCATGAGCGTTTTCACCGCCATTCTCATCGGCCTTGGCATGGGCGCCGTATTCGGCGTCGCGCTGGAAAAATCCCGGGTGTTCGAGCCGGGGATCATCCTGGGCCAGATGCAACTCCGGAACTTCCTGATGCTGAAGATCTTCCTCACTGCCGTTGCCACCGGCCTTGTCGTACTCGCCGTGCTCAACGGCCTGGGCTACACCAAGCTGTTCCCCAAGCCGACGCTGTTTGGCGCCGACATTATCGGTGGCGCTCTGCTGGGTGCCGGCATCGCGCTGGCCGGGGCCTGCCCCGGCACGGTGGCGGCACAGATCGGTGCCGGCTACCGCGACTCCTGGTTCACCCTGGCCGGCGGGCTGCTGGGCGCGGTGGTATTCACCTATGCGGAGCCGACGCTGAAGCCGGTGCTGCTTTCCGGCGGGCCGGGCAAGCTGACGCTGGCGGGCATCACCGGCGTGCCGTTCTGGCTGCTGGCGCTCGGCTTTGCCGTGGTGCTGGTGGCCGGGCTTGCAGGGCTGGAGCGCTGGCGGTCCTGGCGCGAGGAGATCGGTCCGGCCGCCGATGGGTTGCCGGCGCAGAACGCACAGGGGGATGCTCCGTCGCTTGGTGCCGTGCGGCCCGCCGAGTAGGGCGAAGCCCAGGGCGAATACAACAGCGCGGGATGGCCCTGCCATTCCGCGTTCGTGCACCGGCGCTTTTTTCAACCGGAAATTCCAGCCCTTCCCGTGCATCCCGCGTTGCAGCAGCGGACGACGCGGGGTAGCGTCCGCCACTCCTTGGATCCGGGACATCGTGCGGTTTTTCTTCCGATTGCTGGCCTGCGCCATGGCGTTGCTGCCCGTCACCCGGGTTGCCCATGCGTTGGACCTTGCCGTGGCGCTGCGCACCGGGGCCGAGGAGGCGGCGCTGCGCACGGTCTACCTGCGCGGATTTGCCGCCGCCACCGGCATCGGCATGAACGACCTGACCTGGGACGGACGGCTGGAAACACTGCGCGACAAGGTGAAATCCGGCGCGGAGCCCTGGGATATCGCGCAGGTCGACGCCGCTACCCTGCAGCCGGCCTGCGAGGAAGGGCTGCTGGACAAGTTGGACTGGGCGGCGCTGGGCGGCAAGGAACGGTTCCTACCCCTCGCTGTCAGTGATTGCGGCATGGGCGCCTATGTCTCCGCCACCGTGCTGGCCTGGGACCGGGACAAGTTCCAGGGCACGCCGACCTGGGCGGAGTTCTTCGACGTTGCGCGCATTCCCGGCAAGCGCGGTCTGTTCCGTGGCCCGCGCGGCAACCTGGAATTCGCCCTGCTGGCCGATGGCGTGGCGCCGGGCGACATCTACAAGCAGCTGCGCACGGCGGAGGGCGTGGACCGCGCCTTCCGCAAGCTGGACCAGCTGCGCCCCTTCGTCGTCTGGTGGGGTGCCGGCAACGCGGCGATGGACCTGCTGGCCTCCGGCGAGGTGCTGATGAGCAGTGCGCCGAACGCGCATGTCACGGCCGCGAACGCGGCTCAATCCGGGGGCCAGGCGCCACGTAATTTCGGCCTGCAATGGGCCGGTGGCGTGGCACGGGTGCATTCCTGGGCCATTGTGAAAGGCGCGCCGAACGCGGCGGTGGCACGGCAGTTCATCGCCTTCGCCGCGCTGCCGGCGGTGCAGGCCCGCTTCCTGCCCTTCGCCGGCCTGGCCAAGGGCGTGCTGGACTTCGTGCCGGCGGAGGCGCAGGCCGCCAGCCCCGTCCAGCCGGCCAACCTGGCCGCCCTGCTGCCGGCAGACGAGGCGTTCTGGCGCGAGAACGGTGAAAAGCTGGCCGAACGGTTCAACGCCTGGCAGGCGCGCTAGCGCCCGGAATGGCCCACGGCATGGACAGCGCGGCCAAGGCCAGCATGGATATCTACCAGGACGGCGTGACCGCCCGGCTGGCCTTCGCCGGCAAGCTGGATGCGGAAGGTGCCGGGGCGGTGTGGCGGGAAGCGATGCATGCCGCCGCGCATGCCCGCATGCACGAATTGCTGGTGGACCTGCACCACGTCTCGACCTGCGACATGGCCGGCGCCGCCTTTCTTCTGGCACTGGAAGCCGAGCATGGCGGCGTCGCCCGTTTCATCGGTGAATCCTCCTCAATCGATGCGCTGCTGGACCGTGCGCGCAAGGCGCACCGCCCGCCGCCCGCGCCTGTGCCCCCGGCCCGGTTCGATCCGATGGCGATGGCCGTGGCCGGGACCAAGGCGGCGGCGGAAGGAATCGCCTTCATCGGCGAGGCGGTGCTGGCCGCGATCCACCTGCCCTCCCGCCGGCGCATGCTGCGGGTGCGCGACATCTGGCGCTACGCCGACCAGGCGGGCGTGCGCGCGATTCCGCTGATCGTGCTGATGGGCTACCTGATCGGCCTCATCCTGGCCTTCCAATCGGCCGTGCCAATGCGCCGATTCGGCGCGGACATCTACGTCGCCAACCTCGTCGCCATCGCCCTGCTGCGCGAACTCGGCCCGCTGCTTGCCGCCGTCATTCTCTCCGGGCGCACCGGCTCGGCCTTCGCCGCCGAGATCGGCACCATGAAGGTGAACGAGGAAGTGGACGCGCTGACGACGATGGGCCTCGACCCGATGACCATGCTGGTGTTGCCGCGCATGATCGCGGTGGCGCTGGTGATGCCGGCGATGATCATCATCCTCGATTTCGCCGGCCTCGCCGGCATGACGACGGTGATGGTCGGCTTCGGCTTCCCGATGGAGACCGTGAGCATCCAGGTGAAGTCCTGGGTCACGGCGGGCGATCTTATAGGCGGGTTGTTCAAGGGCCTCTGCTTTGGCCTGGCCGTCGCCGCTGTGGGCTGCCGGGCCGGACTCAACACCGGCGTCGGCCCGCGGGCGGTGGGGCTGTCCGCCACCGCCGCCGTGGTCGGCGGCATCGTCGCCACCATCTTCCTGGACGGCATGTTCGCCGTCGTCTTCTACAGGTTGAACCTGTGAGCGTGTCCGCCGCCAACACATCCTCCCGCGACACCGGGGAGCCGATCATCCGCGCCACCGGCGTCGGCCAGCGTTTCGGGGACCGGACGATCTTCCACGACGTCTCCTTCGAGGTGGCGCGCGGCGAAGTCTTTGTCATCCTCGGCGGTTCCGGATGCGGCAAATCCACCCTGCTGAAGTTGCTGGTCGGCCTGCGCGCGCCGACGGAAGGCAGCATCGAGATCGATGGCCAGGAGATCACCGGCCCGGAGGGGGAGGCGCATTTGCCGACGGTGCTGCGCCAGATCGGCGTCATGTTCCAGTCCGGCGCCCTGTTCGGGTCCATGACGCTGCTGGAGAACGTCATGCTGCCGCTGGAGATGTATACCGACCTGCCGCCCGAGGCGTGCCAGGAGATCGCGCGCATGAAGCTCGGCCTCGTCGGCCTGGGGGAGGCGACGGGGCTGATGCCGGCTGAAATCTCCGGCGGCATGGCCAAGCGCGCCGGCATCGCGCGCGCGATGGCGCTGGACCCGCCGCTGCTGTTCCTGGACGAACCCTCGGCCGGCCTCGATCCCATCACCTCCGCCGGGCTGGACCGCTTGATCCTTGACCTGCGCCAGGATCTCGGCGCCACCTTCGTGGTCGTGACCCACGAACTCGCCTCGATTCTCGCGATCGCCGATCGCTGCATCATGCTGGACAAGACCGCCCAGGGCATTATCGCCACAGGGGACCCGCGCGTGTTGCGCGACACGTCCACCCAGCCCACGGTGCGGGCATTCTTCCGGCGGGAGGCCGCGTAGTGGGCAACAAGGGCGCCTTTCTCCGCGTCGGCCTGCTTATCGTCGTCGGCACGCTCGCTATCCTCGGCCTGATCCTGTTTCTCAGCGGCGACCGCTTCAAGCGCGGCCAGTTGTTCGAGACCTATTTCACCGAATCCATCCAGGGGCTGGAGGTCGGCGCGCCGGTGAAATATCGCGGCGTCTCGCTGGGCCGTGTGACCGCGATGGGCCTTGTCTCCGCCGAATACGCCACCGCGGTGCGCACGGAGATGAGCGAGGAGAGTTTCCGCCTGGTGTTCGTGCGCTTCTCCATCGAGGCGGACCGCGTCGGGCGCATGCCGGATACCGAATCCGCCGCCCGTTCCGGCCTGCGCGCCCGTGTCGCGTCGCAGGGCATCACCGGGCTGAGCTACATCGAGTTGGACTTCGTCGAGCCGGGGAAGTTCCCCGAAGTGCCGCCGCGCCCGCTGCCCTGGATATCGATCGGCGCCTATATCCCGTCCGTGCCATCCACCCTGGCGCAGGTGCAGGACGCGGCGCAGCAATTGCTCACCAAGCTGAACAAGATCGACGCCGAGGAACTCGTCGATGCCGCCATCGGCCTGATCGCTGACGTCCGCAAGAATATCGCCAGTGGCGACGTGCACGATGTGCTCGCCCGCACATCCAGGCTGATCGACACGCTGCAGGAGAACGTTTCCGGCGCCGAGGTGAAGACCACGCTGACCCACATGAACGAACTGATCGTGAGCGTGCAGAAGGTGGTGCAGCAGTCCGACATCCCCGCGCTGATGGGCGATGTGCGCGGCACGTCCACGGCACTGCGCAAGATGGTGGAGGGGCCGGAGCTGCAATCCATGCTGCGCAACATCGCCAACGCGGCGGATCGCCTGGCCGTGGCCACCGGCAAGCTGCAGCCGCTGATCAACACGCTGGAAGCCACCACGCGGCGGGTCGGCGACGGCACGTCCGACCTGCAGCAGGCGCTTGTGCCGTTGCTGCGCGACGTGCAGGCCACCGCCGGCAACCTGCGGGAGGCGACCGACGTGCTGCGCCAGTATCCCGCCGGAACCATCCTGGGCGGCCCGCCGCCCCGGACCCCGCAAGCCGCGCCGGAGCGTGTGCGATGAACCGCCGTATCCTGCTTGCCTCCCTCCTTGCCCTCGCTGGCTGCGGCCTGTCCGAGCGGCCCTACCTGGAGAAACGCGACTGGCCGCTGAAGGTCAGCCGCCCGGACATTGCTCCGCCCGCGCCGCGCGGGCGCGTGCTGCTGGTACGCACCGTGCAGGCCGGGCCAGGGTTGGAGACGCGTGGCCTGGCAGCCCTGCAGGCCGACGGCAGCGTGAAGACCGAGTTCTACGAGACATGGTCCGTGCCGCCGGCGGAAGGCGCGGAGGCCAGCCTGCGCGAATGGCTCGCCGCCAGTGGCCGATTCGCCGCCGTGCTGAACCCCGGGAGCCGGATGACTGCGGACTTGGTGCTGGAAGCCACGCTGACGGTGCTGATCACGGATCCCGGCAAGGGCGTCGCCCGCGCGGCGCTTTCCGTGGTGGTGCTGGACCAGCGCGGCGGCGGCACGCGCGTGCTCGCCCAGCGCATGATCCAGGCCGAGGCGCCGCTTGGCGGCACCGACGCGCCCGCCCGCGTCGCCGCGATGAAGGCCGCGCTGGCCGAGGTTCTCGCCCAGGCCGAAACCACCCTGGCGGGCCTCGCCTGACATGGGGCATGTGACACGGGGCATGTGACACGCGGCATGGCGCTCAGTCCGGAGATCGAACTGATCGAGGAACCGGTAATACGGCGCGTGCTGCGCCTCGCCTCGCCGTCCTACCCGGCTGTCTACCCGGAAATCGCGGGGCGCGAGCACATTCCGCGCGATGTGCTGGGGGCGATGGAACGCGCCTGGAACGTGCCACGCCAGCCGGTTCGCGCCGTCAGTTTCTACCATCTGCGGGATGTCTTCGTCTCCGCCGAGGGGCTGGTGTTCGACAACCAGTTCCGCCTGTTCCGTTCCTCCCTGGCCCAGCATTTGCCGCACCAGGTGAACGAATCCCTCTACATGCTGCGGGAGCGCGCCGCCGCCGGCATCATCCCCTCCCACGCCGGACCGGTGCTGCTGTGCAAGAAGATCGGCAGCTTCAACTACGGCCATTGGATGCTTGAGATGCTGCCCCGGGTGATGCTGGCGCGCGAGAATCTCGGCATCGCCGATCTCCGCTACCTGGTGCATGAGTTGCAGGGGCCGATGCGCGGAATCACGGACGAGTCCCTCGCCCTGGCCGGCGTGACGCGGGAGCAGGTGCTGCGCAGCGGCAATGAGCCGCATCATTTCTCCGACCTGTTCATGATCGACGGACTGGCGGAGCATGGCGCCTATATGTCCCCGCTGTGCCTGGAGGCGTTGGAACGTTTTGCCGCCCGCGTGCGCACCGGTCCGTCGGAGCGCATATTTGTCACCCGCGCCAGTGCCCGCTGGCGCCGTTTCCGCAACGAGGAGCAGCTGAACGAGATCGCCCAGCGCGCCGGCTATTCGCTGGTCGATCCCGGCGCGATGTCACTGCCGCAGCAGATCATGGTGTTCAAGGGCGCGCGCCGCGTGGCGGGCATCACCGGCGCCGGGATCAGCAATGTCGCGTTCTCCCGGCCTGGCGCGTCCGTGCGCCTGTTCGTGCCGCGCTCCATGCCGGATACGTTCTTCTGGTTCATCTGCCAGTTGCGCCGCCATGCCTACGCGGAGATGCGTTGCCCGGAAATCGGCCTGCCGCCCATGGACGCGGTGCTGCATCCGAGCTGGAACAGCGACATCTCCGTCACGCCCGCCGCGTTTCGCCGGTTCATCGAGGCGTAACCGCGCGGCGCGGAAACCCGCTATCGTCCTTGCGTGAAAGCCGAGTCGCAGCCACGTGCGCGCTTGCGGGTCGGGCCGGGGGAACGATGACCCCGGTCATGGCCGCGCTGTGGTTTCTGCTCGCGCTGGTTCCCGCCTGGCTCGGCCTTGGCATTGCCCTGGCGCTGCGTCCGACGCGGGCCCGGCCGGTCCATCTGGTCGCCGTCGTCCTGGCCGCCCTCTCCCTGCTCGCCGGCCTCGCCGCGCCACTTGCCGCCGATACCGCCATGCTGGTCCTGCCGGTCGGCCCGCCGGGACTGAAGCTGTCGCTCCGGCTGGATCCACTGGCTGGCGTATTGCTGGTTCTCGTTTGCCTGCCCGCGCTGGCCGGGTCGTTCTTCGCGCTGGACGGGGCGGAGGCAGACGCCGTGCCGGAATTTCCCGTGGCGACCGGGCTCGCGATCCTGGCCCTGCTCGGCGCCGGGGCGTTTGCGTTCATGATGGTGACCATGCCATTGGCGCTGCTTCTGGCTCGCGTGCGGTCCTGGCCGGCGCCCCTCGCCGCGCTGGCGCTGGCTGGCATGCCGGCATTGGCCCTGCACGCGCTGCTGCGCCTGCCGCCGGAGGCGACGCCACCCTGGACCGGAGCCGCACTGCTGTTGCCGGGCGCCGCGGCCGCGCTGGCGGGCGGCATCCGCGCTGGGCATGGGGCCACGCCGCGCGCGGTGGCCGTGGCACTGTCCGGGGTTCAGCTGGGCCTCGTTCTCTGCGGTATTGGCCTTTCCATCCTCGCGCGTGGCGCGGATCTCGGCCCGCTTGCGGCTCTTGCTGGCACGGCCGCCGTGCTGCACGCGCTGCACCATGCGGTCCTCGCCACGCTGCTGCTGCTGGCCGGCGCCACGCTGGCCCGCGGCGCCGGCACGAGTGTGATGGACCGCATGGGCGGGCTGGTGGCACCGATGCCTGTCAGCGGATTCGCCCTGCTGCTCGCGGCCTTCGCCAGTGCGCTGCTGCCGCCTGGCCCAGGCTTCGCCAGCGCCTGGATGCTGTTTCAGGCGCTGTTCGCGGCGCCACGCGCCGGTGGCCTGGTGCTGGGGGCCCTGCTTGGTGTCGTTGCCGCCATTCTGGCGCTTGCGATTGCACTGGGCGGCGCCGCGCTGTTGCGCCTTGCCGGTGCCACTGTGCTTGGCCGCCCGCGCACCCCGCGCGCCGCGGCGGCACAGGAGGCGGCCGGTGCGGCCCGCGCCCTGCTGGTCGTCCTGATTGTCGTGGTGACGCTGCTTGGCCTGCTGCCCGGGGCCGTCGCCATGTTGCTGGCTCCCGCCACTGGCCTGGCACTGGGGCCTGTTCGGGCGCTTGCCCCCGGCGCCGAGGCGGCCGGCTACATTGCGCCTGTTGCCGCCGCCATCCTGCTTGTTGCCGTCGCCGCGTTTCGTCTCTTGCTGCGCCGCCGCGCGGCGCCGGGGCAACGCTGGGCCGCCACCTGGAACGACGGCTTCGCCGCCCCGCCGCCCTGGCTACCTTTCGGCGAGCCGGAGATCCAGCTTTCCGCCACCGCCCACGCGGCGGCCCTGGCGCCCCCTATGTTCCGGTGGTGGGAATCGCCACGGCCGTCGCGGGCCTGGGTCCGCCTGCGCCGCGCCGCAACCAAGGCCCTCGCCCTGATGCCGGACGCGGCCGCACCGGCGGCCATGGCACGGCACGCCGCCGCCGCCATCCTTGCTGTGCTGGTTGCCGCACTCATCGCCCTGGCGGCAGGCGCATGAGCCAGTTCGTCCTCCCGGCCCTGGCCCAGTTGCTCCATCTCGCCCTTGTGCTGGTGGCCGCGCCGCTGCTTGTCCTGGTCCTGGAAAGTGCCCATGCCCGCCTCGCCGGGCATCGGTTGCCAGGCCCGGCATTCCGGCTGCGGGAGCAGACGGCGTTGCTCCGCCGCCCTTCCGTCGTCGCGGACGGCGTGTCCATCGTCTTCCGCCACGCACCGCTGGCCCGGCTTGCCGTCCTCCTCGCCGCCGTTGTGCTGATCCCGGGATTCACGACCGCCACCATCCTGTCGCCGGTGACGGACCTGTTGCTGATCGCCGGCCTTTTTGCCCTCGCCCGCGCCATTGAGATATGTGCCGCGCTGGATGCCGGCACCGGCCGTGCCGCCCATGCCGCCCTGCTGCTGCAACGCCGCGCTTTCTGGCTGGCCCCGGCGCTGGTACTCGCCATCTTCACGCTTGCGGTAATCGCCGACGCGTCCACGCGGCTCGATGTAGTGATCGCCTCCGTTCACGAGATCCCGCCCGTACAGCTGCCTGCATTGGCGCTCGCCCTGATTGCCCTCTCTATCGCGGCGCTGGCCGACACGGACCGGGCACCCTTCGCTGGTCGTCCGGACCCGCTGGGTTCCACCGCCTGGCAGGATGCCTATTCCGGCCGCGATCTCGCGCTGATCAACCTTGGTAGCGCACTGCGCCTGCTCGCCTGGCTGGACCTGCTCGCCGCTCTGTGGCCGTTGCCGTCGGCGCCGGTCCATTCCCCGGTGGACTGGCCGCTGGCCATCCTCACCTGGGCTGCGAAGCTCGTCGTGCTGGCCATTGCCCTGCTCGTGCTGGAGGCGGGCCGTGCGCGGCTGCGCCCGGGTCGGGAAGGGGAGCCGCTGGGTGCCGCCGTGCTGCTCGGCGTGCTGGCCCTCGTCAGCCTGCTTGCGCTGGCCGGCCGCGCATGATGCATTGGTCAGGCAGCCCGGCCCTGGCCCTTGGCACCACGATGCTGGTGCTCGCCCTCGTCATTCCCTGCCAGCCGACGCTGGCCCGCGCCGCCCGCCTCGCCGCGCTACATGGCGCCATGCTTGCGGCTGTGATCCTGGCCCGCGCCCTCGCGGGCGATGGTGTGCCGTTCCTTCCCCTCGCTGGCCTTGTGTTGCTGGGCAAGGTCTTCGCCCTGCCGCGCTTGCTCGCCGGCATACCCGACCGGCGCCCAGCCGGTGGCTTCGCCGGCAGTCCCCTGGGGATCTTCGCCGCGGGCACCTCGCTTGCCATCCTCGCCTGGATAGCCCTGCCGCCGCTGGCAAACCGACTGCCCGCCATCACCCAGGCGCTCGCCATGCTGGCCGTCGGCCTGCTGCCCACCATCCTGGGCCATGCCGCGCCGCGCCGCCTGCTGGGCCTGCTGGTGGCGCAGAACGGCGTGTTGCTGGCCGCCCTCGCCCTGCCGGACCCGTGGCATCCGCTGCTGCTGGAACTGGCCGCCACCGTCCTGCTTGGCGCGCTCCTCGTCACGGCGCGGCAGGAGCCCGCCTCATCCCGATCGTCGCCATGAGTCGGCTTGCCGCTATCGTGACCCGACTGCCGCGCGGCCTGGCGACCGGCCTGGTGCTGCCTGCCGCCCTGATCCTCACCGTCATCGCGCCCGATCTGTCCGCAGCCTGGACCGGCCTGGTCGCGCTCACGCTCGCCCTGATCCTGCCGCTGGCTCTGGCCGCCGAGCCGGCCATCCGCGCCAGTGGCCGTGCCCTGCTCGGCCTCGCGACGATTGCCCTGCTGCTTTTTCTGTTCGGTGTTGTCGGCCTGCAATTGGCCCGCCCGGCCAACGACGTGTCCAACGACGTATCCCTGGCATGGCTTGCCGCCATCTGCTTGTTTCTTGGCGGTAGCAGCCTCGGCGTTCTGGCCCATGTCGCCGGCCGCAGCCCGGCCACGCCTGGCGGAGACCTTGCCGCCTGCGCCGTGCAACTCGCCCTTCTGGCGTCGGCACAGCGCTTGCCTGCCGGCGCGCCCATGTTTTTTTCCGGCCTGGTGCTGCTGCTTGCCGGCGCGATCGCCGCGGTGCGCGCCACCGCGCCAGTGGCGTGGATTGCCGCAACCGCCGCCGCCCATGCCGGGCTGGTCCTGCTGGCGGCACCGGCCGGCGCGCCGCGCGTCGCCATCCTGCTGCATATCGGCCTGCTGACTCTCACGCGCGCTGCTCTGGTGCGGGGCGCCTTCGCAATTGGCCTCCTCGCCTTGGCCGCGGTGCCGCCGTCCGGCCTGTTCGCCTCCTCCTATCTGATCCTCACCGGCCTGCCGGTGCCACTTGCTGTCCTCGCAACCGCCGCGCTGCTGCTGCCGTTGGTCCGCTTGCCGCGCCTGTTGCCGCTCCCGGCCGCGCCGGTTTCGCCTCCGGCCGCCATCGCGAGTTGGGTCTTGCTCGCCCTTGCAACGTTTCTTGGCATTGCCATGCCGCCGCCATTCGCTGCCCGGCTCGCAGCCTTCGCGGTGGCCACGCAATGAGCGACACGATCACCCCGCTGCTTGCCGGCGCCAGTGTGCTGCCGTGCCGCCCGGTGCAACGCCACCTGCTGTCGCCCAGTGCCTGGGCCGCCCTGGTCCCCGCGCTGGTGGCAACGCCGGATGGCGCCCTTGTCGCCCTTTGGGCCGATGCGACCCATGTCTTCGCCCTGGTCACCACGGAACTTGCCCCGGCAACCTGGCTCCTCTCCGCGCCGGTGACTGACGGGACGTATCCCGCCCTTTCCCCGGCCCGCCCTGCTGCCGCCTTTTTCGAGCGCGCGATCGCCGATCTGTGGGGCCACCGACCTGCGGGGGAGCCGGACAGCCGCCCCTGGCTGGACCATGGTGTCTGGCCCGTCGGCACTCCGCTTGCCGCGCGCCCTTGCCCGCCCGGCCTGCTGTCAGAGCCCCCCGGCTTTCCGCTTGCCCGTGGCGCCAATTACCAGATCCCGCTTGGGCCGGTGCATGACGCGATCGCCACGGCCGCGCATTTGCGCCTGCACGTCGCCGGCACCGCGGTCGCCGTGGCGGAGTCCCGCCGCGGCTATACCCACAAGGGCACGCTGGCCCTGATGCGCGGCAAGTCCCCGCGCGCCGCCGCCCGCTTTGCCGCCCGCCTCGCAGCGGAGGCCACAGTCGCCCACAGTACTGCCTTTGCCGTGGCGGTGGAGGCGGCGCTCGGTATCTTGCCGCCGGATCGCGCCCTCGGCCTGCGTGGCGTCATGGCCGATCTCGAGCACCTCGCCGGTCATCTCGACGCGCTTGCCACGATCCGTGCCGCCGCCGGTCTGGCGCCGTACGCGGCCCGCTGTGCCCGCGCCCGGGAGGTCCTTGCCCGCGCCATCCATGCCGCCTTCGGCCACCGCCTGATGATGGATGCCGTCGTTCCCGGTGGCGTTGCCGCTGACCTGGCGGTGAACGGGGAGGCGGCCATTCCGCGCGCCCTGGACCTGCTGGAAGACGAACTGACCGACATCGCCCGCCCCCATCCCGGCCTGTCCGCGCGACTGCGCGGCCTCGCCGTTATCCCCCATGCGATGGCCAGCCGCCATGCCGCGCCGGACAGCGCCGGCGATGCGGAAACCCGTGACCATGCCCGCCTTCGGGCCATTGCCGCTGCCATCCCGCGCCTGCGTGCCGCGCTGGTGCGTCTGCGGGATGGGCCTTTGGTCGCTGCCGTGCCGGTGGGAGACGGCGAGGGCATCGCCAGTGCCGCGGCCGGGCATGGCGCCGCCTGGCACTGGTTGCGACTGAAAGGCGGACTGATCGCCGCCAGCTTCGCCCGAGACCCGGGATGGGCGCTGTGGCCGTTGCGCGAAGCCGCCTTGGCCGGTGCCGAGGTGGTCGACGTCCCGCTCATCCTCGCCTCCCTGACAACCGGCGTATCGGGAAGTGACCTTTGATGACCTGGCGGACCATCCTGCGCAACCTGCACGACGCGCGGACCGACCAATCCGTTCCGCCACTCGACGCCGGCGCGGTGCGCGTTCTGGCCCAGGAGCTGGAGGAGACCGCACGCGCCCGTATTGGCCGTGAACTGGTGCTGTGCCATGTCGATGCCGGCGATTGCGGCGGCTGCGCCATGGAACTGCGCGCGACACGTTGTGCGTTGCACGACTTGGAGCGGTACGGCCTGTGCTTCGCCGCCACGCCGGCGCGGGCCGACGTGCTGCTGGTTTCCGGCCCGCTCACCCGCAACGCGCGCGAGTCAGTCATTCTGACATGGCAGGCAATGGGCGATCCCAGGTGGCTCGTCGGTATTGGTGACTGCGCGCTGGATGGCGGCGTGTTCAAGGGCAGCTATGCGGTGGAAGGCGGCATCGGCACGGTGCTGAAGCCGGACCTGCTGATCCCCGGCTGCCCGCCGGACCCCGCCAGCATCATCGCTGGCCTGCGCACCCTGCTGGCGGCGACCGCTACGCCAGCGTAGCGGCGATCAGGAATTCCCGGTTGCCCTCCGGCCCGGTGATCGGGCTTTCGGTGATGCCGAGCACCGTCCAGCCCGGCAGGGCGGACCACCAGGCGCGGATACGGTCGCAAACCATGGCATGCACCGCGGGGTCGCGCACCACGCCCTTGCTGCCGATCGCGTCGCGCCCGGCCTCGAACTGCGGCTTGATCAATGCGACGGCCCAGGCGCCGGGAATGCACAGCGCGAGCGGCGCGGGCAACAAGGTGGCCAGGCCAATGAAACTGGCGTCGCACACCAGCGCCCCGATCGGGTCGGGGACCTGCGCGCGCGTCAGGTGCCGCGCGTTGGTCTTTTCATGCACGACGACCCGCGGATCGATGCGCAGCTTCCAGGCCAGTTGGCCGTGGCCGACATCCACCGCGTGCACCTTCGCCGCACCGTTAGACAGGAGAACATCGGTGAAGCCACCGGTGGAAGCACCGACATCGAGGCAAACGTGGCCTTGCGGCGAGAGTCTGAAATGGGTGAGGGCGTGCGCCAGCTTCAAACCGCCACGCGAGACCCAGGGATGGTCCTGGCCGCGCACTTCCAGTGCGATGTCTTCGTATAGCATGTCGCCGGCCTTGGCGATGCGGCGCTCACCGGAGAAAACCTTGCCGGCGAGGATCAGCGCCTGCGCGCGGGCACGGGATTCGACGAGGCCGCGTTGCAGCAGCAACTGGTCGGCGCGCTGCTTGGCGGCGGCCACGTCAATCGCTAACCGCCCCGAGGGAAACGCGCTGTGAGGTCCCGATGGCGTTGACGGCGGCAGCGACAATATCCTTTGCGCTCAGCCCGGCGGCGATGAGTTGTTTGGTTTGGCTGTCATGGTCAATGAACCCGTCCGGCAGGGTCATGGGCCGGAACTTCAGCCCGCTGTCCAGCAGACCTGCCCACGCGAGATGCTGGGTGACCTGGGCGGCAAATCCCCCGATGGAACCCTCCTCGATCGTGATCAGCACCTCATGGTGCTTCGCCAGTTGGGTGACGAGGTCGGTATCCAGCGGCTTGGCAAACCGCGCATCCGCAACCGTGGTGGAGAGACCTTTCGCCGCAAGTTCGTCGGCCGCCTTCAGCGCATCCTGCAGCCGCGTCCCATACGACAGGATCGCAACCGTGCTGCCTTCCCGCAGGACACGCCCCTTACCGATCTGCCAGATTTCTCCCCGCTCCGGCAGTTGCACGCCGGTGCCTTCGCCCCTGGGATAGCGGAACCCGCTCGGCCGGTCATCAATCGCCACCGCCGTCGCCACCGCGCCCATCAACTCCGCCTCGTCGCTCGGCGCCATCAGCACAAACCCGGGCAGGCAGCCAAGATACGCAATATCGAAACTCCCCGCATGCGTCGCCCCGTCCGCCCCCACCAAACCCGCACGGTCCATCGCAAACCGCACCGGCAGCCGCTGGATCGCCACGTCATGCACAACCTGGTCATACCCGCGCTGCAGGAACGTCGAGTAGATCGTGCAGAACGGCTTCATCCCCTCCGTCGCCAACCCGGCCGCGAACGTCACCGCGTGCTGCTCGGCAATCCCCACATCGAAGCACCGGTCGGGGAATTTCTGGGCAAACTTGTCCAGACCCGTGCCGGACGGCATCGCCGCGTTGATCGCCACGATCTTCGGGTCCTGCTCCGCCGCCGCGATCAGCGCCTTGGCGAACACGTTGGTGTAGCTCGGCGGCCCCGGCGGCGCCTTCGCCAACTCCCCCGTGATCACGTTGAACTTGCCGACGCCGTGATACTTGTCCGCCGCCGCCTCCGCCGGGGCGTAGCCCTTGCCCTTCTGCGTGATCACATGCAGCAGCACCGGGCCACGCTCATCCGCCTCCCGCACATTGCGCAGTACCGGCAGCAGGTGGTCCATGTTGTGACCATCAATGGGGCCCACGTAGTAGAACCCCATCTCCTCGAACAAGGTCCCGCCCGTCAGCATGCCGCGGGCATATTCCTCCGCCCGCCGCGCCGTCCGCTCGATCCCGCGCGGGAACTTCTTCGCCATCCGCGAGGCCAGGTCGCGCAGGTTCAAGAAGCTGCGCGACGACATCAGGCGCGACAGATACGCGCTCATCGCCCCCACCGGCGGGGCGATCGACATGTCGTTGTCGTTCAAAATCACCACCAGGCGCGAATGCATCGCCCCGGCATTGTTCATCGCCTCATACGCCATGCCGGCGCTCATCGAGCCGTCGCCGATCACGGCGACCACATGGCGGTCGTCTTTCTCCCCGGCGGCCTGCTTCAAATCCCGCGCCACGGCCATGCCGAGGCCGGCGGAGATGGAGGTCGAGGAATGCGCCGCGCCGAACGGGTCGTACTCGCTCTCGGACCGCCGCGTGAACCCGGACAACCCGCCGCCCTGGCGCAACGTCCGGATCCGGTCGCGCCGGCCGGTGAGGATCTTATGGGGATAGGCCTGGTGCCCGACGTCCCAGATCAGCCGGTCCGCCGGCGTGTCGAACACCGCGTGCAGCGCCACGGTCAGTTCCACAACACCCAAAGCTGACCCGAGATGCCCGCCGGTCACCGATACCGCGTCCACCAACTCCGCACGCAACTCATCCGCCAAAGCACGAAGCTGGGCCGGGGAGAAGTTGCGCAGGTCAGAAGGAACCGTCACGCGGTCGAGAAGGGGGGTGGAGGGAGGCATCGGAACTCCGATCTCGGTCTGGCAGGGGCGTCCGCGACAGGCACGGAAGACATTGTGCCGCTGAATTGGAGTCGCCAGTCACCTTCAGCGTTACACCGCTGCCTTGCCACTGTCACGCTTCCGCTTTCCAACTGCCGGGTCGCGACAGGGTTGACAACGTCGATCCACTCAAAGATAAGAATGCGAATAATTCGCAATTGAGAGCCT
>Ga0315912_10003340_pt1 | contig 16033 bp, 16 predicted proteins | sample VfabasoilMG_FD_204469 | JGI IMG/M metagenome (GOLD analysis project Ga0315912, IMG submission 204469) | Garden soil microbial communities collected in Santa Monica, California, United States - V. faba soil | ecosystem: Environmental > Terrestrial > Soil > Garden | place: USA: California... | reverse complement strand
GGTCGCGACACCCTTCTCTTCCTTGCCGAAGGACCCGACGTTGCGCGGGTTTTCGTAGTGATCGATGACCTTGTCGCTGTATGCCATGTCTGTCTCCGTTACCTCAATGTGCTGCCCATTGCACGGTATTCAAGTCGATCCCCTCCTTGTACATTTCCCAGAGGGGGCTCATTTCGCGAAGCTTGCCGATGCGTTCCTTGATCAGCTTCACCGCAAAGTCGATGTCTTCCTTCGTCGTGAAGCGGCCGATGGTGAAGCGGATCGAGCTGTGGGCGAGCTCGTCGTTGCGGCCGAGCGCGCGCAGCACGTAGGACGGCTCGAGCGAGGCCGACGTGCACGCGGAACCCGACGACACCGCCAGCTCCTTCATCCCCATGATCAGCGACTCGCCCTCGACGTAGTTGAAGCTCACGTTGAGGTTGTGCGGGACGCGATGGTCGAGGTCGCCGTTCACGTAGATTTCTTCCATTTCCTCGAGGCCCTCGAGCAGCCGGTCGCGCAGCATCCGGATGCGCTCGCTCTCCGTGGCCATCTCCTCGCGCGCGATGCGGAAGGCCTCGCCCATGCCGACGATCTGGTGCGTCGCGAGCGTGCCGGAGCGGAAACCCTTCTCGTGGCCGCCGCCGTGCATCTGCGCCTCGATGCGAACGCGGGGCTTGCGCCGCACGTAAAGCGCGCCGATGCCCTTCGGTCCGTAGGTCTTGTGCGCCGAGAAGCTCATGAGGTCCACCTTGAGCTTCGAGAGGTCGATCGGCACCTTGCCCGTGGACTGCGCGGCGTCCACGTGGAAGATGATCCCCTTCGAGCGGCAGATCTCTCCGATCGCGCCGATGTCCTGGATCACGCCGATCTCGTTGTTCACGTGCATGATCGAGACGACCGTCGTGTCGGGACGGATCGCCGCCTTGAATTTCTCCAGGTCCAGCAAGCCGTTCGGCTCCGGGTCGAGGTACGTCACCTCGAAGCCCTGGCGCTCGAGCTCGCGCATCGTGTCGAGCACGGCCTTGTGCTCGACCTTCATCGTGATGAGGTGCTTGCCCTTCGTCTTGTAGAAGTACGCGGCGCCCTTGATCGCGAGGTTGTCCGACTCGGTCGCCCCCGAGGTCCACACGATCTCCTTCGAATCGCAGTTGACGAGCTTCGCGACTTCGGCGCGCGCATTCTCGACCGCTTGCTCCGCTTCCCACCCGTAGGGGTGGCTGCGCGAGGCGGGATTGCCGAAATGCTCGGTGAGCCACGGGATCATCTTCTCCGCGACGCGTGGGTCGACCGGCGTGGTCGCGGAGTAGTCGAGGTAGATCGGATGGTTGCGCTTGGCGGTCATGGTGTCAGGCGGAAACAGTGGATTCGCGCGCCGGCCGGCCCGGATGCCGGACGACGGAAACGGGTTTCGTGCGTTGCTTCTCGACGAGCTGCGCCAACGTGACGCTCCCGAGGAATTCCTGGACCGTCGCGTTCAGCTCCTCCCACAGCTCGTGCGTCATGCAACGCTGGTTGTCGCGGCAGTTCTCGCGCCCGCTGCATTGCGTGGAATCGAGGGGCTCTTCGACCGCGCGAACGATATCGGCCACGGAAATCGTCCCGGCGTCGCGGGCGAGATGATAGCCCCCTCCCGGGCCGCGGACGCTTTCGACCAACCGCCGGCGGCGCAGCTTCCCGAAGAGCTGCTCGAGGTACGAGAGCGAAATCTTCTGGCGCTCGGCCACCGCGGCGAGCGTGACCGGCCCCGCGGTCGCGTGCAGGGCTACGTCGAGCATCGCCGTGACGGCGAACCGGCCCTTGGTCGTAAGTCTCATGCGCGTTCCCTCAATATCCGACGGATTCTCTCAAGTATATAAAGTCCGAGGGAAATGGTCAACTATGGTCAGCGGAGCAAATATCTTATGGATCAGCGACTTCCAGTGGCCGTCCGACGCTCCTGAGGGGTTGCTTCGCCGCTCTCCAGCTCCTGCAGCCGGCGCAGGATCTCGGCCAGTCGCCCGTCGATGTCCTCGGTGCGCGAACCGAGGGTCGCGAGCACCTTGTTCAGCGGATCGTCGAGGTCGGCGCTCACCGCGTACGCGTCGAACGCCATGCGCGCCGCTTCCGCCTGGGCCGTTCCATGCTCCACGACGCGCGCCGGGATGCCCACCACGGTCGCATCCGCAGGCACCGCCTTCACGACGACGGAGTTGGATCCGATCTTCGCGTTGTCGCCCACCGTGAACGGGCCGAGGATCTTCGCGCCGGCGCCGACGACCACGTTCTTGCCGAGCGTCGGATGGCGCTTGCCCTTGTTCCACGAGACGCCGCCGAGCGTCACGCCGTGATAGAGCGTGCAGTCGTCGCCGATTTCCGCGGTCTCCCCGATGACGACGCCCATGCCGTGGTCGATGAAGACGCGGCGACCGATCGTCGCGCCCGGATGGATCTCGATGCCCGTGAGGAAACGGATCCAGTGCGACACGAAGCGCGCGAACCAGCGCAGCCCCATCCCCCAGAGCGCGTGCGAGATGCGATGCAGCTGCAGGGCGTGGAAGCCGGGGTAGCAGGTGAGGACTTCCCAGACGCCCCGCGCCGCGGGGTCGCGCTCGAAGACGCACTGGATGTCCTCTTTGATCCGGGAAGTCATTAGATGCTGTCGGCTCGTTCCTCGACCATGCTGGCAGTGTATTATTCCCGACTAAATTCATCAACTATTGGGTTGTGTTCCGCAAGTACCTCGCCTTCCTCTCGCAGCCCGACGTCGCGCGCCTCTTCATCCTGGCGCTCTTCGCGCGCATGCCCATCGGCATGGTGGGCTTCTCGATGCTCATGTTCCTGCGCGAGGCGTCGGGCACGTTCGAGCTCGCGGGCAGCGCCGTCGGCGCGGGCTTCATCGCGATGGCGATCGCGGCGCCCATCCAGGGCCGCCTCATCGACCGATATGGGCCCCGCTCGGTGCTGCGCGTCACCGGCATCGCGCATCCGCTCACGCTCGCCGCGATCCTGGCGAGCGCGAAGCTGGGGATGCCGTTCGCGGTCACGATCGCATGCTCGGCGCTGTCCGGCATCTTCGTATCGCCGATCACGACGCTCACCCGAACGTTGTGGCGCGTGCGCTTCGAGCGCGAAGACGATCGGCGCACCGCCTACGCGCTCGACGCCGTCACCATCGAGATCAACTTCACGCTCGGTCCCGCCATCATCGCGGTCCTCCTCGCCACATTCGGCGCCACTGTCGCGTTCAGCGTGTCGATCGCCGTCGTCTTCGCGTCGTTCCTCCTCTACTACACGTCGCGGGCGATGAGCTATTTCAAGGCGGACCCGACGGCGGAGCGCCACATGCTCGGGCCGCTCACGGAGCCGCGCCTCTGGATCGTCTTCATCGCGACCTTCGGCCTCACGCTCTGCTTCGGGCTCATCGAGGTCGGCTATCCCGCGTATGCGACGGCGCTGTCGGTGCCGGCGCTCGCCGGCATCCTGCTCGCCATCAATTCGGCGGGGAGCGCCTTCGGCGGCATGCTCTACGGGGGGCTCCACTTCAAGTCGCCGGTGGAACGCCAGTTCGCCGCGGCGCTCGGCGTGATGGCGCTTCCGCTCCTGATCCACGTCTTCTTCCAGGAACCGGGCGCCTTCGCGATCACCGCCTTCTGCGTCGGCGCCCTCATCGCACCCTCGATCGCCGCGCAGAACGTGCTCGTGTCCCGCCTCGCGCCGGAGATGTATGCGACCGAGGCCTTCATGTGGTCGTCGACCTTCATCGTGAGCGGCCTCGGCGCCGGCATGGCGCTTGGCGGCGTGCTGGTCGAGAACGTGAGCCTGCGGGCGAATTTCGCGACGGGCGCGGCGGTCGTCGCCGCGATGTCGCTCCTCGCGCTCGCTATGGACGCATCTTCCGCTCGAACGCCTCGAGCATCCCGCGCAGGGCCTTGACCTCGGAGCGTTCGAGGCGCGTTCGCCCGAAGAGGCGCCGCAGCCTTTCCATGAGGCGTCCGGGGCGCTGCGGATCGAGGTAATCGCTCGCCTGCATCGCGCGCTCGAAGTGCGCGAAGAGGTTTTCGAGATCCTCGCCGGTTGCCGCCTGGAAAGGCCCGCGCGAAGCGACGTCGTGCGCGCCCGCGGCAACCGCCACCTCGTAGCACGCGACCTGCACGGCGGCCGCGAGGTTGAGCGACGAGTAGTCCGCGCTCGCCGGAATCGCGGCGATGCGCTGGCAGCGCCCGATCTCGTCGTTCGAAAGACCCGAGGTCTCGTTCCCGAAGACGAGCGCCACGCGCGCAGCGCGCATCGCTTCCGCGATGGCGGGCGCAAGCGCGCGGATCGGCTCGCTCTCGAGCGACAGCCCGCGCACGCGGGCGGTGAAGGCGACGGCGAGGCTGCAATCGGCGATCGCCGCCTCGAGCGTATCGTGGCGGCGCGCTGCGTCCAGCACGTCGATCCCGCCCGCGGCGAGCGCGCGCGCCTCCTCGTCGAGGGCCGGCGCGTCGACGATCCTCAGGTCCGAAAAGCCCATGGTCTTCATCGCGCGCGCGGCGGAGCCGACGTTCCCCGGATGGCTCGGGCGCGAGAGGACGACGGCGATGCGATCGGGTGCCATGGGTGTGCATTGTAAAATTGGTCATGCATCCCATGCTCACCACGGCCGTCAAGGCCGCGCGCAAGGCCGGCAGCATCATCGCCCGCGCCTCGTTCGACGTCGACAAGCTGAACGTCCGCGCCAAGCGGCAGAACGACTTCGTTTCCGAAGTCGACCACGCCGCCGAGGACGCGATCATCTCCGTGCTCCGCGACGCCTACCCGTCGCACGGCTTCCTCGCCGAGGAAAGCGGCGAGAAGGACATGAAGGCCGAGTACGTCTGGGTGATCGACCCGCTCGACGGCACCACCAACTTCCTCCACGGCTTTCCGCAGTATTGCGTCTCGATCGGCCTCCTGCACAAGGGGAAGATCCAGAACGCGGTCATCTTCGACCCGAATCGCAACGAGCTCTTCACCGCGACGAAGGGCGCCGGCGCCTTCCTGAACGACCGCCGCATCCGGGTGAGCAAGACGGAAAAGCTGCAGGACGCGCTTCTCGGCACCGGGTTCCCCTTCCGCGAGATCGAGCACATCGACGAGTACCTCCGGGGCATGAAGCGTCTCATGCACATGTGCTCCGGGATCCGACGGCCCGGCGCCGCGGCGCTCGACCTCGCGTGGGTCGCGGCCGGGCGCACCGACGGCTTCTGGGAGATGGGCCTTTCTCCCTGGGACATGTGCGCCGGGGCGCTGCTCGTGCGGGAGGCGGGCGGCTACGTCGGCGACTTCGAGGGCGAGGAAAAATTCATGGAAACCGGCCGCATCGTCGCGACCAACGCGAAGATCTTCGGCTCGGTGCTGAAGGCGCTCAAGGCAAAATGATGCGGATCTTCGCCGCGCTCGCTGCCTTTCTCGGGCTTGCGGCGCAGGCGCAGGACGCCGCGCTCGTGGAAAGGGCCCGGAAGGAAGGCGCCGTCTCCCTCTACACCTCGATGCAGCTCGTGGACTCGGGCCCGCTCACGCAGGCGTTCGAGAAGAAGTACGGCATCAAGGTGAACCTGTGGCGCGCGAGCGGCGAGAAGGTGGCGCAGCGCGCCATCACCGAGGCGCGCGGCAACCGCTTCGAGGTGGATGTCCTCGAAACGGACGGCGCGCAGATGGAGATCCTCCATCGCGAAGGCCAGCTCGCGCCGTTCACCGGTGCGTCGCTCAAGGACATCCCGCCGGCCATCGTTCCTTCCCATCGGCACTACGTTCCGACACGGCTCACGCTCTACGTGCTCGCCTACAACACGAAGCTCGTGCCGCCGGCCGATGTCCCCGGCACGTACGAAGACCTCCTCGCGCCGAAATGGGCCGGCAAGGTGGGCGTCGAGACCGCGGACGTCGCGTGGTTCGCCGCAGTGTCCAAGGCCATGCGGGGGCAGCCCCCCTCGGGGACGGGATCTGAAGATGAAAAGGGCATCGCCTGGTTCCGCAAGTTCGCGGCCACGAAGCCGAGCCTTCGCAGCGGCCACACGCTCATGGCGGAGCTCGTCGCCGCGGGCGAGATGGCAATGGCGGTGGACGCGCATGTGCAGGGCGTCGCGCGCCTGAAGGAGAAAGGCGCGCCGATCGAGTGGAAGGCGTTGCAGCCCGCCTTCGGCCAGCCGAGCTCCGTCGGCGTCGCGAAACGAGCGCCGCATCCGAACGCCGCGCTCCTCCTCGCGGATTTCATCCTGTCGCGCGAAGGCCAGGAAATCATCAAGTCGCGGAACCGCGTCCCGTCGAGCACCGCGGTGGACAGCCCGCTCAACAAGTTCAAGTACGAGCTCATCGATCCGGCGATCGCGCTGGACGAATGGGACAAATGGAGCCGGCTCTTCTCGGAGATCTTCCTGGGCGGCCGGGCCGTTTCGAAGTGAAGACCCACCGCGTCGTGGTGGTGGGCGGCGGTGCGGGCGGGCTCGAGCTCGCCACGAAGCTCGGCGAGAAGCTCGGCCGCAAGGGCCGTGCGGAAGTCACGCTCATCGACCGGAGCCGCACGCACCTGTGGAAGCCGCTCCTGCACGAGGTCGCGGCGGGCAGCATGGACATCCATGCGCACCAGCTCGACTACCTTGCGCAGGCCCGCTGGCATCGCTTCACGTTCGTGCTGGGCGCGCTGGCGGGACTCGATCGCGCGGCGAAGGAAGTCCTCGTCGCGCCGGTGAAGGACGACGAAGGCGAAGAGATCCTGCCCGCGCGGCGCGTTCCCTACGACACGCTCGTCATCGCGATCGGCAGCGAGTCGAACGACTTCGGCACCCCGGGCGTCCGCGAGCACGCCTTCACCATCGACAACGCCTGGGATGCGCACCTCTTCCATCGCCGGCTCGTGAACACGTGCTTTCGCGCGAACTTCGCGAATGACGGCCGCGTAATCGACATCGCGATCGTCGGCGCGGGCGCGACGGGCGTCGAGCTGGCGGCGGAGCTCCACAACACGATCCGGGTGCTCGCCGCCTATGGCCTCAAGGGGTTCGATCCCGAGCGGCAGATCCGGATCCGCATCGTCGAAGCGGGGCCGCGCATCCTGCCGGGGCTGCCCGAGTACATCGCCGAGGAGACCCTGAAGACGCTGCAGGGCCTGCGCGTCGAAGTCCTCGTCGGCGAACGCGTGGTCGAAGTGACGCCGGACGCCGTGAAGACCGCGGCCGGACGCGAGGTCCCCGCTGCGTTCGTCGTGTGGGCCGCCGGCATCCTCGGACCCGCGGTGCTGCGCGACCTGGGCGGCCTGGAATCCAACCGGGCGAACCAGCTCGTGGTGAAGGACACGCTCCAGGCGACCCGGGACGACGATGTCTTCGCGCTGGGCGACTGCGCGGCTGCACCCTGGCGGGACGGGAAGACCGTGCCTCCGCGCGCCCAGTCGGCGCACCAGATGGCCTCGCACCTCGTGCACACCGTGCTGCGTCGTCTCCGGAATGCGCCGCCGACGCCCTACCACTACCGCGACTTCGGCTCGCTCGTGTCCCTCGGGCACTACCAGACCGTCGGCACGCTCATGGGCTTCGTGACCGGCGGGACGCTTCGGCTCGAGGGCTTCCTCGCGAAGATGTTCTACATTTCGCTCTACAAGCTCCACATCTGGGCCCTCCACGGCTTTTGGCGGATGGCGCTCGACACCCTCGCCCGCATGATCCGCAGCCAGACGGAGCCGAAGGTCAAGCTCCATTGACCTTGCGCAAATCCGGTCCCCGGGCACGGCGTAGGGTGAGGCCATGGCACGGATCCTCGTCCTCTTCGCCACCATCGACGGGCAGACGGCGCGTATTGCCGGCCGGATGGCGGACGTGCTTCGCACCGATGGCCACGAAGTCGTGACGCGGCCGGCCCGCGTGGGCCACGCGGCCGATGACGCGAGCACCTTCGATGGCGTGATCGTCGGCGGGGGCATCCGCTACGGCAGTTACGCCAAGTACCTGGCGCCGATGGTGGCGCGAAGCGTGGCGGGGCTCTCCGTGCCAACCGCGTTCTTCTCGGTGTGCCTCAGCGCCGGCGGTCCGGGCGTGAAGCTCACGACGGCCCAAGGCTATGTCGACGCATTCCTCCGTGAAACGCAATGGCGGCCCGACCAGGTCGAAAGCTTCGCGGGAGCCCTCCTCTACAGGCGCTACAACCCGCTCCTGCGCCTGGTGATGCGCTTCATCTCGCGCATCGCGGGCGGCGAGACGGACACGTCCCGCAATCACGAGTACACCGACTGGGATGCGGTCGCGCGGTTCGCACGGGCCTTCGGCGCACGCGCCGCGGCGCGCGAAGCGGCCGCGATTCCCGCAGCCGCCTGAGGCCTACCGGCTCAGGTTGGTGGCCGCCCGCGACGCCGCGCCAGCGCTGGCGGCGGAACCCCGGCGGCCCCACGCCCCGCGCTCTGCGCGCTCTTCTCGAGGTTCGCGACGGTATTCGCGTGCCCACTGCGCAGGTGCTTCGTGAGCGCCTTCACGGCGGCATCGGGCGAGCGTGAAAGGACCGCCTCGGCGATCGCGAGATGCTCGCCGATGGTCTCGCGGATACGATCGACACCGCGGCGCTGCACGAGGCGCAGCGATATCCGTATGCGGAGCCTCAGCCCCGCGTAGAGCTGGTCGAGGATCGCGTTGCCCGCCCCATGAACGATCGACCAGTGAACCCGGTCGCCGATGACCTCGGCTTCGGCAACGCGCTTGCCGGCGAGCGGCTTCGACGCCAGCGCGCGAAGCGACGCCACGACGTGCGGCAGCTCGCCGACATAGCCCTTCTCCGCGGAGAGCCGCGCGCCCATTCCCTCGATCGCGAGGCGCACCTCGAGAAGCTGCGTGATGTCGTCGACGTCGAGCCGCTTCAGGAAGGTCCCGCGCCCCGCTTCCACGGAAACGATGCCCTCGCCGGCGAGCTCGCGCAGCGCTTCGCGCACGGGCATCCGCCCGACGTCCACCGCCTCGGCGATCGCGCGCTCGGAAAGGGGCGTATCGAACGGCACCGTCCCGGTGACGAAGAGCGCGCAGATGCGCTCCATCGCGACGGTGCGTGCAAACGGCCGCAGCGCCGGCTCGAGCCGGAAAGGCTCAGTGGTCGAGGATCTTCGAGAGGAAGGCACGGGCCCTCTCGCTCTCCGGTGCGGTGAAGAACTGCTCCGGCGACTTGGCCTCCACGATCTCGCCCTCGTCCATGAAGATGATCCGGTCGGCGACCCGGCGCGCGAACCCCATCTCGTGCGTCACGACGATCATCGTCATCCCCTCGCGCGCGAGGTCGGTCATCACGTCGAGGACCTCCTTGATCATCTCCGGGTCGAGGGCCGAGGTCGGCTCGTCGAAGAGCATCACCACCGGATCCATCGCGAGCGAACGGGCGATCGCCACGCGCTGCTGCTGGCCGCCGGAGAGCTGCGCGGGAAATTTCGCCGCGTGCTCCTGCAGGCCGACGCGTGCGAGAAGCGCGCGCGCGCGCGACTCGGCCTCGCCGCGGTTGCGCTCGAGCACGACCCGCGGCGCGAGGCAGATGTTGTCCAGGGCCGTGAGATGCGGATAGAGCTCGAGGCTCTGGAAGACCATCCCGATCCGCGTTCGCAGGCGCTTCAGCTCGTCCGCGCGCGCCACCTTGAACCCGTCCACGACGATCTCGCCCTTCTCGAAGGGCTCGAGCCCGTTCACGCACTTGATGAGCGTGCTCTTGCCCGAGCCTGACGGTCCGCACACCACGACCACTTCGCCCGGGGCGATCGACAACGTGCACGACTTCAGGACCTGGAAGTCGCCGTACCACTTGCTCAGGTCGCGGATCTCGATCATCTGCCGAAGCGCCCCCCCATGCGGTTGACGAAGCGAGAGCCCGTGAAGCAGATCGTGAAGTACACGACGGCGGCGAAGAGGTAGAGCTCGACGAGGCGGAGCTCCTGGTTGGCTACCGTGCTCGCGTTGGTCATGAAGTCGCGCAAGGTCACGACGTACACGAGGCTCGTGTCCTGGAAGAGGATGATGCTCTGCGTGAGCAGGATCGGCGCCATGTTGCGGAACGCCTGCGGCGCCACGATGTGGCGCATCGCCTGGAATCGGCTCATGCCCGTGGAGATGCCGGCGTGGACCTGGCCGCGCGGGATGCTCTGCAGGCCGGCGCGAATGATCTCGCAGTAGTAAGCGGTCTCGAAGAGGGTGAACGCGACGACCGCGGAGACAAAGGGGCCCGTGGCCCTGCCGAGGAGCAGCGGCACGAGGAAGTAGATCCAGAAGATCACGAGGATCAGCGGCACCGAGCGGAAGAAGTTCACGTAGCCCGCCGCCAGCCAGGCGACCGGCGCGAAGCGCGACATTCGGGCGAGCGCCATGAACGAGCCGAAGAAGATCCCGCCCGCGATCGCCATGGCGGCGAGCAGGAAGCTCAGCTTGAGGCCTTCCCACAGGTAGGGGATGTTGCGCCAGACGACGTCGGGATCGAGCGGTCCCATCGGCTAGGTCGTCCCCCGCGCGATCCAGCCCGGAATCCGCGTACGCGACTCGATCTTGCGCGTGACGAAGAGCAGCACGATCGAGATCGCGAGGTACATCCCCGTCGCCGCCGCGAACGCCTCGTAACCCTGGAACGTGTAGCTCTCGATCTGGCGGCTCGAGGCCGTGATCTCCATGATCCCGATCGTGAGCGCGATCGAGGTGTTCTTCACGACCCCGAGGAATTCGGAGGTCAGCGTCGGAACGATGATCCGGTAGGCGATCGGAAGCTGGACGTAGCGATAGCCCTGGAAGAGGCTCAGTCCCGAGGCGCGCGCGACGGCGGCGAGCCCCGGCGGAACACTATTGATGCCCGCCCGCACCTGCTCGCCGACGCGGGACGCCGTGTACATCCCGAGGCACGCGATCGCGGAGAAGTACTCCGGATAGGGAAGCTCGCGCTTGAGCCACCTCCCCGCGGCCTCCGGCACGACCTCCGGCAGCACGAAGAACCACAGGAACATCTGCACGAGCAGCGGGACGTTCCTGAAAAGCTCGACATAAGCCGTGGCGACGAAGCGCACCGGACGCCAGGGCAGCGTGCGCGCAACCCCGATGAGCGAGCCCAGCGCGAGCGCGATGATCCACGCGGCGAGGGCGAGCAGCAGCGTCGCGGCGAGGCCCTGCAACAGCCAGCCGAGGTAGGGCTGGGTGACGAGGACCGCCCACTTCCACTGGTACGCCCCCATCGCTGGAGGCCCCTCAGTCCGGGATGGCGTTCAGCTTGAAGGTCCATTCCACCGCCGGCGTCATCGGGATCCCGAACGGGTCGGCGTGCTTCTTGAACATGGCGAACACCTCGCCCGAGCGGTAGATCTTTGCGAGCGTGCGGTTGGCCACGTACTTGAATGCGCTGTCGTCACGGCGAATCATGAGCCCATAGGGATCGGCGGACAGATGGCGCCCCACGACCTCGAACTTCTGCTTCTGCGAGGACTTGGACAGGAGCGCGAACTGGCCCACCTCGTCGTGCACGTAGGCGTCGATGCGCCCGGTTTCGAGCGCGAGCAGGCCCTCGGCGTGGTCCTTCACGACGACGATGCGGGGCTTCAGCTTCTTCTCCTCCACGAGGGCATTGAGGATGCGCTCGTTCGTGGTTCCGGGGGCGACGCCCACCGATTTGCCGTTGATGTCCTCGATCTCCTTGATGCCGGAGGCCTTGGAGGCGAGCAGCCGGCTTCCGGTGTAGTAGTAGCTGTAGGTGAAGTCGACCTGCCGCTGGCGGTCGAGGTTGTTCGTCGTGGACCCGCATTCGATGTCGATCGTGCCATTGGTGAGAAGCGGGATTCGCGTCTGGGGATTCACCGGCAAATACCTGACCTGCATGTCGGGCATCTTGAGCTCCGCCTTCACCTCCTCTGCGATCCGCGTGCAAAGCTCGACCGCGAAGCCGATCGGCTTCTTCTGGTCGTCGTAGAAGGCGAACGGGAAGGACGCCTCCCGGAAGCCGATGGTGAAGGTCTTCGTGTCGCGCGCTTTCTTGAGCGTGCCGTAAAGCTCCTGCGATACCGCGGGCGACGCGACCGCCGCGAGCACGACTGCGGCCAAAGCCATCCGGAAGAGTTTCATGGAAGGACTCCTTCTGGGTTGATGGTGCTGGATGGAAGAAACCAGGGACTTCAGGCGCCCCGCTCGACGACGCTTCGCGTGATCGCGAGGACCCGGTCGACGTCGTCGTCGGAGTTGAACAGGTGGAAAGCGAAGCGCAGCATGCCTCGCCGGATCGTGTGCACGACCCCTTGCGCCGCGAGCTCGGCGCTGATCCGGGCAAGCAGCGGATTTTCGGTGACGCCGTGGCCGCCGGCGCCGAGACGGCCGATCGTCACGATGTGCGAGGCTTCCGCGCCTGTCGCACGCCGCGGAACCTCGAGCCCGAGCTCGGCCATTCCGGAGCGCAACCGGGCCGCGAGCGCAAGCACGTGCGCCTCGATCGCCGCAGCCCCGGCGCGCTCGAGCAGGCCGAGCGAGGCATCAACGGCGTAGCAGGACGCATAGTCCACCGCGCCGACTTCGAAGCGACGCGCGTTCGGACGGACCTTCGCCTCGAGCCCGACCATCTCCGAATAGCGCTCCGGCGGCAGCTCGACCGCCGGGCGCGAGAGGTACGCCGGCGACAGGCGCCCGGCCCACTCGCGCCGGCAGTACAGGAAGCCGCACCCGTAGAGGCCGAGCAGGCCCTTGGCTGTCGAGGTGACCAGCGCATCGACGTGTTCGCGCGCTACGTCGAGGCCGAGGATGCCGCACGACTGGACCCCGTCCACCAGGAACAGCACGTCCCTTCGACGGCATTCGCGGCCGATCGCGGCAAGGTCGGTGCGCAGCCCCGGGGCAAAGCTCACCGACGAGCAGGTCACGACGCGCGTGCGATCGTTCATCGCGGCGGCCATCGCCGCCGGGTCGATGCCGCCGTCGACGGGATCGACGATGCGCATCTCGACGCCGAGCCGCCGGAGGTTCGTCCACGGGATGATGTTGTTCGGATGCTCGAGGGCGGCACAGAGGACGACGTTGTCCCCCGCCTGCCAGGGAATCGCCGTCGCGATCGCGTTGATGCCCTCGGAAACGTTCTTGACGATGGCGATGTCGTCCGCGGCTGCGCCGACCAGCCCGGCGAACTTCGACCGCGCCCCCTCGACGTGCACCTCGCGCGACGCGCGCGTCTCGCGCCAGTGCATCACGTGGTCGAGGAACTGATCCACCGCCGCGCGCGTCGTGCGGGAAAGCACCGTGCTGTCGCACACGCTCAGGTACGTGCATCGCTCCAGCACGGGGAATTCGCCGGCATCGCAGAGCGGCTCACGACGGACTATCGCATCCACGCCCTTCTCCCGCCAATGTCATATACCAATATACCGATTTCCTGGATCGCCGTCCCCGCCTTCCGCCGACGCGCGTTGCCTATAAAATCGGGCCGTGAACCTTCGCCACGAGCCGGCCGCCTCGAAGCCGGCGCACACGCCCGAGCAGCCGAAGGCTGCCCTCCACACACCAATGATGCAGCAGTACCTGGCGCTGAAGAGCCAGCATCCCGACATGCTGCTCTTCTACCGGATGGGCGACTTCTACGAGATGTTCTACGCCGACGCCGAGCGCGCGTCGAAACTCCTCGACATCACCCTCACGACGCGCGGGCAGTCGGCGGGAGCGCCGATCCGCATGGCGGGCGTTCCCTTCCATTCGATCGAGCAGTACCTCGCGAAGCTGGTGAAGCTCGGCGAATCGGTGGCGATCTGCGAGCAGGTGGGCGATCCGGCGACCTCGAAGGGGCCGGTCGAGCGGCGCGTGACGCGCATCGTGACGCCCGGAACCATCACGGACTCCGCGCTCCTCGCCGCGACGCGCGAAAGCCTCATCGCGGCGGTGCACGTCGCAGGGGAGACGGCGGGCGTCGCGTGGCTGGCGCTGTCGAGTGGTGACCTGCGCGTCACCGAGATCGAGCGCGGACGCCTCGGCGCCGAGCTCGAGCGCCTCGCGCCTGCGGAGCTCCTCACCGCAGGCGACCTCGACGTCGCGGCGCTCCGGATCAGGCCGGCCGTGAAGCACCTCGAGCCCTGGCGCTTCGACGCCATCGCGGGCGCGAAGGAGCTGGCCCGGCAGTTTGGGACGACGGACCTTTCCGGGTACGGATGCGAAGGCCTCGAGCCTTCCATCGCCGCGGCCGGCGCGCTGCTCGGCTATTGCCGGCACACGCAACGGTCCACGCTCCCGCACGTCACCGGCCTTCGCGTCGAGCGCGAGAGCGAATTCGTCTCGATGGACGCCGCCACGCGCCGCAACCTCGAGATCACCGAAACGCTCGCCGGCGCCGAATCCCCGACCCTCTTCTCGCTCCTCGACCGATGCGCGACGTCCATGGGCAGCCGGCGGCTGCGCCACTGGCTGCACCATCCGTTGCGCGACACGGCGGTCCTGCGCGAGCGCCAGGCGGTGATCGGAGCGCTCGTTCATTCGTCCTCGCGGCTGCGCTACCCGAAGCTGCGCGAGCACTTCGTCCATTGGTCTGACGTCGAGCGGATCACGGCGCGCGTTGCGCTGCGCAGCGTCCGCCCGCGCGACCTCGCGGGGCTCCGAGACACGCTCGCGACGCTCCCCGCGCTCAACGTCGCCCTCGTCGAAAGCGGCCAGTCGGGACTCCTGCATGCGGCCGAGTCGCTGCGGCCGCTGAACGACGTGCACACGCTCCTCGCCTCGGCGATCAGGGACGAGCCCGCCGCGGTGCTCCGCGAGGGCGGCGTGATCCGCGAGGGGCACGACGCGCGCCTCGACGAGCTCCGCGCGATCCAGGACGACTGCGGCGCGTTCCTGATGGAGATGGAGAAGCGCGAGCGCGAACGGACCGGCATCGCGAACCTGCGGGTCGAGTTCAACCGGGTCCACGGCTTCTACATCGAGATCACGCAAGGGCAGCTCGACAAGGTCCCGGTCGAATACAAGCGCCGGCAGACCATGAAGAACGCCGAGCGCTTCATCACGCCGGAGCTCAAGGCCTTCGAGGACAAGGCGCTCGCCGCCGGGGAGCGCTCGCTCGCTCTCGAGAAGGAGCTCTTCGAAGCGCTCGTCGAGAAGCTGAACGAGCACCTCACGGAGCTGAAGGCCGTCGCGGACGCCGCCGCCCGGCTCGATGCCCTCGCCGCGCTCGCGGACGCCGCCGAAGGCCTCGGTCTATCGTGTCCGGAATTCACCGGCGAGGATCGCATCGACGTCGTCGAGGGACGCCACCTCGTGGTCGAGAGCCAGGTGGACGACTTCATCCCGAACGACACCAGCCTCTCGCGCTCGCGCCAGCTCCTGCTCATCACGGGCCCGAACATGGGCGGCAAGTCGACGTACATGCGGCAAGTCGCGCAGATCGCGCTGCTCGCTTACTGCGGCGCGTTCGTACCCGCGAAGTCGGCCATCGTCGGCCCCATCGACCAGATCTTCACGCGGATCGGCGCCTCCGACGACCTCGCGGGAGGCCGCTCGACCTTCATGGTCGAGATGACCGAGGCGGCGGCGATCCTCAACAACGCCACGACGCGAAGCCTCGTTCTCGTGGACGAGATCGGCCGCGGCACCTCCACTTTCGACGGCCTCGCCCTCGCGTACGCCATCGCCCGCCAGCTCGCCGAGCGCACGCGCTGCTACACGCTCTTCGCGACTCATTACTTCGAGCTCACGCAGCTCGCGACGCTGCTGCCGAACATCGCGAACGTCCACCTCGACGCCGTCGAGCACAAGGACCGCATCGTCTTCCTCCACCGCCTCGAAGGCGGTCCGGCGGATCGCTCCTACGGCATCCACGTCGCGCACCTCGCCGGCATCCCCAAGGATGTCGTGCGGGCCGCGAAGAAGCGCCTCGCGGAGCTCGAGCAGCAGCTCCGCCCCGCCGGGCAGAACGCCGACCTCTTCGCGCAGCCGGCGCCGCGCGACGACGCCGATTCGCCCGCGCGCGCCGTGCTCGGCGCGCTCGACGCCATCAAGCCCGACGAGCTCTCCCCGAGGGAAGCGCTGGAGGCCCTCTACCGCCTGAAGAAGCTCGGCGATGCGTAGCCGGCGCTGGCTTGCCGCCCTTTCGATCGTCCTGGCAT
>Ga0315912_10003339_pt1 | contig 16033 bp, 14 predicted proteins | sample VfabasoilMG_FD_204469 | JGI IMG/M metagenome (GOLD analysis project Ga0315912, IMG submission 204469) | Garden soil microbial communities collected in Santa Monica, California, United States - V. faba soil | ecosystem: Environmental > Terrestrial > Soil > Garden | place: USA: California... | reverse complement strand
TCCCCTTCTGAATAGCCTGCCTCCCCATTCCGCTCTATAATTCAGCCTGAACGAATCAGGCTGCATCTCACCTGCATGAGGCCGTCATGAAACTTCCCCGTAAACAGGCCGTCGTGGTCCGTGACGCGATCGAGCGATGGAAACAGGACGGCGTGATCCAGGAGACACAGGCCACAACGCTCGCCGCGACGATCGAGGTGCAATATTTCGATTGGCGCAAGCTGGCGAAGTATTCGTTCTGGATCGCTCTGTTCTCGATCGTCTCATCGGTGAGTGCAGCGCTCTCTGATCGTTGGCTGATGGACTTCCTTGAACGGCTCTTCGACACGCCCCCGATTGCCCGTTGTTTCCTTCTCGCCGTTGCGGCGGCTGGGCTCTATCGATGGGGGCTTCTCGAACGGGCGCAGGCTCCCGACAAAGTCTATCGCAACGAAGCCATTTTCTTTCTAGGGGTACTCGCCACAGCCGGGTCGATTTCTCAACTCGGCATCGCCCTCGACACCGGCAGCGGGCACTTCTCCCTGCTACTTCTCCTCTCCTTCCTGATCTATGGGGTACTCGGCATAGTGTTGGAAGCGAATTTGATCTGGGTGTTTGCGCTGGTGTCGCTGGGCAGTTGGATGGGCACCGAAACCGGCTACATGTCCGGCTGGGGCGCGTATTATCTCGGCATGAATTATCCGTTGCGCTTCGTCCTCTTCGGGGGACTGCTGACCGCCTGTGCGTTCTCGCTGGAAACGCACGCCATCGGACAGCGTTTCTTCCGCAGCACGCTGGTAATGGGTCTGCTCTACCTCTTCATTGCCCTCTGGATCATGTCGATTTTCGGCAACTACGGCGACCTCCCCGCATGGGAACGGGTCAAGCAAATCGAACTGTTTCACTGGTCGATTCTCTTTGCCGCCGTCGCAGGCTGGGCCACCTATCATGGCTTACGTCACGACAACGACATCACAAAAGGCTTCGGCCTGACGTTTCTCGGCATCAACCTGTACACCCGTTTCTTCGAGCTATTCTGGAACAATCTGCACAAGGCCGTCTTCTTCGCCCTCCTGGCGTTGAGCTTCTGGTACATCGGCGGCAAAGCTGAAACCATCTGGAACCTGGGCAAAGGGGATGAGGCGAACAAGCCGATCAGCGGAAGATAACGACCGGCCATGTCTGCCGGTATAGATTCAAGCCCTCTTGATCTGCCTTGCAAGTTTGACCGCAAGATTCGGATAGTGCCCTGCCTCATTCCGGCGGTATCATGATCCATGAATTCCGATCGTGAGGGGGACAGGGCTTCGGTGGATGCTCAAGCAGCCTGGAACGCAGTGTTGCATCATGACCGCCGATTCGATGGGCGCTTCGTCTATGCCGTCTCCTCCACGCGCATTTACTGCCGTCCCTCCTGCCCTTCGCGTCGCCCTGCCCGCCACCGCGTGAGCTTCTTTCCGTCCCCGCAACATGCGGAGGCCGGAGGGTTCCGTGCCTGCCTGCGCTGTCAGCCTGAATCTGCTCGGGGTGCCCCGCCGGATCGGCGAATCGAGCAGGCCAGCCAGTACCTGGATGATCATGCAGACGAGACAATCTCACTCCGTCGATTAGCCGGCCACGTCGAACTCAGCCCGTTTCACCTGCAACGAGCTTTTCAGCGATCGCTCGGCCTCTCACCCAAGGCCTATCAGGATGCCAAACGCATCGAACGCTTCACCGCCCTGCTGAAACGCGGCGAGAGCGTCACGAGCGCGACCTATGAAGCAGGCTTCGGCTCCAGCAGCCGTGTCGCGGAACGCGTGTCGGGAGCAATCGGGATGACGCCCTCCGCCTATCGATCAGGCGGCAAAGGCGTGACGCTGCGCTATGCCACGGCGCTCACACCGGTCGGCCGCGCGCTGATCGCCGGAACGGAACGAGGCGTTGTCTCGGTGAGTCTGGGAGACAGTGAAGCAGACCTGGTCTCCTTACTCAAAGAAGAGTACCCGCATGCCAAGCTATCCCGCGATCCGAAAGGATTGAAGCGACAGATACGGGCCCTGCTCCAATACTTTGATGGTCGCCGCCTCTCGGACGCGTTCCCCCTGGATGTGCCGGCAACGGCCTTTCAACGGAAAGTCTGGAAGGCGCTTCAGGACATTCCTCAGGGAACGACCAGGACCTATCGCGAGATTGCCCGCGAGATCGGGCAACCGACAGCAGCCCGCGCCGTGGCCGGAGCCTGCGCGACCAACCCTCTTGCGGTCGCCATTCCCTGCCATCGCGTCATACGGGAAGATGGCAGTCTGGCCGGCTATCGTTGGGGCTTGGGAAGAAAGAGACGACTCCTGGCGCTCGAACAGGAGCGCCAGGAGTCTTGACTAGTTCGTCTCCCGATCGGTGAACGCACGGACCAGATCCGACACTGACAGCACGCCGATCACGGTTCCGTCGGCAGTTACCGGCAAATGCCTGATCCCCTGCTTTTTCATCAAGGCCATTGCCTCGGACAGGGGCTCGTCTTCCTCGATCGCGACGAACGATTTGCTCATGCAGGCCGACACGGTCGTCGTGTTCGGGTCGAGTCCCCTCGCAACGACTTTGCGGCTGAGATCGGCATCGGTAATAATTCCGACATAACGGGAACCGTCATCCACCATCAATGATCCCACTTTATGTTTGAGCAACAGCTTCCCGGCTTCCTTCACCGTCGCCGCTCGATGGATGCTCCGCACGTCGTGCGACATATAGGCCTCCACGGTCGCGCGTAACCGTCCCTTCCCGTTACGGCTGCTCTCCCTCGTGGCCTGCACCCGCCGGCGCAACTCCAGATCGGCCAGGCAACTGGCAAGCACCTGGCGGCGCTGCTGAAGCGTTTCCCGCTCCACGTCGTGCATGCCGCTCTCCTGGGCCTCTTCCGGGAGCATGATCGACTCCCCGCTCTTGGCATAGAAGTAGGCTTCGGCTTCTTCCGAGGCGGCGCCGAACACCTGTCCGATCAGGTCCTCGGCATCCTCGTCAAAGTCTTCCAGGGAAGCGGTCCCTCGTTTGCGCGAGAGAAACGGCTGGAACTTCACCAGCATCTTTTTGACGCGTTCAATATAGCGATCGAGAATATCGCTGCGTGTTAAGCCCGTACGAACTCGTTTTGGCATATGGTCCCTCCTGCGTGGTGCGCACGAGGATATCGCAAGCGCGGCGCAGCCTCAAGCCTCCCCCTACGCCGCAGGCGAAATATTTGTTTCTTTTCCTGCCATCACTTTCCGGGCTCCACCGCCACGGGCACGGTGCATTTTCTCCCGCGTGTGGTAGGCCAGCAGGCCTTCGAGCACTGCCGGCAGTTTGTCGCAGGGCACGTCCTCCATGATCTTCAGCGCCAGCTTCGGATCGGGCCCCGAGCGGCCGCCGACATAAATATCGACCGCCTCGACGACCTTCCCGTCGATCTTGGCCTTCTTCCCCAACAATCCCACATCGGCTACCAGGTGATTGCCGCAACTCGCGGGACAGCCGGACCAGTGCATGGTAATCGGCTTGAGCGAGCTGCCCAGCCGTCCCTCCAGCGCCTTGGCCACCGCGACCGCCCGCCCCTTGCTTTCGATCACGGCCAGATTGCAGTAATCGCTGCCGACGCAGCTGACCAGTCCTTTGTACAAGGCGGAGGGGTTGTAGGCGAATTGCTTTAAGAGCGGCTCATCCGCCAGATCCCCGACGGTTCGGTCGCTGATATTGGGAATGATCAGCGCTTGGCTTGGCGTAATCCTGACCTCTCCATTGCCATACTTCTCTGCCAGGCTCAGGATTTTCACGAGATCCGCCGCTTTGACCCGCCCGACAAGCACTTTCAGTCCCGCGTAGTTCATCCCCTGTTGCCGTTGACGGAAGATCCCGACATGGTCTTGCTCTCCCGTCTTCCGGGCATCCATGCCGGCCGACGCGAGTCGTTTGCCAACACGCGCCTCGACTTCGGCGCGGAATCTGGCTTCGCCCCATTCCTCGATCAAGAACGCGAGACGGGCTTGCGTGCGGCTCTCCCGCGGCCCGTGATCGCGATAAATTCCCAGAATCGCGCGGCAGACACCCAAGACCTCGGCCGGATTGACGAACACATCCAACGGCGTGGCGATCCGATAGCCGCCCGATCCCAGCTTCCCGCCCACGAGCACATTGAATCCCCCACAGCGGTCATGCCCCAGATCATAGTGCGCCGGTACGAGCGCCAGGTCTTGCGTCTCCATATGCACGCAGTTATGCGGGCATCCGGTTACCGCGACGTTCAGTTTCCGCGGCAGATTGGAATAGGCCGGGTTGCCGAGAATCTCCTCGTTGATGGCCCGCACCAGCGCCGTCGTCTCGACGATCTCGTCCGGGTTGAGCCCGGAGACCGCGCAGGTCATGACGTTGCGGACATTGTCCATGCCGGTTTGCATCGAGGTGAGTCCGACCCCGTCCATCCGGGCAAAGACCGCCGGCACGTCTTCGATCTTGATGTTCCGGAGCTGGATTTGTTGCCTGGTGGTCAGATCCAAGACTCCGTTTCCATAGGTCGACGCAATCTCCGCCAGCGCCCGCAGTTGGTACGATGTGGTCTGTCCTCCGGGAATGCGCACCCGCACCATAAAGAAACCGGGCGTCGGATTGCGCAGAAAGAGGCCATACCACTTGAGCCGCTGGACATCGGCCTCAGGAATCGACTCCCACCCGGTCGTGGCATAGTGGGCAATCATCTCCCGTACCGCCAACCCGTCGCGCTCCGTCTTGATGACCTCGATTTTGTTCATGTTCCCTTCTCCAATGACACACGGTAATCGGCCCCGGTTCGTTTGAGCACCACGCGGCCTGTACGATTGAGCCGGTCGACGACTGAGAACACCGTGACCCAGTCCAGCCCGGGCAGCCGGGTCAGTTCTTCGAACGAACTCGCGCCGCGTTCACGCAGCAGTTGTACCACACTATTCTCATTCGATAGGACCGCAGGATCATGTGAAGTCGCCATGACGCCCTCCTCTCCTTTTGAATCTTAGATTCAGCAGGCCTCCGTTGCCGGAACGACCCGCGGCAATTCCCTTGGCTCAATACAGGCGACGGTATAGGGACTCGCGAGCCAATACAGACCACCGACGAACAGCCCGCCGCCGACGATGTTTCCCAATACGACATAGAACTGGTTGTACCAATAGCCCGTCCAGCTCACGGCCTCCCCATGGGGAAGAAACAGCGCCATGCCGAGGAACGATTGATTGGCGACGCTATGCTCGAACCCGGTGCCGATGAAGGCGAACAGGCACCAGAAGATCAGCATGATCTTGGCCGCATCGTTCGTCGTCCGCCCGGATGTCCACACCGCCAGGCAGACGAGCCAATTACACAGAAGACCCCGGAGGAACAGCTCCCATGCCGGCAGCGACATTTTCATGGCCGCCACGTTTCCAATCAGATCGGCCTGCGGCCCCTTGGACAGGACGCCCGATTGGACGACCAACCAGGCCAGCGCCAGTGAGCCGACGAGGTTGCCGAACCAGGACCAGACATTGAGCTGCACCACTTGGCCCCAGGTGAGGCTGCGCGACAGCCCGCCGATGACTCCGGTCATATTATTGCCGGTAAACAATTCCGATCCGGCGAAGATCACCAACGTCAGGGCGATCCCGAAGGACACACCCATCACTAGCTTCAGCATCGGCGATCCTGCCGTAGCCAACGGGCCGCCGAGGCTGAAAATCAACGCGATGCCGAATCCCACATAGACTCCAGCCAGAGCCGCGAGTATGAGGTAGCGCGACAGCGAGACCTCCAGGAACCGATGTTTCTTCGCCGCCAACGATGCAATCCGCTCATGGTCCGCCGTATACATCGACTCCTCCTTGATCGTCACTCAATCAAAAACGCACAATGGCGCCCGTCTTCCCGAATAGGAGACGGACGCCATTGTCCGCTTTCCAACGCCCGCTGTTTCGACCAGGCAGGAACGTCGTTGTTCCCGCACCGGACCCGCTCTCAGGTGGCCGCTAGAACGTCTTATATTCGAGCCACTTCCCGTTCAGCGTTATTTTGCAGCGGGCTTCGCCCTGGCTGCCGGTCACCTTTTCCATCTCCATCGTATAGTCGATCGCGCTCATGATCCCGTCGCCGAACATCTCATTCGCCTGCTCACGCAACGAATCCCCGTAGACTCCGATAATCTCCAACAGGCGGTACTTGAAGGGGTCTGTGGCATTGGGGAAATCCGTGCGTACCGGAAACTTGCTGAGCGACGCGGTCAGCTCGGCATCAAGGCCGATCAAGTCGCCGATTTTCTTTGCTTCATCGGCTGTGAATTTATGATTTCCGTTCAACGCCGCCGCGACAAAAGTCGGGTTCTTTCCCACCGTTTTGGCGACCTCGGCAATCGTCACCTTCTTGGCCAACCGCTTCTCCTTGATCGCCTTCCGAACCTCGTCCTTTTCCATCTCTGTCCTCCTTCTGGCTTGTGGGGTACCTGCTTGCTGTGCTTCTTCTTATTCTGAATTTGTCACGAAAACTGCACCAACACCGGTGCGTCTCCGCTCCCGCCGGCGCCGGACTCCCCGCGCCCGACGTGCGCCGCATGGCGAACGAGAAAGTGAATAACATGGTTGCGGATCTTATAGTAGTGCGGATGTTCGATGACGGATTCACGCGAGCGCGGCCGAGGAATCGAGACCTCAACGATCTCACCGACGCGCGCCGAGGGTCCGTTCGTCATTAACAGGATGCGGTCGGACAACAAAATAGCTTCATCCACATCATGAGTGACCATGAACACGGTATTCCGCGAGGCATTCCACATCTGGATCAACTCCTCCTGAATGACCCCCCTCGTCAGCGCATCGATCTGTGCAAAGGGCTCATCCAGCAACAACACTTTCGGTTCGATCGAGAACGCGCGCGCCAGGCCGACCCGTTGTTTCATGCCGCCGGATAAGGCCGTCGGACGTTTCGTCTCCGCGCCCTTGAGCCCGACCAGCGCGATATACTTGTTCACATGAGCCGCAACCTGGGTCTGGCTCCAATCCGGATACGCGGACCGGACCGCCAACGCAATGTTCTCAAACACCGTCATCCACGGCATCAACGAAAAGTTTTGAAACACCACCATCCGATCGAGCCCCGGCCCCACCACCTCTTTGCCCTCCAGGATGACGCCCCCTTCGGACGCCGTGTCCAACCCCGCGATGATGTTCAGCAGCGTGCTCTTGCCGCAGCCCGAATGCCCGATGACGGTGACAAATTCGCCTTGTTCAATCTTGATGGTGACGTCGTTGAAGATGCACACCTCTCCCTCCCCCGTATGGCTGGGGAACGACTTGCTGGCATGATCAATTTGCAGATATGGCATGGGTTACTCCTGATAGGTGACGAGCCCGGCCAGCTTATTGAATCCTGAGTCCAAGATGACGCCGACACAGCCGACGACGAGAATGGCGAAGATGACGCCGGAGATGTCCAGGTTATTCCACTCGATCCAGCTCAAATACCCGACCCCCAACTCGCCCAGCAGCATCTCTGCCGGCACCACCGCCACCAGGGCACTCCCGAACGAAATACGCAGACCGTTGACGATCGTCGGAGCCGCGCCGGGAAGAATGACCTTGAAGAGGCGCTTGGGCCAGGAGAGTTGGAGAATGGCCGCCACGTGCAAATAGTCCTTCCGCAGCGAATTGACCCCAAACGCTGTCGTCGCCAGCGTCGGCCAGAGGGCCGCCATGAAGACCACCAGGATCGCCGTCCATTTCGGATCCTTGACCGTATACAACAGAAGCGGCATCCAGGCCAGCGGTGAAATCGGTTTCAAGATCTGGATGAACGGGTTCACTGCCTTAAAGAGAACCTTGTTGAGCCCCAGGAAGACACCCAAGACGACCGCCACCGCGGACGCAACCAGAAAGCCTGCTCCGAATCGTGAGACCGTGTAGAATACGAGGTAGCCGATCCCATGATCGTTGGTGCCCTTTATCACAAAGGCGTCGCTGAGTTCTTCCCGGGCTTTTTCCATGACCGCGAGGGGACCGGGAATCCCCTTCACCTTTTCCTTCTCTGGATTCCAGAGGTAGGTTCCGTCCGGAGAGCGAACGATGTCTCCGTTGAATTCCATCATCTGCAATTGTTCTTCGGTCAACCCTGTCCCATCGAACGCCCCCCTCAGGGTTGCCAGATGCCATCCGAGCAGAAAGACGACCGCCAGAAACACCGTGATTATCCACGGACTATCTGCCGCTTGACCGACCATCATCCTGCCCTTCGTTGGCTTCCCTGCAGACCGAGAGCTTGCTGTTTCGCTCTCCACCGGCGGATCTTCCGGCACTACCGTCTCAGCAGACATACCGACCTCCATGTAATTACCCCCTTTATGCCATGCTGTGGATTGAAAATCCCTTTACATAGGCCTCAGGATTGGAAGGATCGAACTCCTTCCCCATAATGACGTGCTTCATCGTGGTCGCCTGATGAGTCGGATACCCCAACTCCTTTGCGATACGGTCACAGTCTGCCGCCCGATACACTTGTTCGGCCACCGACTTGTAATTGACCTCGCCCTTCAGATGCCCCCATCGCTTCATTTGCGTGAGAATCCAGATCGCCATGGAGTGCCAAGGATAGGGATCGAAGTCGATCCGATTCGGCTCCTTCTTGATACTCCCGAGCCCGTCGGCATAGGTGCCAGTCAGGACCTGTTCGAGCACCGTGACCGGCTGATTCAGGTAGTTCGTCGGGGCGATCGCGGCGGCGATTTCTTTGCGATGTGCCGGATCGGACGCATAGTGCGTCGCGTCCACGATCGCTCTGAACAGTGCATGAAACGTGTTCGGATACTTGGTCGCGAACTCCTGCGACACAGTGAAGGCGCAACAGGGATGCCGGTCCCAGATCTCCTTGGAAAGCTTAAAAATGAATCCCGCGTTTTCGTAGACCGCCCGTTGGTTGAAGGGATCGGGGGCCAGATATCCATCGACGTTACCCGCCTTCAAGTTGGCCACCATTTCGGGCGGCGGGACCACACGAATCTGGACGTCCTTATCGGGATGCACTCCTCCTTCCGCCAGGTAGTACCGCAGGAGATAGTTGTGCATCGAAAAATCGAAGGGGACACAGAACCGAAAACCTTTCATATCGGCAGCGGTCTTCACATTCTTGTGCTTGATATGCAGGGTAATGGCCTGCCCGTTGATGTTTTCGACGGTCGGCATGTAGAACGGCTTAGGAACCGATCCGACGCCCATCGAAATCGCCAATGGCATTGGCGTCAGCATATGTGCCGCGTCGACTTCCCCGTTGATCGCCCAGTCTCTGATCATCGCCCATCCGGCCGCTCGTTTGACCGACGCATTCAGACCATACTTCTTATAAAACCCCAGCGGTTCCGCCATGATGATCGGCGTGGCGCAGGTGATCGGAATGAAGCCAATGCTCAGATCTTTCTTTTCCGGTTTCCCGCCGGACTCTTCCGCGAAGGCGACCAGCCGCGAGAGCGGAAACACGTCGGCGATGAGCGCCGTCAGCGCTACGGCACCAAGCTGTGCAAGCAGTCGACGCCTGGTTGGATCCGCGGCCTGCAGGACTGCTCCGGCTACCGCGCGCTCAATGGCCGTATTGAAATGATGCGGACTGGATTCCCGCGAGGCCGCCGGCTCGTCCCCATTCTTTACTCCACCTGCGTTGCCGTTCCCCATCGCTTTCATGTTTCACCCCTTCAGTTTGTGAGTCCGGTAATCGACCTGCCCAGTTGCACCGCCCCAAAACACAAAAGGCGCCCCTCTCCCTTGCGGAAGAAGGACGCCTTTGTCCACTTCACGGCAGGTCTCCAACGACCTGCCTCCGTTTGCAAGGCTTCGACGAAGAAGCCTCACTGGCTCAGAAATTAAAAAGGCGCCCGCCACTCTTATTCAGAATGACGGACGCCTTTGTCCGTTAACTTATGTCGAGAGCTTCGACCTGGGCGCCTTTGCCCAGATCAGCTCATGACCGCACTTGTAGCACGCTCACGGACCAACCGTCAACCCAAACTTTTGAATGGGCCGGTAAAGTCTAGATGTCGTAATACAAGTAGAACTCGTACGGATGCGGGCGCAACCGCATCGTATCGACTTCCTTCGTGCGCTTGTACCCGATCCAGGCCTCGATCAGATCCTCCGTAAAGACCCCGCCCTTGAGCAGGAATTGGTGATCCTTCTCGAGGTTGTTGAGCGCCTCATCAAGGCTGCCAGGCATGGTCTTGATCTTTGCCGCTTCCTTCGCCTCGAGATCGTAGAGATCCTTCTCGGCCGGTTCGCCAGGATTGATCTTGTTCTGGATCCCGTCCAGTCCCGCCATCAACATCGCGGCAAAGGCCAGATACGGATTGGCGCCGGGGTCCGGGAAGCGCACTTCGATCCGCTTCGCCTTGGGGCTCGGTGAATACATCGGGATGCGGATACCCGCCGACCGGTTCCGGCTGGAGTAGGCCAGCAAGACCGGCGCTTCGAACCCGGGGGTCAGCCGCTTGTAGGAGTTGGTCGTCGGATTCGTGAACGCTGCCAGGGCCGGCGCATGCTTGAGAATACCGCCGATGTAATGGAGACACATCTGCGAGACGCCCGCATATTCCTTGCCCGCGAACAGCGGCTTGCCGTCTTTCCAGATGCTCTGGTGCGTGTGCATGCCCGATCCGTTATCGCCGAAAATCGGCTTCGGCATGAAGGTCGCGGTCTTGCCGTGGCGGCGCGCGACGTTCTTGACGATGTACTTGTACATCATCATTTTGTCGGCCGTCTTGACCAGCGAGTCGAAACGGATGTCGATTTCCGCCTGACCGGCCGTGGCCACTTCGTGGTGATGCTTTTCGACGGCGATCCCGGCCTTCTCCATCTCCAGAATCATCTCGGTGCGGATATCCTGCTGGGTATCGGTCGGCGCCACCGGGAAGTAGCCTTCCTTGGAGCGGATCTTTCCGCCCAGGTTGACGCCCTCCTGCCCCATGTTCCAGACGCCCTCTTCGGAATCGATGAAATAGTAGCCGCTGTGGTTCGTCTGGTCGTAGCGGGCGTGATCGAAGATGAAGAATTCGGCTTCGGGCCCCCAATAGGAGGTGTCGCCGATCTTGGTGCTCTGGAGATACTTCTCCGCCTTCTGAGCGATGAAGCGGGGATCGCGATTGTAGGTCTCGCGGGTGATCGGATCGACCACGTTGCCGATCAAGCTCAGCGTCGGCACGGCGCAGAACGGATCCATGCAGGCGGTCGAGGGATCGGGCACCACCAGCATGTCGCTGTTATTGATCGCCTTCCAGCCGCGGATGGAAGAGCCGTCCAAACCCGAGCCGTCCTTGAACAGGTCTTCCGTCAACTCTCCGAGCGGAATGGTAAAATGCTGCCACGTCCCGATCAGGTCCACAAACTTCAGATCCACCACCTGGACCTTGTTCTTCTTCGCAAACTCCAACACTTCACGAACGTTCATCCCCCTCCTCCTTTCAGGCTCCTCACAACAACCTGCGTGAGACCTTTTCGACGGTTATGCTGCCTTCACACCCAAGAACTCCTCAATTTCCTTCCAAATACCCTGACGAATCCGCTCGATCTGCTCGACTTGCTCAATTTTCTTCCCCTCCGCATCGGTCACGTAAAACACGTCGGCCACCTGGTCGAGGCGGGTCGAAATACGCGCCGCATGCACCGATAATCCCTGGCGAAAGATGGCATTGGTGATCACATAGAGCAACCCCTGCCGGTCGTCGGCAAACACATCGACGATGGTATACCGGTCCGAGGTTTCATTGTCGATCCGCACCTCCGTCGCCTGCCTGGCCGGGCCGATCTGGCGTGAGGCCGCCAGGCGCGTCCCCCGTTGCACGACCGCTTCGACCGCTTCCTTCCCACGAAGCACCGAACGAATCATCTCCCCGATCGACTCGCGGCGATCCGCCGGAGGCGCCCCTTTGTAATCCGGGTCAATCACCTGAAACGTGTCGACCACCACGCCGTCCTGCCTGGTCAGAATCTGCGCGTCCAGAATCTGCAATCCGTTCGCCGCCATCACGCCGGCGATTTTTGAAAAGATGCCGGGGATCACATCATTGAACGTCACCACGGCATATTCACAGGTCCCCAGGACCTCATTGAACTCCGAGTCGACCAACACCTCGCCGGGACTCAGTCGTCTGATCGTCGAAAGATGGGCGGAGATCCTCCGCGGCGACGTCCCGTAGGCATAGCGCAAGGGAAACTGCCGCAACTGCGCCTCAACCCACGGCGGCGATATGTCTGCCTGACCTTGAAGCCCCGGCTGCTGCATCACCTCGGAAGCAATGGCCTTGAGCCGCTCCGGCGCATCGGCGGCTTCCCGCTCTCCGGATACTTCCTGCATCGTTCGCAGATAGAGTTCGACCAACAGTGACTCTTTCCATTTCGTCAGCACACCGGGTCCCACCGCCGCAATGTCGGCCGCCGTGAGCGCGAGGAGTTTACGCAGCACTTCCGGGGTTCCTACTTCACGGGCGAAAGGCAACACGACTTTCTCGTCGTCGGGATCCCGGCGAAAGGCGGTATGGGCCATCATGAGATGCCGATGCACGAGGAACACCACGGTCCGGCGCTCCGCATCGTCCAGGCCCAATCGCACGGCCATCTCCTCGGCGATCCGTCGCCCGACTTCGCTGTGATCCTCTTCCTGCCCCTTCCCGAGATCATGGAGAAACACCGCGAGATGGAGCAGATCCTTGCGCTTGATCTCACGATACACTTCACCCAGCATGCCCTGATCCTCCGCGAAGGATTCGACTTTCGCGACCGCCAGCAGACTGTGCTCGTCGACCGTGTACTTATGGTACTGATTGAACTGCATCAGCCCCCGCACGGACGAGCACACGGGAATCAGCTTCTCCAGCAAATGCGCGCGGTGCATCGCCTCCAATGTGGCGGCGGTGCCGGGTCCGGCCAAAATGCTCATGAAAATCCGACTCACCTCCGGAGTGCGAAAGCCTTCGTCCGCAAGCCCTTCCATATGGCGATGAATCTCTTCCACCAGGGCCGGCTCAATGGCCACGCGCTTCGAACGGGCCAGATCGAACAACCGCATCAGCAGGGCCGGACTCTCGATCACCCGCGGCCGCAACTCATCCGGCACCGTTAATACTTCGCCGCTCAGCACGAAATACTTCTCCACCTTGGTCGTCGGCAACCACCCGGTGAGACGCGACCAGATCGAGCGGGACTTGCACCGCCGCACAAACCGCACCGTCGCTTCGTGCAACCCCATGGTATGGCGATAGTACTGCTGCATGAACTGCTCGACGGCCAGGAGATGCGGACGGTCTTCGAATCCGAACCGCGCGGCCAGCCAGACCTGCTCGTCGAAGGAGAGGATTTCCTGCGCCATGCCCGCATGCACGTGCAACAGCGCGCGCACCCGGAGCAAAAACTCCCGGGCTTCGCTCACGACCGCATAGTCCTGCCGCGAGAGAATCCCCCGATCCGACAGTTCGCGAATCGTCGGCGCCTGATACCGGGCGATCCCAGCCCATTGCAGCAGATGGAGATCGCGCAATCCGCCCTGGCTTTTCTTCACATTCGGCTCGAGCAGATAGACGGTTTCGCCGAACTTCTCGTATTCCCGGCGCCGCTCGACCAGCTTCTGCTCCAGATATTTGTCGACCGTAACCGAGGCCACTTTGCGCGAATACAGCGAATGGAACTCCTGAAAGAGCTGGGAATTCCCAGTGAGAAACCGGGCTTCCATCATCGACGTGCGGACGGTGGCATCGCTCAGTCCCAGACTGATGCAATCCGGAATCGTGCGCACGCTATGGCCGACCTGAAAACCGATGTCCCAGAGGGGATGGAGCACCTGCCGCACAAAATCCGGCACAATCTTCGATGCTTCGGGACGGAACAGCACCATCAAGTCGATGTCCGAATAGGGCGAAAGCTCCCGGCGGCCATAGCCCCCGATGGCGACCAGGCAGCAGTGCTGAAAGCCGGCGGTCATCATGGCCTCGCCGCCCTGACGCGCGGCGTTGCGATACCGGCCGATGATCAATCCGTCCGCTAAGTCCGTATGGGCGGCGACAACCTCCACCCCGGACGCTCCGTCCATCAGACGCTGGGCAATGGCCTGCCGCTGTTCGGCCAGCACGGCGCCCACCGCCGCCCCGTCGAGGTCAGCCTGGGCGAGCGCCCTCTGATCGGACGAGAGACTCACAACGCAGTGTCCCCCGTTTCTCCTGTTCGAATCCGGACTGCCATGCCGAGGTCGCGCACGAAGATCTTCCCGTCCCCGATACTGCCGGTCTTGGCCGTCCGGGTAATCGTATCGAGCACACGCTGTACCTGGCTGTCCGGCACAGCAACTTCGACTTTCACTTTCGGCACGAACTCGATCGTATATTCCTGCCCCCGGTAGGTTTCCTTGTGCCCCTTCTGGCGGCCGAACCCTTTGACTTCCGTCACGGTCATCCCCTGTATGCCGATCTCCAGCAGGGCGTCCTTGACCTCATCGAGTTTGAACGGCTTGATGATGGCTTCTATTAATTTCATGCTCGATCTCCTATGAGTAGGCGCGCTCGTTATGTTGGCTCAGATCCAATCCCGTCGCTTCTTCTTCCGGTTCGATGCGCAGTTTCGTCATGCCATCGACAAGCTTCAGCAGGAGAAACGTCACGACGGCGGAAAAGACCGCAACCACGATTGCCGTCAGCAGTTGCACCCCGAACAGGGCAGGATTGCCATGCAAGAGCCCGTCGGCTCCTGCAGGATTGATCGCCTTGCTGGCGAACAGCCCTGTCGCGAGAATACCCAGCACCCCGCCGACCCCGTGGATGCCCACGACGTCAAGCGAGTCATCATAGCCGAATCGCCCCTTCCAGACAATTGCGAAGTAGCAGGCCAGACCGGCCGCTGCACCGATCAACAGAGCTGCAAACGGGCCGATAAACCCGGATGCGGGGGTGACTGTCGCCAGTCCGGCAACTGCGCCGCTTGCCACCCCGAGGACGGTCGGTTTTCCCCGATGCGTCCACTCCGCAATGCACCAGACGAGCGCTCCCATCGAAGCCGCCGTATGGGTCGCCACCATGGCCGATATCGCCACCCCGTTGGCTCCCAGGGCGCTTCCACCGTTGAACCCGAACCACCCGAACCAAAGCAGTCCCGTCCCTAAGAGAGTCATGGGAAGATTATGCGGCGCCATATAGTCGGTGCCGTAGCCGCGGCGTTTGCCCAGCACAAGCGCGCACACCAGGGCTGCCGCGCCGGAACTGATGTGCACCACCGCCCCGCCGGCAAAGTCCAGGGCGCCCATCTTCGCCAGCCACCCGCCCCCCCAAAGCCAATGCGCGAGCGGAGCATAGACGAGGAGCGACCACAAGGCCGAAAAAAGCACCATCGCGCTGAACCGCTTCCGCTCGGCAAACGCGCCAGCGATGAGCGCCGGCGTAATGGCGGCAAACATCATCTGAAAAAACATGAAGGCCTGATGCGGAATCGTCGGCCCGTATGTCGGATGGGGTTCGCCCCCGACGCCGTTCAAACCGACCCAATCCAACCCGCCGATCACTCCGCCTTTGTCCGGCCCGAACGCCAGACTGTATCCGATGAGAATCCACAACAGACTCACCACGCTCAGAATGATGAAGCTCTGCATGATCGTGCCCAGGACATTCTTGCTCCGCACCAGGCCTCCGTAAAACAGCGCCAGCCCCGGCACCAGCATGACCAGCACCAACGCCGACGACATCAACACCCAGGCCGTGTCTCCAGAATCGATCTTCAGCGCCGTTGCCTGCGCGCTCGCCTCGGGAACGCCGGACAGCGAGGCACACAGCACCCCCAGCCCGGCCCCCAGCACGACCGCAAAACGTGTGGACATAGTCACGATCTGCCTCCTTCTCGTCGGATTGTCGCAAACGCACGGAGTGAGACGAGAAAAGCCTGCACCCCTCGCCCCACTCCCATTCACCGGCTTGCAGAACTAGAACGTCTTGGTGAACTTCAACTTGTAGAAATCTTCGTTGTCGCCATAGTCATGGCCCGCGGTAAACCGGAAGGCCATCCCTCCCGCCAACTTCATTTCCACATAGGGCCCG
>Ga0315912_10003338_pt1 | contig 16038 bp, 9 predicted proteins | sample VfabasoilMG_FD_204469 | JGI IMG/M metagenome (GOLD analysis project Ga0315912, IMG submission 204469) | Garden soil microbial communities collected in Santa Monica, California, United States - V. faba soil | ecosystem: Environmental > Terrestrial > Soil > Garden | place: USA: California... | reverse complement strand
GCCGCACCGACGCCGGCTGGATGCAGGCGAAGATAGTCCCGGGCCGCTGCCTTGGCAGCATCGGTCTGGCCCAGAGCCAAAAGCGCTCGCATTCGCCCGGCCCGCGCTTCGGCGGCCAAGCCGCCGGAGGGTGCTTCCGCCAGGTAGCGTCCGTACCACTCGAGGGCCTCGCCCGGCCGACCCTGCGCCTCGTGCATCGAGCCGAGCAGGAAGCCCGCGCGCGGTGCCTCCGCCGGGGCGGTGGCACGGAGCTGCGACAGGGCCCGCTCGGCCAAACCAACGCGTCCGGTGTAGCGCGCGGCATCCGCCAGCGCGCGCAGATCGGCGACGGAGCAGGAGCGCAGGCATTCGGCTTCACCTCGCACGCTGGCTTCGTCCAGCACCTGCTCGAAGCGCCCGCGGGCGACCAGCGTGCTCCACGAAACCGACGAGTCGTGCTCGACCGAAGGCGAGTCGCCGCGCGTAGCCGCGGCGCGGGCGCCATCGCCCGCGGCAGGTTCGCCCTCGGTGGAGGCTCCTGTGCCTTCCGTCGTTGCGGGGCCGTCCGCCGGGGCCGCTCCGCTTGCCTCTGCATCCCCGTGGAGCGAGCTAGCACTGGCCGAGTCAGCACCGCCCTCGGTGGCGGTCACGAACCACTTGCCGCCTCCACCGACCGTGTCGAAACGCTGGCCAGGCTTGAGCTCGACGAGCTCATCGATGCCCTTGCCCAGCACCTGCACGCTGCCCTGGTGCAGAACCACGGCGAGCCGTTGAGCCGCTGGATCCCAGCTGGTCTCGAAGCGCGTTCCCACCACGCGCACCTCGTACGGACCGGCGAATACGCTCCAGCGCGCCTTGCCCGTGTGCTGGATGGCGGATTCGACCTCGCCTTCCTCTACGATCACCATGGCGCCGTGGGCATCGGTCTCCCGCACCCGCAGCATCGAGCCTGGACGGAGCGACAAGCGAGATCCATCCGAGAAGCGCACTTCCTCGGGGGCGTCCGCAGGTGCCATCACGCGCCCCGAACGACGCGCCGTCGCTCCCTTTTCGAACGACACGGTCTGGAAGGAAAGGGCAGCGCCTGCGGCGCGCTCCTCTTCGTGCCACACGGCCAGCCCAGCGCCCAGGCCAATGCCGCCGACCACCAGCGCTGCGAGCACCCAGCCGCGAAGCTCAGAGCCGCGAGCAATAGAGCCGCGAGCAGCAGAGCTCGCCCCGCCGCCGAACCAGCGCATCACGCCGGAGCGCGGCCGCTCCGACTGGCTGACGCGGAGCGCTCGCGTGAGCTGCTCCTCGCCGGTCACCAGCCAAGCGGGCCGATCCGAGCCAGCAGGATCCGAGCCAGCAGAGCGAGCCGAAGCGGACACTCCGCCGGAGCTTCCCGCCCCAGCCACGAGCTCGTCCACCTCGCTCCGAAGGAGCTCGCTCAGGGCTGCCACACTGCGTCGTGCGTCTTCCGCAGTCATGATCCAGATCCCTTTCCGCCGCGCGGCCCCGTTGGCTCCGGTCGGTCCGAGCCGGAGCCCGAGCGAGCACCGCCCGAGCGAGCACCGCCCGAGCGAGCACCGCCCGAGCGAGCACCGCCCGAGCGAGCACCGTCTACACCCGAAAAAGCACTAGCGCTGTCCAAATCCCCCCAAACGTCGCCTTCCAGCTCCGGCGCCTCGGGCTGTCCCGACTCCCGGGGGCCGCTGGGCGCATCGGAATCCGGCACTTCGGAGTCGAGGCGCGCCGCGGTCTCGCCGTCTCCGTCGGCACCAGAGGGAGGCGGACTGGAGTCTCGGAACATGGCGCCGGGGCCCCGCAGGTAGTCCGTCAGAGCCGGGTCGCGGCGCGCCTGAAAGAGGACCCGATCGTGGGACTTGGCCACGTCGCGCTTGGCGGTGGCGAGCGAGACGTTTCGGATCTCCGCGACCTCCACCGTGGGCAGCCCTTCGACGAAGCGCAGAATGAAGCTCTCCCTGAGGCGGTCCGGCAGATGGTCGAGAATGTCGCGCAAGCGGCGCAGCGCGTCCCGACTGTGCACGGCGGGCGGCATCGAGGCACCGCGGCGATCGTCGGCCAAGAGGCCAAGCCAGCGCCGGCGGCGGCTGCGATCGCGAATGGCCTGGCGAGCCTGGCGAACGGCGGCCGCCATCAGGTAGCTGCGCAGGCGGTCGGGTTGGGTGATGCGAGTGGCCCCATGCGTGAACGCCAGGAACACCTCCTGCAGGAGGTCGTCCACGCTGTCGTCGGAGCCGAGCTGCGCGTAGAGCGTGCGACGGACGGCAGGCCCGTGGCGCCGCCAGACGGCCACCAGAGCCTCCTCGTGGCCGAGGATGACATCGCGCACCAGGTCGGCGTCGCTCCGCCGATCGTGCGGGAACTCCCGGACGACCGCGCGCATGCTCTGCTTCCCGGGGGTCACGTACATTAGTTGCCGCAGGGGCGGATAGAAGCTCATGAAAGCGCTACCGGGGCCTGGGAGAAAGTCCACCCTAGCGTAGTGAAAACTTTTGCTGCCGGTGCTCACCTGGCGGGGAAATGCGGCCGGAGAGGCTGCATTGTCCCGCTTTTTAGCGTGCGCCTGATAATACTGGACCTTCATGTCGGTCGGGTCGAGTCGCTCTCCGGGGGCCGGCGCCCCGGCTCGGAAAGCCGTGCTGGCTCGGGCAGGGTTTGCTCGGGCAGGGTTTGCTCAGGCAGGGTTTGCTCAGGCAGGCCTAGCGCGGGCGGCGTTCCTCCTGGCCGGCGCCGGGGCGGGGGTGGCGGCTGGCGTCCTCGGCTGCGGCGAAACGCACCTCTTCGCCAGCGCCCTCCTGCCGGAGAACAATCCCCCGATCCTCGGCGAGGGCGGCCTGGGCAACGTTCCGACCGACCCACCGCCCTACGATGCTGCGCCGACGCTCTTCACCTTCGACGGGGCCCTCCGTGACCACTGCGGGGAGGAGCTCGTCCTGCGTGGGATCGCCGAGCTGATCGCCTGGACGCCTGGGCAAGACGGCACCCCGGAGTACTTCGAGATTGCCAAGACCGGCGCCAACGCCGTGCGCATCCAATGGCGCGACGATGGGACGCCCGAGACGCTCGAGCAGGCACTGACGGGTGCCGTGGCGCAGGGGCTGGTGCCAGTGCTCGAGCTGCAGGAGGGCACGTTCCGCAACCTGCCGGAGGCGGAGGCGCTCGCCATCACCATGGCCTACTGGACCGACCCGGCCATTCTGGCCGTCCTGCGCGCCAATCAGGCCAACATGGTGCTCGAGATCTCGAGCTGGGTGAGCCAGAGCGCGCTCCAGGCCGAGTGGGTGGAGCTCTACGCCGACGCAATTGGCGACTTGCGTGTCTCCGGTCTGCTCTGCCCGATCGCCATCGTCCACCCCAGCTGGTCCGATGACCTCCCACGCTTTTCGGCTGCGATGGCTGAGCTCCTGGCTCGCGATACGGTGGGCAACGTGCTCTCGGCCTTCGACATGTGGCTGGGCACGGCGGCGGACGCGGCGGCGAAGTGGACGGCGCTCCGCGATGCCGATGTGTCCGCCTACGTGTCCGAGTTCTCGTCGCACAACCTGTTCAGCTGCCCGATGAATCCCATCGACGGGCCCGCCTTGCTCGACGCAGCGCAGGCGGGCGGGGCCGGCTGGTTTGCTTGGGCCTGGGGATCCTTGCCGAGCTCGGGCTGCCCGGGCTACCTGACTCTGACCGACGACGGTACGTTCGCGACGCTCACTCCGTGGGGCAACACCATCGCCCTCGAGCACCCGGCTGGCCTGGCACGCAGCGCCGTCAAGCTCACGACGGTCGCGGGCGGCATCTGCTCGCCCTAGCCGCTTGCCCAGGGTTTTTCTCCGCGTTCGCGGGGGATGGCCGGGTTTCGGCGCCGCGATGATACGAAACAATTCCGAAATCCCCAGGCAGCTGGCAGCCCTCACTCTGCCCTTGGGGCCTCCGAAACCCCAGTCTCGCCCTCAGGCACTGCACCGCTACGAACGCCCTTCGGAGGGCCCCTCCGAGGCCGCTTCGGAAAAGGAGCTCCACCGAGCCCATGGACCTTTCCACCTACGATCCCGAAGAGCAGCACTTTTTCGACGAAGTCTTCTCCACCTCCGGCCGGGTGCGCCAGGGATTCGAGCCCCTGCTGCACGGGCTCCAGCTCCTCGGTTCCGATGGGGTGCTGCGGCGCCAAGAGTCCGCTGAACAGGCACTGCTCCGAGCGGGCATCACCTTCACCCTGCGCAAGGAGGACGACGACCTCGACGCCGAGCGCATCTTCCCCTTCGACATCATCCCGCGCGTGATTGGCTCGGGCGAATGGGGTCGGATCGAGCGCGGCATCGTCCAGCGGCTGACGGCGCTCAACCTCTTCTTGAGCGACGTCTATGGCGAGCAGAAGATCATCAAAGACAAGATCCTGCCCGAATACCTAGTCCACACTTGCCCCGACTTTCGCAAGCAGTGCCTCGGCCTCCAGCCGCCGCGCGGCATCTGGTGCCACATCAGCGGTACCGACCTGGTGCGCGACCATCGCGGCGAGTTCATGGTGCTCGAGGACAACCTGCGCTGCCCTTCTGGCGTCAGCTACGTGCTCGAGAATCGCCAGATCCTCAAGCGCACCTTCCCGCGCATGTTCGAGCAGATGTCGATCCGGCCGGTCGACGACTACCCCGTGCGCCTGCTCGAGATGCTGCGCTATTTGGCTTCGGATCGGGTGGCCCAGCCCCACGTGGTCGTGCTCACCCCCGGCCGCTACAATAGCGCCTATTTCGAGCACACCTTCCTGGCCCAACAGATGGGTGTCGAGCTCGTGGAGTCGGTCGACTTGGTGTGCAAGGACGACTTCGTATTCATGAAGACGACCGCGGGCCTAGCGCGCGTCGACGTCATCTATCGCCGCGTCAGCGACGACTACATCGACCCGGAAGCTTTCAATCCAGAATCCATGCTCGGCGTGCGCGGCCTAATGAAGGCCTACGTCAAGGGCAACGTCGCGTTGGCCAACGCGCCCGGCACCGGCGTAGCCGACGACAAGGCCATCTACGCCTTCGTCGAGAAGTTCATCCGCTACTACTTGGACGAGGATGCGATCCTGCGGAACGTGCCCACCTACCTGTGTTCGGACGAGTCGGATCGCGCCTACGTGCTCGACCATTTGCACGAGCTGGTGGTGAAGGCCACCGACGGGGCTGGCGGTTACGGCATGCTGATCGGTCCGCACGCCACCCAGAGCGAACGGGCGGAATTTGCCGTGCGCGTGAAGAACAATCCGCGTGGCTACATCGCGCAGCCCACGCTCGCGCTTTCGCGCGCGCCCACCATCATCGACAGTGGTTGCGAGCCGCGCCACGTCGACCTGCGGCCCTTTGCCCTTCACGGTGAGAACATCTACGTCCAGCCCGGGGGCCTGACCCGGGTGGCTCTCAAGAAAGGTTCTCTGGTCGTGAATTCGTCACAGGGCGGCGGTAGCAAGGACACCTGGGTTCTCGCCGAGTGATGGACCGCATCGATTGGGAAGTGGTTACGACATGCTGAGCAGGGTTGCGGACGCCATTTACTGGGCGAGCCGATACGTGGAGCGCGCCGAGAACGTCGCGCGCTTCATCAACGTCAATCTGGATCTGATGCTGGACAGTCCGGCGGCGCATCGCCCCTCTTGGCAGCCCCTGGTGCTGACCACGGGAGATCACGCGTACTTCGAGAAGCACTATGGCGAATACACGCCGCGCAACGTGACTCGATTTCTCGCTTTCGATCGCGACTACCCGAACAGTATCCTTTCCTCCGTCGCGACCGCGCGAGAGAACGCGCGCACGGTGCGCGAAATCATCTCGCGCGAAATGTGGGAAGAGCTCAACTCGCTCTACCTCATGATCCTGGAGGCCAGTCGGGAGCAGGTGTCGCCCGAGGAAATGGCGTCGTTCTACGAACGCGTGAAGCTTGCCGGCATTCACTACGCAGGTGTGACGGACGAGACGCTCTCGCACCGTGAATCGTGGCATTTCTGCCGCCTGGGCCGCATGATCGAGCGCGCCGACAAGACCTCGCGCATCCTGGACGTGAAGTATTTCGTCCTCTTGCCAGATCTGGCCGACATCGGCGGCACGGTGGATCAGGTTGGCTGGACGGCCCTGCTCAACTCGGCCTCGGGCTTGCAAATGTACCGCCAGCAGTTCCAGGTCATCGAGCCAACGAACGTCGCCAGCTTCCTCCTGCTCGATGCCAAGTTCCCGCGCTCCATCCGCCACTGTCTGCACAAGGCGCAAGAGAGTTTGCACGAAATCACCGGCACGCCGCGCGGCAGCTACGCCGTCGAAGCGGAACGGCTGATGGGTGTGCTCACGAGCCGCCTCGATTTTGCGCGGGCCTCGCAGATCATGAGCATGGGTCTCCACGAATATCTCGATTGGCTCCAACAGACTTTGAATCACATCGGTGAAGCCATTTCGGCCCGATTCTTCGAGATCAGCGAAGAGACAAAGAAAGACGAGCAGGCACAATGGCAGTCCGCGTCGCGTTGACCCACAAGACGAGCTACATCTACGAGCGCCCCGCTGCGCTCGGGCCGCAGGTCATCCGCCTGCGTCCAGCGCCCCACAACCGAACGCCCATTCACAGCTATTCCCTGCGCATCCAACCGAGCGCGCATTTCCTGAATTGGCAGCAGGACCCGCACGGAAATTACCTGGCCCGGGTCGTGGTGCCGGAGAAGGCGAAGCACTTCGAGGTGCTGGTGGATCTCGTGGCGGATCTGACCGCCTACAATCCGTTCGACTTCTTCCTGGAGCCGAGCGCAGAGGAGTTCCCGTTCCGCTATTCGGCGGCCGACCTCGCCAACCTGGAGTCGTACCTCAAACCCGAGGCGAAAACGCCGCTACTCTCGAAGTTCCTGGAGGGCGTCGATCTCACTCCGCGGCGCACGGTGGACTTCTTGGTGGAGCTCAACCAAAAGCTCTACAGCCGGGTCGAGTACGTCATCCGCATGGAGCCTGGTGTGCAGGCCCCCGAGTTCACGCTGGAGTCGGCGCGCGGCTCGTGTCGAGACTCGGCGTGGCTCCTGGTCCAGGTGTGTCGGCAGCTCGGTTTGGCGGCACGCTTCGTCTCCGGCTACCTGATCCAGCTCGAGCCCGACGAGAGGCCGATCGAAGGGCCAAAAGGTCCGGAAAAGGATTTTACCGACCTCCACGCCTGGACCGAGGTGTACGTGCCGGGCGCGGGCTGGATTGGTCTCGACCCCACGAGTGGGCTCTTGGCGGCCGAAGGGCACATTCCTCTGGCTTGCTCGCCGAGCCCTGGCAGCGCGGCGCCTGTCGAAGGTGCGGTCGAGAAGGTCGACGCGGATTTCGATTTCGAGATGAAGGTCACGCGGGTGGTGGACGTGCCGCGCGTCACGCGTCCCTATTCCGACGAGCAATGGGAGGCGATCGTCGCCCGCGGCGCGGAAGTGGATGCCGTGCTGCTCGAGCAGGATCTGCGCCTCACCCAGGGCGGAGAGCCCACCTTCGTCGGTGTGGACCATCCGGACGCACCCGAATGGAACACCGAAGCGCTCGGCTACGAGAAGCACGCCATCGGCGACTCGCTCTCACGCCGCTTGCACGGTCTGTGGGCGCCTGGGGGGCTGTTCCACCACGGGCAAGGCAAGTGGTACCCCGGCGAGCAGCTGCCGCGCTGGGCGATCGCTGTCGTTTGGCGCGCCGACGGGCAGCCGGTCTGGCAGGATCCGTCCTGGTTCGCGCTGACCGGTGCGCCACCCGAGAACACCACCCGAGACGCCGAGCGCTTCATCGAGACGCTGGCCGACGTCTTGCGCGTGGGGCGGGGTGGCCTCATGCCCGCCTACGAAGACGCCTGGTACTACATGTGGCGTGAGCGCCGCTTGCCGACGAACGTGGACCCGCTCGAGAGCAACATCGAAGACAAGGCGGAGCGCGATCGCCTGGCACGAGTATTTCGTCAGGGCCTGCGCACCAAGGTGGGGTACGTCTTGCCGCTCGGCTACGATGGCGCTTCGTTCTTCTCCGGGCGCTGGTTCATCCGCGAGGAGAACTGCTTCTTGATCCCGGGCGACTCGCCGATCGGCTACCGCCTGCCGCTCGATTCGCTGCCGTGGTTCAAGCCCGTCGACTACCAGGGAGAGGTCCCGCTCGACCCGACGGTGGAAAGGCCGGCACTCCCAGCCTGGGCCCGCTTCGAGGAGCGGCTCGGAGGCCCGCCCGCCCCAGGCGGCGCTGCGCGCATCCGGACCCAGCGCCCCTCCCGCGCCGGCGCTGCGGGGGAAGGGGAGAAAGCCGAGCGAGAGAGAGAGACCGAACGCCCGCCTCGCACGCGCGCCGAGACGGCCCCCGTCACCTCCAACTATGGCCTCTTGCGCACGGCAGTGTGCACCGAGGTCAGAGACGGGATCTTGAAGGTCTTCATGCCCCCGATCCTCTCGACCGAGGGCTACTTGGAGCTCTGCGTCGCCATCGAGCGCACGTGCGAGCTCACCGGGATGAAGGTGCAGCTCGAAGGCTACCCGCCACCGGCGGACCCGCGCCTGCAGACATTCAAGATCACGCCCGACCCGGGCGTGCTCGAGGTCAACGTGCCGCCGGTGTCGAGCTGGGAGGCGCTGGTCCGGCAGAACGCCGAGCTCTACGAGGCGGCCAAGCTGGAGAAGCTCACGGCCGAGAAGTTCGAGCTCGACGGCCGGCACATTGGCTCCGGCGGCGGCAATCACCTGGTGATGGGTGCTGCGACCCCACTCGAGAGCCCTTTCTTGCGCCGACCCGACCTGCTGCGCAGTCTGATCACCTTCTGGCACAACCATCCCTCGCTTTCCTACCTGTTCTCGGGCCAGTTCATCGGGCCCACCTCCCAAGCGCCGCGCGTGGACGAGGCCCGCCACGACGCCGTCTACGAGCTCGAGCTGGCCTTCGAGGAGCTCGGTCGGCACCAGGACGTGCCCCCGTGGCTGGTGGATCGAGTGCTGCGCAACATCCTGGTCGACGCCACCGGCAACACGCATCGCACCGAGTTCTGCATCGACAAGCTCTATTCTCCGGATGGGTCGGCCGGGCGCTTGGGCCTCTTGGAAATGCGGGCTTTCGAGATGCCGCCGCACTACCGCATGGCCACCGCCCAGCACTTGCTCTTGCGAGGTGCGCTGGCCGCGTTCGCCCGCCAGCCGTACCAGGAGGACTTGGTCAAGTGGGGAACGTCCTTGCAAGACCGCTTCCTCCTGCCGCACTTCGTCCACGCTGACTTCAAGGACGCGCTGGCCTTCCTGCACGACCGCGGGTTTGGCCTGGATCCGGCGTGGTTCGAGCCGCACTACCAGTTCCGCTTCCCCTACTACGGCTCACTGGTGAAGAACGACGTCGTGATGGAGGTGCGTGGCGCGCTCGAGCCGTGGCACGTGCTGGGCGAGGAAGGCGGAGCCGGCGGACAGACTCGCTACGTCGATTCGTCGCTGGAGCGCCTGCAGGTCAAGCTGCGCGGTGCGACGTCCGGTCGCCACCAGGTCACGTGCAACGGCGTGACCGTTCCCTTGCACCCGACCGACGTCGAAGGACAGTTCGTTGCCGGTATTCGCTATCGAGCGTGGCAGCCGCCTTCGTGCTTGCACCCGACCATACCCGCCGACGGCCCGCTGCACATCGATCTCTACGACCGTTGGAACAAGCGAGCCATCGCCGGCTGCACCTACCACGTGGTTCATCCGGGTGGCCGAGCGAACGAGGTCAGACCCGTCAATGCGGTTGCTGCGGAGAGCCGACGGGTGGCACGGTTCGAGGCGCAGGGTCATCGAGCGCGGAGCTACGTGCCGGTAGGGGCGGGGGTCAATCACGATTTCCCCATGACGCTCGACCTGCGGCTGGTGAAAGTCCGGAACTGATCGGACGCGAAAGCAGGCTGGCGTCGTGGATTCTAGCGTCCTAGGTGGTGGGCCTTTGACTTCGTCCATGGCCGCGAGACATTGGGAGCAGTCGACCCCGTCCATGCCTCGCGTCAGTGAATTCTTCGAGCCCGATGGGTCGGTCCGCTCACACCAACGTTTGCTGAGCGAGTTCCTGCGCGCCCATACCGCCGAACAGCATGAAACGCTGAGGCACGCGGTGCAGTCACGCCTGCGAGAGCAGGAGGTGAGCTACAACGTTTTCGGGGCGCCCGACTACTCGCATCGGCCGTGGCGCTTGGACGAGGTGCCGCATCTCTTGCCCGGCGAGGAGTTCGATCGGCTGGCGCGTGGCATGTCGCGGCGAGGTCAGCTGCTCGAGGCGTGTCTGAAGGACATCTACGGACCTCAGCGCCTGTTGCGCGAGCGCGTCATTCCTCCCGACGTGGTACTCGGCAATCCACACTTCTTCAGGCCGCTGCATGGCGTGATCCCACTCGGACCGACGCGGCTCGTCCTTTTTGCCTCCGACGTGGTCAAGAGTGCGGACGGGGCCTATCTCGTCCACTCCGATCGCACGGCAGCGCCGACCGGCTCGGGCTACGCGCTGGAGAATCGCCTGGTGATGGGCCAGATCCTCTCCGAGCCCTTCCGCAAGTACCGCACGCGCAAGATCAACCGCTTCTTCGACGTGATGCGACAGACACTGCGTGAGTTTGCACCGGCGAGCGGCGTGCCGCGCATCGTGCTGCTCACGCCCGGGGTCGAGGACGAAAGCTCCTTCGAGCATGCCTACTTGGCCCGCTACCAGGGCTACGAGCTGGTGGAAGGACGGGACCTCACGGTGCGCGGTGAGGAGGTCTTCCTCAAGACGCTCGAGGGGCTGAAGAAGGTCGACGTCATCCTGCGCCGCGTCGCAGACGACTGGTGTGACCCGCTCGAGCTGCGTGAGGACTCCATTCTAGGCGTGTCCGGCCTGGTCGGCGCGGCTCGCGCCCAGACGGTGGGCATCGCCAATGCGCTCGGCAGCGGCATCATCGAGAGTCCGGCCTTCCGCGCCTACCTGCCCGCCATGTCGATGGCCCTTTTGGGGGAGCCGCTGATGCTGGACTCCATTCCCACGCGTCACCTGGGCGATCCAGAGCAGTGCGAGGAAGTGCTGGATAGCTTCGCCGACTGGATCTTCCGCCCAGCCTTCGGCGACAGGCGCGGGGAGGCACAGGTCGCCGGTGCGCTCGACCTAGCCGCGCAGGAAGAGCTGAAGAAGGCGGTGCTTGCCGAACCGCAGACCTACGTGGCCGAAAAGTGGCCGGACGCCTCGACGGTGCCCATCTCCTCACGCCTCGACCAAGAGGGCGCGCTGAGTCTGCGTCTGTTCGCTTGCCGAATGGGCGCCGAGTACTTCGTGCTGCCCGGTGGCTTGGGCCGTGTCGACGACACGCCCGACGGCATGTTCATCGCCCCGCGTGAGTCCACCAGCAAGGACGTTTGGGTCGTGGGGGACGCGCACTCGGAAGTGCCTTCACCGCCGCGCATGCCGGACGAGCAGCTGACCATTCGGCGCGGTGGTGTGGGCTTGCCCAGCCGCTTGTTCGACGACATCTATTGGCTCAGCCGTTACGCGGAACGCTGCTACGGCACGGCACGCCTGGTGCGAACCGGGCTCGAGCCGATCACGAGCGAAGATCGAGACCTGCCGCCCGAGCTGATGGACGCCCTGGTGCGCACGCTGATCAGCATGCAGATCGTGACTCCGACCGCCGAGGGAGCGCCGCAATTCGAGCGCGCCCTGTTGGCAGCGATCTACGACAGGGAGCGCGAGAACACCATTCGCTACTCCCTCGACCGCATGCACGACCTGACCACGCGGGCTCGCAGTCGCTTGTCGCGGGACGCCTGGCACATCTTGCGTAGGCTCACCGGCATTTTCGATCGCATCGGTGAGCAGGAAATGACCGTCGACCAGGCCGTCGACCAACTCGACGAGCTCTTGCTCGCGCTTTCCGCGTTTCACGGCATCATTTCTTCGAACATGGTTCGCGGGCACGCCTGGATTTTCCTCGAGCTCGGGCGCCGGCTCGAGCACAGCGTGTTCGTCCTCACCTTGCTCAATCAGTTGTTCCAGAAGCCGGGCTCACGGATCTTGATGGAGACGCTGCTCACCATCTGCGACAGCTTGCTTACCTACCGCTCCCGCTACTTGAGCGCCTTGCAGGCAGCGCCGGCGGTCGACCTAGTGCTCACCGACGACAGCAATCCGCAGTCGGTGCTCTTTCAGCTGAGGCGCCTGCTCGAGTGCGTGCGGTCCTTGCCGCGCGAGGAGAAGTTCCCGCTCAGTCGGGCGGAGCAGCGCCTCATCATTCTGCAGGCACGCCTGGAAACGGCGGACGTCTATCGAGCCTGTCGCGACAAGGCCACGGACCTCCGGGACCTGGCCGAAGAGGGCATCAACCTGCTCTGGCAGGTGTCCGACGATTTGACCCAGACGTACTTCATGCACGCGTCCAGGCATCACGCCATGGCGCCCGCGCAAAGGGTGGATTTGGGGGGGGAGACCGTGTGAAGTACACCGTTCTTCATCGCACCACCTACGAGTACGAGAGCCCGGTTCTGCACGGCCGCCACGTCATTCGCCAGCGTCCGCGCCCGCTGCCCTTCCAGACGGTGGCCTCCAGTGTCCTTCGCGTGGACCCGCGCCCAGTGTGGAGCCGGCAGGCCACCGACTATTTCGGCAACCTGGTCGACTACATCGAAGTGATCGAGCCTCACGATCGGCTCGAGGTCGACACGGTGTCCGTGGTCAGTGTGGGCCTACGCCCGATGGACCAGGGCTTGCCCCTTTTCCGGCAGAGCTGGGAGGCAGCGCGCGACCGGATCGCCGAGGATCCGCAGTTCTTCGATGCCCGCGAGATGCGCCTCGATTCCCCCCTGGTTCGGCGCCAGGAAGCATTGGCAGAATTCGCTCGGCGGGCGTTCGAGCCCGGCAAGGGGCTGCTGGAGGCGGTGATCGAGTTCAACCGCCAGATCTTCGAAGAGTTCACCTACGATCCGGACGTGACCGACGTGGCCACCCCGATCGACGTCGTCTTGCGAGACCGCCGCGGGGTCTGTCAGGACTTCGCCCACGTTGCCGTTGGTGCGCTCAGGTCGCTCGGCCTGGCGGCGCGCTACGTCTCTGGCTATCTCGAAACGGTGCCCCCGCCTGGCAAGCCGCGCCTGGTGGGCGCGGATGCCTCCCACGCCTGGGCGAGTGTGCTCGTCCCGGACCACGGCTGGGTCGCCTTCGATCCCACGAACGGCATCTTGCCCAGCGACCGCCACGTCGTTGCCGCATGGGGACGTGATTTCAGCGACGTCTCGCCATTGCGGGGGGTCGTGCTCGGCGGGGGCCGCCACACGTTGGCGGTGGGGGTGGACGTCGCCCCGGAAAAGCCGGTGAGCCCGGCGCCGGCTCCGCTTCTGACGCGGGGCTGGGAGTCGACCTAGGGCGGCCTTGTTTGCTGGGCTGCGTTGCTTGCTGGGCAGCGTTGCAGGCTCAGGCTGCTTTGCGCTTCTTGTGATCCTGCTCTTCGAGGAAGCGGATCATGCGCTCTCGCATGCCGTAGTACTCGGGGTGAGTCAGCACGTCGGCGCGCACCCGTGGGCGCTCGAACGGACTTTCGAGCAGGTCTCCGACACGCGCCTTGGGCCCATTGGTCATCATCACGATGCGGTTGGCGAGAAAAAGCGCCTCGTCCACGTCGTGGGTGACCATCAGTGCCGTCATGCCGTTCTGTTCGAGCAAGCGGGCGAGAACCTCTTGCAGTTCCATGCGGGTGAGCGAGTCGAGCATGCCGAACGGCTCGTCCAAGAGGAGCATCTTGGGACGCAGCGCGAAGGCGCGCGCCAGTCCGACACGCTGCTGCATGCCGAGGGACAGTGCAGCGGGCGTCTTGTGCATGGAATCACCCAGGCCCACGAGCTCCAGGTAGTACTGCACCGTGTCGCGGCGCTCCCCGCGCTGAGCGCCCGGGAACACGCGGTCGACGCCGAGAAGCACGTTGTCGAACGCCGTCATCCAGGGCAAAAGGCACGGTGACTGGAACACCACACCGCGGTCCGGGCCGGGCCCCATGATCTCGCGGCCGTCGATGACCACGCCGCCCTGCGTGATGTCGTTCAGGCCAGCCACCATGGTCAGCACCGTGGATTTTCCGCAGCCCGAATGGCCGAGCAGCGCAACGAACTCGCCCTTGGCGATGTTCAGATTGAAGTCCTCCACGATGACGGAGGGGCCCTTGGGCGTTTCGTACGTCTTACCGAGGTTGAAGAGCTCTACGTATCCGCGCATGGAAAGGGTGCTTTCTTTGGGGTCGTCGGGGCGGAGAGTTGGGAGAAAGGGCCTCAGCCCTGGGCGCGCAGGTCGGCTGGGACCAGATTGGGCAAGGTGACGGTGGTCTGACCCAACCCGGCAGTGGAGGCTGCCCGCGCTTCGTCGCGGACCCGGTTCAGGTAAGAGACGATCTCGTTGCGCAGGGCCTTGAAGCCAGCGTCATGGTTGAGCTCCGTGCGCAAGCGCGGGCGTGGAAGGTCGATCACGAACTCCTTGCCTAGCGTGGCGCCGGGGCCTGGTTTGAGCGGGATGATGCGATCGGCCAGGAGCAATCCCTCGTCCACGTCGTTGGTGACGAGCAGCACCGTCTTCTTCTCTTCCGCCCAGATCTTGGCGATTTCGTCCTGGAGCACGGCGCGCGTCAGCGCGTCCAGGGCACCGAGCGGCTCGTCCATCAAGAGCACGTCCGGGCTCAGGGCCAGCGTGCGCGCCAAGGAAACGCGTTGACGCATGCCGCCGGAGAGCTCCCTTGGCTTCTTGGCCAGCGCAGGCGTGAGGCTCACCATGTCGACGTAGTGGCGCACGCGGCGATCGCGCTCTTCGCTCGATGCCTTGGTCATCACCTGGTCGACGGCGAGACGGATGTTCTCGTACACACTGAGCCAAGGCAGAAGCGAGTAGTTCTGGAAGACGACCCCCCGATCGGGGCCTGGCGGTGGGTTCTTCTGGCCCTTGAACAGCACCTCGCCCCGATCCGGCGAGAGCAGTCCACAGAGCAGGTTGACCAGCGTGCTCTTCCCGCTCCCGCTGAAGCCGACGATGGCCACGAACTCGCCCTCTTCGATCGAGAGGTCGACCGCGCGCAGGACTTCGGTGGAATGGCCGGCCCCCTTGCCCCCGCCTTGGAACGTCTTGGATGCGTTTTTCAGCTCGAGAATGGGCATCTGCTTCCTTCAGCCTTTACGCGGCGCCATAACCAACACGGCGCCCCGTTCACGCGGCGCCATAGGAAACACTGCGTTGGAGGATGATCATGATGCGGTCGAGCGCCATGCCGATGAGACCGATGGTGAAGACTGCGACCATGATCTGGGCCAAGGTCTGGCTGGAGCCGTTCTGGAACATGTCCCAGACGAACTTCCCCAGGCCCGGGTTCTGGGCCAGCATTTCTGCTGCAATCAGCACCATCCAACCCACGCCGAGCGAAATGCGCAGGCCCGCGAACATCATGGGCAAGGACGAGGGGATGATGATCTTGCGTACGCGCGTCCAGGCGTCGAGCTTGAGCACCTTGGCCACGTTCAGGTGGTCTTTCTCGATGGAGGCTACGCCGAGCGCCGTGTTCACCAGGGTTGGCCACAGCGAGCACAAGGCCACGGTGAGCGCGGAGCTGAGGAAGGACTTCTCGAACCAGGCCTCGTCGGGCGGGGTGAGGTAGAGCGCCCCGACCACGATCATCACGATTGGCAGCCACGCCAGTGGTGAAACCGGCTTGAAGATCTGGATCAATGGGTTCAGCGCCGCCTGGATCACCGGACTCGAGCCGCACAGGACGCCGATGGGGATGGCGAGCAACGAGGCCACGACGAAGCCGGCAAAGACGGTCTTCAGCGAGGTCATGATCTGCTGCACGTAGGACGGTTGGGCAGAAAACTTCGCCTTCTTCGTAGCGGCGGCCATCGCCTTCATCTTCTCGGCGCCGGCCAGATTGCCCTTCTGGGTGAGGAGCGCCGCGGCGGCGGTGTACTCGGCCACCTTTTGGGCTTGCTCGGCGTGGAAGGCACGCTCGGCTGCGATGCCTTCCAGGTGGCCCTTCCACAGCACCCCCGCCTGCACCCACACGTCGGCGGGCGAAGGCAGGTGACCGTATTTGGTCATGATGCTCTGGGACGCA
>Ga0315912_10003337_pt1 | contig 16039 bp, 22 predicted proteins | sample VfabasoilMG_FD_204469 | JGI IMG/M metagenome (GOLD analysis project Ga0315912, IMG submission 204469) | Garden soil microbial communities collected in Santa Monica, California, United States - V. faba soil | ecosystem: Environmental > Terrestrial > Soil > Garden | place: USA: California... | reverse complement strand
CAGGACATGCTTGGCCAACCGATAGATGCCGAACGCGACGAACCCGGGCACGAACATCACGATCCGCTTCTGCTTGCGGACAGAGTCCTCCGTCACCACCAGGCTCAAACTCGGCAATACTCGTAACGCCATCCGATGCAGCATAGTGAACCCGTTAGGCGTGAAACGTGAGGCGTGAGGCAATCACCATGATGCTCTGCCTTCTTCCCCTTACGCCTAACGCCTTACCCCTCACGTCGTCTTACGTTTTCTGAGACGCCATTCCAAAATACTTGGCTTTGATTTCTTCCATCAGCGCCACGGTGATGCGGAACGTTCCGCGATCCGCCGCCGTACGCTCCAATTCGACCCGCGCCATGGCGCGGACCGGAGCCGGCACGTTCTCCAACCGCCGTTCCGCTTCAGGCTCCCATTCGATCCGTTCCCCGGTAGACGGCCACAACAATGTCTCATACGTGATCACCCGTTCGCCACGGACACGAGCCACGCTTTCCACATCCTCACGATAGAGAGGAGCCAGATAGGGCGGCATCCGCTCCAGGCGGTGCAGGGCCTCGTCCGTCCACGTGAGCCGGTCGACCAATCCATGCATCTGCCCCGCCGGGACATCGATCCCCACGTGTAATCCGCACCCGCGACATTCGGATCGGATGAACCATTGCAACGCCCCGTCATCATAGGCCCGCTCTTGGATCCCCGCCGTATGCATCCAGCGCCCACAGCCGCAGGTCAACATGCTGGAACACCGTGAAACGTGAGACGTGAGGCGTGAGGCGTTTCTGAACGAATGCGCATCGTCCTAACCGATCTTGCCCGGGTACAGGATATACAACATCGTATAGGTGAAGCTGCCGGTGACGAACAGCACACAGTAGATGACCATGGTAAAACGGCCGAGCGCGCGATGGCGTTGCCCGCCGTTCGGCCAAATCCGCTGGATCACCATTTCGATCCCAAAAACGAAAGCCACAATGAGCAGAAAGATCAGGTAAACCTCAAACTTCCGCATGGAAAATCCGGCGGTGAGAACACGCGACCCAAACAAGCCGAGCACCACGACCGTGATCCCGCCCAAGATCAACCCCACCTTCTTCCATGTCGTCTGCAACAGCGACTCTCGAAGTGATCGTATGCCATCCACGAACTGTTGGGATCGAAAACCCAGCACGATCATGTACACGGCCATGACCAATCCGATCATGACCAGAATGATATGGAGCGTCAGCACAGGGATGAACACATAGTCGTAAAGCGTCTGTGATCCGCCGAACCCTTCCTTGCCCTCGAACGCCAGCACACCGAGTTGCCGGAACAGGTAATAGGCGATGAAAAAGCTGAGCATCGAGATCATACCGCCCAGCATCAACCAATGGTGGGCATCGGCGCGGCGTTTCCGGGCCTGAAACCATCCCAGGACGAATAGGCCGGTAAAGAGTGTCGCCATAAACTGGCTCAGGTCAGCCCCCACAGTGGCATGCGTCCCGAAAAACCCCGGCTCCCGCAACCAATCCATCATCCTGCCAACTCCCACCCCCTCACACCTGACCCCTCACCCCTTACTGTTTTATGCCCTGCACCACGGCTGTTTTCTCCAGTTCCGTGACGGAGGTAAACCCGCCCTTGGTCAACCAGCTCATCGCATCGCCGGTTCGGTAACAGCCTCCCTGCTGCGTATTGACCAGGATATGGATGGCAAAAGCAGTCGTCCAAGCCGGGCCTGTACCCGCCTCGTCCAAAAAACGATCCTTGATGACCAGCCGGCCACCCGGCACCAGATGAGTGAATACCTTTCCAACCAAGGCGGCATTCGATTCGAAGGTTTGATAATGCAGGATGTCGGACATGAGCGCCACATCATAGGGACCACCCAGGGCATCCCGGTTGAAATCGCCGGGGCGCAACGTGATCCGCGATTCCAGCCCCGCCTCTTTCACAGTTTTTTCCGTCAACCGGAGCGTCGCGGGAAGATCGAACACCGTGGCAGTTAATTCGGGATAGACCTGGCAGAATGCGATCGCATTTGTTCCTGCGCCACCGCCCAAATCCAGCAGACGTTCACGCCCGGACAGCTTCAGCCGCTTGGCCAAATCGGGGCCGCTTTGCTGACCGATGCGATGCAACACCGCCAACACGTTGCTTCCCAATTCAGGATCGGTTTCAAAGACATGCCGGTCGACCGGCCGGTGCCCGGTTCTGATCGTCTCCTCCAACTTCCCCCAGTTGTTCCATTCCGCATCGTGCAGCACGAGTAAGTGCCCGATGTACTGAGAGGACTGGCGGACGAGGTGCTTCTCCGCCGCCGGGGAATTCCCATACGAATCCCCTTCTTTGGTCAGCAACCTTAACGCCACAAGCGCGTTCAATAAAAGGATAAGGGTCGGCTCATGAGCCCCGATGCGCCCCGCGACCTCCTTCGCCGTTTTCGGCTTGCCATCCAGCGCGGAAAACAGGTCCAGCTTGACCGCCGTCAAGAGGATCTTGGTTTCCCAGTAGTACCCCAGCTGGAAGATCTCTGCGAGCGCGAATTCTCGTGACACACCGATCCCCTTCGGCCCCTCAGGCTCATCATTTTGAAAGCTTGGATCTTACCTAGATCGGAAACGTAAAGGCAAGGCAGGGGGATGGGGACGGAATGGGCATTCCGATGGGGCTCACTCTCGGCCCGGCGATCCCCAGACTACCAAACGCCAGGCTGGATGAGTGCGTCGGTTTCTCGGCATTGCTCTTCGAGGAACGATCGATCCTTGGCATGACACCGATCGAAACTCTTGATCCATGATCTACAGGCGAGACTGCAAAATCTAGAAACTGAGATGGAAGAAGTCTATGCGTCTCCACAGCGTAAGAATTCGAAAAGTATGGACCCAAATAAGCCAATCCACACACGAGGTCTCTAGTATGTGCCCCGCGACTAACACCGATACGGCATCCTATGATCTTGTTTGATCCACAACAGGTGGTGCTGGAGTTGGAGGCGGTGAGCCTTCCGGATCTTTTTCTTTCTTCTTTGCCTCTTCAAAGTTTTTCAACCCTTTGATCATTTGATACAAGGGTCGCACGTTCCGCACAACGCACAGGCCCGGAAGCTGAGCCCCCGTTGCTCGATTAGGAACATATGCGGAAACAATTCCTATGGCCTGAACCTTGTTATCACTATTAATCGAAAACGCCGGGCCTCCGCTTACCCCGTTAATCGCAACTCCATCAACAAAATAAAAATCTTCTGTTCCAACCCACGAGGAAGTGGTGCCAGAGAAAAAACAGAGATTGGACGATGCTATAGCAGGAAACCCCATCCATCCAATATCCACTCCTACCTTGAGATGTTTATCTTCAGAGATTATTGGCAAAGGCACTTCAGGAAATGGCAACTTCCCACCACGAATGACAATCGATGCGACATCACGGACATAATCGATATCAATTATTCTGTCAGGGTGATTGAGAAAAATCGTTTCGCCAGATTTGAAATGCTGTATGCGAATTGGCTGTTCCCAATAGTGAGGGAAGTCAATGACATGAGCCGCGGTTGCAATTCCAAGAAGTGAGTTACCTTCAGTACTTGCAACAAGAAAACCTGTGCCTGAAGCCTGTGGTGTCGTTATCTTGACCACATACGGCTCCACCTCTTCAAACGCCACAAACCAAGGGGTCTTTTCCACCTTACGTTTTGCCATTTATCAGCCTAGCTCCAACGGCCTGTCGCGCCCGGATTCAATACCATCCACAGCATGCTGACGGTCGATTTAAGATGCAAGGCTACTTTTCTCTATTATTTCTGTCAACACCCATAAGGCAGGGCATGGCAGCATCTCAGATCTCGAATCAGTTCGGAGGCGAGAACGTATACGAGCGGATTTCGGCCTGGGCCAGCCGGAAGATCGGTCGTAGCGTGACAAGGCCCGCTGCGGGTTGTGATCAACCTTGGAGGGCCAGCTCTTTGGGAGGATGAGTAGCCCGTTCAGGAGGCGGCCCGCCCCAGATCAGCATGTCCGGACAAAGATCTGCCCCGTTGGGCCACACGACGGTACCGTGCTCGACTTTCACCTGACTGAATAACTCGAGGTCGGCCTTGAGGGGACCGAAGATCGGCCCCGCCATCAGCCCTGCAACGGTCCGTTCGACGATCGAACCATCGCTGAGCGTGAGCCGCAATTTCCAACCTTCGAGCGGAACCGCCTGTCGAATTCTGAGCAACGACATCGTGTGTGGTCCCTTCAATTACTCGAGCGGGTCAATCGGCCTAGGCAATTGCCCCGCTTTTGCAAGCTGCCAATCCTGCCGCAGTTCGTCGCGATGCAGCGCCGCCCACTCCAAGACCAAAGCCAGCGCCCGACGAGGCAGTTCACCCAGATAGACTGCGAGCGTATTGACCTCGATCAATGCCTCGAACTCGCCATAGCCGACATGAAAATGCGGCGGCTCATGGTCGTTGTAAAACATTCTGACTATAATGCCAAAAAATCGACTAATCTCCGGCACGCTCAGACCCTATCACAATTTTTTCGCACTCCATACTCAGTGCCCCTTACATAGAAGCACAGCCTACGTTCCAGGCTTGATTCTGTCAACTTTTGCGATGAGCGGGAGATGAGCGGTCAAAACTCAATGACATGGCAGCTGTCCGATAGCAGCAACAGTACGAGCTGGCTACGTTCCCCTATCAATTGTGCCAACACATGCCGGCGGAACCTAGGAGATCGATACAGGGCGCTGAACCAGTCTGTGATGCACAGCACAAACACAAAGGGCTCAGCGAGTCGCCCCGCTGAGCCCTTCCGTGCGGCTTGCGCCGCGCAGATACAACCCTTGCTTACTTGATCTCGGCCTTCAGGCTGGCGGTTCCGCCGTCCGTCACATCAACGTCGAACTCGATCTTCTTGCCCTTGGCGGCAAACGGATGCCAGGCCACCACTTTGTGCTTGCCGGCCGGCACGTCCTTGATCTCGAACGAACCATCCTCCTTCACCACGGCGAAGTGCGGATTCGACACCGGGAGAAAGAAGGACTGCATGAACTCATGCTGGTCGCACTGTAAGCGGTAATAGCCATCCTTCTCTGCGCCGCCACGAAATACCACCGGCTTGTCGAGCTTATCGCCCTTCTTGGCGAGACCGATGTTGAAACCGGTGGCTGAGCTGGTGCCCTTGACGACAAAGCTATGGGGATTGTGCAGCACACCCTGAACCGACTTGGGGTCATCAGGGTCGGCATCCTGGTTCTCAACCTTGAACGACTTGTTGTTCACCACCACGCCTGCAAACGGCAGGAATTCGCAGAACTCCGCGGTCACTTCGGTGCCCTGATAGCCGCCCATGAACGCCTGGTCTTCAATATCCACAACCGCAACGACCGCATTCTTCAACCCGCCATCCTTACCGACTTCAATGGTCTTCAAGAACCGCTTGTCCCCTTCGGACAAGCTCTTGTTCGGATTCTTGGGACAAAACTTGGGGTTGGGGAACTTCGAGAAGAGAAACTCCTTCTGCTCGGATTTCCCGGCAAAGGTGACCTTGCCGGAAATCGTACCGCCTGCAAACGAGGTGAGAGGCGCCGCGACGACCGCGACGGCTGCCACGCCCAACACGATGGACAATGCACTCTTCATTGGACTGCCTCCTTGTGATTAATCTACCGCCCTGTAAAAGCTAACCCGCGTGTCCCTGTATTCGTTCACCGGCCCATGAGAGAATCATATGGGAACGGCAACTGCTGTCGCATACATGATCGACGACGTGCCGGCGAGGCTGGCTTTCGACCAGGTATGTATATGAAATCTTACCGTCCCCTGTCAACCTATACAAGTCCCCTCCCCGCTTTATTCCTATTAGTTCTAGTTCATCACGACATCTCTTGAATGAGCGTGCGCCCTGAGGACAAGAACTGATCGCTGATAGCATCCGGATGTGAGGGGTGAGGGGTAAGGCGTCAGGGGTGGCACACAATGGTGCATTGGCATCAGATGACTCAGCACTGCATCAGCCAGCGGCTCTGAAAATGAATGGCTTATTGCGTCTCAACCTGTTAGAGTACATACTGTCGGCACGTACCGGCCTTCCTGAAGAACCAGAACATAAAGAGCATCGTCGTCCGCATGATCCACCCATCCGAGGATTCCCCTGCATCCGATCCCCTCTTGCCGCTGAGTGAACCGGCTGTCCCCATTACAGGGCTCCGGCGCACCTATCCCAGATATGTGACCATGCTGCTCTTCGGTCTGGTCACCTGCAGCGCTATGATCGGAGTGCCGCTCTTCGGATTCTTCTACGGCTACACCTGGCTGGACTGGACCATGTTCGGCCTGCTGTATGTCGTGACCGGGTTGGGTATTACCGTCGGGTACCACCGATTGATTTCACACCGAAGCTTCACCTGTCCGGATTGGGTCAAGGTCTGTTTTCTCCTTGCCGGCGGCTGGGCGCTTCAGAACTCCGCCCTCAAATGGGGGGCTGACCACATCCGCCACCATGCTGCCTGCGACCAGGATGCCGACCCGTACAATGCCAAACTGGGATTTTGGCATAGCCACTGCGGATGGCTGTGGTCGGACCAGAGCCATGCCGACCCCAAATACGCGGCACGCCTTCGGCAAGATCCGATCGTGGTGTGGCAGCACCAGCACTACGTGCCGATCGTCCTCTCCGGCCTCGCGCTTCCATTCGTCGTCGGATGGCTGTATGGAGGATGGATGGCCGGCATGAGTTGTTTCATGCTCGCGGGAGTCGGCCGGATGTTCGCCGTCCTCAATTCGACTTTTTGCATCAACTCAGTGTGTCACTTGTGGGGAAGACAACCGCACAGCCAGGCCGATTCCAGCCGGGACAGCTGGCTGGTCTCGCTCCTCACTTTCGGCGAGGGGTACCACAATTACCACCACACGCACCAGACCGATTACCGGAACGGTCCACGCTGGTATAATTTCGATCCGTCGAAATGGCTGATCTACACCCTCTCACTGCTTGGCCTGGCCTCCTCGCTCCGCACCGCCTCTGGTGGGGATCGAGGACAAGTGCTGATGGCTGATAGTCGGTAGCATCCGGACGTGAGGGGTGAGGCGTCAGGGGTGGCGGACAATGGTGCGGTGCAGCTGATACCTCACAACTAAGAGCTCAACACTCACAACTCCTGCATAAGGCATACGCCATCAGCTCTTTCGATCCAAACCCTGTCAGTATTTCCTCCATGCCACCGGCGGCAGATTCCAGAGCTCTGTGCGGACGGCAGCCCACCGAAATCTCCAGAAAATAGCCTTCCCTCTCTTCCGGCCTTCTCAAAAACCTCACTTGGAAGCTTCTGAATCCCCCATCGATTTATCAGGAATTTTGGCCTATCCTACGGGAGATTCAAGAAAAATATTAAAGAAGGGGGAAGCCATGACACCTATCGAAGCCAAGCTTGTTGAAGCCTGGAAGGAATTCAAGTCATATGCAGAGAAGGACATGGGATACACAAACAAGCAAAACATACACGAATGCCTCAATGGAGCCGGTGCGTTTGTCGATTTTCTGATTGGCCGCAAGCCCAAGGCAGGTACATCATATGCGACTTCCACGCAGTGGCCCATCTAACAAATATTGCATCGACATCATCAGACCTCAAATAGAGACAAGCTATGCTGGCAGGAGTGGATGGGATCAAGGAAGGGTGGATTGCTGCAATTCTACGTGAGGATGGCTCTACAGAAGTGCAAACGTTTCCCTCTTTCCGGTCTCTGATAGATACGACCCTGGCGTTGATTGTGATCGATATTCCAATTGGGCTACCAGACTACGGCGCACGAGCCTGTGATCAGGAAGCACGCAGGTGCCTTGGGCAATCTCGTCGAAGTAGTGTCTTCCCCGCGCCCATCCGTTCTATGCTCACAGCTCACGATTGGAAAGATGCCTGCCGCATCCGCTGGGAGCGGGAAGGCAAGAAATGCTCGAAGCAGGTCGCCGCTATCTTGCCAAAGATACGTGAGGTAGATAGCGCGATGACCAGAGATCTCCAAAAGCGCATACGCGAAGGTCATCCCGAAGTCCATTTCTTCATGATGAACCGCGAAAGGCCGATGGCATCTAAGAAGAAAACAACGCAGGGCAAATCGGAGCGACTTGCGCTCCTTGTTCCTTGCTTTCCAGATATCGAGAAGAATCTACAGGTTCAACCGAGGGCTCTTTGGGTCGATATTATTGATGCCTATGCGTGCCTGTGGACAGCTAAACGGATTGCCTCAAACCAGTCAAAATCATTTCCTCAAAATATCGTACGAGATGGCGTCGGCCTGATCATGGAAATTGTGGCGTGAGCCAGCTCACTAACCGTTCCTTTTGATAACCCCATTGTGATGCCTCCAAACTCATGACATCCTCAATGCCTCAACATCGTCGCCTGGGAATATTGACAAGGCAAGACTATCGGTCATGAGATGATAATGCGAGATGGAAAACTGCTATCCGCAAATGACTTAGAGGAGTCACTAGCGTCTGCTCTATCCCTCTTAGATCACCATTGGCTTAAGGCTCAGCACCGTCTGCCGCCTAGTGACCCTCTCCTTGCTCATCTTAAACCCACTTTTACCAAACCAGAACTCATCCACGGCATACGCCATGGGGTAATCGAGGGCATGCACCCCTTGGCAGAAGCAGTCCTTGTTGGCCAAGCCATTCTTGAGCAATACAAAAGAACGGGGGACCTACGCGGAAGCGAGTTGCTGTATCTGCTGGCCTCCCTTCGGGACGTGCAGAAAGCCAAAGCAAGAATCAACAATATCGAGAACCGTATTCCTAGGATTCAGGGTCCTGACTGGAAATCCACACTATACGAACTACTCGTTGCGGCTTCCTATACTGAACAAAACTCAGTCGTTCACCTTCTAGCGGAAGGCACATCTCACACGCCTGATCTTCAACTCATATTCCAACCAATGATTTTTGCAGAATGCAAGGCCAAACTAAAGCATGAGGGTGAGATTATCGACTTTATTGAAAGCTGGAGGCGCAATGCACTTGGAAGAATTGCGCAATACCTCAGCAAGGTTGAGGCAGGATTCCTCATTAGGATTAGCATTAATGCGGACTCCGCGATCCCGAAAATTCCTCTCGCCATAGAAGAGATGGTAGCCGCAGCTGAGTACTGCAAGGTCCTTCCTGCAGCACAGATTCATATTGAACCTTTCGAATCGACTGAGGTCTGCCCTCCTAAACCCATGTCTTCCATGTCAGCAGAGTTTTGGGAATGGGCTATGGGTTTCACGGAATGGAAAGAGTGGCATTATGTGCTTCCAGGGGGACACTTCCAGTTCACGAATCTATCAAATTTTGTCGTAAACAAGGTAACGCGTCCTGTCCTGATATGTGTTCGGGCCGATCATCTGGCAGACAACACACAGAACATTTACGCTGCGCTTAAATATGCCTGCGATAAGCAATTTAAGGATCACAAGCCCGGAATTGTTCACGTCCTTATCAATCGCAACTTATTCGGCCTTGGGTCCAAGGGCGAGCCAACCTACATCAGGAAAGTCCTAACAAGTGAGACATCTAGACTATTCCGAAATTACAGTCGTGTTTGGAAAGTTCTTTATGACATAGTCACGCCTCCCCAATGGGGCAAGTATGCAGCGGGGGCACATCGGCTCGTACTGACTAACGATCGATGTACCAACGTGCCGCGAACATATAAGGCACCTCCAGCTATTCTGCTCTGGTAGCATAGATTTTTTCTGTGTTGTGCTCTTTTTGTGCTCAAGCCCACCTCATTCCACCACACTCAGGCCTATTCCAGTCAAAAATGTGATTTAGCCGAACCGTTGATGGGATTGATTTGAGTGAGCCTGAGTGAGCTGGAATGGGATAGCCAAAAAGCTTTCCTAAACCGCGGGTCGGAGAGGCAAGTCTGTCGCACAACTATCTGATTACAGGGTGCGAGCACAAAGGACTTCGTCTCGGCGTAGGGCTTCAAGGGCAGAGGCAGGAACACTGGTGACTGCTATCGTATCGCCCAGGGCATTGAAGACTTCGATGGAATAGCCCTCAGTTCCGTCAAGCGCCACATGATGCTCGACCAATTTGACGATGTCGCCACGGCGGAGACGATGCTCTGGCACATCACACTTCAGTGCCACATCCGTGTAGAGATCAAACTTCATTTGGTCCTCCGCGTGTCTGGAATCAGTGTAACGAACTTCGTAACGCCCGACAAGTGTTCTGTCATCCAGATGGAGCGAACGGGCAGTGCCACACCACTTGGACCGGTCAGCGTGCCTCGTATTTCATAGTATTGCCCAAATGCGTTCGATTCCAGCCGCTGTGCCTCCAACGGAAGGAGTTGGGTGCGTAAGTCCCGCAGCAAGTGGCTCGCGGTCTCCTGCCTATAGCCGGCTTGTGCTAGAAATACCGACTTGTCGCCATGCGCTTGCGGTAATAGCAAGTACCTCGTCAGCTTGTCTTCAGCGATGGCGGTATCCAAGGGCAGTCTCATTAACCTTCACCCTCGCACGGCTAACATGGTCCGCTGTTTAGATAACAGGTTACAGGTATGCCGTTCTTATCCTTCAAGACCGGCGGCGCAGCTGGCTCTTTGGACCCGCCCCGTTAGTATTTGCGCCACGCCACCGGCGGCAGGTTCCAGAGCTCTGCGCGGACGGCAGCCCACAAGACATCCAGCGCTCCGGTGAGATCCGGCGCAGTCCTGGCCAGAAGTTTGACCGCAACTCCCGGCGCAGCCGGCTGAGACACTCCCCCCAAAACAGACCCGGTTCGCTCGTCCAACAGCAGGCCGATTCGCGCTTCCAAACGACTCCATACCTCAGGCGTGACGGTATCGTTGATGACATAGAGCGATGCGACATAGTCCCATTCGGCCACAAGCCCGACCGATCCCAAGTCCGTCGCCGTGTCCAGCGCATACCGCTCCACCAGCGAGTGCCCAGCCGCTGTCGAAATGCGTATCTCATTCTCCAAACTTGCAAAGGCCCATCGCTCGTTTCTGGCAATTCGACCTGACGCGACGGCATCCCATAAAAGAATAGTTGCGCCCGGTTCTAAAGTCGCATGAATCGTTTGGCGGAATCGCGAACCGGCAAAAGGGATCGTATGTTCAGGCAACCACTCCAAAACCGCACCAGCGCCGAGAGTGATCTTGATATCCTGAATCGACACCTCGCCCTGCGAGCGATAGACGCGGTTCGCTGAAGGTGCGGAGATGAGGACATGGGCCTCCCCGCCCAGCCTCATGTCAATGGACAGCCGATCGCCACCGACCAGGCCGCCTGAAGGATTCACCAGCAATGTATAGGCCGCACTCGTATCATCGAGATAGATCGGCGGAAGCAGATGCCAGGGAGTCGTGCAGTGGGAGCGCGCGATGATCGTCCGCCCGTTGCGCCGGGCATACTCCAGTCGCAACTCTCCGACACGGCCGACAGACTCGGTCAGAATATCCGGTGAGTTTTTTCTTTTTGGTGACACAGGCACCGGTGAGACAATCACACGCGTGGGACCCGCCGTGGAATGCGTTGCTCGACCCAGGCCGAGAGGGTATCGAGTCCGTCCCCGGACAAGAGGTTGGTAAAGACGAACGGCAACTCGCCCCGCATGCGGAGGGTGTCCCGCTCCATCACGGCCAAGTCGGCGCGAACATAGGGAGCCAGATCCATCTTATTGATGACCAGCAGGTCGGATCGCGTGATGCCCGGTCCGCCTTTGCGTGGGATCTTATCTCCACCGGCCACATCGATGACATAAATCACGTAGTCCACCAATTCGGGACTGAAGGTCGCGGCCAAGTTGTCGCCACCGCTTTCCAGGAAAATCAACTCGATGTCCGGATGCCGCTTGAGCAGATCGTCGATCGCCTCCTGATTATGCGACGCGTCCTCCCGGATCGCCGTATGGGGACAGCCGCCGGTCTCCACTCCCACGATCCGGTCGATCGGCAAGGCGGCGCGTTTCGTCAGAATCTCCGCGTCGATTTTGGTGAAAATATCGTTCGTCACGGCCGCCAAGCTATAGCGGTCACGCAAGGTCCGGCACAGGGCTTCGACCAGCGCGGTTTTACCGGACCCCACCGGTCCGCCAACTCCGATGATGGGAATACCCTTCGTTCTGGCTTGCGTCGGATGCATGTCGCCGTGATGGTGCTGATTGCTGTGGTCGTGCATGGAATTACCAAGAGCCTATCGCTTATAGCACATAGCTTATGGCTAAGAGCTGAAAGCCAATCACCGCTCTCCTTCCCCTTCTTGCTACTTGCTACTTACCACTTACTACTTACTACTCGACACCTGCCATACGCTCTTAGCTTCTGAAAAGCCGCCACTCCAGCCGGCCGTGGCGCATGGCGTAAATGTCCTGAATGGGGGACCATGAACTCATGGGTGTCTCGGTCCCGACTTCGCGGCTGATACGATCGATCAACGGGAGCCACTCTCCCAGCACACGCTGCCCTTCACGCTGGCCGAGGGGAGTGAGCCGCATCGCGGCCGAGACGAATCCCACCGCCGTCTGGTACAGAAACGCCGCGGCTGTTTCTTCGCCGTTCCATCCACAGGCTCCCAGCGTCAGCCCGAAACTGACGGCTAAGTGGCCGGGGGCCTTACCCGCTTCCACCGCATCGCGATACTCCGTCAGCACCGTCTTGCCCCGGAGTTGATCCGCAGCGACTTTCATCACCTGCCGTCCCATCTGGCGGCTGGCCAGGCGCGAATCACGGCCGAGCTTCGTTGCATCCAATTCCCGATCGACATCGATCGCCGGATCGAGTGTTCCTGCTGCTCCGGCCCGGTTCGCCAATTTGACGGCGAGCGCCTCCCGCCGGCTCATTCCTCCGCGTAGCAGATCCTCGACATAGCGGGCCAGCTGATCCGAGTCCTTCACGGCGCCGCCCTGCACGGCTGCTTCCAGGCCTGATGAAAAAGCGTACCCGCCCGACGGGAAAAAAGTATCAGTAAATCGCAAGCCCTCAAGCAACCCGCGCGTCTTCATGAATCCTGGCTGACAGGCCTCAGGTCGATGAGCTGACAGGATGGGACGAAGGCCCCGCCCGGGCTTGTCAGCCTGCAACTTGTCAGCGATCCCTTTCCTCAGAATAGGAAATACCGCTGCGCCATCGGCAGCACAATCGCCGGTTCACATGTGAGCCGCTCGCCGTCCGCCGTCACGACGTACGTTTCCGGATCGACTTCGATCTTGGGCAGATAATCATTCAGCTTCAGATCGCGCTTCTTCACGGTGCGGCAGTTTTTCACCGCAGCCACGCGCTTCTGCAAACCGAGCTTCTTCGGGATCTCCCGATCCAGCGCCGCCTGAGATAAGAAGGTGAAACTGGTGCTGTGGATCGCCCGTCCGAACGAGCCGAACATCGGGCGGCTGATAATCGGTTCAGGCGTCGGAATGGACGCATTGGGGTCTCCCATCTGCGCTTGCGCGATGAATCCGCTCTTCAGGACCATCTCCGGCTTCACGCCGAAGAACGCCGGCTTCCAGATGACGAGATCGGCGATTTTCCCCACTTCCACCGAGCCGACCTCATGAGCAATCCCATGCGCAAGCGCCGGATTGATCGTGTACTTGGCCACATAGCGCTTCGCCCGGAAGTTGTCGTGTTGACCCGAATCCTTCCCGCTCTTCGGCGACAGATGGCCCCGCTGCACTTTCATCTTATGCGCCGTCTGCCAGGTGCGGATGATTACTTCTCCGATCCGTCCCATAGCCTGGGAATCGGACGACATGATGCTGATCGCCCCCAAATCGTGCAATATATCCTCTGCCGCAATCGTCTCCCGCCTGATACGAGACTCGGCAAAGGCGACATCCTCCGGCACGCGCTTATTCAGGTGATGGCAGACAATGAGCATGTCCAAATGCTCATCCATCGTATTCACGGTAAACGGCATCGTCGGATTGGTCGAGGACGGCAGCACGTTCGGTTCGCCGCAGACCTTGATGATATCCGGCGCATGCCCGCCGCCGGCGCCTTCCGTATGGAACGAGTGGATCGTCCGCCCTTTGAAGGCCTTGATCGTGTCCTCGACGAACCCCGCTTCATTCAACGTATCGGTGTGAATGGCGACCTGCACATCATAACGTTCGGCGACACTCAAGCAGGTGTCGATCGCGGCCGGCGTGGTCCCCCAATCCTCATGGAGCTTCAACCCGATGGCGCCGGCCTCGATCTGTTCGTCCAATCCTTGCGGCTGGGATGCATTGCCCTTCCCCAGGAAACCGAGATTGATCGGAATGCCATCGGAGGCTTCCAGCATCCGATGAATGTTCCATGGTCCCGGTGTGCAGGTCGTGGCGTTGGTGCCGGTGGCAGGCCCGGTTCCGCCGCCGATCATAGTCGTCAGGCCGGCGGAGAGCGCCTCCCAATACTGTTGGGGACAGATATAATGGATGTGTGTTTCGACGCCTCCCGCCGTCACAATGCAGCCTTCTCCGGAGATGGCCTCTGTGCCGGGCCCCACTTCCATTCCCTTGGTGACATTCGGCATGAGGTCGGAATTCCCCGCCTTACCGATGCCGGCGATACGGCCGTTCTTAATTCCGATATCCGCCTTGACGACACCCCAGTAGTCGAGAATCACCGCGTTGGTAATCACCGTATCGAGCGCGCCGCTGGCGCTGGTGGCGCTTGGAGACTGACCCATTCCATCCCGTATCACCTTGCCGCCGCCGAAGACGGCTTCGTCTCCGTACGAAGTGAAGTCTTTTTCGATTTCGACGAATAGCTCGGTATCGGCAAGCCGGATTCGATCACCCACCGTGGGGCCGAAGAGATCCGCGTATTGTTTGCGTGGAATTTTCACCGTCCCCCTCCTTTGCCGGAGAATCCCAGCTCCGCGGCCTTCGCCAGCGCCTTCGTTTTGACTTGTGGATCATCCAGTGAACCGTTGGTCAGGGCATTAATGCCATGGGCCATCCGCCGGCCCGCGAGCGCCACAAGCGTCACCTTCTTCTCTTCGCCCGGCTCGAACCGCACCGCCGTACCGGCTGGAATGTCGAGCCGAAACCCGAACGCCTGTTCGCGATCGAATGTCAGCGCGCGGTTCGCCTCGAAAAGATGACAGTGCGAGCCGACTTGAATCGGCCGGTCGCCGGTGTTGGCGATCTTCAATTCCTTCTTCGGACGGCCCGCATTGAGCTCAATGTCGCCGGCAGCAAATTGGAGTTGGCCCGGAATGATCGGTCGGGACAGCTCGGCCCTGATCGCGGCGGCCAGAGAGCCCCCTTTCTTCTGAGGAGCTTTGTGAGCCCTCGCCGGAGCTCGTTTGCTCTTCTTCGGCATATGTCCCCTCCTCCAACAAAGAATATGAAATGGCCGATTGGACCCGGGAGCCTATCGGATAGGATCATGCACGGTCACCAGTTTCGTACCGTCCGGGAAGGTCCCCTCGACCTGAAACTCGTGGATCATTTCCGGCACACCGGGCATGACGTCGTTACGCGAGAGCAGTGTGGCCCCATAGGTCATGAGATCGGCAACGGACTTGCCGTCGCGGATGCCTTCGAGAATAGCCGCAGTCAGGTACGCAACGGATTCGGGGTGATTAAGTTTGAGGCCGCGCTTCTTGCGGTCCGCCGCGAGCTGCCCCGCGGTATAAATCAACAGTTTTTCCTGTTCCCTTGGAGTGAGATGCATACGTCCTCCTCTCTTGCAGAGATATGGAACATGTTTCGGGTTGCGAGTTTCGAGTTCCTGGTTTCGAGTGTTCGGCCGGCTTTCCTAACAGTACGAAACACAAAACACGAAACTCGCAACTCCATTCCCCACGACAATGGCCAAATCTCGTCTCGCAGAGACGGACGGCTACACCAGCAGTGTTAATGACTACGCCCGCTAGACCGTGAGGTGCTGGCGGACCATATCGGCGTTCAATTGATCGCTTTTGCCGGCGGCCATGACGGCGCCTTTGGCCATGACCACATATTTCTCCGCCAGGCGGGCGGCGAAATGCATCCCCTGCTCGACCAAGAGAATCGCAAACCGCCGCGACTGCTTAAAGCCGATGATGACGTCCTCGATCTGATCCACAATCGAGGGCTGAATGCCTTCCGTG
>Ga0315912_10003336_pt1 | contig 16043 bp, 19 predicted proteins | sample VfabasoilMG_FD_204469 | JGI IMG/M metagenome (GOLD analysis project Ga0315912, IMG submission 204469) | Garden soil microbial communities collected in Santa Monica, California, United States - V. faba soil | ecosystem: Environmental > Terrestrial > Soil > Garden | place: USA: California... | reverse complement strand
ATGCGGCGACATCCCCGCGGCTGGGCGCGGGCGGTGTCACGGCGCTCGTGCTGCTGGCGGTCTGGGCGGCACGCCTGTGCCTGCATATCACCCTTCGCAACCATGGCCAGCCCGAGGATCGGCGCTCCCAGAAGATCCGCGCCAACAACCAGCCGAATTTCGAACTCAAGAGCCTGTACATCGTGTTCGGATTCCAGGCGGCGCTGGCCTGGATCGTCGCCCTGCCACTCATGAGCACCGCGCGCGCGACGCAGGATTTCGGACCGCTGGACGCGATCGGCGCGCTATTGGTCGTTTTCGGTATCGTGTTCGAGACCGTCGCCGACGCGCAGCTCGAACGGTTCAAGCGCCAGCCCGAAAGCCCGGGCCGCGTTCTCGACCAGGGCCTGTGGCGCTACTCGCGCCATCCCAACTACTTTGGTGAATGCTGCGTGTGGTGGGGATTCGGGCTCATGGGTGCCGCGACCGGGGCATGGTGGGCGATCGCAAGTCCGCTGCTCATGACGCTCCTGCTGCTCAAGGTCTCCGGCGTGGCGCTGCTGGAGCACGACATCGGCGAGCGCCGGCCGGAGTACGCGCGCTACATGCGCGACGTCAATGCCTTCGTACCGGGAAGACCTCGACGGTGAGAGTACGACTGTTGAACGACCGTCCGCCGCGGGTGGATGGGCAATACGTCCTCTACTGGATGACCATGTTCCGCCGCGCCGGCTGGAACTGTGCGCTGGAGCGCGCGGTGCGTTGCGCCGCGCGCCTCGAGCGGCCGTTGGTCGTGCTCGAGGCGTTGCGATGTGACTATCCCTGGGCCAGTGAGCGACTGCACCGGTTCATCCTCGAAGGCATGCGCGACAACCTCGCCGCGTTCGCGCGCAAGCCGGTGCTGTATTACCCCTATGTCGAGCCTGCGCCGGGCGTGGGCAAGGGATTGTTAGGCGCCCTGGCGCGCGAAGCCTGCCTGGTCGTCGGCGACGACTATCCCGCGTTCATGTCGCCGCACATGACGCAGGCGGCGGCGCGCCAGGTCGATTGCCGATTCGAGCTGGTCGACTCCAATGGCCTTTTGCCGACGCACTCGACGCAACGCGTGTTCACGCGTGCGGTCGACTTCCGGCGCCACTTGCAGAAGGAACTGCTCCCCTGGCTACAGCAGTTCCCGGTCGCCGATCCGTTCGAGGGGCGCAAGCTGCCAAAGCCCGCGGCGCTACCCGCGAGCGTGACCCGGCGTTGGCCGGCTGCTACCGGCGATTTGCCGGGACTGGCGGGTTCGATCCCTTTCCAGCACGTGGTGCCGCCGGCGTCGATTGCCGGCGGGCGTGTGGCGGCCACCGCTCGTTTGAGCGTCTACCTCAACCGGCGCCTCGACCGTTACAACGAAGACCGCAGCGAGCCCGAGATCGACGGGACCAGCGGGCTTTCACCCTACCTGCATTTCGGGCACGTCAGCGCGCACGAGATCTTCGCAGCCGTCGCGAAACGCGAGCAGTGGAGCGCGAAGCACCTTGGGAAGGCCACCGGCAGCAAAGAGGGCTGGTGGGGCATGAGCCCTGCGGCGGAAGCCTGGCTCGACCAGCTCGTCACCTGGCGCGAACTCGGCTTCAATTTTTGCGCGCACCGCGCGGATCATGATCGTTACGAATCATTGCCTGGCTGGGCGCGCGACACGCTGGAAGAACATGCCGCGGACGACCGGCCACATATATATGGAGTCGAGGAACTCGAGCAGGCACGTACCCATGACCCTCTGTGGAACGCCGCGCAGCGGCAGATGATGCGCGAGGGTTGGTTCCACAACTACATGCGCATGTTGTGGGGCAAGAAGATCCTCGAGTGGTCCGCGCACCCGCGCGACGCGCTGGCGAGCATGATCCACCTCATGAACAAGTACTCGCTCGACGGGCGAGGCCCGAATGCGTACAGCGGATATTTCTGGACCCTGGGTCGATACGACCGGCCGTGGGCTCCCGCGCGGCCCATCCTTGGAATGGTGCGCTACATGAGCTCCGCCAACACCGCGCGCAAGTTGTCCGTGAAACGGTATGTGAGCACGTACGGGGCTTGATCGGTTCGCGGCTCGCGGCTCGCGGGCGCTCGTCTCACGCGCGGGTTGAATGCCTTTGGATTGTTCCTCGGCTGGCCGGCGCCGCCCTCGCATTCCTCGGGCTCGGACTGATCAAGCGCTGGTTCTGGTTCGAGCTGAAGACCCATGTAATCGTGCGCGAGATCAAGCGCGTGGAGGCGCAGGTCGCGGGACTGGCCGGTGTCATTCGTGAAGGCCAATCGAAGTCATGAAGTCCATGCAATCGAGCTATTCGTGATTTTCCACCCCTCGTACGTCTTCGCGAGTTCATGGTAGAAGCCCGCCCCGCAGGTGTATGGGCAGCGGCCAGTCGTGTAGACGACGGCGTGTTTTCCATCGTCGGAGTACACCGGCAGCGAAATCCTCATGAGCGAGCGGGCGCCGCCGAATCGCGTCGAGAAGTTTGTCCAGCTGCCGGGGTAGCCCGTCTCGTTCTCGAGCGCATCCTTGATGGCCGAATCAGAAGCGACGCGCACCGCGGCACAGACCTGGCCGCGCGGCCAACGGGCAGTACGGGCCAAGCGACGATCAAGATCGATTCCGAATTGGATGTTTCGACCGTCCGTGTCGTGCAGGTCTCGCTGCCGCGGGATCGCCGGGCGATCCGAGACGACGATGCGTTCCGCGTTCAGCTTGCACGCGATGGCAACCATGGCACCCATCACGCGCAAGTCCTCTGAGCTGACATTGTCGGCATACGGATTCGCGCAACCGGCGATGGCGAGCATGGTTCCCGCGAACAGGCCAACCGATACGAAGACACGCATCGCCATACTTCTCGAACGCGGATCAAAGGCACATCGGGTTCTCGCGTGCACGCCGGAATCGTCCGACGCCTGCGACGACCCGGCGCCTGTCAGGGCGTGGCGCCGCGCTGGCGCGCCGGTTTTGTCGGCTCGCGCTCGGCCAGATTGTAAGCCGAAGCGATCAATGCGACGTGCGAGAAGGCCTGCGGGTAATTTCCGAGTTGCCGACCGGCTCGCGGATCGTACTCTTCAGCCAGGAGCCCGACATCGTTGCGAAGACTCAGCAGATGCTCGAACAGTTCGCGCGCTTCGGCCTTTCTCCCGAGCAGCTCCAGGTTGTCGACATACCAGAAGCTGCAGGCGAGAAAGGCACCCTCTCCCGGCGGCAATCCATCGTCGGTCGAATCGGTGTGATAGCGATGTACCAGCCCATCGACTCGCAACTCGCGACCGATCGCCTCCACGGTTCCGCGAACCCGCGGATCCTCCGCGGGCAGAAATCCGACCAGCGGAATCAGCAGCAGACTCGCATCGAGCTGCCGTGAGCCGTAGGCCTGAACGAAGCTCCCGCGCTCGGCGCTGAAGCCATTGGCGCAGACATCGGCGTGAATTCGACGGCGCACCTCGCGCCAATGCTCCAGCGGCGCGGGCCGGCCGTATTTTTCGGCCGCCTTGATCGAGCGATCCAGCGCCACCCAGGCCATGACTTTGGAATGGGTGAAGTGTTGCGGAGACCCGCGGACCTCCCAGATTCCCTGATCCGGTTCGGTCCAGATGGCTGCAACGTGATCGGTGAGCGCGCGTTGCACGGCCCAGGCAGTCCCGGCCGCTGCCAGTCCCGCGACGCGCGCGTGATGCAGCGCGTCCGCGACCTCGCCGTAAACATCGAGCTGGCGCTGATTCGCCGCGCCATTGCCGATCCGTACCGGTCGCGACCCCTCGTACCCGGGCAACCAGTCGGCCTCCCATTCGGCGAGACGCCTCTCTCCCCCGAGCCCGTACATGATCTGGGCCTTTTCAGGAGTTCCCGCGACGGCTCGCACCAGCCAGTCGCGCCAGCGCTTTGCCTCCGCAACGTAACCCGCATCCAGCAGCGCGAGCAGAGTGAACGTGGCATCGCGCAGCCAGCAGTAACGGTAGTCCCAGTTCCTGGTACCGCCGATGTGTTCCGGCAGCGAAGTCGTCGCGGCCGCGACGATGCCGCCGGTTGGCGTATAGATGAGGGCCTTCAATGTCATCAGCGAGCGAAGGACAGGCTCGCGCCAGGGGCCCTCGTACTTGCACTTGCCGGACCACCGCTTCCAGTACCTTTCGGTGTTGAGCAATGCGGCGGGGACGTTGATGGCACGCGGAACGGGCCGGTGCGAATCCGAATGCGTGAGCGCGAAATGGATCTCCTCGCCGGCCCCAATGTCGAACTCGGCGTTCGCGAGAGTGCCTTTCCAATTCACCGAGAGTGAGCTGCGAAGTGTCAACCGGTCGGGACCCGCCACGGCGTGGAGTTCGCTGACATCCGGAGGCACATTGACGAGCGGGACTATCGATCCATAGTCGAAACGGACGAGGAACTCGGAGCGGAATGACACGTTACCCGAGACGCCGCGGACCACCCGGAGAAGATGGGATGCCGAGTCGCCGGGCGGCATGAAGTCGACGAGAAGCGCGATGCCGGTCGGTGTCTCGAACGTGGTCTCGAGTATCAGAGTGTCTCCTCGATACTGGCGGCGGACAGCGCAGACACTCGATGGAGCGATGAGCCAACTTCCATGTTCCGCTTCACCCAGAATCGCGGCGAAACACGCGGGCGAGTCGAATCTCGGCCAGCACAGCCAGTCGATGGAGCCACTGCGGTTCACGAGAGCTGCGGTCTGGCCGTCGCCGATGATGGCGTAATCCTCTATACGCGGTGACCTGCCTGCCGCCCTCATCGATTGAGGTTTCTATCTCTTAGCCAGGCCGCGACCGTCGACACACTGCTGAATCGATACTGGGCGGTCGTTTCCTCCAATTTTCCAACACGAATGGAATGGCCGCCGATCTCATTGACGAACTGAAAACCCGCCTCGTCGGTGGGATCGCCTCCGACGAACACCGCGGTGCGTCCCGCGAACTCGCGCTCCTTCATGAGGAGCTGAATGGCGCTGCGCTCGTCGTAACCCCGCGGCATGAGCTGGCAGACGCAGTTGCCCGAGCGCACCACGAACTCATCACCAAGGTCAGCGGACATTTCGTTCATGACCATGTTCACTTCCGCCGCGAGTTTGGGTGCGAGCCGGTAGTGCATTGCGAGGGCCACTTTCTTGTCTTCCAGCAAGAGCCCGCGGTTCTCTTTCTCGAGCAACTGAAGCCAGCTTCGAGCGCGATCGAGCGCCGACGGATCCAGGTCCGGACGAACTACTTTTCCCGAGGGCAGCCGCACCTCGAGGCCGTGCTTGCCGGAGGCCGGGAAAACGCAAGGGGAAAAAAGCCTGTCGAGGTCCTCGAGCGGTCGCCCACTGAAGAGCGCCAGCGCACCCTGCTCGCGGTCGAAGGTGAGCTGCAAGGTGTTGCGCAGGGACGCAGGCACTCGCACGCGATCAGGCGTGGCCGCGATTTCCAGCAACGTGCCGTCGACGTCGAGGAAGATCGCCAGTGGCTCATCCCGAATGAAGGCGGCGCGTGCGCTCATGCATCACCCCTTGCCGCGGTGTCGCGCCGCTGCGCCCGTTCGATGGTGGTACGCAGCCGCGGCAGACTCTCCGGGTATCGGTCCTGGATGAACGCGACGAGCCTCTCGCGCATCTCGCAGCGCAGGTCCCACGACTTGCTGGCATCGCTCGAGCTTGCCAGCGCGCGCAGCTCGAGAGTTCGCTCCTTCGCGTCGGTGACCTGCAACACGTTCACCTTGCGGTCCCAATTGGGCGATGCCTCGAGGATCTTCGTGAGTTCATCGCGCACCGCGCCCACTGGAACGCCGTAATCCACTTGCAGGAACACCGTCCCCAGGATGTCCGCCGAGGTTCGAGTCCAGTTCTGGAACGGCTTCTCGATGAAGTACGTGATGGGCACGACCAGCCGGCGAAGATCCCAGATCCGCACGACCACGTAGGTCAAGGTGATTTCCTCGATCTTGCCCCATTCGCCCTCGACGATGACCACGTCGTCGATGCGGATCGGTTGCGTCATCGCGATCTGAAAGCCCGCGAGCATCGTGCCGAGACTCTTTTGGGCGGCGAAGCCGATGACGATGCCGGCCACGCCGGCCGACGCGATCATCGCGGTTCCCAACTGGCGCACCGACGGGAACACCATCAGCATCGACGCGATCGCGAACAGCGCGATGACGCCGACCGCGAGCTTCTTGAGCACCGTCACCTGCGTGTAGATGCCGCGCGCCGCCCGGTTGTCGGCGACGTCGAGGCGATGGCGCTTCAGAACCAATTCCGCGATCGCGTTCACGAACTGCACCAGGATGAAGCCGATCACGCCGATGAGAGCCAGGCTCACTCCATTCTGGATGATCTGCTGCATGCCCGTGGACACCGAGAGAGCGGGCGCGCCGAGAATGAGCGCGAGCATGGGCAGGATGAGTCGCAGCGCCCTGCCCGCGAACGGCAACAGCACGTCGTCCCAGTTGGCTTCGGTGCGCGACGCGAGTGACTTCAGAAAGGTTTCGAGCGTGCGCGCGACCCGCACCAGCAGCCAGGCGAGACCCAGGAGCGTGCCCGCACCCCGTAACACGTCGAGAATCCGCAACGACCGGGATGTCCATGCGGCCTGCGGGAACTCCTCCAGAACCATCGTGCTCGCGAAATACAGCCCCACCAGCCACAACATGAACGCGATCGGCGGAACCGCCTCGCTCAAGCCACGCGCGATCCAGTAACGAGCCTTGGCCGACTCTTCCGGCGCCAATGACTCGTGCTGGTGCCTGCGTGCGCGCCTCCGCGCCCACCAGTGCAGCAGGAGATGGCCGATGGCCATCAGGACCACGATCGCCCCGCCTGCGACCCATGTCTTCAGCTGCACGCCGAGAAAGATTGCGCTCATGTCAGGCATCGTCGGGCTCCTCAGGGTTGTCAGTGCATGTTCAGAAGTGCCTCGCATTGAGGAGACAGTGGACGTATATCGAGGCCGCGTATCCCAGAGCGATGGCCCAGGTCCATTTCAGATGGGCAAAAAACGTATAAATTCCTCGTGCCTGACCCATCAGGGCCACCCCGGCAGCCGATCCGATCGAAAGAAGCGAACCGCCCACGCCGGCTGTGAGGGTGACCAACAGCCATTGCCCGTGCGACATGTCGGGGCTCATCGTCAGCACCGCATACATGATCGGAATGTTGTCGACGAGTGCCGAAGCCACACCGACTGCCACGTTGGACCACGTATTGCCAAGCGAAGCGTAGGAAGCGTGCGACAACCAGGTGAGATAGCCGAACGCACCGAGCGCGCCAACGCACAGAACGACACCATAGAAGAACAGCAAGGTGTCCCACTCGACGCGTTTAACGCTGATGAAGATGTCGAAGGGTTTCGTGGCGGGCTTGAAACCCGGTGGCGCCACCGCCCATGCCGCCGCCGACTCTCGCAACTCGCGCCGCCGGATCACATAGCCGAGTATCTGGAGCGCTCCAAGGCCCGTCATCATCCCGAGAAAGGGCGGGAGATGGGCGAACTGGTGGAATGCCACCGTGGCCGCGATGGTCAGCACGAACAATACGATTACCGCGACGGCGCCCGGCTTCATTCTGACGCGACTTGACTCGGCAGCCGGTTGGCCCGGGGGAATCGCCAGGGTCATGAAGATTGCCGGCACGAGCCAGTTCACGAGCGATGGGACGAAGAGAGCGAAGAACTCCACGAATCCGACCAGCCCCTTCTGCCACACCATCAGGGTAGTGATGTCTCCGAAGGGACTGAATGCACCGCCGGCATTGGCGGCAACGACGATGTTGATGCAGGCAGGCGCGATGAAGCGCGGCGTTCCGCGGGCCGCTGCGAGGACGACTGCCCCCATGACCAGTGCGGTCGTCAGGTTGTCCAGCACTGGCGACAGGACGAACGTGAGCGCGCCCGTCATCCAGAACACCGTGCGGAAGGAATACCCGCGCGATACGAGCGCGCCGCGCAACGCCGCGAAGACCTGCCGTTCCTCCAGCGTGTTCACGAAGGTCATCGCCGCCAGCAAAAACAGCAACAGACCGCCGTACTCGACGAGATTGTGACGCAGCAGTTCGTCGGCACCCTCGAGGCCAATCGCCTTCCACGCCAGCGCGACCAACAGCCACAAGACGCCCGCCGCGAGCACCATGGGTTTGGATTTGCGCAGGTGCGTGAACTCTTCGGTAATGACGAACACGTACGCGACGATGAACGCGCCCAGAGCAACGAGCGCGAGTGTTGTATCGATCAGGTTCGGTGTTTGCGACTCCAAAGTCATGTCCTATTGTCGGGTTCGGTTCTTGTTGATGATCGCAGCGAGAATGAGCAGGTAGCTCAGGAGCCTGACCAGATAGATCGCCTCGTCGCCGATGTTGGGCTTGTCCAGGAAGAGAAACACGAGTCGATTGAGACCTTCGAGCGCGAAGGCCGCGGCAAATGCTAGGAAGAGCAGGTCTCGGGTCGCAATCCAGAATCTCCAGAAAAAGCCCGCCGCTATCCATGAACACGTGACGATTACACCCAGCAGGAATCCGTTGATCATGATCGATCGCTCTCGAAAATGAGGCCGTAGACCAGCACCAGCATGGCGATCGCCGCGATAGCCAGGCGAGCGCGATACAGATCGACCTCGGGAACTATGGATAGGTCGGCGACGACCAGTCCGTTGGACGCGGCAAGTCCCGCGAAACAAAGCCCCGACCAGAGGAGCAGGCGTTTGCGCACCAGGCCGAAGGCGCGCAGCAGTAGCACGGCACAGAGGCCGGCAACCAGGGTTCCCAATACATTGACGACGAACTGAAGCATCCTAGCGATCCTTCTTGAGGTCGAATGCCCGCGCGAATTCCGTTATCGATGTGGACGGCTTCGAGTGAATCAGCATGGCGATTCGCGACAGGTTTTTCTGGTAGCAGCGGGCCAGGTCGCCGACGAGCGCATGCGTCTCATCCTTCCCCGGGTCGAAGCGAAAGCGAGGCGGCTCTCCTTCCGACGACACGAGATGCCTGCGTACCAGAGCATTCAAGGTCTCGACTGCGCGTGTCTCGCTGGTGTAATTGCGCGAAGCGACGTCGGCAACGAGCCAGGCGCGATCCTGCTCCGCAAACATCATCAACAGCGTCTCGAGCTGCGGTACGGAATCGATGCTTTCTTCCAGGAACCGCAGAACGTCAGGCGGAATGTCGTCTCCCGCACGCGTCATGTGTTCAGGAGACGTTCCAGCCAGGCGCGCACATCGCGCGGACCCGCGAGGCGCCTCTCGCCGGGAATCCGCGTTCCGACCGCGATGGCCAGTCCGTCGTAATGCTTGATCGCCGCAAAGCCATCGAGATCGGTGGTGTCGTCGCCGATGAAGATGGGCACTCGCCCGGCAAAGGGCTCTTCCTGCATGAAAGCCTCGATGGCGGTCGCCTTGTCGTGCTCGACCGGCTTGATCTCGACGACGTGGTCGCCATCGAGCAGTTCGAACGATGACTTCGCTACAGATACGAGGCGCGCGAGTCGCAGGCGGATGGTTTCCTCCAGGGTCGGGGACTGGCGATAGTGCAAGGCGAATGCGCACCCCTTGTCTTCGAGCAACACACCCTGCAGCGACTGCGCGATCGCCGTCACCTCCGACCTGAGGAAGCTGAGTCCGGCACCGACAAAGTCCGGTCGAAAGTAGTGGCCTTGCGCATTGCGGCGTTCGAAGCCATGCACTCCGGCCACGGGCAACTGCAGCGGGCTGAAAAGCAAGTCGACATCCGCGATCGGCCGGCCCGTCACCAGTGCGACCGCGCCGTCACTGGCCCGATCCAGACGACGCAACAAATCGAGCAATGACGGATCGACCACGACGGTATCGGGGGTGGGCGCGATGTCCAGCAGCGTGCCGTCGATATCCAGGAACAGGCACCAGGGTCCCAGCGGGCGTGCGGGTGGCGCGCACCCCGGGGAATCGCTCGCCGTGTTGGAGGCAGTTGTCATCAATTGGTTTATTGTACGCAACTATTTCGTGCTAACAACCATTCTGGCCATTTGATAGTGCCATGGTGGTCGGCGGGTGCTAGGCTAGGACCAGTCCGAGGCACCGACTGGGCTTATGTCATCACCTCGAAAACGAAAATCCCGCGGCGCCGCTGGATCCGCTGACCGAAGTGTGCTCGAACGCGAGGCGCTGTTATCGGCGCGCGCGCTCGTCGATCGCATGCGCGCTCTCTACCGCGAGCTCGAGCGCATGACTGACGCACCGATTACGGTGCACCGCGCGCTCACGTGCATCGGCGAGGAGCCAGGCATCCCCGCTTCGAGGTTGGCGACGCGCCTCGGGATGCAGAGGCCAGCGGTGAGCCACGTGCTGAAAGGCCTCGCTGCGCGAGGCTGGATCGAGCGTCGCCGACACGAGGGCGATCAGCGCAGCGTACAGATTCACGTGACCGCTGACGGGAAGCAAATTCTGCGCGCCACTTCCGGTCGGGCCGTCGGCACATTGCAGCGCGCGGTGCGCGGCCTGAGTGCGCGCGAGCTGGATCGGCTGGCAAGCGGCCTGGCAGCGCTCCTCGCGAGGCTTCCCGACCCGCATCCAGTGCCCGCTTCTACGGCATCCGCTTTGACGGCGCGGCAGGCCAGGCCGCGCCCCCGAATCGGTGACCGAACCTGATGGCAATGCGCGTGGACGGCAATTGGCGCGACCCGAGCCGTTAGACCCGCTCACTCATGCGCGCCATCTTGCTCCGTTTCGCCGTTCCCACGGTCATCGCCGTGAGCATTCTCGCGTTCTTTGGCGTTCCCTACGTCGACCGCATCCTGGCGGAGTGGTTTCGCAGCGATGTCGACCTGCGCGCGCAACTGGTTGCCCATTCCATGGAAGGGTCGCTCACGGGCTACCTCGAGCGCGGCGATGAGCAGGGACTGGCAAAGTATCTCGCGGCCATCACGACAGATGAGCGACTCATGGCGATCGTGCTCTGTGGTGATGGCGCGAATTCCCTGTTCCGCTCGGATCGCACTCCGCCCGAAATCGGGTGCTCCGTGCGTCGAGATATCGGAGACCGCGGCAGCAGCATCGTCAAACTCGTGGATGGATCGGTCGAGGTGTCTTCATTCCCAATGGGCAGCGCCAACGGAGCGCCAGTAACGGCGCTCATCGTCCATGACCTCAGCTTCATCGACCGTCGCCAGTCGTCTGCGCGCAATTACGTCTTGGCGTTGGCGGGCGTGGCCGCGAGTGTGTTGGCGTTGTTCCTCGGGTTCGTTTTCTGGCTTTTGATCCGGCGCTGGGTCAACGAACTGTTGGGTGACATCCGGGGCCGCCGATTTCTCGACGATGCGCGCTCAGAAGCCGGGTCAAGACCCCTTCTGACGCAGATTCGCCGGGTGCTTCGCGAGGTCGAGTCGACCCAACGGTTGGAAATAGATTTCCATGAGAATTGGACGCCGCAGGCCTTGCAACAAGTGGTGCGCAATCACCTGGGCGCACCCGAAGTCTTCATCGTTTCCAATCGCGAGCCTTACATTCACAATGCCGGCCCCAACGGACCGATCGTGCAGGTCCCTGCGAGCGGCATGGTCACCGCGCTGGAGCCCATCATGCGAGCGTGCTCGGGTACCTGGGTCGCCCATGGGAGCGGAACCGCGGACCGGCAGGTGGTCGATTCTCACGACCGCGTGCGCGTTCCGCCAGACGACCCCAACTACTCCTTGCGTCGGGTATGGCTCAGCGGCGAAGAAGAGCAAGGCTTCTACTATGGCTTTTCCAACGAAGGCGTGTGGCCGCTCTGCCACCTGGCATACGTCCGCCCCGCGTTTCGCGAGACGGATTGGCGGCAATATCAGGCGGTCAATCAGAAGTTCGCCGACGTGGTGGCGAGAGAGTCGAACTCGAGGGACCCGTTGATCCTGGTCCAGGATTACCACTTCGCATTGCTGCCTCGGCTCCTGCGCGAGCGCAAACCTTCGGCCACCATCGCGCTGTTCTGGCACATCCCCTGGCCGAACGCCGAGACGTTTGGCGTGTGCCCCTGGAAGCGACAAATACTCACACACATGCTGGCTGCAGATATCCTGGGCTTTCACACGCGTTATCACTGCCAGAATTTTCTCTCGACGGTCGATCGATTCCTCGAATGTCAGATCGATCACGAACACATGACGGTCACACTCGGCGGGCGCGTGTGCCGCGTGGTTCCCTACCCGATCTCCATCGAGTGGCCCCCACGCTGGCTCGCTACGCTTCCCGACGTCAAATCCTCACGCGAGTCGGTGCGCTCCAGATTCGGCATCGGCAGCAATGTGTGCCTTGGCTTGGGCGTCGAACGATGGGACTTCACCAAGGGCATCGTCGAGCGTTTTCTGGCGCTCGAAGCATTGCTCGAGAAGGACCGCGCGACCCGTGGGCAGATCACGCTCCTCCAGGTGGCAGCCCCAACGCGCAGCAAGCTTCCCGCTTACCAGGCATTGCAGGCGCAGACCCTGAGCGAGGCGGCGCGGATCAACGAAAGGTTTGGCACCACAAACTGGCAGCCGATCGTTCTCATTGACCATCACCAGGAACCGCGCGAGGTCTTCGAATTGTTTCGCGCCGCGGATTTTTGCATCGTCAACAGCCTGCACGATGGAATGAACCTCGTGGCCAAGGAATTCGTGGCGGCGCGCGATGACCAGGACGGCGTTTTGATTCTGAGCACCTTCGCCGGTGCCTCACGAGAGCTGCCCGAAGCGCTGCTCGTGAATCCGTTCGATGTCTCTGAAACCGCCGCTGCCATGCGTACAGCAATGCAAATGAGCCGCAGCGAGCGACTTGAGCGCATGAAGCTGATGCGTCGAACGGTAAAGGAAAACAATGTCTATCGATGGGCGGGCCGCATGCTCATGGACGCCGCGCAGATGCGCCAGCGTCAAATGTTCGTCAAGAATGCCGTTTGAGTCTTGCCTGTGGGGCAGTGGCTGCGCGTGAGCGCTGCATTTCGGGCGGGTGCGCTGGCACGCTGGGCTGCCGGTATGACCGCAAGTCCGGCGTGTCGTCGGGCGGAGGGTCACGCTGCAGGTCTTCGATCAGGCGCTTCATCTCGCCAATCTCCCGAACCTGAGCATCGATGATCCTGTCCGCGAGCAAACGCACCCGTGGATCGCGGATGTGTGCACGCTCACACGTCATGATGGCGATCGAATGATGGGGAATCATCGCCTTCATGTACGACACATCGTCAACCGTGTTCTGGCTACGCACCAGCCACAACGCCGTTGCGAAGGCGAATACGCTTGCGGCCAGGATCGCAACATTGGCCCGCGTACTCTTGTACATGGACCACATGAACGCGAGCATGACGAACGCCATCGTGGCTCCCATGATCACGGCCATCCACAGGCGGGTTTGGCTGAAAAAGACGTGGTCGGATTGGTACGTGTTCAGATACATGAGGCCGTACATGATGACCGTGGAGAAGGCGATCATCGCCAGGAATCGCTTGTAGCGCATGCCCATGAGAATCGCCCCATGAATTCAGGTTTCGAGAAGGTTGCGGCTCGCGGCCCTGCAGGCTACCGGTCCGCGCCATCGACTTTGCATCTGGTGCGAATAAGAGACTGCCCTCTTACGACCACTTTTCGATGTCTGACATGGATCGTCGAGCCTCAGACCTCGCCTACCTTTTGAATTCGAGTTCTCGAGGGCGCGGGGTTCATAAGGCAGCTTGGGCAGTCCACGGCCGTGGAAGATTTTCCTGGGCGAACGGCGATGCTCGGTCCTGCCCGCGTCGGCCGTGATTGCATCGCAGGAGCGAGGCGGCGGTATGTGATGTACCAGCGAACGCAGAGGTTTCTACTGGGATCTTCCAGGCGGTGAATATCCATGCCCCGCGTAATACCTTCGAGCTCAAAGGAAAAATTGCGGGGATTCAGCCGCCGAAACGTATTGCCAGCCTGAAGAAGACGACGATAGGAAGGCAGCTCCGGGAGGCGGATTCTTTCCCGCATTCGGCGCAATGGAAGTCACGACTGGCCGTCACTCAGCCGGGCCCGGAGTCGGAAGCGAGTCTGCCTTTCAGGCAGGCAATGGGCGAGAGGATCCGCTCAGCTTCGATGCAGGAACGCTTTCTCGGCTTTCTTTGCTTTTTTCGCCGCCCGCTTCTCGTCAGGGGTCTTGAGGGCTTTCTTCTTCGCGTTCTTCTTCTGATCCATTCCCTTGCTCATGACCACGCTCCGGCTTGAAGTTGGGTCAACAAGGCGTTCAGCCCTGTGGATGGCACCGGCTTCGCCAGGCAACCCACGAAGCCCGCGGCGCGAGTCAGTTGCGCATCGCCGTACGCGGCGAGCTCGGCGATCGCCAGCAGCGGCACCTGCCGCACCGACTTCGCCAGATGTGACCGGAACCGGTGCGCCAGCTGGTAGCCGGTCATGTCAGGCAATTCGAGATCGAGGAGCGCGACCGCCGGGGAAAACTCCACCGCGGCCACCAGCGCGCGCCGCGCCGAATACGCGGTGAAGGTGGTGAAGTATCCAAGGTCGTGCAAGGTGCGCTTGAGCGAGTCCGCCGAGCGCATGTCTTCGTTGACGATCAGGATCCTGAAGTTCGAGGGCGCGAGCTCGGCTGCCGGCAATGGCGTGTCGTCTGACGAAAATTGCCAGTGGAGCATCGCCTGGGTGTGGACTTGCATGAATATCTCCTGCGCAGTGAGAAGGCGCCCTCGATCGATCAGTAGCGGGAACCCCCGGAACGCGGCCGGTCCTGCGCCTCGTTGATCTTGAGCGCGCGACCTTCCATGTCCTGGCCGTTGAGTGCCTGCATGGCGCGCGACGCGTCCGCGTTGGACATCTCCACGAAGCCGAACCCGCGAGGACGGCCGGTGTCACGATCGCTGATCAGCGAAATCTTCTCCACCGTGCCATGAGGAGCGAAGAGATTGCGAACGGCTTCTTCAGTGACCGTGAAAGGCAGGTTTCCGACATAAAGTTTTGTCATGAGAGATATCTCGAGTAAAAGGTATGAATCGACGCCGACGCACCAGTCGGTGCCATCGGTAGTTCGGGAGGCTTCTGAGATGGCGCTCTGGCCTGGAAGGAGGCGCCGGAACGGCGCGCGGCCAAGGAGTCAAGGCGAAAGGATCACGAGCGGCCGCCACCCTAACACATCGAAGCGGCAATAGCCCGCGAAATCGCGGGCACGCGTGTAGGCGGACGCGCGAGTCCGGCGGCGAAGCGGGCCATGGCGCCAAATAGGCTCACGCTGTCCCCGCGGCTTATCTACACTGCGGTCCAGGTTGTGAATCTTCGACTTGTCCTTCCCTGAGCCCCGCCCTTCCGGCGACTTCCCGGCCAGCGGCAGTCACCTCCTAGTCCTCGCGAGCCGGCCGCATCCGCGGCGATTATTCGCACTCGTTCACAGGAAAATCCCATGACCAGGATCTACGTAGGAAACCTGCCCCTCTCCGCCAACGAGGAAGCCGTGCGAGCCCTGTTCGCCACTTATGGAAAAGTGCAGGCACTCTCGCTGGTGAACGATCGCGAGACGCGCATCCACAGAGGCTACGGCTTCGTCGAGATGAGCAGCGACGATGCAGCCAGGGCCATGCAGGGCCTCGATGGCAAGGACTACGATGGTCGCCCGATGAGAGTGAACGAGGCACAGGGCGGGCGTAGTGGCAACGTCCCCAGCCTCCGGTAGCCGACCGTGCTGCGACTGAATTTTCATGCAGGTCCGGGCGATCCTCCCACGCTGATGTTGGCCACGTTCGTGCGATTCTGCGCGGATGGTCGCTTGCGAGGCCCTGACAACTATGTCGTGGCGCAGTGTGAGGAAGGGCTCTGGCAGGTGAGCGGCCGGCCACATCGCGAGCTCGATTGCGAGGGGCCGGTTCGCGTGCGCATCGTGTCCCGCGACGGCGAATCAGCAATACAACACGGACCGTTCAAGCAGTTGCATACCGTCGGCGGCGTGCTGCACGCCGATGACTGCTGTATGCACGTCTGCATGCCGGGCCGGGTCAGCGAAAGCGCGACGAAATGTCACGAGATTTCATTCATTCCCTGAGCGGAGCTATCGAGAAATGGCCACTGTAAACCAGTTTCGGATTACGTCGTGAGGGTCGCGAGAGTGCGGCAAGTGT